>Ga0308175_100001053_pt1 | contig 18344 bp, 15 predicted proteins | sample PhyCR1_3_FD_203893 | JGI IMG/M metagenome (GOLD analysis project Ga0308175, IMG submission 203893) | Soil microbial communities from UC Gill Tract Community Farm, Albany, California, United States - DLSLS.C.R1 | ecosystem: Environmental > Terrestrial > Soil > Agricultural land | place: USA...
AGGCCCGCGCCGTCTGCGGCGGAAAAAACGGTGTCAGTTGCGAACACCGGCGACGGCGCGACGTCGCCGGAGAGGCATTTGGCCCGCCAGATTTCCGACCCGGTCGCCGGGTCATACGCGATTACCCATGGATTGGCGCAAGTAATGATCTGCGGGCCGGCAGACGTTTGGGCGAGAATGGGGGAGGACCAGGAGGAGGTGACGGGGCGCGGGGTTTGCCAGAGGGTTTTGCCGGTGGCGGCGTCGAGCGCTACGACGACGGAGAGGGACTTCTTCGGGTCTTCAGCGGTTTGGTCGAGTTGGAGGATAAGGCGGTCGCCGGCGGGGAGGAGCGAAGCGGCGTGGCCGTAAGTGTTCTTGAGCGGGCCGAGGGATGTGGACCAGAGGACATTGCCGCTCGCCGCGTCCAGAGCGGCAACGTCGCCGCCGGCGAACACCGCAAACGCGCGCCGGCCGTCGGTCGCCATCGTCGGCGTGGCGTAGCCGGCGTCTGCGGAGACCCTGGGGGCGGGTGAGTTGCTCGTTGGCGCGACCGGGCGGGCCCAGCGCAATCTTCCGGAGTTGGCATCGAAGCAGTAGACCTCGCGGCGGGATTCGGTGGCGCCGGTGACGAACACGGCGCCGTTCCAGACGACCGGGGAGCTGTTACCGGGCAGGGGGGTGTCTGATTTCCAGCGGAGATTCCTGCCGGAGGGAACATCCCATTCGGTGGCGTAGGAGGTTGGGTCGACGGAGACCACTCCGATTCCGGAGGAGCCGCGGAAGGCTGGCCAGTTTCGCTGTACGTCGGCCGCGGAGGGGGGCGGAACGACTGGCGGGGCGCCGGGGTTAGGCGTTATCACTCGCGGGGTATTTAGTGCGAGTGGCCGAAACTTTGGCATGGCGGCGAGGCCGAGCGAGACGCCGCCGAGGGCAAGTGCCGCAAAGAGCAGGGACGTTTTGATTGGCGCGAGGTCCGCGAAGGGGTTGATGCGGTAGATCGCCGCGGGATCGGGAACGAACGGTCGGGCGGTCATTCGTGCCGCCAATTTCAGGCTGACCAACAGGATCAATCCGCCAAAAAGCACCAGGGATGTGCCGCGGCCCATAAGCTGCCGGCGGCCGAAGAACGCCAGACGGAGTTGCAGGTCGGCCTGGCGGATTTCGTCCCTCAAAGCCTCGTTATCCGGCTGGCTCGCCAGCTGCTGCTTCATAGCGGCGACGCGGTCGGAGACCAGCGGGTGGTCGGTCTGCTCGCGGAGGAAGACGGCGAGCATGATCACGAGGACGGCTGCGAGGAATGAGGCGGCGACGACGGCGGAGTAGAGCGTGGTCCGCGCGCATGTCCCGCGGACGGCGGTCGCTTGCAGCTCGAGGTGGACCGGGGCGGCCGTCATACGGTGACGAGCTCCTCTCGTTCGGCCCGCGCGGCGACGAGCTTTTGCGCGCGCTCCTGCTCGACGGGACACGACGCATAGCAGCGGGCGCAGGCGACACAGGCGCCTGGGTCGGCGGTGTAGCCGGGCCGGCGCCGGCGAATCGACAGGCGGACGAGCTTGACGCCGATCACGATGCCGACGTAGGCGCCCAGGAAGGAGGAGCCGATGTTGAATTTTCGTCCGATCTCGTCGGAACGGCGGTAGGCCTGTTCGGCGGGTTGGGCGGTGGCGTGGAATGCTTTAGTTTCCTCGGTCGCGGCCCCGCCGTGTTCCTCGCTCCAGAGCTGCCGGGCGAGTTCGACGTTGAAATCGAAGCGGGACAGGGCCGGGCCGGCGAGTCGGCCGAATACGGCGAAGACCGCCACGAACAGCGGCAGGCAGACGATGACGATCGCGAGCTGGCGCTTCGCCCTTCGCGCCGCGCCCCCGCGCGGCGGCGGCTGCGGCGGAATCGGGTGGCGGATCGCGCCGAACGGGCACGCCTGCTCACATAAGCGGCAGTCCACGCACTCGCTCGGCGTGATCGTCACGCGGTGCTTCGCGATCGGCGAGAGGTAGCGCAGGAGCACGCCGTACGGACACAGAAACCGGCAGTACGGCCGGCCGATGATGATCCCGATCGCCAGCAGCACGCCGCCGTAAAAGAGGATGTGCGCGGGCCCGCTGAGCCGGAAAAAACTGACGAACGGGTCGTAGCGGCAGACGATGAAATCGCTGCCGACCGCCGCGATCAACACGGCAATTCCCAGGTAAACGTGCGGCAGCAATCCGAGCGATTGCTCGAGCCACGCGGGCAGGCGAACGGACTTGAAGAGGAACACGTCCTGGATCGCGCCCAGCGGGCAGACGGCTGCACAGAAGACTCGACCAAAAAACAACGCAAATAGCAGCGGCAGAAGGAAAATCGCGGCCACGGTCCACGGGAGCGCGTAGGATGCCGTTCCCATCGCCAGCGCGACGTTCTGAATCGAGCCGATGGGGCAGATGCAGCCCTTGCGATAGAAGCCGAAGTAGGCGAGGCAGAACACCGTGAGCAGAAACACGCCGCGGCGGCTGCGCTTCCGGTAGACGAGGTACGCCGCCAGCGAAAGCGCCCCCGCGAGCACCGCCACGTCCAGGTACCCCCACGCCGCAGCCGCGGCCGCACTCGTGCGCGTCTGCGGGAGCTGGTACCCGCTGCGGAATTCGGGCGCGGGAAACCGCTCCTCCGACGACGCCGCCGTCACCGGCGAAGCCGTCAGGAAAGCCACGAAAACCAGAACGAGATTAAAAGCCATCCGACGCATGGCCGATTTCATTCGACCTATCCCGATCCCGTCTTGTCCTTCAGCACGTACGCCTTGCTCAGCGGCACGCGCGAGATCGCCTCCGACGGGCACACGCGCGCGATCGAGCACTGGTTACAGTTCACGCACGCGACGCGATCGATCTGAAGGAACAGCGAGCCGTTGCCAAACTCGGTGCACCCCTTCACGCACCGCGCGCACCCAATGCACAGGTCGTCGATCACCGCGTATTCGTAGTATTCCCCTTCGACCCACTTGCGGCGCAGCGCGTTGGTGGGGCAGAGCTGATTCTCCGCCGCCGTGGTGAGCGAATTCGGCTGCGCTTCGAAATAACCCGTGCAGAGGTTGCAGTAGCCGCAGAGGTGAAACGCGTTAACGCACTTCACCGCCGACGGGTTGAGCACGCACGACGTCGCACAGCGCCCGCACCACGTGCACTTGGCCGGGTCGATCTGCCAGACCATCGCCTCGCTGCGGCGCCCGAGCATCACGGCCCCCAGCGCGCCGCCGATGGCGAACAGCCCGGCCCCACGGACTGCGCCGCCGAGGAATTCGCGGCGCGACGCAGCGGACGCCGTGCCCGCCTGCCCGTTAATCGAGTTGCTCATCCTCGGCTCCGCCTGTGAAATCGGGGTCGTTCGCCTCCGCCTCGGCCATCTTCTGGGCCAGCTCCTGGATGTGGTTCCTGATCTGTTGCGCCTTGGGGCGCATGCAGCGGGGGTAGAGGCCGCACGCGCCGCAGTCCCGCGCCACGACGCACGGGTCCGACGCCCGCGCGGTGGAAGCGTCGCGCAGGATCAGCAGCGAAATCCCCGCGAACATCGCGCTCGCCGCGCCCAGGCGCGCCGCTGACATCAGGAACGCCCGCCGGTCCACCGGGGTCGGCGGAAGCTCCGGGCACGCGACCGGTCGATTGGGATCCGCGCTCACGAGCCACCCGCGCCTTTCTCCCCTTGCAATCTGTCCCCCGCGGCCCGTGCGTCGTCCGGCGCGAACACGCGCACCGCGCGCGTCCCGCGCTCCAGCACCAGTACATGCCCTTCGGCGGTAGTAGCAACGTCCAGGCCGGTGACGTTCCCGCCGAACGATTGCGGGGCGGCCACCACGCAATCGAAACGACCGTCCGCGTCGTACCGCTTGATCCGGGCAATTCCTTTCTCGGAAGTGATAAAAGACCCGTCGGAGAGCATCGCAAAATCGGTAGGGTTGCAGCAGCCGAAGAACTCGTTAACGGCCGTGCCGACGGTGCCCCAGTAGCGCTCCAGCCGGCCGTCGGCCGTGTACGCCTCCAGCCGGTGCATGCCCGGATTGCCCACCCAAACCAGGCCGTCGGATCCGATCGCAACGTCCAGGTGAGGACTGGGAACGATAAAGCCGGGGATGCCGAGGTCCTTGTCCGCCCGGCCGATTTCGACCAGCACTCGGCCATCGGGCGAGCAGCGGTACACGACCCGCCGGCCGGCGTCGGCGACGTACACGCCGTCCTCCGCAACGGCGATGCACGTGAGATACGAGCCCAGGCCGAAGCTTTTCCAGGATTCGACGAGCTTTGCAACCGCGCCGGCGGAGTAAACCTCCACGTGGTCCTTGAGGCCCACGAACACCCGGCCATCGAAGCCGCTGGCGAGGCAGAACGGTTCCCCCGACACCGCGATATCGCCCAACCGTGCGCCCGCGGGACTCAGGCGGCGAACGAGACCGTGTCCGGCGACGAGAAGGTCGCCCGTCCTTGGATCGACCGCGATCGCGCGAGGGGATTCCAGTCCGGTCTCAATCGTTGCCAGCTCGCGGTAGCGGATCAGCAAGGGGTCCACCTGCCGGACGGGGGTCGTGTCGTAGGTGAAGCCCTTTTCAAATCCCCGGTCCTTCCTTTCGCCGGCGTCTTCCAGGTGCTTGTACGCCCCAAATGCCCCCAGCGGCAGCACGACCAGCGCGGCCCCGAGGCCGATCTTTATCGCCGGCCGCCGCGGCGCCGGACGGACAATGCCGTCTTGCTCACTCATACGCCACCTTCCTCAAATCGAAACACGCCATCCGCGTCAGGTCACGCGCCACCAGCCGCCCCCCGGCCAGAGCCAGCGGCCCCCACGCCTCGTGGCCGTGCTCGAAAATTCGCGCCCGGGCTACCGGGTGAAAGCCGCTGCCATCGGCCTCGACGAGGTTCAGCGTGCCGGTCTCGCTCAGTGCGATGATCAAGCCGTCGGCGACGATGAATGGTCCGAGGCCGAACTTCTGCTTCGCGCCGCTGGCCCAGAGTTGCTTGCCCGTGGCCGGGTCCATGCACACGAGCTGCCCGCCGGCGATGATGCCGTACACGCAGCCGCCGTAGAGAATCGGCGTGTGCTGTTCGGCGCCGAAGATCTCCGGCGGTAATCGGTACAGCGGCTTCACCGCGACGCGGCTCCCGTGCCGCACCATTTCGAGCACCAGGCTCCCCGCCCCGTACCCGCCGCTGAGGAGGAGGCGGCCGTCACCCAGCGGCAGCGGCGAGGGCACGTTGGCCATCGTCACCTTCCAGCCGCCAAACTCCCACACGATCGCACCGTCGTCGGCCGACACGCCGACCACCCCGCCGCTCGCGCAATAAACGTACATTCGCTTGCCTTCGAACGTGACGGGCACGATCGATCCGTGGGTCATCTGCCACCGGCGCGGGTTCTGCGTCTTCCACAGGACCTTCCCCGTCGCGCAGTCCACGGCGATCATCAGGCAGTCCCCGCCAGGCGCGAGGATCGCGCGCTCGCCGCCGCCGTCGTCGTCGATCAGCGGGCACTGGCCGGCATACCACTGGGGGACGGTGGCGTGGTATTCACGGACCAAGTCGATCCCCCACAAAAACTCACCGGAATTCGGGTCCGCGCACACGACGTGACATTTCGGCCCGAGCGTGACGACGAACCGTTCAGTGACGGCGGGGACCGTTCGCGAGAGGCCGTGGTTGCGCGTGAGATCCACGTTGTACGCCCGCTTCCAAATTTCCTTCCCGTTTTCCAGGGAGAGACATCGAAGCGTGTCGGCGTGCGCGGGTTGGTCGTAATCCAGGACGTACACGCGGCCGTGCAGGATCGCGGCGCCGGCGTAGCCTTCGCCAAGGTCGCTGGACCAGAGTTGGTTCGGGCCCGCCGGCGGGAACCTGCGGGTCAGCGGTGTGGCGTCGCCGCAAATCGCGTCGAAATGCGACCCGCGGAAACGTGGCCACGCATCGGGGAATGCCGAGGGGTCAGCCGGAGTACCGTCGCCGTGCGCGAGCATTCCCCTCAGGTCCGCCTTCGGTTCCAGGATCCCGCCCGAGGGGTCGCGTCCGTCCTGACCTGGGAGCCGGAGGTCAACGCCGGGCATGCGGGGCCGAATGCCGACCCATCCGGCGAGCGTGAAGACGCAGACAATTGCAAGTGCCGCCGGGGTTGAGGTTGTTAATCGAGGCCGCCACATAGAAAGAGCGAGAGATCGCGACGGAGGACCATGAGGAACATAACAAGACTGCTCACTCCTATTTATCTTCCAGCTCATTCCGCGTTGTGGCGATCTCATTATTTGAGGCGGCCCGTGCGCTTCATCACCTGTCGATCGGCCGGGCGCTCGAACCGCCAAACGTCTTCGGCGGGGGAACCGGCACCGGCTTCATGCGATTCTCGACGCGGAGCTGCGGCGGCCCTTGAGGGAGAATTGGGAGGATGCCATCTGGGAAAAGAATCTGACCACCCTCCAATGGGCCACGGATGCATGGAGAGCACCTTCGGCCTTCATCTACAGACCACGGAATGTACGATTACGTTCATGCGCAAACAAAGCGCCGCTGGAGGCGCGGATGAATGTGAGGTGGCCCTCCGCATCACCGTCGTCGCCCCGCCAAAGGGCGTCCGGTTCTGCCTGCAAGGTGGCGCCAACGACCTGGTACAGCCCAAACTCTCCAATGGCGAGGACATTTCCTTTGACCTGACGGTGAGGGCGAAAGACGTCGGCGGCCGAAACCCGCCGCGGTTCCTCGGCCCACTCACGCAAGGTCCGCCCGTGGGCCGCTTTGTGTACGTCTGCTCCGGAACACTTGCGGGTCAATCGGGCTCGTGCTGGACTCGGCGCGCGAAGGTGCCGTTGACCGGGATCACCTGGCCCATGATCCGGAAGGCGATCAAGAGCCGCGCCGCGCGGCTGGAGGCTCGCTTCGACGGCACGGCAAAAGATGGCGGGCCGAGCTGTGCGACGGTACGGCTCCCCGGCGGCTGGCATATCGTGGAATAAGCCGTCGGCGTGCTGACCGTGAGAATCTGTGGGACCGGCATCTTGCATGCGGATTGGTTCTTACCTGGCCACCCTGGCCTTGGCCGCGGTCGGGAAGGCGATGGCGGCGCGTACGTCCGCGGGGCCGGACGACCGGGCGGAGCTGCGGGAGGAGAGCAAGGTGCTGATCACCGGCGGGGCGATCACGCGCAACGAGCTGCGGCGGCGGCACGGGATGAAGGAGCTGCCGGGGGCGAAAGGGGGACGAATTGGTAGAGCCCAAACCCACGGACCGCACCCCGCGGGGCGTCCGGTCGCGGCTGATCGACCGAGTGGCTTCGGTCTGAAGCAGACTGCACCGCTCAACCGTACCGTCCGCGCTCGGGGCGGTTGGCGAGGTCCCGGAAGACGAGCCCCGCGGCCGCGATCATGCGCAGCACCGGGACCAGCACCAGGGAGGCGGCCCCGCCGTAGGTCAGGCACATCAGCACGCCGGTGCGGAACTGAAGTCCGTGCATGAGCGCCCACGCGCGGACGGTCCCCGGAATCGACGCCAGGAGGCCGATGCCGCCGACGGCGAGCTGTATGGCCCCGGCAATGGTGAGCACCGCCGCAAACCCCCGCAGCCACGTCGCGGCCTCGGTGATTTCCCGGTGATTCCAGTTCGTCGCGTCGGCCGATGGGACGCCGGCTAAAGCAACGGCCGCGCGAACGACGGCGGGGGCGGAGGCGTAGGCGAGGGGCGGCGTCGGCCGCGCCGGCGTTGGTGGCTCCTCCGGTAGTTCCAGCACCTCGTCGTCGGCCGGCGCGGGCCGCTCCGGGTCGTCCGCAGGCCACAGGTCCGGCCGCGGGTCCGATCGCACCCCCGGCCGGGTGTCAGGCCGGACCCCGGGGCGGGAGGGGGCGGGCACGGTCGCGACCGGGTGGCCTCTCATGGGCCAAGACTCCGTGCGCCGGACGGACGACGCGGGCGCCGTGATCAGGGTCCCGCAGCCGCCGCAGGTGCCGGCCTGGCCGGCGGCGTGGTCTTCGACGTTGAGGGTCTTGCCGCACCGCTCGCAACGGAAACGAATCACTTGCACTCCTCCGGCTGGACGGGTCTGGTTCGAACGAGGGCCATCCTCGCGTCCGATGGGGTCCCATGTACGTCCTTCGAGGCGGCCCTCCGCCGTTGGACTCGACAGGAAGTTTACGCGCTGTCCACCGCGGCGCCGGCTGTAACGCATCTGACACCGGGGCGGCGCGGGCCTATCCGACAGTTACAGTGGCGGTGCCTTTGGTTTTGCCGCCCTTGGCGGTGACGGTGAACGGGCCGCCGGCCTTCGCCCCGGCGCGGAAAAGGCCGCCGCGGCCGATCCTTCCGCCGCCGCTCACCCGCCAGGAGAAGCCCGGCTGCGTGGCCAGGTTCTGGCCGAACTGGTCCAGGGCTGTCGCGGTGAACTGTTGCGTCCCGCCGGCCGGTATCGCGGCCGCCGCGGGCGAGACGACGATGCCCGTCAGGACCTGTCTGACGGTCACCCTCACGGACGCCGTGGCGGTGCCGCCGTCGGCGTCGGTGGCGGTCACCTGGAGGTCGTACGTACCGGCGCGGGAGAAGATGGCGACGGCGTTCTTTGCCGCGTTGGTGCCGTTGACGCTGAACGTGACCGGGCCCGGCGCATTCCCGGCGGGTGACCAGGTGTAGGTCAGGTTCGACTCGCCCCCGTCGTCGCCGGCGAGGACGCTCAAACTCGCGGCCGTCCCGCCCGGCAGAACCTTCGCCCGCGCGGCCTTGGCGATCGTTGGCGGCGCCGACATCGATGGCGGCACCGGTGGCGATGGGGGCACCGGCGGGGGCGGTGAAACTGGCGGCGATGGCGGGACCGGCGGCACTGCCGGTGATGAGGATTGGTTCAGCAACACCATGACCGAATGTCCGTCCTTGACCTGCGTCACCGCGACGTCCACCAGCCCGTCGCCGTTGAAGTCGCCGACGGCCACCCAGCCGGGATAGGTGGCGGGGGTGTATTGGACGGCGGTCTGGAAGGTGCCGTTGCCGTTGCCGGGGAGGACGGCGACGGAGCCGGGCTCGGGATAAGTTCCCTGGGCGGCGCCGATGTTGCCGACGACGAGGTCGTTCTTGCCGTCGCCGGTCAGGTCGGCGATGACCAGGGCGCGGGGGTACTCGCCGGTGTCGAAGCCTGCGGCCGGCTGGAAAATGCCGTCGCCGTTGCCCAGGAACACGTCCACGTTGTGGTCGTAGAGGGAGACGATTAGGTCGGTCCTGCCGTCCTGGTTCAGGTCGCCGGCGGTGACGTATTCGGGATTGATGATCCCGTCGCCGGGCGTTGGCGGGGTGGGGTATTGACCGACGGCGGCGAATGTGCCGTCGCCGTTGCCGAGCAGGATAGTAACTCCGGCGGTGGCGCCGGGCGTTCCTTCGGTGCCGATGCCGTCGGTGACTGCGAGGTCGATCTTTCCGTCGTTGTTGAAATCGGCGGCGGTGACCGAGCGCGCCTCCAGGGGCACGGGCACGATGGAGAAGGGCTTGAAGGTGCCGTCGCCGTTGTTGATCAGGAGGTCCACGGCGCTCTGGGTGTTGCTGATCCCCGCGAATTGGGCCAGCGCCAGGTCGGGAGCGCCGTCGCCGTTGAAATCGCCGACGGTGATGCCGCCGCGGCTGACGGTGCCGACGGGGTAGGCGGTGGCGGGGCGGAAGGTGCCGTCGCCGTTGCCGAGCAGGATGCTGACGCTCCCGTGCAACGAAGAATCGTTGGTCATGATGGCGAGGTCGAGCTTTCCGTCGGCATTCAGGTCACGCGCGGCCACCCAGTGCGAAGACGCCAACCCCAGGGTGGGGTAGCTGACGGGGGCGGCGAATGTACCGTCGCCCTGGTTCAGGAGGATGTTGACGGTATTGTCGGCGCCGTGCACCGAGGCGATGTCGAGCTTGCCGTCGGCGTTGAAGTCGCCGACGGCGACGGCGTCGGCGCCGACGCTTCCGTTGAAGGGCGTGGGCTGGGAGCCGATGGCGTAGCTCACTGGAGCGGCGAAGCTGAGCAGTTGGCGGGCTTCGAGCACCTCCAGCGACGGCGGGGCGTCGCCCTTGGCCGGCGGCGTGCGTCGGGGGCTCGGCCGAAAGAAGCGGCGGGTGCGAAACACGTCGTGAAACATACGGCTGCCCTCTCCGTGCGAAGTGAAATGGCGTCGGGGCGTGGGTGTCCCGGCCGACGCGTTCGGGTATTTGCCGAGTGTAACGGCCTGACGCACCTGATTGTCAACGCCGGCTCCGCAAGGTCAAGAAGAATGGGCTCCCAAACGAGCTCCGCCATTCCAAGCTGGCGGCGAGGTACGACCCGAGCGGGCGACTGCTGCTGTGCTACGACTCGCCGGTGCCGGAGGACAGGGCGGAGCTGCGGAAGGACAGCAAGGTGCTGATCGCGGGGGGCGCGATCACCCGCAACGAGTTGCGGCGGCGGCACGGGATGGAGGAGCTGCCCGGAGCCAAGGGGGAGGAGCTGGTTACACCCGCTGCGCGGAAATTTGAAAAGGCGGGTAGGGAGCACGCCTGATGGTTAATGCTCACATTCAAGATGGAGCCCTTCGGCCAAAACGTCGAAGGGCTTTCTTTTTCTACGGGCTGCTAAGGAGATGCGGGATAAGTACGACGGAGCTACGGCGCGGGTACTCCGTCTGCGGCCCGGGAGTGGAGCAGTTCCGGTAGGAGCGGCTCGCCGTGTGGGGCCGGAGCGGGCGACGGCGGGACCGGCTTTCCGTCGGCGGGTTTCGGCTCCATCACCTCGACGCGGGTGCCGTCGGGGTCGTAGGTGTTGATTTGGCGCTTGCCATTGACGCCGGTCTTTAATTCGGTGGTGGGCTTGCACCCGGCCGGCAGAGGGCGGGACTTCAGCTCCGCCTCGACTGCGGCCACGTCCGGCGCCTCGAGGCAGATGTGGTGTTCCTTGCCGCGGCCGGCAGGGGGCGGGAGCTTGCTGTAGAGCATGAATTCCAGATAGTCGTCGCCGTCGGGCAATTTGAGGTTAACCCAGCTCAGCTCGCGACCGTTGCGGCTGCCGCGCCAGGTCTCGCGAAAGCCGAGGAGGTCGTGGTAGAAGCGGAGAGACGCCGTCACCGAACTGACGAGGATCCCGGCGTGACTGAGGCGCGCGGCCACGCGCGTGCTCGGGAACGGTTTGGACGATCGGTTGGCGGGGACGGTCTGTTGCGCGAATTCCAGCACGTGGCCGTCGGGGTCCATGATCCTGAACGACACGGTTCCGTCAGGGCTGTGAACCACGTCAGTAGGCACGGCCACGCCTTTGGATGCCAATTCTCGCCTCAGGGCGACGGCGTCGTCGGTTTCGAGCGAGAGATATGCCAACCGGTCGCCGGGGCGGGGCTGGGGAATGAGCTCGATCACCTGGTGGTCGTTGATCCTGACCGCGATCGCCGGCGGGACGGTCCGGCCGCCCGGGTCAGCCTGGTCGTAACCTAGAAAACCGCAGTAGTACAAGCGCGCGTTATCCAGGTCACTGACGTATAACGCGACCTTGGAAATGCCGGTAATCCGGGGGCGGTTCGGCTCCTGCGCGCGCGTGTATAGCGCCGCGCCGGCGATCACGAGGGCGAGTATCCAAGATCTGTAAGTCATGGCAGATCACCCGTTTGTCCGCGTCGCGCGCGTTGCTATTGCTGGTCCAGGGCCTGCCAGATCCTGAGCTGGGCCGGGTTGGCTGACGGGGCCAGGGTCTCGGGGCTCAAAAGAAGGTCCGCCTGGAAGACCTTGATGTCCACCCAGTGGGCCGACCCGTTGGCGTAGAGCACGTTCACGCCCTTGCGGTGGCAGGTGTTGACGCGCTCGGGGGACGCGAACATGTCGGCGTCGATGGCGCGGTTCTTGAATTTGCGCAGCCGCGCCATCCCGCGGGGCTGTCCGGTGGAGGACGGCGTCGTCATTGGGGCGCCGTTGTTGCGATCCCACTCGAACTCCTCGTATGGGCCGGTGCCCAGCGCGGGGCGCAGCCCGTAGGCTACCCGCGTCGTCTTGACGCCGGGCATCCACGGGTTGTCCGGCGAGTCGTACATGTGCTGCTGGTAGGTGGTCTGCGACGGGCAGTAGTATGCCTGCGGCTCCTGCATCAGCTTCGCCTGCCACAGGTAGCCGTACATCATCAGCTTGGTGGCGTTGGAAACGGTGTAGTTGAACTGGTACTCGGTCATGTACCCGACCGGCACCTGGTCCTTGTACTGCACGGAGTAGATTGAGAACGCCTGGCCGATCTGGCGGAGGTTGCTCAGGCAGGCCGTGCGCTTGGCCGACTCGCGCGCCTTGCTCAGCGACGGCAGCAGGATGGAGATCAGCAAGGCGATGATGCCGATGACGACCAGAAGCTCCACCAGCGTGAAACCCCGCGTGACCTTCCCCCGCGCGATCCTTCGGCTGCCCATGTTGCCTCCGTCATTGTTCCGAGCGCGTCGCCCGGCAGGAGAATTGGCGGGAATGCTCTTCCGACTGTTACTCGCAATAGCACCCGGTGGGCGGATTAGGACAGCCGCCGGGTGCGGGGCTATTTCGATTTGTCCGGCAGCGAACCCTGCGATAGTTGGTTCTCCCGCATGATCCGCACGATCTCGCGCGGGCCCAGGGCGCGGTCGGCGATGAACAGCTCGTCCATCTCGCCGGAGAACCGCTCCTTCCGCGGCCCGGATATGCCGAGCCGGCAACCCAGCCAGATCGAATCGATCGCGGAGGCGCCGTCCTCCGAGGCGGTGGTCGCCGGGGCGGACCTGCGGCCGGGCGGCGACGGCTTGCCTTCGCCTTCGAACCGGCCGTCCACGTACTGCTTGACCTGCACGGGCGCTCCCGATTCGGGGCCGGGGACGTAAACGATGGCGACGTGGTGCCAGCGGCCGTCGCGGAGCGGCGTGGCCCCTAGCGCGAAGCCGGCGCCGTAATCCGTCCGCAACACGCCGACGGTGCCCTCCAGCGGGTTGCGGTTCCAACCGACGTGGACTGACTTGGGACCGACCTGCGTGCTCTGCGCCCGCCAGGCGACCATCGCGTAGGCGTTGGAGAGCGGTGCGTCTTTCGGCACCTTGACCCAGAAGGCGATCGTCCGCGGCGAGTTGTCCGAAATCCCCGGGAAAGCCGCCTTGGCGAACAACTTGCCGTCGAAGCGCAGGGCGCGCTCCCGGCGGCCGGCGGGGTGCTGGGACGCGGCCGCGTCGTCGGAAACGGACTCCAGGCGCGCGTCGTACGATCCCGGCCTCGCGCCGAACGCCACCGCCTTGACGGTCCGCCCGGCGGTTTCGTCGAAAGACCAGTGCACGAGGCGCGTGGGCGGCGCGAAGCGGTTCAGCGGTTCGGGCTGGCCGAATCTGGCGAACTTCTCGTCGCTGTCGCTGACGGCCGACGTTCCCGACTCGTCGAATCGGCACGACTCTTTTTCGCGGAGCAGGACGGTCTGCTGGTCGGCGGCATTTTGCGGCGCCGCCTCGACCGAACCCTTGAGCACCAGCACGTCGGTGGTCCCCCCGCCGTCGGCGATCATGCTGAATTCCGTCCCGAGATCGACCACTTCGACCGCCGGCCCGGCGACGCGGAAGCCCACGGCTTCGGGGGGCACCGTCGCCTTAAGCGTCCCGCTGTACAGGGTCGCGTCCCACGCCGAATTGATGTCGAGCCTCGCCGGTCCTTCCAGGATTACTTGCGCGCCCGAATCAAAGGTGATCTCGGCAAAGCCCTCGGCCAAGTTCAGCCGCTGCTTCTTGTGGAGGTGATCGCCCGAAGCCGGCGTGGCCGCGTCCGCCCACCGGCAGCCCTTGGCGCCGGTCAACTGGGCGACGAATTCATCGGACGTCGTCGCTTTGGCGGTCCCCGTCTTTGGCTTGGTCCGGTGCCCCACCCAGACGGACACCGCCAGCACGGCCGCGATCGCCGCGAGCGGCGCCAACCACCGCACCAGGCGCAACGGCGCGCCCGCTGGGCGCGCCGGGACCGGCCCGGGGGCGTCGGCCTGCATCTCGCCGGCGTAGGAGAACAGGCTGGCCGACAGACCCATCGCGCGGACGTAAAACTCGCGCGCCTCCGCCGAGCTGCGTAGCCACTGCGACAGCGTCTCCCGCTGCTCCGCCGTCTGCGTCCCCTCGACCGCGGCGTTGCAGAGCTCGTTCAGTTCGATGATTTGTTTATTCGTGAGGCCCATTGGCACCTCCCGCGGCGAGTTGGTGACTGACGCAGTCCAACAGCAGCTTGCGGATGCGCCCCAGCGCCTTGTACGCCGCCTGGATGGTCCGCCCTGTGCGCCGCGCCGCCTCTTCGGCGCCGCCGCCGGGCTCGTAGCGGGCCAGCACCAGTTCGCGGTCGCGCGGGTGGAGTTTCTTCAGGCATTCCGCCAGCGCCTGGTGCCGCTCGTCGAGGTCGTCGGCCATCTCGCCGGCGGTCTGGGCGACGGCGTCCACCACGTCCTGGTCGTACACCACCTTCGACCGGGCGAACTTCTGCCGGGCGTAGCGAATTCGCCAGTACGCGATCTGGCAGGCCCAGCTCACGAAATCCGTGCCCTCCTCGAACTCCTCGAACTTCTCGCAGATCACCAGGCTGGTTTCCTGGAGGAGGTCCTCGGCGGCGGAGCGGTCGGGGACCAGGGTGTAGATGTAGCCGAAGATCTGCCTCTGGTGCCGCGTCATCAGCGCCATCAGCAGCCTGCGGCTCTCCGCCTCGCTACGCATCACCGGGAGCCTCGTAGGAACCCTGGTCGTGATCACTTTGGCGTCTCCAGGACCCAGACGTTGCGAAACTGCACGGGCATCCCGTGCTCCTGAAGCATCAGCGGGCCGGACGGCGCTTCGCCGAGCCGAGCCGCGGCGCCGTGCGGCGGGTCGAGCGGCTGGTCGTCGTACACCTTTACGCCGTTCAGCAAGACCGTGGCGCGAGCACTGGCGGTTTTCTTGCCGGCGGGGTCGAAACGCGGCGCCTTGAAGTCGATGTCGAGCGTCTGCCACTGGAGCGGCGGCCGGGACGCGCGGGCCAGCGGCTCGGCCGTCGAGCAGTTGTCGAAGCCGGCGTTGGCGGTGCCGTCGGTCCGGCCGTAGGTCTCGTTGATGTTGACCTCGTAGCGTGTCTGGAGGAACACGCCACTGTTGGTGGGCGAGCCGAGCGAGCGGAATTCGACGTGGACCTTGCAGTCGCCGAACTTCTGCCGGGTGATGATGCAGTCGGAACCGGGCACGACTTCGATGGCGCCGTCGCCGACGGATTTCCAGGCGGCCGGGCCGTCCTCGGTCAGCCATTCCTTTCCGTGTTTCTTGGCCCAGGCATCGAGCCGCCCGCCGTCGAGCAGCACGACCGCGCCGTCCGGCGGGGACGCATTCAGCAGGGGCGAGGGGCGCGTGACGTGGCGCAGGTCTAAGCTCTCGGCCCCCTTGCGGGCGATCAAGTGCTGGCCGTCGCACGTGCCGCTCCACCCGCCGCCGTTGAAATCAACCGAGTTGCCCCTCGGGGTGCCCTGGAGCACCGCTATCAGGTTGTCCGGCACGTCGAACCGGCTGAGCAGCACGGCCTGGTATTTTCCCCCTCCGGTGGGGACGACCTGAGCGGCGATGCCGCGGTCGCTGCCCTGCCAGTCGCCGGTGATCGCATCTTGCACGGCCGGCACGAACACGACGGCGTGCTCGGACTTTTTGGGCTCGGCGCCGAGCACCGCGGCGGCCAGCAGCGCGGTGAACAGGCACGAAATGCGCGAGTGCTTTGTCATGGGATTCACGGAATCACGCCGTCTGCCGGAGCGCTTCGCGGAGCTGCCCAAGGAACGACGGCACCACGGCGTACGGGTCGTACGGCTTGCCCTTGGGCGAGAGCGTCTCGATTGGCAGGTAACCGCTGTACCCGGACTCCCGCACGATCCGCAGCAGCTTCACCAGATCGGTCGGGACCTCGCTGTCCTCGCCGAAGGGGCTCTGCTTGATCTGCCAGTTCACCGCGTGCGGCGCGACGAGCGCGATATCCGCGTACGGGTCGGGCGTTTTGAAGTACCCGGTGTCCACGATCGGCCCGCACCATTCGGAGCCGACCGCCTTCACGAGCGTCAGGAGTTGCTCGCCGGTCTGGAGGAAGTCGCCGTGGTTCTGCACGCCGATGCGGACGCCGAACTTCTTGCCGTGCTCGGCGCACTCCCGCAGGTCGGCCGCGATCCACTCCTGCACCTGTTCCCGCGTGCAACCGGGGGCGACATCGTGCCAGGTCATTGCCTTCATCTGCGTATCCGCGAACACCCGGATGACCGGCGCCCCCAGCCGCGCCGCGACTTCCACCCACTGCTTGATGTGCTGCACCGCGGCCGCGCGTACCGTCTTGTCCGACGTCGTGAAGTTGTTCCGCACCCCTGTGCCGCTGATACCGATGCCCAGGTCGGCGGCCTTGCGCTTGAAGTCGTCCACGTATTTGTCGCTCGGCACCTTCGGGTAACCGGGGAAGAAGTACCCCGTCGGGTCGATGCCGTCGAACTTGTACTTGGCGCAGAAGTCGAGCAGTTGCGGCAACGTCACGCCGGCGCCGCGGCCTTTGATCGAATCGTTCAGCAGGCGGTTAAACGAGTAGGCGTTGAGGGAGACCTTCAGCCCTCCCGCGGGGGGCGGCTGCGCGACCTCGCCGGCCATCGCCGCCACCCGCGCCAACCCTGCACCTGCGGCGGCCGCCAGCGGCAGCGCCGATACGCCCAACAGAAATTGTCGCCGACTCGGTTGTTTGTTCATGCTCCCGCCGTCGAAAGTATGTGCCTCAACCCCTCAATAGCGGATCCGGCCCGCATTAGGACAGGAGTTTACCAGTCCTTCACTCGGCCGATTTCACCGGCGGCAGCCCCACGTCGCCGACGCCGGCGTGGGTCAGCGTCTCCCAGGCCATGTGGTGGTTGACGCCCGTCGGCCGGATCGTCGGCAGGACCGCGGCCGTCTTCGGCAGCTCAAAGCCCATCCGGTTGTGGAAATGGTTGTAGGCGATCTCCCACGTCGGGTGCGTGTGCAGCACCACGTTTTCAGGCAGCGGCTCCTTGTTCGGCGGCAGGCACCGCGCCTGGAATTCCAACGCCGCCATGATTCGCTTGCCTTGCTCGCCGTAGAGGTCGTACCCCTGCTGCCGCGCGGTCTCGGCCGCGTTGACCATCGCCGAGAGGCCCATGTTCGCGTGCTGCGAGTCGCGCACGCTCTCCTGGAGAACCCCGTCCACCAGCGGCGTCGTCAGCCCCTTGTTGCCCCAGAATGGCATCTCCTTGCAGTTGGCCGGCATCACCGGCTTGGGCCCGTCGGTGGTCAGGTAAATGTACGCCGGCGCCCGCCCGCGCCACATCTTGATCCCCCGCTCGAACGTCTGCCGGTCGTCGTTGAACACGCCGATGTTGATCAGCGCCTCGCTCATCGACAGCTCTTTGTTCCCGTTCTCGCAGCTCCCATTGACCAGCGACGGCACGTACTGCGTGGCCAGCAAGTGCCGGAATCTTTCCGCGTCTTCGGCGCCCCACCGGCCGTACGTGTACAGGATGATCTCCGCCGCCCGCGGCCACTGTTCGCCGCACCACGCCGCCTGCACGGGGCCGTTGGAATTCGTGTGCCCGCCGCTCAAGGTCCCGGACCAGGCGTTCATGATGTTGACGGCGTTTTTGGCGTACGCCTCGTCCCCCGAGATGAACCACAGCAGCGCCTGTGTGTACGCCGCCTCGCTGTCCCGCTGCTCGTCCTTGCAACCCAAGTCCGGCCTGGAATACGGCCCGCACTCGCAGGTCTTCCACGGGTGCGGCAGGTACGAAATCGCCCCGAGCTCGCTTCGCTTGGCCGCCTCGAACGCCGACTTCCACGGCTCCTGCCCCGCCCGTACCTTCTGTTTCACGAATTCAAGCTGCGCGCGATTCACCAGCACGCCGGGGTGGATAAATCCCGCGGGGGAGTGGCCCGCCTCCGGGGTCGCGGCGGTTGCACGCACCCCAGCTAAACCGCAAACCAGAAGCGCGGCACTGAGGCCGGCGAAAGAACGTGATGATTTGGTCATAACAGTCCGTATTGCCACATAAACTCGTCACGAACCTGGACGTGGGCATCCGGTTGCCAACGCCGCCCCCGGCTTAAATAGCAGCAACCCGCACGTTCAGGACAAGAAAAGTTCCACGCAGCGCGCTGGTGACCTCCTCCAGCGCACGGCCGGTTCATTGCTGCTCAGCGGCTGGGATAGCGATAAGCTCGCCTTATGGGAACGCGGGTAGATAGTAGCTGCCCATCAACCTGCCGGCGGAGCAACTCGAGGCGGCGGAGAAGACGGTGGAGTCGATGAGCAGGGAATGCGAGCCACGTGTTTGATCGGTCTGTATTGCGGCAGCGTCGCTGGCGGCATCCCCCGTGCTGAAGCGGGCGGTCCGGCGGTCAATGCGGGGGGGCCTTCTTGGCGCCCGGGGGC
>Ga0308175_100001054_pt1 | contig 18342 bp, 10 predicted proteins | sample PhyCR1_3_FD_203893 | JGI IMG/M metagenome (GOLD analysis project Ga0308175, IMG submission 203893) | Soil microbial communities from UC Gill Tract Community Farm, Albany, California, United States - DLSLS.C.R1 | ecosystem: Environmental > Terrestrial > Soil > Agricultural land | place: USA...
CCCACCCCCCCCCCCAAACCCCCCCCCCCCCCCCCCCAACCCCCCCCCCCCCCCCGCGGGGGGGGCCCCCCACCCCCCCCCCCCCCCCCCCCCACCGCTCTGTCCGCATACGTTCGTCCCGCTGCGAGCCGCCGGGACGAAGGCGGCTTCCCACTCACGGAGATCGGGGGTGCACACGTGCGCATCGGATTGCTTACGGAGGGTGGCTACCCGTATGTGGGCGGTGACGCCGGGCTCTGGTGCGACCGGCTCGTGCGCGGGCTCGCCCAGCACGAGTTCGACGTCTACGCGCTCAGCCGCGGCCGACAGGAGGAGGACGCGGGCTGGGTCCCGCTGCCGCCGCAGGTCGGCCAGGTGCGTACCGCTTCGCTGTGGACGGCCGAGCACGACGGGGTCACCTACGGCCGGCGCGCGCGCCGGCGCTTCAGCGAGTGCTACGGCGAACTGATCGAGGCCCTGAGCAGTGGGCCCGGCGCCGCCTCCGGCTCATCCGCCGGAACCGAGCCCGCTCACCAGGCGGACCGTTTCGGCAGCGCGCTGTACGGCCTCGCCGAACTCGCCCGTGACGAGGGCGGACTGGTCGGCGCACTCCGCTCCGACACCGCCCTGCGCACCCTGGAGCGCGCCTGCCGCGCCCCCGGCGCGCCGCGCACGGCGCGCGGGGCGCGCGTGGCCGATCTGCTCACGGTCACCGCCCACCTCGAACGCGCCCTGCGCCCCCTCTCCCTGGACTGGTACGGCGACGACGGCCTCGGCGCCGCCGACCTCTGCCACGCCACCGCAGGCGGCACGGCCGCCCTGCCCGGACTGCTCGCCCGGCACCTGTGCGAAGTGCCCCTGCTGGTCACCGAGTACGGCGTACAGCTCCGTTCGCACTACCTGGCCCTCGGCCCCGACGCCGCCGCCCCCGCCGTACGCGCCCTGCTCGCCGCCTTCCACGGTCTGCTCGCCACCGAGGTCTACCGGCACGCCACCCTCCTCACGCCCGGCAACGCGCACGCCCGCCGCTGGCAGGAACGGTGCGGCGCCGACCGCGCCCGGATCCGCACCGTGCACCCCGGCATGGACGCCTCCTGCTTCACCGAGGTCGGCGAGTCCCCGGACCACGCCGATCCGTACACGCTCGGCTGGGTGGGGCGCGTCGAACCCGCCAAGGACCTCGTGTCGCTGCTGCACGCCTTCGCCGAGGTCCGGAAAGAGGAGCCGAAGGCCCGGCTGCGGATCGTCGGCACGCCCGTGGGCCCCGAGGGCGAGGCCTACCTGGGCCACTGCCGGGTGCTCGCCGCGCAGCTCTTCCCGGACGAGGCGGAGGGCGTGCACGCGGTCGGCGACAACCCGGTGTCCTTCGAGGAGATCGGGGGCCCCGAGGTGCCGACCCTGCCCGACGCGTACGCGGGCGGCGCCGTCGTCGTCCTCTCCAGCGTCGTGGAGGGCTTCCCGAACACCCTGGTGGAGGCCATGTTCAGCGGCCGAGCCACGGTGTCCACCGACGTCGGCGCGGTGGTGGAGGTCATCGGCGGCACCGGCCTCGTCGTACCGCCGCGCAATCCCCGGGCGCTCGCCGAAGCGTGCGTGGCGCTGCTGCGCGACCCCGAGCGCCGGGAGCGCCTCGGCGCCGCCGCACGCGCCCGCGCACTCGAACTGTTCACCGTCGAGCAGAACATCGCGGCGTTCAACGGCATCTACCTGGAGATCGTCTCGCGCTGCCCGGTGCGCCGGGTCGTCCTCGACGAGGCCGGCGACCCGCTGCCGTTCGCCGCCCCGGCCGAGACCCATGTGCCCGTCCACTGGACCGGCCCCACGACCCGGGAACGCACCCGGGAAGCGTCCGGCCGGGAACCCGGCGACCCGGTCCGCGCGACCTCGGGAGCGGCATCGGAGGGGGCGCTGTGAGCGGCACGGAGGGCGGAGCCCCGAGTGGTCCCAGCCGGGCGGAGGGCGTCGACGGTGACAGGGACGTCATCCACGAACCGCACGGCACGGACGCGCTGAGCGGTATGGACGAGTCGAACGGCACGGACGCCCTGAGCGGAACGGACGCGCTGAACGGCATGGACCGGCTGAGCGAACTCGACCGCCCCGGGATGCCGACCGGTGGCACGGCCTGGGACGAGCGGTCGCGGGAATGGCTCACCGGTGCCGTGGCGCACGCCGGAGCGGCCGCCGAGGGCCGCGCGGACACGGGCGCCGCCGGTTCCGCGCCCCGGGCCCGGACGGGCACGGACACCGCGCCCGGCGGGACCCGTACGACTCCGTTCCGGCGCGGAACCGCCGACCCCGTCAAGACCCTGTTGCACCGTCACCGGGAGCTGTGCGAGCGGGCCGTGGATCCGCTGGAGATCGCCGCCGGACTGGAGGCGCACGGCGTCACCGACCGGACCGCCGCCCGGTTCCGCCACCGCGACGTCTTCTCGCTCGCCGAGGAGCTGTACGCGCGCGTGCCCCGCGACGGCGCCCCGCACCCCCGTCCCGAGCCGGGGCGGGGACCCCGTATCCGGGCCGGCTGGGTCCTGCTCACCCTCCTGCCCGGAGCGCTCGCCGCGGCCGCCCTGACCGGACTGCGCCTCACCCACGGCCAGTCCCGCCCGCTGGTGGCCGCCGCCGGCCTCCTCACCCTGGCCGCCGCGACGCGCGCCGCCCTGCGCCGCGGCCCCCTCGCCGCCGAGCCCGGCACGGTCCCGTGGCACAGGGCGGCCGGCACCCGCGTGTGGACCCTCTGGCTGCTCGGCTACGCGCTGCTCGGCGACGGACTCCTGGAAGCCGTCATCGCGGGCGGCCCCGACGCCCTGCCCACCGGCGCTCCCGACGGCCCCTGGCCGATGACCGCCGCACCCGCCCTGGCGCTCACCCTGGCCTGCGCCCCGGCCGCCTGGTGCGCCCACCTCCTCGCCGCCGGCGCCCGCCGCAGGCTCGCCGGAAGCCGGGGACTCGAGGACTTCACCAGCGCCGCCCGGCCACTGCTGGCCGGTGTCCTCCTCCTGTTCCTGGGCGCCCTCACCGGCCTGCTCGCCCTGTGCGGCACGGTTCTGCACGAGAGCGCGGCCTACCCGCAGGGTGTGGCCCTGGGCGCCCTCCTGCTGCTCGCCCGCCTCCTCGTCGCGCACCGCCGGCGGCACGCCCCCGCGCTCGCCCTGGGAGCCGCCGCGGTCGCCGAGGCGGCGGCGCTCGCCCTGCTGCTGGCTGCCCGGCTGCCCGGCTGCGCCTTCCTCGCCGCGCCCGTCCAGACCGTGGTGGACGCCTGGGGCCCCGCCGTCGTGCCGACGCTCGCCTGCGGCGCCGCCGCGCTCGCCCTGCTGGTCCACGCGCTGCGCACCCTCACCCGGGCCTCGGCCCACGCCCCGGCGGGAGCACCTGAGTGAACCTTCCGCCACCCGCCCCGGCCGCGTCCGCCGCCACTCGCCCCGAGCGCGCGGTGCCACCCGGCCAAGGCCACGGCGTCCGGCCCCCCACCGCAGGCCACCGCATCACCCCTTCGAAGGAGAAGACCAGATGACCACCTCCCGACACGGAGCGCCCGGAGCGTCCGGAGCCTTGGGAGCCGCCGGAGCGCACACCCCGGGAGGCGCCCGATGAGGGTCCTGCTGATCGGAGCCAACGGATACATCGGCCGCTTCGTCGCCGACCGCCTGCTCGCCGACCCGGCCGTCCAGCTCACCGTGCTCGGCCGCGGTGACGACGCCGACGTCCGCTTCGACCTCGCCTCGGGCAGCCCCGGAGCGCTCACCCGCTTCCTGGACGCGGTCCACCCCGGAGTGGTCGTCAACTGCGCCGGCGCCACCCGGGGCGGCGCCCGCGACCTCGTCCGGCACAACACCGTCGCCGTCGCCACCGTCTGCGAGGCCCTGCGGCGCAGCGGCTGCGGGGCCCGGCTGGTGCAGGTCGGCTGCGGCTCCGAGTACGGCCCCAGCCAGCCCGGCTCCTCCACGGCCGAGGACGCCGTGCCCCGCCCCGGCGGCCCCTACGGCGTCAGCAAACTCGCCGCCACCGAACTGGTCCTCGGCTCCGGCCTCGACGCCGTCGTGCTGCGCGTCTTCTCGCCCGCCGGACCCGGTACCCCGGCCGGCTCCCCGCTCGGCCGGCTCGCCGAGGCCATGCGCCGCGCCATGCAGTCCGGCGACGGCGAACTCAAGCTCGGCGGACTCGGCGTCCAGCGCGACTTCATCGACGTCCGCGACGTCGCACGCGCCGTGCACGCCGCCTCGCTCTCCGCCGCGCAGGGCGTCATCAACATCGGCTCCGGCCGCGCCGTCCGCCTCCGCGACGCCGCCGCCGTCCTCGCGAGGGTCGCCGGATACGGCGGCGCCCTGCACGAACTCGACGCGCCCCCCGGTCCGCTGCGCAGCCCCATCGGCCATCCCCGCGTCGACTCCGAGCACGCGGCCCCGGTCGCCTACCCGTACCCGGACGGCTGCGGCAGCTGGCAGCAGGCCGATGTGCGCACCGCCCGCGACCGGCTCGGCTGGCGCCCCCGGATCAACCTCGAGGAATCCCTCGCCGACATCTGGATGGAGGCGGCATGCCGCATCTGACCAGCACCACAGCGAGCACCACCGGCACCGGCGTCCGTACCGGCCTCGGCATCCCCGGTTACGCCCATCCGCTGGTCGCCCCGGCCCAGTGGACCGAACTCGCCCGCCCCGGCACGCCCCTCGACTGGGTGGTGCTCAACGTCGCCGCCGGGCCCGGCAGCTGTCCCGACCCGCACTGCCTGGAGGCCGCGGGTCGGCTGCGCAACGGGGGCGTGCGGGTCCTCGGACACCTGGACCTCGCCCATGGCGTCCGCCCCTTCGGTGACCTGCTCTCCGACGCGCACCGCCACCTCGAGTGGTACCGCGTCGACGGCTTCCTGCTGGACCGGTGCCCCACCGAACGCGGCGCGCTGCCCGAGGTCCGCCGGGCGATCACCACCCTGCGGGCGATCAGTGACACCGCCCACATCGTCCTGGGCCACGGCAGCCACCCGTACCCGGGATACGCGGAGAACGCCGACCAACTGGTGACGTTCTCGGGTTCCTGGTCCGACTACCGCTTCTCGCAGGCCGCCGAGTGGACCGCCGACTATCCGCCCGACCGTTTCTGCCACTTCGTGCACGGCGTGCCGCGCGGCCACCTGGAGGAGGCGCTGCGCATCGCCCGCTGGCAGGGTGCGGGCACGATCTACCTCACCGATCGCACCGACCGCGGCGGCCGGGCCGACCCCTGGGAGACGATGCCCGGCTACTGGGACGAGATCGTCTCGCGGATCGGAACGGGTGTCTCGGAATGAAGAAGCCCGTGGCAGTGTTACAGGGAGAACAACCGTAGTGATCGACCGACCAACGGAGTCCCCGTGTCGCTGCCACCCCTGGTCGAGCCAGCCTCTGAGCTCACCGTAGACGAGGTCCGCCGGTACTCCCGCCACCTGATCATCCCCGACGTGGGGATGGACGGGCAGAAGCGGCTGAAGAACGCCAAGGTGCTCTGTGTGGGCGCCGGCGGCCTGGGCTCGCCGGCGCTGATGTACCTGGCCGCTGCGGGCGTCGGCACGCTCGGCATCGTGGAGTTCGACGAGGTCGACGAATCGAACCTGCAGCGCCAGATCATCCACAGCCAGGCGGACATCGGCCGCTCCAAGGCCGAGTCCGCGCGTGACAGCGTCAAGGGCATCAACCCGTACGTGAACGTGATCCTTCACGAGGAGCGGCTCGAGGCCGACAACGTGATGGACATCTTCAGCCAGTACGACCTGATCGTCGACGGCACGGACAACTTCGCGACCCGCTACCTGGTCAACGACGCGTGCGTGCTGCTCAACAAGCCGTACGTGTGGGGCTCGATCTACCGCTTCGACGGCCAGGCCTCCGTCTTCTGGTCCGAGCACGGCCCCTGCTACCGCTGCCTCTACCCGGAGCCCCCGCCCCCGGGCATGGTCCCCTCCTGCGCCGAGGGCGGCGTCCTCGGCGTGCTGTGCGCGTCGATCGGCTCCATCCAGGTCAACGAAGCCATCAAGCTCCTCGCGGGCATCGGTGAGCCGCTGGTCGGCCGCCTGATGATCTACGACGCCCTGGAGATGCAGTACCGCCAGGTCAAGGTCCGCAAGGACCCGGACTGCGCGGTCTGCGGCGACAACCCGACCGTCACCGAGCTCATCGACTACGAGGCCTTCTGCGGCGTCGTCTCCGAGGAGGCCCAGGCGGCGGCGGCCGACTCGACGATCACTCCCAAGCAGCTCAAGGAGTGGATCGACGACGGCGAGAGCATCGAGATCATCGACGTCCGCGAGCCGAACGAGTACGAGATCGTCTCCATCCCCGGCGCCCGTCTGGTCCCGAAGAACGAGTTCCTCATGGGCACTGCCCTGGAGGGCCTCCCGCAGGACAAGAAGATCGTCCTGCACTGCAAGACGGGCGTCCGCAGTGCGGAAGTCCTCGCGGTCCTGAAGTCCGCGGGCTTCTCCGACGCGGTCCACGTCGGCGGCGGCGTGATCGGCTGGGTCAACCAGATCGAACCGGACAAGCCGGTGTACTGAGCACCCCTTTCGCCGGCCGGCGACCACACCCGAAGCCCACGGCTCTGACCAGCTCAGATGCCGCGGGCTTCGGGGTTTTTCGGGCGGTGTGCGGTGGGCGTGGCACTCTCCCGGGGGCGAGTGCCACGCCCACCTGTTCAGCGAGAACGCGAGTCAGCGTTCACCGGCTGGGGGAGATGGTCAGCGCTCGCCGCGGTGGTCACGGTCGCGGTGGTCGCGGTCGCCGCGGTGGTCACGGTCCCGGTGGTCGCGGTCGCCGCGGTGGTCGCGGCCCCAGGAGGCGTCGTCGACGAAGCGGCCGTGGTCGTTGCGCAGGGTCGCCGTGTCGGAGCGGTCCCAGACGGACCGGTTGCGGTCCTGGAACACGTCGCTGCGGCTGTCGTGGCCGTAGCCGGTGTGGACGCGGACGGTGGCGCGTCCGGCCAGCCGGTAGTGGTGGAAGGTGTAGGTGTGGCCGTCCCTGTCGGCCAGGGTCCAGCCGCTGAGGTTGACCGGGCGGCGTGAGTTGTTGGTGACGTCGACCCACTCCCGGTTCAGGTCGCGGTTGGAGCGGTCGTCGCGTCCCGGGGCGTCGTACCGCACGCTGCTGATGTAGACGGCGTCGCGGTGATGCCGGCCGGGGTGGTGGTCGGCGGCCGAGGCCGGCAGGGCCACGGCTCCCACGGCGGCGGCCGACACGGCGGCGACAGCGGTCATGCGACGCACGGATGCGGAAACGGTCACGAGGATCCCCCTACAGGAGTCCATAGCACCCCCCTTACGGGTCTGCGGACGCAAGAACGCCGCAGGCCAGTGGTGGTGCGTTGTACGAGTGGCGGCCGGTTGGCCGCGCACTCACACTGTGCAAGCCGTGCGCCCGGTTTGTGGGGGAGATGTGCGTGGCATTACGGGTTCAACATATTCCTGTGACTCTCTGCTGCAACGTCCATGTATGACTCCAACACACCGAATTGAACTTTCGTCAGGAAAACGGCCGCTTCAGTACTGGCTTGTCCGGCTCGCGATTCCGGCCCGCCGTCCTGCCCCACCACGCCTGGGTCACCCGAAAGTGAGTAACAGGAACCACCCCGACCGATCGGACTAGTCCGTTCCGGCACGGTCGTGTCCCGTGCCGGAACGCCTCTTCCCGGCTCCGCCGGCCGTCGTCAGGAACAGACCTTGCCGTCCTTCGGCACCGTTCCGTCGAGCAGGTAGGCGTTCACCGTCGAGTCGACGCAGTCGCTGCCGTTGCCATACGCCCCGTGGCCCTCGCCCTTCCAGGTGAGCTCGACACCGACGCCCTTGCCCAGCTCGTCGGCCATCCTGCGGGCGCCCTCGTAGGGGGTCGCCGGGTCCCCGGTGTTGCCGACGAGCAGGATCGGCGCCGCACCCGGTGCGCTCACCCGCGGGGTGTCGTACTGCCCGGCCACCGGCCAGTCGTGGCACCAGCCGGCCGTGTCCCAGCCGAGGTAGTCCCCGAAGACCGGCGATATCCGCTCGAACTCGGGCAGTAGCCTCTTCGTCCGGGCGAGCGTGGGCCGCTGCTTGTCGTCCAGGCACGATATGACCCGCTGGGCGTGGCTCCTGGTGCCGTAACGCCCGGAGGAGCCCCGCTCGTTGTACTGGTCCGCGAGTGCGAGGAGCTTCGAGCCGTCGCCCTGCTCGGCCGACTTCAGCGCACTGGTCAGTCTGGGCCAGCCGGCCTCGCTGTACAGCGGCAGGATGATGCCGGTGAGGGCGAGCGTCTGGGTCAGCTTCCGTCCGGACGCGGTCGGCAGGGGGCTGGCGTCGATGCTCTTCAGCAAGGCCGCGATCTTCCGTGTGCCCTGTTCCGGGTCCTGACCGGTGGACCTCAGGTAGTCCTCCAGCGCCCGCTGGAAGCCTCGCGTCTGGTTCTTCGCGTGGCCCACCGTGTCCGCGGTCGGATCCACCACCGCGTCGAGGATCATCCGGCCGACGCGCTTGGGGAACAGGTGGGCGTAGACGCCGCCGAGTTCGGTGCCGTAGGAGATGCCGAAGTAGTGCATCGTCCGATCGCCCAGCACCTGCCGCAGCAGATCCATGTCACGTGCGGTGTCGGTGGTCGAGACGTGCGCCAGCAGCCGGCCCGCGACCCGTTGGCATCCCTTCCCGAAGTCGGCGGCGTCCTGGAAGTACGCCTTCTCCTCGGCCGGACCGTCCGGCGTGGCGTCCACGGCCTCGGCGGCCTCGATGTCCCGGTCGCTGCGGCAGCGCACGCCCTCACTGGCGCCGACCCCGCGCGGATCGAAACTCACCAGGTCGTAGTGCTCGCGCAGCGTGGGGACGGTGGCGCCGTAATACGGCATCATCGGCACGCCCGAGCCGCCGGGGCCGCCGAAGTTGAACAGCAGAGAACCGATCCGGTCGTTTCCGGTCGCCCGCGCCCGGATCAGCGCGAGGCCGATCGTCGGACCGCCGGGCTTCGACCAGTCCAGCGGCACCTTGAGCGTGGCGCACCGCCATTCGTCGCCCGGCGCCGCGGAGTTTTCGGTGGCCCCGCACCGGTGCCAGTCGAGCTGTTGCGAGGTGAGCGAGGAGGGCGGATCCGCCGGGGACGGCGCCGCCGTTGCGGAAGCCGGGCCGTTCCGTCCGGTCGGGTCCGTCCCCTTGCCCTCGTCATGGCTCCCGCCCGAGCCACCGCCACCGCACCCCGCCACCAGCAGCGCCGCGGCCACCCCGGCCGCCCACCGCAGAACCCTAAGCATGCGCACCCCCCTCGCAGGCCCTCCGCGTCGTGCCGCGGCAGGCGTTCACGTCATGGTAGGCGGCGGGGCGCAAGCCCGTGACGGGCTGTGGATAACCGCCTGACCTGCATGTTCGTCGAGGTGTGCGGGTCCTTCAGGAACAGACCGTGCCGGCCTTCGGCACCTTCCCGTCCAGCAGGTATCCGTTCACCGCGCTCTGCACGCACTTGTTCTTGCTGTCGTACGCCCCGTGCCCCTGGCCCTTGTACGTCAGCTCGACACCGACGCCCTTGCCGAGCGCGTCCACCATCTTCTTCGCGCCCTCGTACGGGGTGGCCGGGTCGCCGGTGTTGCCGACGACGAGGATCGGCGCCGATCCCGGTGCGCTGACGTCGGGATGGTCGGTGGCGCCCGGTACCGCCCAGTCGGTGCAGCTGAGCATGCCCCAGGCCAGGTAGTCCCCGAACAGCGGGGAGACGGCCCGGAACTGCGGCACCCTCTGCCGGACCTCGTCAGCGGTGTAACGCGGTTTCTCGTCGGCGCAGTTGATGGCGATGTTCGCCGCGGTGATGTTGCTGTACTCGCCGTTCTCGCTGCGCCCGTTCATCGAGTCGGAGAGCAGCATCAGGATCCTGCCGTCGCCCTCGTACGCCTGCTGCAGCCCCTCGGTGAGGTACTCCCAGAAGTCCTTCGAGTACATGGCCTGCGCGATGCCGTTGGTCGCCGCGGTCTGGGTGAGCTGCCGCGGGAACGCACCGGGGATCGGCTTCTTCTCCAGGTCCTTGAGCAGTTTGGCGATGCGGTCCTTGACGTCCTGCGCGGTGTCGCCGATCGGGCAGTCCTCGGTCTTCGACGTGCAGTCCTCGGCGAAGTTGTCGAGCGCCAGCTGGAACCCCTGGGCCTGGCCGAGCGCGCTCTGTTCGGGGTCCTGGGTGGGGTCGACGACCGCGTCCAGGACCGCGCGGCCGACGTGCTTGGGGAACAGGTGGGCGTAGACGCCGCCGAGTTCGGTGCCGTAGGAGATGCCGAAGTAGTACAGCTTGTCGTCGCCGAGTACCTGGCGCATCAGGTCCATGTCGCGGGCCGCGTCGGTGGTGCGCACGTGCGGCAGGATCCTCTTGGAGTGCTTCTCGCAGTTCGCGTTGAACTCCTTGGTGCGGTCGACGAGCTGGGTCTGCTCGGCGCTGTCGTCGGGTGTGGCGTCCTGCTGGAAGTACTGGTCGAGCTGGGCGTCGCTCTCGCACTCCACCGGCACGCTCCGGCCGACTCCGCGCGGGTCGAAGCTCACCAGGTCGTACCGGGTGTTCAGGGTGGCGTAGTCCTGGCCGAACGCGGGGAGCGTGGTGACGCCGCTGCCGCCGGGGCCGCCGAAGTTGAAGATCAGCGAGCCGATCCGCTTGCTCGCGTCGCCGCTCGCCTTGGCGCGGATCAGGGCGATGCCGAAAGTGTCGCCCTTGGGCTTGCTCCAGTCCACGGGCGCCTTCATGGTGGCGCACTGCCACTGGGTGCCGTCCGGCAGCGGGGACGGGGAGGAGCCCCCGCCCTCCGCGGCGGACGGGGTCGGGCAGTCCTTCCAGTCCAGCTTCTGTGCCGTCAGGTCCCCGTTCCCGGCTCCGTCGCCGCACCCGGCCAGCAGGGCGGCCAGCAGCACGGCGCTGGTGGTCAGGGCAGCGGCACGCAGCCTGGAGGGGTTCGCCATGCTCCCATCGTGCGCGCGTGCGGGCCGGGGCGCGCGGGGCACGGGCCGTACGAGCTACGGGCGGGCCCCGATCCGTAGAGCTACGACCGGGCCCCGGTCCGTACGAGCTACCACCGGGCCCCGGTCCGCGGGAGAGCGCCTACAAGGCGCCCTTGCGGGTGAGCTGGTTGAAGGCGAGCCAGCCGGGCAGCACCGGCAGCCACAGCGTGAGCAGCCGGAACAGCAGGACGGCCGGTGCGGCGACCTCCTTGGGGAGGCCGACGGCGATCAGGCCGAGCGTGAGGCTCGCCTCGACCGCGCCGACGCCGCCCGGGGTGGGCGCCGCGGAGCCGAGCGCGTTGCCGGCGAGGAAGACCACGGCCACGCTGGCGATGCTCAGCGAGGTCGATCCGTCGCCGAAGGCACGGATGGAGGCGTCCAGGCACATCACGAAGCAGGCGGTCAGCAGCAGCATGCCGCCGATGCCGGTGACGAGTTTCTGCGGCCGCTGGAGCACGTCGAGCATGCGCGGCACGACACCGGCGAACAGCGACCTCACGCGCGTGACGACGAACTTCCGCAGGAACGGCACCGAGGTGGCCACCAGCACCAGCACCGCCACCGTCAGCAGGCCGGCGATGACCGTCCGGGACGGCGACAGCGACGGCGTCTTCTCGGTGCCCGTCAGGTAGCCGAAGGACAGCAGCATCAGGATGTGGCAGCCGAGCCCGAACAGCTGCGAGGCACCGACGCTGGCGACCGCGAGCCCCGGGCGCACCCCGGCGCGCTGCAGGAAACGCGTGTTGAGGGCCACCCCGCCGACCGCCGCCGGTGCCACGATCTTCACGAACGATCCAGCGACCTGGGCCCCCACGGTCCTCGGGAAGGGCACCCGCTCCGGTACGAATCCCAGCAGCGCCATCGCGGCGGCCACATAACTGAGCGCGGAGAAGAGCACCGCCGCCAGCACCCAGCCCCACTGGGCGTGGGCGATCAGCGGACCGAACTCGATGTGGGTGAGCTGCGTCAGCAGGAAGTACGCGCCGATCGCGCCGGCGATGAAACTGATCAGCGTGCGCGGCCGCACCCGCTCCAGGCGGGCCGGCTCCACAGGAGCCTGGGGCCTGATCCGGAGCACCTCGTGCCGGATCTGGGTGAGCAGGTCCTCCTCGCGGGCCTCGTCCAGGGCCTCGTCGATGGCCCGCTTCTCGGCCCGCTGTTCGGCCCGGACCGTCTTCTTGTCGGGCTTTCCGGGTGCGGGGCCGGCTGTCGCGGAGGCCTCCTCCGCCCGGGCCTGCTTGGCCTGCCGGGAGGCCTCGAGCACCGCCTCGCGTTCGCGCTGGGCCCGCTCCCGGCCGAGGCGGCGCAGCGTCGCGCGCGTGGAGCGCGTCAGGGCGATGGGCTGCAGCATCGGCAGGCAGTCCGCGACCGCGTCCGGGCCGAGCACACCGACGGCCGAGGCCACCGCCCGTTCGGCGCCCGCCCGCAGGCCGAGCGTGGTGATCAGCTGGGCGACGTCCATGCGCAGCAGCAGGTCACCGGCCGCGATCTCGCCGCCGCGCAGCTCGGTGAGGATCACCCTGCCGGAACGATCCACCAGAATCGCGTCACCGGCCAGCCTGCGGTGTGCGATCCGCCGGGACTGCAGCGCCTGCGCCTGACGCCAGGTGTTGCGCAGCAGCTCGTCGGTGATCTCCTCGTCCGCCAGGGAGTCCAGCGTGCGCCCGCCGGTGTGCTCGTAGACGAGCATGACCGCGTCCGGACCGAGCTCGGAGGTGGCGATCAGCTTGGGCGCGTTGGCGCCCGCCGCGATCGCCGCGTACGCCAGCAGTGCCTCCTGCTCCAGGGCCTGGCGCAGCGACTGCAGGCTGGAGCGGGTGGCGAAACCACGCAGGGTCAGGTTGCGCCAGGCCCGGTAGAAGAAGCCCTGGGCCTGCTGCTCCCGGTCGACGACCGTGACGTCCAGCGGACGGCCGTCCTCCAGGGTGACGAAGTAGCGCCGGCCGCGGTCGCCGTTCTCCGACTCCACGGTCTCCTCGCGGGCCGCGGCGACCGGGTGGAAGCCGACGTGCCTGAGGCCCGCCATCAGCGTCTGCCCGGTGGGGCGGACGTTCGGCGAGCCGACCGCGTAGAGCGTGCCGTAGGCGACGGTCCAGCCGATCAGCACGGTCAGGATGATCGAGAAGGGCGTCGTGTAGCCGGTGACGAGCATCGAGAACGCGTCGAGCAGCAGCACGATCCACAGCACAGCGCGCCACCGGGGTCTGCGCGACATCCCGACGGCCGTCATGTAGGCGATGACGGGCGCGAGATAGCCGTGCACCGGGTCGGTCAGGGCGTGGATGTCGCCGGGCGAGGGCTGGGTGAGCGCCTCCTGGATGGAGCCGGGTGCGGCCCGGGCCACCCACAGGTCCGTGGCGAGGGTCACTCCGTGCGCGAGGACGGCCGCGAGCACGCCGTCGGCGATCCGCAGCCCGTCCCGTTTGATCAGCCGTTCGATCGCGAAGGCGACCGGGACCAGCAGGATCGCGATGCTGGAGGCGAGCCCCGCGATCTTGATCAGCAGGTCGGGGGCCTGCCCGGTGCCCTTGTTGATGTCCTGTTCGAGGCCCGAGGTGGTGCCGTGCGCGAACGCGGCGACCGCGAGCAGCACGACGATGGCGAGCACGCCCACGAGCAGCCGCATGAGGTCGGAGGGACGGTGCACGCGCGCGGGAAGCAGCGGTTCGTCACCCTCCACCTCCTCCGGGTGGGCACCGTCACCGGAGCCCTCGCCCGGCTGCGGGGCACCGGGGGACGTCCCCTCGGCGGCCTCCGCGTCGTTCTCACGCGCGCGTGTGGCGTCCTCGCGCGTGCCCTCGTCGGGCGCGGCGCCGCCGTCCTGGGCCGCCGCGCCGGTCCCCTCCTGGCCGGAGGTGGCGGCGTCGGGACGCGCGGACGCGTCAGGGGTGCCCGCCGCGCCTTCGGGGTGCACACCCTGCTGCTTCATCGTCTCTTCTTGGTCTCGTATCACCGGTCACCGCCCGCACGATGGTGGCATGCCCCACCGGCACTCGCGGGCATCAGGGTGCAGATGCGGGGTCGGACAGTCTGCCGGAAGCGCCGCCCGAGGGCGAGAGGCCCGCCCCCGGCCTTCCGCGCCGCGTTGTCGGTGGGGTGCGGCAGGATGGGGCGAATGAGCGAGCGGAGCCCTGCCGAGGACACCCGGGACGGATGCGAGGACGAGCTGCCGGAATACGCGGAGCGGGTCCTCGAGGTCGCCGAGCTGATCCCGCCCGGGCGGGTCATGACATACGGCGATGTCGCCGAGTGGCTGGAGGAGGGGGGACCGCGCCAGGTCGGCCGGGTGATGTCCCTCTACGGGGGCACCGTCCCGTGGTGGCGCGTGGTCCGCGCCGACGGCGTGCTGCTGCCCGGCCACGAGCTCGGCGCGCTCGCCCACTACCGGGCGGAGGGCACCCCGCTCAAGGCGGCGGGCAGGAGCGCCGAGGGCCATCTGCCGCGTCTCGACATGAGACGGGCGCGATGGGACGGCGGTACGGGCACGGACGGTCACACCTGACAGCTTCCGCCATCGGATGCCCCCGAGGGGAATCGGTGGCCCGTACGAGGGACACGGGGGACGTCCGTTGCATGACGTACGTTCGTTAGCCGAGGGACGCGCGTGACATCGGGGCCCCGAGGGGCCCGGGTGCCACGAGGGAAGAAGCGGAAGCCCTGCTTCAGTTCGATGGGGCGGCGTAGCGTCGCCTGCACGTGTCCCCCTCACCCCGCGGCCACCGCCTCGCACGCGTGACCGCCCGCCCACCAGCACAACCACCAGGACCGGCGAACCACGTGAGCTCCTCCTCCACCACCAGCCGTCTGCCGCACCCTCCGGTGCGGCAGGGGAACCGTGGCGCCTACCGGCTGGTCCGTACCCCGCCTGCCGAGCCCGATCCCCCTCGTCTGGACGCCGCCCAGCGCGCCGTGGTTGACCATGGCACCGGACCGTTGCTCGTCCTCGCCGGTCCCGGTACCGGGAAGACCACCACCCTCGTGGAGTCCGTGGCCGCGCGCATCGCCCGCGGCGCCGACCCCGAACGCATCCTGGTGCTGACGTTCAGCCGCAGGGCCGCCGTCGACCTGCGCGACCGCATGGCCCTGCGCATCGGCGCGGCTCGCGCGCCCCGGGCGACCACCTTCCACTCGTACTGCTACGCCCTGCTCCGCGCACATCAGGACAGCGGTCTGTTCGCGGAGCCGCTGCGCCTGCTCTCCGGACCCGAGCAGGACGTCACCGTCCGCGGGATGCTCGCCGGGCAGCCCGATCTGGAGCGGCTCGGCCTGAACCACGTGCGCTGGCCCGACGAGCTGCGCGCCTGCCTGACCACCCGCGGCTTCGCCGACGAGGTCCGCGCCGTCCTCGCCCGCAGCCGTGAGCTGGGCCTCGGCCCCGGCGCCCTGGACGCCTTCGCCCGCCGCATCGGCCGCCCCGACTGGCGTGCCGCCGCCGCGTTCCTCGCCGAGTACCTCGACGTCCTCGACCTCCAGGGCGTCATCGACTACGCCGAACTCGTCCACCGCGCGGTGCTGCTCGCCCACCGCCCCGAGGTCGCGGCCCGGCTCGCCGCCCAGTACGACGCCGTGTACGTCGACGAGTACCAGGACACCGACCCGGCCCAGGTACGCCTCCTGCACGCCCTGGCCGGCGGCGGCCGCACCCTGGTGGCCTTCGGCGACCCCGACCAGTCGATCTACACGTTCCGGGGCGCCGACGTGAACGGCATCCTGGACTTCCCGGCGGGCTTCCCGCGCGCGGACGGCCGACCCGCACCCGTCGAGGTGCTGCGCACCGCCCGTCGCTCCGGCGCCGCCCTGCTGGCCGCCACCCGCCTGATCACCCGGCGCATGCCGCTGACCCGGCTGCCCGCCGAGAAGGTGCGCGCCCACCGGGAGCCCGAGGCCGTACGCGACGGCGGCCGGGTCGAGGTCCACACCTACCCGACACCCGGCACGGAGACGGACAACATCGCCGACATCCTGCGCCGCGCGCACCTGGAGGACGGCGTCCCCTGGAGCGACATGGCCGTCCTCGTACGCGCCGGCTCCCGCAGCATCCCGACGCTCCGCCGGGCCCTGACCGCGGCGGGCGTCCCCTTGGACGTCGACGGCGACGACCTGCCGCTGCGCCACGAGCCCGCGGTGGCACCCCTGCTCACCGCCCTCAGGACGGTGGCCACGGCCGAGTCACGGCCCCCGGGGCAGGAAGCCGAGGCAGGGACCGCCGGAGAGGCAGCCGAGGCAGGGCTCCCAGGGGAGGAAAACGAGTCACGGCCTCCAGGAGAGGAAGCGGCCGACGAGGAGCGCGACGTCAGCTGGCTCGACGCCGAGACCGCGCTCACCCTGCTCGCCTCCCCGCTCGCCGGCATGGACACCGCCGACCTGCGCCGCCTCGGGCGCGCCCTGCGCGAGGAGGAACGGGCCGCCGGGAACCCGCTGCCGGCGCCCTCCGACGAACTGCTCGCGCGGGCGCTCGCCGAACCCGAGCGTCTCGTCGTCCACGATCCGGCCTACGCGCGCGGGGCACAGCGTCTGGGCGCGCTGCTCCGCACCGCCCGCGAGCGCCTCGCCGCCGGCGGTACGGCCGAGGAGGCGCTGTGGGACCTGTGGCAGGGCACGCCCTGGCCCAGTCGGCTGGAACGCGCCGCCCGGCGCGGCGGCGCGGCCGGCCGCAACGCCGACCGCGACCTGGACGCGGTGTGCGCGCTGTTCGCCACCGCCGCGCGCGCGGAGGAGCGCATCGGCGGCCGCGGCGCCCTGAACTTCCTGGAGGAGATCGAAGCCCAGGACATCGCCGCCGACACCCTCACCCGCCGGGCCGTCCGCCCCGACGCCGTCCGCCTGATGACCGCGCACCGCGCCAAGGGCCTGGAGTGGCGGCTCGTCGTCGTGGCGGGCGTCCAGGAGGGACTGTGGCCCGATCTGCGCCGCCGCGGCTCCCTGCTGGAGGCCGACCGCATCGGCCGCGACGGCCTCGCCGAACCGCTCACCCCGGGGGCGCTCCTCGCCGAGGAACGCCGCCTGTTCTACGTGGCCGCCACGCGCGCGCGTGAACGTCTCGTCGTCACCGCCGTGAAGGCACCGGCCGACGACGGCGACCAGCCCTCCCGATTCCTGACCGAGCTGGGCGTCGAACCGCGCGACGTCACCGGCCGCCCCCGCCGGCCGCTGTCCGTGGCCGCGCTCGTCGCCGAGCTGCGCGCCACCACCGTCGACCCGGGCGCGTCCGCCGCGCTGCGGGAAGCGGCCGCGCACCGCCTGGCCAGGCTCGCCGCCCTTGCCGACGAGGACGGCCGGCCCCTGGTGCCGTCCGCCCACCCCGACCGCTGGTGGGGCATGTTCGAGCCGACCGAGAGCAAGGCGCCGCTGCGCGACCGCGACCAGCCCGTCGTGCTCTCCGGCAGCGCTCTCGACCAGCTCGCCAACACCTGCGCCCTGCAGTGGTTCCTGGGCCGCGAGGTGAAGGCCGACGCGCCCGCCACCGCCGCCCAGGGCTTCGGCAACGTCGTCCACGTCCTGGCCGACGAGGTCGCCTCCGGCCGCAGCCCCGCCGACCTCGACGTCCTGATGGAACGCCTGGACTCGGTGTGGAACGCGCTCGCCTTCGACGCGCCCTGGAAGTCGGCCCAGGAGAAGGACAACGCGCGCGCGGCCCTCGAACGCTTCCTGAACTGGCACGTCCTGGACCGCACCGGCCGCACCCCGGTGGCGAGCGAGCAGGACTTCGAGGTCACCCTCGCGGCGGGCGAGTACCAGGTCCGCATCCGCGGCCAGATGGACCGGGTCGAGGCGGACGGCGAGGGCCGCGCCTACGTCGTGGACTTCAAGACAGGCAAGCAGGCACCCAGCGCCGCCGATGTGGCCCGCCACCCGCAGCTCGCCGTCTATCAGCTCGCCATCCGCGAGGGCGCCGCCGACGGCGCCTTCGACGGCGTACGCCCCGAGGCCGGCGGCGCCGAACTGGTGCACCTGCGACAGGGCGCAGCCAAACGCGACGGAGGGGAGACCCTGCCCAAGGTGCAGACCCAGGAGCCGCCCGCGGGGGAGTGGGTCGGCGACCTGCTGGCCACCGCCGCCGGGAAGGTCCTCGACGAACGCTTCACGCCCACCACCGGCCAGCACTGCACCCACTGCGCGTTCCGCGCCTCGTGCAGCGCCCGTCCGGAGGGGCGGCACGTGGTGGAATGACCTCTCACGAGGCAGCGTGACGCACGGCACCACCCGCGCTGACCTGCTGTTCTTTCTGTCCGGGTGGCCGAGGCGTACGCGGTTGTCAGTGCTCGCCGCTAGCCTCTGACGACATGCCCGCCCGTATCACCGACCCCGAGCAGCTCAAAGAGCTCCTCGGCATCCCGTTCACCCCGGAGCAGACGGCCTGCATCACCGCGCCGCCCGCCCCGCAGGTGATCGTGGCCGGAGCCGGCTCGGGC
>Ga0308175_100001055_pt1 | contig 18325 bp, 13 predicted proteins | sample PhyCR1_3_FD_203893 | JGI IMG/M metagenome (GOLD analysis project Ga0308175, IMG submission 203893) | Soil microbial communities from UC Gill Tract Community Farm, Albany, California, United States - DLSLS.C.R1 | ecosystem: Environmental > Terrestrial > Soil > Agricultural land | place: USA...
AGGTCGCGCGCGCCTCGTTGAAGAACCGCTCGACGATCTCGGGGTTGGCCGACACGGCCGGCAGCAACGTCTTGATCGCGGCGCGGCGTCCGAGCAGCGTGTGTTCGCCGAGGAACACCAGGCCCAACCCCCCCGCCCCGATCTTGCGCAGAATTCGGTACTGGCCGATGTATCGCGCGATCGTCACTCGGACGTTGTAGCGGCATACCTGCAATTGTCCAATAACTTCGAAGAGTTGAGCCATCAAAGCACGCTGTGCGTGGGCGCGCGTGACAGTTCTGTACCCCGCCGGTTGGCATGAAGCCCCAGAGCCTCCTCTGAGCCTCACATGCCTCGATGCGCGATATTCGTATTTCAGATCTTCTGTATTCCTGGTTATCCGCTCCCCATCCAGTACTCGTTCGTGCTCGACGACGACTGGCTCATTCGTCGACCAGCGCACCGATGCCGATCCGCCAGACGAGCTCCTGCCACGGTGCTCGACGACGACTGGCTCATTCGTCGACCAGCGCCTCGAGCTTGGTGACGGCCTCGTCGAGGATCGCGCGCACCCGCGCCATGCGTGCCGGGGTCAGTCGGCCGCGGCGAACCGTGCGGCGAAACGCGCGCACCAGCCGGCGCACGCGATCCGCGACGTCGCGCACGGCGTCCGCGTGGTCTTCCCATACGTCCTCGGACTGCTCGTAGAAGCTGGCGACCTCGTCGCGGTGCTCCTCGAGCTCACGCGTGCCGGCGGGGGTGATCGCGTAGATCTTCTTGCCGTCGCGCTCGCTGGCCTTGACGTGGCCGAGCTCCTCGAGCAGCTGCAACGTCGGGTAGATCACGCCGGGGCTCGGCCGGTACGCCCCACCGCTGCGCTCCTCGATCACCGCCATGATCTCGTAGCCGTGGCGCGGCGTATCGACGATCGCCGCGAGCACCAGGTACCGCACGCCGCCACGTTCGGCCCGCGGCGGGCGATCCCCGAACAGGTCCCACCAACCACGCCCGCCACCTTCGCCGCCTCGACGGCCACCGCCATGCGGCCCACGCCCACCAAACCCGCGGCCACCCATGAACCAGGACCGCTGTTCATCAAAAAACATCTCATGCTCCTTCTATCGACCCATCTTGATGATGCGTCTATAGATATATCTATAGTTCGGTCGAGAGGGATGTCAAGCGGTGCTTTTTCGCCGAGGCGTCCGTCGCTACGGGCCTGTCAGGCGCCGCGTCCGAGCGTTCGCGCCTGCTCGATCACGCGCGCGACCTCGTCGATGTCGAACGGCTTGCTCAGGCAACCACGCGCGCCGCGGCTCGAAGCGAGTCGGACCAGGTTCTCGCAGCCGTGCGCGGTCAAAAGGATCACGGGCAGGGCCGGCGCCCGCGCGGCGATCTGCGACATGAGCTCGAGCCCATCCATACCGGGCATCGAGAGATCGGTGACCACGACGTCGACGCCGTCGAGCGACGCCAGCGCCTGCGCACCCGAGCTGGCGCACACCACCCGATAGCCCCGCTCGCACATCACCTCGCTCAGCGCGAACCGGACGCCCGGGTCATCGTCGACCAGGAGGATCGTGCTCACCACGAGCCTCCGCCCGGCCTTCCGCCGAGGTCAGGACACGCGAGCCGCCGAAGATCGGTCACGTCCACCAAGACTGCGAGATGCGTGCCCACCGGTCGCGCTCGTCTTCTGCCACCCGTGCTGCGCTCGACCTCCATGAGCGCATTGCTCGCACCCACGACTCGCAGAACAGTCAGTTCTGGAATCGGATAGATTGCGGCGCTTTTGAACCTCGTGTCCGCGGCCATGTCGTCGCTGACCACCATCATGTCGGTCGGATCACATCCAGCCGCCTTCGTAGGTCCGACCGGCCAGGTGTTGACCTGTACAGACACGCTGCCGAGATTCCGGCACCTGTCGGAAACGCTGGCCGCCTCCGCCGCGCGGACCATCCCGTCAGGCCGGCCCCGCGAGCCTAACAGCTTGAAATTCGTCGGGGCGCCAGGACCCGCCAACACCTGACCTTCCAGCGGCATGCTGTGGGGGTGAAGCCAGAGGCCGTACTCGGCGAGCTCGAAGGGCTACGCGCGCTCGCGCGCTCGCTCGTGCACGGCGACGCCGAGGTCGACGATCTGCTGCAGGACACGGCGATCGCGGTGCTCCAGCGTCCGCCTGCGAGCGACGACGAGCGGCCGGTACGCGCGTGGCTCAAGGCCGTGCTGCGCAATCGCTGGCGCATGGATCGGCGCAGCGAGGTGCGGCGGCGCGCCCGTGAGCACGCGGTGGCGATCGCCCTCGGCGATGGCGCAGGCACGAGCGTGGCCCCGGCCGTGGACCCGATCGATCGCGCGCGAGCGCTCGAGAAGCTCGCGACGGCGCTGGTTGCCCTCGACGAGCCGTTTCGCACGGCGGTGATCCGTCGCTACCTCGACGGCCACACCGCGGCCCAGATCGCCCGTGCCCTCGGCATACCGCCGGGAACCGTACGCTGGCGGCTCGCCACCGGACTCGCGCGCCTGCGCGCCGCGCTCGACGAGCGCTCACCACGCTGGCCCGCCGCCTTCGCACCCCTTGCAGGAGCTACCGTGAAGACGAAGACCTCGATGACGTTCCTGGTCGTGCTGATCTTGCTCCTCGGCGTGATCGGCGCCGTGTGGTTCGGGCGCGACCAGCCCGCGCCGGTGCCCGTCGTGGCGCAGCCGGCGCATGAAACCGTGGCCGTGCCCAAGCTCGCGCCGCCGCGCGGCGCGCCGATCACGGTGCCGCCGCTGCGCGATCCGCTGCCGGGACAGGGGCGCGCCGTGGTGCTCGCCAGCGACGCCGCGGGCGGCCTCGCCGCCGGGCGCGTGATCAACTGGTCGACCGGCGACGGCGTCGCAAACGCCGAGCTGACGTTCACCAGCGACGGCGGTGCGTCGACGGTCCGCACGCGAGACGACGGCGCCTTCGAGCTCGCGCCCGCCGCGCCCGGTCGCTTCGTCCTGTCGGCGATCGCCGCGCCCGGCTTCTTGCCCTACGCCCCCGAGCTGTTGCACTCGACGGTGCACGTCGCGCTCGCCCGGGGCCAGGCGGTGCGCGGCATCACCGTGTTCCTGTTCCCGGCGCTCGACTATCACGGCACGGTCGTCGATGCCCGCGGGGCACCGGTGACCGGCGCGCGCGTCCGCCTGCTCGGCACACCGTCCGGCGAGCAGGTGATCGACAAGCCGCAGACCGAGTGGACCACCGATCGCGACGGGCACTTCACGTTCCACGCCGCCGACGACGCGGTGCTCGAAGCGGTGCGCGGCAACGCCCGCGGCTGGGCGCGGCTCGACGGCGACGTCGTGATCACCAGGCAGCTCACGATCACGCTCGGCGACGCCCCGGCGCGCGACCAGACGATCACCGGCCGCGCCGTCGATGCCAGCGGCGCGCCGATCGCCGACGTGCTGGTGCGGGCGACCCCGTCCGGCGTCCATCCAGGCACGCGCTCGACCGCGTTCGCCACGAGCGGCCCCGACGGCGCCTTCACGCTCGGCGGGCTCGACCGCGACGCCTACGATCTCGCCGCGGAGGCCGAGGACCACGCGCCGGCATCCGCCGCGCACATCACCGGCGGCAGCCACGACGTGACCCTGACCCTCGACGCCGGCTTGCCCCTCGCGGGCCAGGTCGTCGATGGCAACGGAGAACCGGCCCCGTCGTACACCCTGCTCGTGTTCCGGCGCGACGGCGCCGCCCGCCAGCTCGTCGTCGCGCGATCGATCGTCGAGCCGCGCGGCCGGTTCGCGGTGCGCCTCCCCAGGGGCGCCTACGAGCTGCTCGCCGCCGCCACCGGCTGGGCACCGAGCGCGCCGACCCCCGCCAGCGCGGGCGCGACGGATATCCGGCTCACGCTCAGCGCCGGCGCGACCCTGCGCGGCGTCGTGGTCGACGGCGCGGATCAACGCCCGATCCCCTACGCGCGCATCATGCGCGAGGCCAACGGCGGCGGCGCCAGCGCGCAGCCCGCCAACGCCGGCACCGTCACCCGGCCCGACGGCACCTTCGAGCTCACCGGCATCCCGCCCGGCCCGCTCTCGATCTCGATCACCGCCGGCGGCCACCACCCCAAGATCGAGGCGGCGATGACCGCGTCCGACGGCCAGACGCTGGGGCCCATCACGATCGCGCTCACCCAGCTCGCCGAGGGCGAGCAGCCCAGCGTCGAGCTGGTCGGCATCGGCACCGCGCTGTCGGCCGATGGCGACGCCCTGCACGTCGATCGCGTGATCGCCGGCAGCGGCGCCGAGGCCGCCGGGATCGTCGCCGGCGACCTCGTGACCGCGATCGACGGCCTCCCGGTCGCGCCGCTCGGCATCGAAGGCGCGATCGCCAAGATCCGTGGCGTCGTGGGCACCACCGTCGCGATCACCCTGCGCCGCGGCGACCAGACCGTCCAGCTCGTCGTCCAGCGCCGCAAGTTCCACGCCTGACGCGGCCAGGTTCTCTCTCGTCGCCAACAACGCGGTCTGGCCAGCAATCGAGGCTGCACTAGAGAGCTCCCGGCGCGTCCGCGCCGCGACGCCACGAGATCGTGACGTGCTCGCCGAGGTGCGCGTTCGGGGCGATCCCCGGACGCTCGCTGACCTCTTGGCGCTGCAGCCCATCACCGGCCCGGTGACCATGCTGAGCGCACCCGATAGCGAGCCGCGATCCCGGCTCGTGGTTGGCGCAAGCCTGGAGCTCGCCGCGATCGCACGCGCGTCCCTCTTCGGTATCACGCCCGACGTCGCCATCGCGTTCCGCGGCTCGTTCGGGGCCGAGGCCCCGGATACCGACTGCTACTCCGCTGCTTCCGTTGCGTTCGCAATCGCGTTCGATCGCATCGTCAGCTGACCGCCCTCACATGCGTGTCTGTCAAGTCACCCGTGCCACCTTCCGATGCCGCAGGCCAACCGCGTCGTGAGACCGCGCGGATCGGCGGGCGCGGCGTCGATCATGGCGGCGACCTCGGCGCGCCCGTGGAAGGTCCGCCGCCGGGAGATGGATCGACAGTTCACCGCGAAGCACGCCTCGACGAGCGCCGCACATGCAGCGGGATCCATTCGCTCCACAGATCGATGTACCTGCGCGCGGCCAGATCGACGGGATCATCCGGCATCGCAACGTGGCGCCAGCGAGATCGGCGTCGGCGGGCTCACTTGACATTTCGACAAGTCTTACCATACTAGACGCGTGCGGGAGCCGCTCTCGCCAGGCCGAGGTCGACGTCGTCAACACGTTGCGTGGCGGCAGGGTGCAGCCCGGCGAGCTTGTCGCAGGCACGTACCGCTATCGCGTCGAAACTTCGCGGATCGCCGTGGTCGTGGCGTTCCGCAGCGAGAAGTGGGCAATCGTCATCACGGCGTGGAGGTTCAAGCGCTGAGCGATCGGGTCCGATTGGTTGCGTTCAGAAAGGAGAACGAGATGCCCAGGTTCATGTGTATGCAGTGTGGGTCCGCGATGACCACGAAGCGCGAGAACGCGCCCTACAAGGCGCTGCCGGGCACGGTGCTGGTGGGCGTCGCGGTGAACCGTTGCCCGAACTGCGGCGAATACGAGGTCGCCATTCCGGCGATCGACGAGCTCAACCGCTTACTTGCTTATGCGGTGATCAATCGGAGAGGCCGGCTGAACGGAGGCGAGGTCCGCTTCCTGCGCTCGTACCTCGGTTATTCGGGCGCCGACTTCGCCAAGTTGATCGGCAGCAGTGCGTCGACGGTATCGAAGTGGGAAAGCGACTCGCAACCCATCGGGCATCACGCAGATCTGCTGCTGCGCGCGCTGGTGGTGGTCAGCAAGAAGGTCGCGGAGTACTCGATCGAGACCTTCAAGGAGATCAGCGCAGCCGACGAGAAGAAGCCGGCCAAGGCCGCGCCGTACGCGTTCACGCAGACAGCGAAGAAGTGGAAGCAGACGGCACTCCGCGCCGCCTAGCGTATCGCAAGGCTGCCGTTCCATCTACCAGGCTGGCCGCCGGATCTGAGCGCGCGACATGCGCCGGACCTCGTGCAGGCCCGGAGCGACCACATCGCGCCGCATAATCTGAGCATCAGCTGTCAAACAGCACCGATGGCAGCATCGCTGCGCGAAGCCGGCCCATCCTCGTCGTGGCGGTGCCGCGATCGCCGCGCCACCGCGCTATAGTCGTCGCGCATGACCCGCAGGGCCGCGCACCCCTTGCAGCGCAAGGACAGGCTCGAGCGCTACCGTGGCGTGAGAGCTCGGCTCGATCCCTCCGGCGATCCGCTGGCGGCGATGGCGGCCTCGTATGTCGAGTTTCCGCGCTCGGTAAGCTCCCGGATCACCGCCGAGCTCGCGCTGTCGCCGGCGTCGAGTCACCTGCTCATCGGCGGCGTCGGGTCCGGCAAGACCACCGAGCTCCTGGCGGTGCAGACCCAGCTCGCCGAGATCGACGAGGATATCCGCGGGCTCTACCTCGACGTCAGCAAGCAGCACGACATCGCGCGGATGGTCCCCGGGGCGATCATCGTGCAGGTCGGTCTCGCCCTCGCGGGCGCGCTGGGCAACGATCCGGCGCTCGAGTTCGCGACCAAGCAGCTCGACGAGCTCGCGCACGGCTACTGGGCCGCCTACGAGCTCGACGAGGGCGGTGACGACTACCGCGTGCCGGGAATCCTGATCTCGCCCGAGCAGGTCGAGGACAACGTGCAGCGCGCGCTGGCGCCGCTCGAGCAGCTGATCGCCGCGCTTCACAAGACCCACAGCCACCTCGTGGTCCTGCTCGACGGCCTCGATCGCATGACCGACATGGCGGCGTTCGATCAGCTGGTCAGCCACGACATCAAGGCCATGGTCGGCATCGGGATCGGCGTCGTGCTGGTGGGGCCGCTGCGCGCGCTGTACGGGCTCGATCGAACGATGGCGCAGCGCTTCGACTCGCTCCATTACCAGCCGTGGGTCGACGTGACGCAGAACCCCGACGCCCACGCGTTCCTGGCCGACGTGCTCAAGCGGCGCGTGCCGGGCGACGTGTTCGGCGAAGGCGGCATCGAGACGCTCGTCGCGGCGTCGGGCGGCGTCGTGCGCGATCTGCTGACGCTGGCGCAGTCGGCCTGCGTCGAGGCGTACATCGATGGCGCCGATCAGGTCGGCCCCGCCGAGGTCGCGGCGGCGATCGATACGTTCGGCCGCAAGCACCTCCAGGGCCTCCGGCCGCCCGAGCTCGACATCTTGCAGCGGGTCCGGACCACGGGCAGCTTCCTGCACACCTCCGAGGACGACCTCGCGCTCCTCATGACGCGCCGGGTGCTCGAATACCGCGATGGCGGACCGGTCCGCTATGCGGTTCACCCCACGATCGAGCGCCTGCTCGCGGAGCTCGGTGACCGATGACGCTCGGCGGAGGCGTCACCCGCGCGAGCGTCGGCGAGCTCGCGTTGCGCTTGATCGCGATCCGCGGCGCCGCCGGGTACGCGGCTTACCTCGTCGCGGCCGGCGCCGTGCCGGACGTGATCGCCGAGCTCGGCGAGGAGCTCGCCGCGTTCGATCCCGCGCTCGCGGTCGAGGCCCTGGGCCCCGGCAGCGGCGAGCTGCTGCTCCGCGCGCTCGCCAGGCCGACCCGTGAGATCGTCGTGGTCGACGCCGCGGCGTACGGCGATCGCGACTGGGGGCTGCTCGATCGCCGCCGGTCGTCGCTCGCGCGCGCCGGCCTCCTGGTGTTCGTCACGACGCCCGCGAGCTTCGAGGCGCTCATGCAGACCGCGCCGAACCTGGCGAGCTGGCTCGGCGCGTTCGTGTTCGAGCAGGCACCCTCCGCCCCCAACAACGCGATGGTGCGCGAGCAGCGGCTCGCCGCGCTCCGGACCTGGGCGCAGAAGTCCGATCAGGACGTCATCGTCGCCGCAACCCAGGGCGTGTTGCCCGCCGATCCCGCCTACGCGGAGTGGCTCGTCCTGCTCGGCCGCGGCGACCTCCTCGACAATGGATGACCCGAGCTCGATCCACGAATGCCACGAATGCCACAAATGCCACGAATGCAATGAGCCTCGCCAAACTGCAAGTCTACGTCACGGATCGCCAGCTGGACCTCCCCCACCGCGCCAAGGATCTGTTCCGTACGCTGCGCGCCGAGCTGATCGAGGCGTCCAATGCCAAGGCCATCCAGGAGTCGCCGCAAGACGTGTTCCGGCGCCTCCAGCTCCTGGCGGAGCCGCCCGCGCAGCTGCTCGATCACCTCCGCGCGAACAACCTGCACGAGCACGCGTTCTGCATCCTCGGCGGCGAGAAGAACCAGGCGCGCGATCATGGGGCCCATCACTTTCAGCGCAGCGACGACGCGTGGTTCGACTTCAGCATCGTCGTCCGCGAGCGCAGCGAGCACCTCGACCTGCTCGCCTACGACTTCGAGCTGCGCTTCCCGCCCGGCCTCGGGGTGCCGTTCCTCCGGTTCGACCTGAACCTCCCGCACCACGCCAACGACGAGCGCGATATTCGCTGTCACCTCCACCCGGGCTCGGACGACATCCTCGTGCCTGCCCCGCTCATGACCCCGTCCGAGCTGCTCACGCTGTTCCTCGAGGGCGCGCAGCTGCCGGCGGGCCGCGCGCCGCGCGCGTTCACCGCGTTCGAGGCCGCGTGGTTCGAGCAGATGTACGTGCTCACGCGGCGATGACGGGGCGATCGGCGGAGGTGATCCCGGCCTGCTCGTCCCCGGGCGTCGCCGGGGCGCACGGTGGTTGCGGAACCTCGCGCGCCCTGTATCGGCCGGCGGCGCATCTGGGGTCTAATACTTCCACATGCGGGGACATACCGCTGGTTTCGGCTCGGCCGAGGTGCTCATCCGCGCGCTGCTCGACGAGTTCCCCGAGCTCGACCCCGCGCGCGTGCGGACCGCCGTCGAGCGCGCGACCGCGAAGATCGCCAATGCCTCGCTCGATACCGAGGGTCACCGGTTCGTCGATCACCACCTCGCGCGGGTCGAAGCGACCGAGGAGCGCACCGAGCGCGCCCGGATCTTGCGCGACCTCGCGGTGAGCCTCGAGGAGCGCGGCGACGCCGAGCGCGGCCTCGTGGTCCGGCTGGCGGCGTTCGCCGAGGCCGCGGCGACGGCCGATCTCGATCCGCTGCTCCGGCTCGCCCGGATCACCCAGCGCTGGAGCGATCTGCCGCTCGACGACATGACGCAGCTGATCGATCTGAATGACGACGCCAGCCCCCGGCGGCTCAGCGAGATCGCCGCCGTGTGGCGAGAGCTCGGGCTCGGGTATCGCGCCGCCGATTGCCTCGAGCGCGTGCTGGCGCTGGCGCCCGCGGACACCTCGGCCCACGAGGCGCTCGAGCTGTTCTATCGCAGCACGCGCGAGTGGCCGGCCCTGATCGATCTGCTCGGCCGCCGCGCGGTGCAGGTCGACGGCCCGGAGCGCGCGGAGCTGTTTCGCGAGATGGGGCTCATCTACGAGCGCGAGCTCGGCGACGACGGCGGGGCGCTCGACGCGTATCGCGAGGCCGACCGGCTCGAGCCCGATCACCCCGACGTGCTCGACGCGATGGCGCGGCTCGAGCTGCGGGTCGGCGGCTCCGATAGCGAGGCGCTGATCACGCTCGATCGCCTCGGCCGCCTGGTCAAGGAGCCGAACCAGCGCGCGGCCGTGGCGTTTCGCGCGGCCGACGTCGCGCGGCAGTACGACTACGACAAGGCGCAGGCGCTGTACGAACAGGCGCGCGCCGATGATCCGGATCTGATCCCGGCGATCGATGGGCTCGCGACGCTCTACCGCGACCGCGGCGAGCTGGGCGCGGTGATCGCGCTCCTGGTCGAGGCCGCCGCGCGGCCGGCGCTGGTGGCCGAGCGCTCGCGCTGGCTCGCGGACGCCGCCGACTTCTGCGTCGCGACCGGCGATACGGATCGGGCGAAGCGGCTGTACCGCGAGGCGCGCACCGCCGATCCCACCAACCACAAGGCCGGCCTGGCGCTGGTCGAGCTGTGCTGGGATACCGGCGATCTGGCCGATCTGGCGCCGATGCTCGACGAGCTGTGCCGCACCACGGTCGAGCCCGGCCGGCTGCGCGGGTACCTCTTACAGCGCAGCAAGCTCGCCGCCGAGCTCGGCGACCCGGCCACGGCCCGGGATACGCTGGCCCGCGCCGTCGAGCTCGATCCCCACGATCCGGTGACCCGCCGCGAGCTCGCCGATCAGTTGTTCGATGCCCAGGAGTGGCAGCGCGCCCGCGTGCTGATCGAGGGCCTGCTCGACGATCACGAGGATCTGCTGCAGCCCGAGGTCTCGGTCGAGCTGCACTACAAGATCGCGCGCTGCGCCGAGCAGCTCGGCGACACCGAGGGCGCCGCCCGGCACGCCGCGGTGACGCTCGCGCTCGCGCCCGATCACCGCCCCGCGCTGCTCCTGCGCGCCGAGCTCGACGTCGCCAACCCCGAGGCGCTGCTCGCCGATCAGCTCGCGCTCGCCAACCTCGCGCCGCCCGACGAGAAGGGCCCGCGGTTCTCGGCGCTCGGCGACCGCTACGCCGAGCTCGGCGACCGCGCGACGGCGCGCGAGATGTACCGCGAGGCGCTCGCCCACCGGCCCTCCGACCACCTGCTGCTCACCAAGTTCCTGGGCCTGGTCGCCGACGAGGGCGACTGGAGCTACAGCCTCGATCTCGTGCAGCGGCTGATCGACACGGAGGTCGATCCCAGGGTGCGCGCGCGCTACCGCCACCTCGCCGCGATGATCGCGCGCGACGAGCTCGATCGCAAAGACCACGCCGCGACGCTGTTCGCCCAGGCGATCGAGGATGATCCGCGGCTGTTCACCGCCGCCGACGAGCTCGAGGCCCTGCTCGGCGAAGCCGGTGACCGCGAGGCCGTGATGCGGTTCTACTACCTCCGCCTCGAGCACGTCCGGCACGACGAGGGGCGCCGCGGCGAGCGCCTGCGGCTATGGGATCGGCTCGGCGAGCTGTGCCTCGCGCAGGGCCGCCGCGAAGACGCGGTGACCGCGTTCGAGGTCGGGCTCTCGCTCGATCCCGACAACCTCGAGCGCCGCCAGCGGCTCGCCGATCTCTACCTCGAGGCCGAGCCGAAACACGCCGACGACGCGATCGTGCAGCACCAGGCCGTGCTGCGCGCCAACAAGCGCCGCGTGGCCTCCTACGAGGCGCTGCGCACGCTGTACCGCCGCACCAACCAGCCCGAGAAGGCGCGGGCGTGCGGCGAGGCGCTCGACATCATCGGCTTGCACATCGTCGACGACAAGATCGAGGCGCTGTTCCGGCCAGGCGCCGCCCCCGAGGCGCCAGGCGGCGCCCAGAAGCCGCTCGGCAACGAGGACTGGGCCGCGCTCGGCGGCGAGGGCGTCGATCCGCAGCTCTCGGGGCTGTTCGCGCTGGTCGCGCCGGCGTTCGTCGCCGAGCGTGCACGCACCCGCCCGCTCGAACCCGCGCGCGAGCTCCGCGATCCGAACATCCCGCCGGCCGTCGCGCGCGTCGTCGCGCGGGTGGTGACGATGTTCGGCGTCGCCAGCCCGCCGGCCTACGCCGACCCCGGCCAGGTGACCGCGTGCACGATCACGCTGCGGACCCAGGGCAGCGTGCTGGCGCCGGTCGTGGTGATCGGCCGGCCCGCGCTCGACCGCCAGATCGACGACGCCGAGCTCGCGTTCGTGCTCGCCCGCCAGCTCGCCGATCTACGCAGCGACCGGTTCGCCCGGCTCCTGTGCCCGCGCGCCGCCGAGCTGGCGCAGATCATCGAGCTCGCGATGGCGCACGGCGACGGCCCGTCCAGCCACGCCAGCCGCTGGCTCGCCACGTCGCTGCACGCCGTCGAGCATGATCAGGTGCTCGCGATCGCCGGCCGGCTGCGCGAGCGCGGGGTCGATCCGGTGCGCGCGGCGCTCGGCTGGCTGGCGGCGACCGATCGCGCCGCGGATCGCATCGGCCTGGTGATCACCGGCGATCTGGCGACCTGCGTCCGTGTGCTCGAGCGCGAGCGGACCAACGCCACGGGCGAGGTCAACCGGATCATCGAGCTGGTGTGGTCGAGCGTCACCGAAGAGGTGCTCGGTGTACGCAGCCGGGTCGAACGCTGGCCGACACGTCCGCACACCGCCGCCTAACACACCAGAACCTCCCGGCCACCGACGATCGCACGGGCCCGCCGGTCGGTCACGCAAACAACAGCTCACAGGTGGGTTGAATCGCGTACGCCACTGACTGTGAGAGATGCTTCGCTGTGCAAGCCATGCACATATGACATTGTGTACCTTCTGGAGATCTCGACGTTGTATGAAGACACCCTTGCGCGACACGATTGCCGCACGAGCCGTGATAGATGAGCCGCGGAGGAAATCCATGAACCGACTCGCTTGCATCACGATCAGCTCCCTGGCGCTCGGCGGCTGCGCCATGACCGACTCCGGGCCGACGAACCCCGCCGACGAGGCCGCCAGCAACGGGGCCGCGCCGGTCGTCACCGCCACGACGTCGGCGATCCAGCACGTCTTCGTCATCGCGCTCGAGAACCACGGCACGGCCAGCATCTACGGCAACACCACCAGCGCGCCGTTCATCAATAACACCCTGATTCCGCAGTTCGGCCGCGCGCTGAACTTCATCGACAAGCTGCCGTCACTCCCCAGCGAGCCGCACTACGTCTGGATGGAGGCCGGCACCAACGCGTTCGCCGACCACACGTTCACGACCGACAATAACCCATCGTCGTCGAACAGCACGGCCAGCACGGCGCACCTGTCGACCCAGATCATCGCGGCCGGCTCGACCTGGCTGTCGTACCAGGAAGGGCTCAACAGCACGACGGGCGGCTGCCCGATCGCCGGCAGCGGCAGCTACGCGCCCAAGCACGATCCGTTCATCTTCTTCCGCGACGTCTCCGGCTCCACGCCGTCGAAGACCAACGCGTTCTGCGTGGCGCACCACAAGCCGCTCACCTCGCTCGCCACCGACATGACCAACAACACGGTCGCGGCCTACAACTTCATCACGCCCAACCTGTGCAACGACATGCACGACAGCTGCTCCCCGGTGTCGGATCCGATCAAGCAGGGCGACAACTTCCTGGCCGCCAACGTCCCGGCGATCATCACCTATGTCAACGCCCACCAGGGCGTGCTGTTCATCGTGTGGGACGAGCCGGAGGGCTCGACCGGCAACATCCCGCTGATCGTCGTCGGTCCGAACGTCAAGCCGAACTTCGCGAGCACGGTCCAGTACTCGCATAGCTCGCTGGTCAAGTCGATCGAGCAGATCCTCGCGCTGCCGACCCTCCCCGCGGTGACGAGCGACAACGTGTTCACCGACTTCTTCAACGCGGGGTTCTTTCCCTAGCGTCACGGGCGTCAGCTTCCGGGTAGCGATCCCAGGCGCGACGAGCCTCGTTACAATGCGCGGATGCATCGCTACCTCCGCGTCCTGATCGCGTTCCTCTGCGTGGTGCCGGGCGCCGCTCGTGCCGAGGATCGGTACCGGCAACCCCCTGCGGCCGTTCGCGACGTGCTGCGCGCGCGGGCCAGCCCGACGATCGACGTCAGTCCCGACGCGCGGTACGCGGTCTGGGCAAGGCCCCAGCTGTACCCATCGGCGCCAACGCGCAGGCGGCGATCGACAAGACGACCGAGCTCGGCGTCACCGATCCGGACCGCGTCGGCGTCACCGGCCACAGCCACGGCGCGCTGATGACCGCGAACCTCCTGGCCTATTCAGATTTGTTCCGGGCCGGCGTCGCGCGCAGCGGCGCCTACAACCACACGCTGCGGCCGTTCGGGTTCCAGACCGAACACCGCACGTTCTACAAGGCGCGAGATACCTACTTGAAGCTGTCGCCGCTCATCAACGCCGACAAGATCCACGAGCCCCTCTTGCTCATCCACGGCCAGCTCGACGCCAACCCCGGCACCGTGCCGCTGCAGTCCGAGAAGCTGTTCGCGGCGCTCCGCGGCCTCGGCGCGACGGCGCGCCTGGTGATGCTGCCCTACGAGTCCCACGGCTACGCCGCGATCGAGTCGATCGAGACTGTGATGGCGGAGTCGATCGAGTGGTTCGATCGCTACGTCAAGAATGCGCCGCCGCGCCCGAAGACGGCGGACACCCGGGCGCAGCCGGCCATACAACCGAGTCGGTGACCGGCGCGATTACCATCCAGCCACAACTACTCGATGCGCTGGATGATGTACATCCCGAACTCGGTCTTGGCGATGCCGACCTCACCGACCTTGAGGCGCAGCGCCATGTTCTTGACCGGCGGAATCGTGTTGGTCTCGGGCGAGATGTCGACGGCGATGCCCGCCTTCGAGCCCGGGTCCTCCGAGATCTCGGCCGCGATCGGCTCGATCTTGTCGCCCTTCTTGAGCTTGGCCACGGTGTCCTTGACCAGCTTCTCGAGGGTCTTGCGGTCGCGCTTGCTGCCGCGCTCGTCCACGCTGTGCGCCTCGGTCCAGCCGAGCAGGATCTGCTTGACCTTGATCTTCGCGGTCCCGGCCGGGCGCTTCAGGATATCCACCGTCTCGAGCGGGTCGGGCGGCGGCGGCGGCGGCGGCGGGACGCGCTTGATGATGTGCCAGCCGAACTGCGTCTTCGCCAGGCCGGCTTCGTTCATCTTGAGCCGGAGCGCCATGTTCTTGAAGCCCTCGACGAACTGCGTGGTGGCGGAGACCTCGTAGGGCTTGCCGGTGTCCTTGGTGCCCGGATCCTCGGAGTACTCCTTCATCAGCTTCGCCATGTCGCCGTTGGCGCGCACCTTGGCGAGCACCTCCTTGGCGAGCTTGTCGGCGTCCTCCTTGGTGCGCTCCAGCGCGCGCTTGTCGGTCACCCGACCCGCCTGGGACGCGGGCGCGTCCTTCCACCCGATCAGCACGTGCGCCACCTGGACCGGCCCGGCCTCCGGCGTCCGCGCGAGGATGTCCGCCGACTCGAGCGGATCGGGGGCCGGCTTGCCGACGCGCTCGATCACGTGGTAGCCGAAGGCCGTCTTGACGATACCGACCTCTTTCTCCTTGAGGCGGATCGCCAGGTTCTTGAACTCCGGCACGAACGGCGTATCCGTCTTGACGATGTAGGGATCGCCGCTCTTGGCGCCCGGATCTTCCCCGTGCTCCTTGACGAGCGCGTCGATCGAGTCCGGATCGGCCTTGAGCTTGGCCGCGAGGTCCTGCGCCAGCTTCGCGGCCTCCTCGTTCGTACGCTGGGCGGCGCGCGGATCGAGCTGACCATGACGAGCCGCCGAGAGATCCTTCCAGCCGAGCAGCACGTGCTTGACGTACACCTCCGGCGACGTCTCGGTCCGGGCCAGGATGTCCTTGCTGTCGATGTCCTTGGGCGGTGTCACCGGGGCGCTCATGCCGCCCGAGCCCTGGCCCGAGCCTTTCCCCGAGCCTTGGTTCGATCCGGCGGTGGGCTTGTCCTTATTGTCCTTATTGTCCTTGGAACCCTTCTGACAGCCGACCAGGCCGAACAGGAGGACGATAGTGGCCACGATGGTGTGCCGATGATTTCGCATCCAGGGGGGCATCCTAGTCCTTGTCCGGCGCGCGCGGGCAACCCCGGGGACCTAATCCGCTCCGGGGCGGGCCGCCGACGGGTCTTCACCTACGGTCACCTACTGGCGCTTGAGGAACGCCTCGACGCCGGGCGCCTCCGCCTTGCGCTGCACCGAGCACAGGCTCATCGTCTCGAGCGCCTGCGCCATGAGCCGCGGCCCGCCTTCGAGCTTCTCGATCCGGGGCGTGAAGAACGCCTCGATCTCCGGCCGGCGGGTGTCGTCGCATAGCGACACGAACGAAAATGCCATGAACGGCCGATAAGCCTCCGGCAGCTTGGCCGTGATCTCGTCGAAGTGCTCCTTGACGAACGCATAGCCGAGCTCACGCGTGCGCGGCGCCCCGAGCGCACCTTGCAGGAGGCCGATGGCCTCGCGCATCTCGAACTCGCCGGTCAGGAGGACCGCGAGCGCCTGGGGCACGATCTTGGGATCGATGAAGCGCCCCATCGCGTCGAGGAACCGCCCGCGCTCGGCGCGATCACCCGTCTTCTTGGCCTCGGCGTGGAGCCGATCGAACAGCTTCTGATCGCCGTTGCGGCTCGCGACGGCCAGCACGACCCGGGCGATCTCGGGCTCGACGGCATTGTGCGCATCGAGCCACTTCCAGGTCAGCTCGGTCGCGAGCTTTATCAGCTCGGCGTCACGCCCGATGTCGGCGACCAGCGGCAACAGGCCCCGGCGCAGCTGCTTGGTGTTGTCGTCCTCGCCGGGCCGAGCCTGCCAGCCGAGCTCGTGCGCCCGCGCCTGGTACAGCTTGCGGACGAACCGCTCGTAGTTGACGCGCAGGCTGGCCGGGACCACCTCGTCGATGCTCTGGACCACCCCGATCGACGCATCCACGATGAACCGGCTCTTGTCCTTCGCGAGCGTCGAGACGAGATCCAGCGCGACGGCCTTCTTGACGTCGCCGCTCGCCACCAGCGCGTTGACGTCGCCGATCAGCGCGACGCGCTCGGGCAGCGTCAGCACCTTCGCCGCGTTCGCGAGCAGGTGCCCGAGCAGATCGCCCTGGGGCCGCGCGCGGTAGTAGCCGAGCCCGCCCTCGTTCGGCATCACCCACGCCGGGCAGCGGGGCGCCGACAGCGCCAGCTCGGTGGTCGCGGTGTTCATGACCGTGCAGTCGCGGCCGGTCTGGGCCCCGGCGCCCCACCGCACGCAGACCGGCAGGTGCCAGAGGCGATGCGGCGCGATCTTCGAGCCGGTCGGGGCGTAGCGCTGCTGGCTCAGCTTGAGCGCCGGCGGCTTGCCCGCGTCGCACGCGAGCTCGAACGACACCAGCGGCACCCCGCTCTGGCGCACGAACGAGTCGAACAGGAGGTGGAGATCCTTGCCCGCGGCGCCCGACATCGCTGCCACGAAGTCGTCATAGGTCGCGTTGCGCCAGGCGTGCTGGGCGAGATAGGCGCGCACCCCGAGCTGGAACACCTCGGGGCCGATCGTGCGCTCGAGCATCGTCAGCACGGCCTCACCCTTGGCGTAGGTGATGCCGTCGAACGCGTTGGTGATATCGTTCGCCGTGACGATCGGCTGGCGAATCGCGCGCGCCGCATCGAGGCTGTCCTCGTGCATCACCGCGTCCTTGGTCCGGACCCGCCCGACCGGCATATCCCAGTCGCTCTGCCACTGTTCGATGATCTTGCTCTCCATCCACGAGGCGAACGATTCGTTGAGCCAGGTGTCGTCCCACCACGCGAGCGTGACGTAGTCGCCGAACCACTGGTGGGCCATCTCGTGGGCCGCGGTGATCGCGTAGCTCTTGCGTCGATCGAGCGTGAGCTCCTCGGGTTTCACCAGCACGAGCTCCTGGCGCCACGTGATGAGGCCCGCGTTCTCCATCGCCCCGGCGTTGAACACCGACACCGCGAGCATGTCGAGCTTGGGATACGGGTACGGCGTCCCGAAGTAGTCCTCGAGCAGATCGAGCACCGGCTTGGTGGCCTGGGCCGGATACGCCGCGTCCTTGGTCCGGCCGTGCGGCACGACGATGCGGATCGGCGCGCCGCCGCGCGTCTTGCCCGCGTCGACGGCCTCGAACGGCCCGACCGCGAACGCGACCAGGTAGCTCGGGAGCGGCTTGGTCTCGGCGAACCGCACGACCTTCATGCCGCCGGGCTCCGCCTGCTCGGACTCGATCGGCGTGTTCGACAGCGCGACCAGCGGCTGCCTGGTATGGATGGTGAGCCGCCACGGGATCTTGTACGACGGCTCGTCGAAGCACGGGAACGCCCGCCGCGCGTCGGAGATCTCGAACTGGGTGAACGCGTACCACTCGTTGGCCTCCTGGGCGGTGTAGATGCCGTCGCCGCTTCCGCGGCGCATCTTGCCGTGGTATTTTGCGATCAGCGTCGCGCGCCCCGGCGCGAGCTCGTGCGGTGAGACCAGGCCGACGAACTCCTTGTCGCCGTAGATCGCGCGCGCGGCGATCCGGTCCCGCCCGATCACGAACGTCGCCTCGTCGATCACGAGCTCCTTGCCGTCGAGCCACAGCGTGGTCACCGGCGCGGTGATCTCGAGCTCGGTCGTGATCGTCCCGGCGAAGTCTTCGCGCGCCGGATCGATCGTGAGCTCGACGGCGTGCTTGAGCGGCCGCGCCACCGCCGGCAGCCGGAGCACCGGCGGCGCCGGATCGGCGGCGGACACCTGTGAGGTCGGCCGCACCGGCGGCGCGGGCGCGGCGCTCGGCGCCTTCACCGCCGGGGGGGGGCCACCACTCGGGCCACAGGCGACCAGGAAAGTGATCAAAACGTACCGTCGAGCTGCGCGGATCATGGAGTCCTCGGCGCGCAGCATAAAGTGCGCTGGCCCCGCCGTGGACTCCATGA
>Ga0308175_100001057_pt1 | contig 18319 bp, 18 predicted proteins | sample PhyCR1_3_FD_203893 | JGI IMG/M metagenome (GOLD analysis project Ga0308175, IMG submission 203893) | Soil microbial communities from UC Gill Tract Community Farm, Albany, California, United States - DLSLS.C.R1 | ecosystem: Environmental > Terrestrial > Soil > Agricultural land | place: USA...
TGCCACAGGGAAGGAAATCGTTGAGTTCTTTTCACGATTTGGTCTCTTTGGCTTAATAAGTATAGTAATGAGCGGTTATCTCTTTATTGTATTGGGCTCTAAGTTAATGAGAATGGCTGCACAAATAGATGCAAAATCTTATCAAGAGTTTAATGAACACTTGTTTGGAAAATGGCCGAGCCGTGTTATAAACGTTTTTATGCTTTTTATGCTTCTAGGAGTTAGTGCTGTAATGCTATCAGGTGCAGGCGCTGTTTTTGAGGAACAGTTGGGAATTCCAAAAAATATCGGGGTGTTTCTAACCATTTTCCTGTCTTTTATTGTCATGATAATTGGTACAAAAGGGCTTTTTGCCGTGAATGGATTTGTAGTCCCGTTAATGATTAGTTTTAGTGTAATCCTTATGTTATTCTCCGTTAAAATGCCCAATTTTTTAAATCAGCTTGTTTTTATTCCCCATGCAGACGACGGTTGGAAGAGTGTGGTGGCACCATTCTCGTATGTAGCATTGAATCTATGTTTAGCTCAGGCCGTATTAGTACCGATTGCAACAGAAGTAAAAGACGATTGGACCATTAAATGGGGAGGAATTCTTGGTGGAGCTGCTTTAACATTCATATTGATTTCTAGTCACTTTACGCTAATCATGCTCCCAGATTTAGAATTATATAATATTCCAATGGCGATTATAATGAAAAACATGGCTCCTTTTTTATATTGGATTTTTGTGTTAGTCATTTATGGTGAAATTTTCACTTCTGTCATCGGAAATATTTTTGGTCTCGACCGACAGGTGAAGCAATATATACCTGTGTCAACAATTGTTTCAGTCACCGCCATTTTTGCCGTAGCCTATTTAATAAGTCTTGTGAACTATGGCACTCTTTTATCGTATTTATACCCATTTTTTGGTTATATTTGCATGGTTTTTTTTGTGTTACTTTGGATGAAACCATTTAAGCCTAATGAGAAAAAATAAAGAAAGCAGCTCGAGACTAGCTGCTTTCTTTATTTAAACGGTAAAAAAATAAAAATCATCAAATCAAATATGATATGGGAAACAATGACAAGCGGCATACTTTTTTTCCAAAAATAAAGTAATCCCCAGACGATGCCTGAAAAAAATGCAGCAAATACTAACAAAAGGGATCCTGAATAAATATGGACGGATGCATAAAGTACAGCACCAAGCAATATACCCCACACTGGGTTAAAGTACTTCAATAGACTTTTTTGAATAAAGCCGCGCCAAAAAAGCTCTTCGCCAGGTGCAGCTATTAAAACAAGGGCAATATAATTCCAAAAAACATGTGGTGCATACCATTGGTATAATTGTTTTATTGAACTTTCAAATGGAAGGTTCAAAAGTTGTATGGCTAGAAAACCTAACCAAAAAATAAAATAAAGTAAGAGCCCCGTAATGGCACCCAGGAAAAGATATTGAACAAACGAAGCCTTATCCTCTACATCGCCTTGAAACATGGCAAAAGCTATTAAAACTAGCACTGACCCTGAAAAAATATACCAAAATATTGTTTTATCATGGAATGAGAAGTAGATGAGTGCATGGGCCATAAGAAACCCAAGGATTAAACGTAAATCCAGGAAGCGCCTTTTCATACTAACAAGCTCCTTTTTGATTCAATAAGAGTAAAGCTTCCATCGTTGTAGGTCTTACTACCCCTTAAATGAGATATAAAACTTATTTTAACAAATATGCTTTATAAAGGAAATGATTGCAATAATCATTTCTTATAATAATAACTATTAGAAATGAAAAAAATAATTAGGAAAGGAGTGAGTGATGTGAGCAAATCAAAAAGTCAACAAGAACGGCAATGGACAGTAAGAAAACAAGACCAAAATCCTCATGGAAAAGTGAAATCATTAAAGCAGCTTTCGAAAGAAACTGGGCAAGATGGGCAATAAAAAGAAATTTATAGTAAAAAAAGGCAGCCATTGGCTGCCTTTTGACTTTAATAAGCGCTTTCTTTTACCACCTTGTAATTCTTATGATTTACCACCGTACGCTGGTCTAATTCTAAATCGCGATAATTATCCATATATGTCAGGTCAACTATTACAGAGTTTTCATTTACTTTTTCAACAATACCTTGCAGGCCGCCTCGAAATTCAATAATATTGCCTACCTCTGCTTTTTTCAATGAGTCTCTCTCCTTTGCCTCAGAAACTTTTAAATAAGTATTTAAATAACAGTTTGCACTAATTTCCTAGATTCGTAAAGGCTTTTGTTTGACAATTTCGTTAATTCCTTATTGAATATTATAATATATGTAGGAAGTATCTGTAATAGGATAGATAGCGTTTACATTTTTATTTGATAAGAATAAGTTAATGTGGTTTTTTAATGGAAAGATAAGATAAAATATACGTTGGAAAAGGTGGCGTTGAATATGCAGAAAGAATTAATTACAGAAATATTAGACCGGTTAATGACAGGGGATCTTACAGAGTATTATGTTACAAATGATAATTTTATGGAATTCCGTGAGGTATTAGTTAAAAGAAAAGATTTTAAACATTTCCGAGGTATTGGTCAACGGGGAGGAGATGTTTTATATCATTATCTTAAGGAACCTAGAAGCTAGAACATGGGTGATCAATTTTTGGTTCTCCTCACAGTCCTTGTTGTTTTAAAAATGTTTGGATTCAAGGATTGTTTCCTAAAAGCCTAATAAACTGGGAATATAAAATTCTTACTTTCGAATTTTGGCAATCCCTCTTCTTTTAGCAGAATAAGGCAATTGCATTGTTTTTTTGTGAAGATGGAAAACGGAATAGAATGCTCGCGTATTGAAAGGCTGCTGTATGAAAATATGCTGTCTTCTTAGGATAGACACATAATTTCATCCGTGAAAAGATAGTTCGGCTGCCACCACTGAAGAACATTCGTATATAAAGCAAATAATCGCGCCATTACAGACACCAATTGAAAGAATTATACAAGAAAGCAAAGGAGAAGGCATGAACTAAGCCTGGCTTTTGAGAATAAATCAAGCAAAACCTAAAAGGGGGAGATTGTGATTGGAAAATTATATTTTAGCATTAGATCAAGGGACGACAAGTTCGCGTGCGATCCTATTTAATAAAAACGGAGAAATCTTTCATACAGCTCAAAAAGAATTTACTCAACTTTTTCCAAAACCGGGCTGGGTTGAGCATAATGCCAATGAAATTTGGGGATCCATCCTCTCAGTGATTGCTGGAGTGTTATCTGAATCCGGCGTAAAGCCAGAACAGATAGCGGGAATTGGAATTACGAATCAGCGGGAGACCACTGTAATCTGGGATAAAGAAACAGGTGAACCGGTATATAATGCCATTGTTTGGCAGTCGAGACAAACAAGTGAGATTTGTGAAGAATTGAAAGAAAAGGGCTACGAAGATCTATTCCGTAACAAGACGGGTTTACTAATCGATCCTTATTTTTCTGGAACGAAAGTAAAATGGATTCTAGACAATGTAGATGGTGCCAGTGAAAAGGCAAATCAGGGGAAATTATTATTTGGGACAATTGACACATGGCTGATTTGGAAGCTTTCTGGTGGAAAAAAACATGTAACTGATTATTCAAATGCCTCACGGACATTGATGTTCAATATTTATGAATTGAAATGGGATGATGAATTATTAGCAATTTTAGGTGTCCCTACATCCATGCTTCCAGATGTCAAGGATTCCTCTGAGATTTATGCCAATACAGTCGATAGTCATTTTTTTGGTAAAGAAGTGCCAATCGCGGGGATCGCTGGTGACCAACAGGCAGCTTTATTCGGGCAAGCTTGTTTTAAAAAAGGTATGGCGAAAAATACCTATGGTACAGGCTGCTTCATGTTAATGAATACAGGAGGTCAGGCAGTCCGTTCAAAGCATGGGTTATTAACGACTATATCGTGGGGGATAAATGGCCGGGTAGAATATGCGTTGGAAGGCAGCATATTTGTTGCGGGTTCGGCTATACAATGGCTTCGTGATGGTTTACGAATGATAAAGGATGCAAAGGAAAGTGAAATGTATGCATCCAGGAGGGAGTCTACAGAAGGCGTATATGTGGTTCCTGCCTTCGTTGGACTAGGGACTCCATACTGGGACAGTGATGTTCGGGGAGCCGTCTTTGGGTTAACCCGCGGCACAGAAAAGGAACATTTCATTCGAGCTACACTTGAATCACTAGCCTATCAAACAAAAGATGTCCTATCAGCCATGGAAGCTGATTCTGGCATTGAATTACACTCGCTTCGAGTGGATGGTGGGGCTGTCAGTAATAATTTCTTAATGGAGTTTCAAAGTGATATTTTAAATGTACCTGTTGAGAGACCAGTTATTAATGAAACGACTGCTCTAGGGGCTGCCTATCTAGCAGGACTTGCTGTCGGCTTCTGGGATAGTCAGGAGGAAATAGCAGCCCAGTGGGTACTTGGTCGCCAATTTAGCCCGAAAATGGCGGAGGAAAAGAGAAATGCATTATATGCTGGCTGGAAAAAGGCTGTTAAAGCAGCGATGTCGTTTAAATAGAATATGGATGTGAATAGACCACAACAAGATTCAGTTGGATTCTATTGTGGTCTTCTTTTATTGACACAAAACATCATTTGAAGAGTCTGTGGGTAACTTGTGATAGTAAAAATTAATGGATAATTTGTTAGTTTTAGCCTTTTTATCTGCTTATGTAAGTAATTGTTTTTGGATGATTTTAAATGTTTTTGACAGTTTTGTGAACAAAATCGATTTCTGAGTTTTTTTGTTGTTTGCTAAAGAAGTAAGTGATATTCTAGCATTTGTAAGAATTATAATAGAAAATCATAGTAAAAGAGTGCTGCATGATTATCGTTACTTTGGGTATTATAAACGGAAATGAATGAGTTCTCCTGTTATTCATTAGTCTAATACGCGATTTAGTTGACTAAATGATAAGAAATGTTTATTTTTAATAAAGCAGTTTTATTTTTTACTATAGATTAAAGGAGTTTGATGAAACATGGCAGAGAAACAATTTAAGGTAATCGCAGAAACAGGAATTCATGCAAGACCAGCAACTTTACTAGTTCAAACAGCGAGCAGATTTGACTCGGAAATTAATTTGGAATATAAAGGTAAAACAGTTAATCTAAAATCTATCATGGGCGTTATGTCATTAGGTGTAGGTCAAGGTGCAGAAATTAAAATTGCCGCAGAAGGCAATGACGCTAACGATGCCTTACAAGCTTTACAAGATACATTGAAAAAAGAAGGATTGGCTGAATAATGACTTTTTTACAAGGAATTGCTGCATCGAACGGTATTGCCATTGCTAAAGCATATCGTTTAGTTGAACCAGATTTATCATTTGATAAAAGAAACATAGAAGATGCTGCTGCAGAAGTTCAACGATTCAAAGAGGCAATGCAAACATCAAAGTCTGAATTAGAAGCCATCCGTGACAAGGCTAAAGTAGACTTAGGTGCAGATAAGGCTGCTATATTTGAAGCGCATCTCCTTGTTCTCAGTGACCCTGAACTAAATACCCCAATTGAAGATAAAATTCAATCAGAAAAGGTGAATGCTGAGTTCGCCCTTAAAGAAACAGCAGATATGTTCGTTATGATGTTTGAACAAATGGATAACGACTATATGAAAGAACGTGCAGCAGATATTCGGGATGTAACAAAGCGTGTATTAGCGCACTTACTAGGTGTTCAACTAGTAAATCCAAGCATGATTGCCGAAGAAGTTATTATTGTTGCTGAGGATTTAACTCCTTCAGATACAGCACAATTAAATCGTCAGTTTGTTAAAGGATTTACAACCAATATAGGCGGACGAACTTCTCATTCAGCAATTATGGCTCGTTCAATGGAAATCCCAGCGGTTGTTGGAACCAAAACAGCTACTGAAGAAATTACTAACGGTGATTTCGTAATTGTTGACGGTTTAAAAGGGGAAGTACATATCAATCCAACACCTGAATTAGTGGAGCAATACCGAAGAATTCATGCTGACTTTGAAGTGCAGAAAGCAGAATGGGCAAAGCTTGTCAATGAACCAACTGTTTCTGCTGATAATCATCATGTTGAATTGGCTGCCAATATTGGTACACCTAATGATTTAAAAGGCGTATTAGAAAATGGCGGTGAGGGCGTTGGATTATACCGAACCGAATTCCTTTATATGGGACGCGATCAGCTTCCAACAGAGGATGAACAGTTTGAATCATATAAAGCTGTTTTAGAACGGATGGAGGGCAAGCCTGTTGTTGTGCGAACGTTGGATATTGGCGGGGATAAAGAACTGCCATATTTGGATTTACCAAAAGAAATGAATCCATTCTTAGGCTTCCGTGCGATTCGGTTATGCTTAGAAGAACAGGATATTTTCCGTACACAGCTCCGAGCTTTGCTCCGCGCTAGCAATTTTGGGAATTTGAAAATCATGTTCCCAATGATTGCTACTTTAGACGAATTCCGTGCTGCTAAAGCCATTCTTGAAGAAGAAAGGCAAAAGCTTCTTACTGAGGGACAAAAAGTAGCAGACAAGATTGAACTAGGAATTATGGTAGAAATACCTTCAACTGCGGTATTAGCTGACCAATTTGCTAAAGAAGTAGATTTTTTCAGCATTGGGACCAATGATTTAATCCAGTATACAATGGCCGCAGACCGAATGAATCAAAGAGTCTCTTATTTGTATCAGCCTTACAGTCCATCCATTCTTCGCTTAGTGAAAATGGTCATCGATGCAGCGCATGCTGAAGGTAAGTGGGCCGGTATGTGTGGAGAAATGGCTGGAGATGAAACGGCGATTCCTGTGCTTCTTGGTTTAGGTCTTGATGAATTCTCAATGAGTGCAACATCAATCCTTAAGGCGCGTTCCCTTATTCGTAATTTGAAAAAATCCGATATGGAAAAGCTTACACAAGAAGTATTGAACATGCAGACAACCGATCAAGTAATTGCTGCAGTCAACCAAGCGATAAAGTAAATAAGAAGACCATCTGAGCAATCGGATGGTCTTTTTATTTACTTTATGTTCTAATCATTTAAATTTTTCTATAAATTATTTATTTTCTATTTATGACATATAGGGTATAATAATCAGTAAATAAGTTCTACTTTTTTACTATTTATCTATTTCATATAGGTATAAAGAAATGTCTATTCAAACATGTAAATAGGTAGAAAAGTACATATGATAACCGTAAGAGTCGGTGGAGGTGAAAGGAATTAATGGAACAAAAACCAGTACACTATGATGGAAGTTCACAACTAGGCCAGGCAGCAAAAGAGGCAGTGGTTGATGAACCATTCCAAATGACTGATGATATGAGAGGGAACATCGGTCGAAATCCTTATTCACTTGATACAAATGAATAGATAACAAAAGTAATTTTAGGATTTGTCTATAAAAGGCAAATCCTTTTTTGTTTATTTTCCTTTATTTTGACTGAAACTAAAATGTCATATACTTCAAAAGAAAGGTGGATGAACATGGCAAAAGTATTGTATATTACTGCGCATCCGCATGATGAAACACAGTCATATAGCATGGCAGTCGGTAAAGCGTTTATTGACGAGTATAAGCAAGTGAATGCCAATGATGAGGTTATCCATTTAGACTTATATAAGGAACATATCCCACATATCGATGGAGATGTGTTTAGTGGCTGGGGAAAGCTCCGTTCAGGTCAGGGATTTAATGACCTTTCGGCTGAAGAACAAGCGAAAGTTGGCCGATTAAACGAGCTAAGTGAGCAGTTCGTGACAGTAGATAAATATGTATTTGTTACACCATTATGGAACTTTTCGTTCCCACCTATTATGAAAGCTTATCTTGATTCGGTAGCAGTTGCCGGAAAAACCTTTAAATATACTGAAGAGGGTCCAATCGGGCTTCTAACGGATAAAAAAGCACTGCATATTCAAGCTCGAGGCGGGTTTTACTCAGAAGGTCCTGCTGCTCAAATGGAAATGGGGCACCGTTATATCAGCATAATGATGAGCTTTTTTGGTATTCCAGCACTAGAGGGTATCTTCGTTGAAGGACATAATGCAATGCCAGAAAAGGCACAAGAAATCAAAGAAAAGGCTATTGCCCGTGCTAAAGATTTTGCTCATACATTTTAACTGAAGTAGAAAATGAGGCAGAAAATCTGTCTCATTTTCATTATTTATTTCCAAGTTTGCTTCTCTAAGTATCCACAGTAGAATGAAATTAACTACATAAAATGAGAAAGATATGAGTATCTCGTAGACTTCGGAATGGTAAAAACTATTTAGTTGAAAAAACTACCAATAATTAACCTTTCTTAATGTTTATTACCATTTTAGTTTGGCCATGGTAAATAGATAAGGGAGTGTTATGCATGCAGAAAATTATACCAATGGTGATTTTCTTAGTACAAGTATTGTGTTTATCGAGTGTAAGTGGATGTGGAATTCTGTATTCAAACGAGCTCATTGTTAACCGATATGCGGATGTATTACTTACCAAAAACAATGAACTCCAATTTCGTTTTCGGATAAATAATGAGATATTAGAGGAGCACCAATTATATAAAGTGAAAGTCACCATTCATGATAAAAAGCTAGCTGCTGCCATTGGTAAACGGGAAATAATTTACGGTGATGATCAAGTATTGAATGGTGATTACTTTGAGGTCAAAAGGGATAGAGAGAAATATATTTTTATGGACCCCCTTCCTTTACAGAGAGATTTGCATATTCAAGAGCTTAAGAATATGATTGAGCGGAATCAGGCGGTTTCCATTGAGGTATTTAATGAAGAGGAAGTATTTGGCCATTCTTTTCTAACAAATTTTTCTTCGGAACTATAAACATTGTTTATTTTTTATGCTTACGGGACAACATTAGTATGTGCATAAATTTGGAGATGGAGCACTAAGACCGGGCGGCTGGACGTTCCGGTCTTCTTTATGCTTAGTTACCAAAAATAAATGGGAAGTGTTAAAATAGAGGAAAGTAAAGTTGAGAGGAAGGATTTTATTGTTAATCCCAGAGAATACCGTCATTGGTTTTATTGGTACAGGAGTAATGGGTAAAAGTATGGCAGGTCATTTGTTAAAGTCAGGCTATTCACTAATTGTCTACTCAAGGACAAAAGGCAAAGCAACTGAACTGCTTGAAAGTGGGGCAATTTGGGCTGAAACACCGAGAAAAGTGGCAGAGAAGGCAAATGTGATTTTTACGATGGTAGGGTACCCGGCAGATGTCGAGGAAGTGTACTTAGGAGAAGAAGGATTAGTCTCCAATGCCCGAGCAGGAAGCTACTTTATTGATATGACCACCTCTGCACCATCACTTTCAGTGAAAATCTATAATGAGGCTAAAAAGAAAGGGATCCATTCAATTGATGCCCCCGTTTCAGGAGGAGATGTTGGTGCAAAGGAAGCCAGTCTCTCCATAATGGTGGGTGCGGAAGAAGAAGCTTATGATGCGGTACTTCCATTGCTTAAATTACTGGGTACCAATATTGTTTACCAAGGAATGCCTGGTGCAGGACAGCATACGAAAATGTGTAATCAAATCGCGATTGCCTCCAATATGATAGGGGTTTGTGAAGCGATTATTTATGCGGAAGAAGCAGGACTAGACCCCGAAAGTGTCTTAAAAAGCATCACGACAGGTGCAGCCGGCAGCTGGTCATTATCAAATCTTGCCCCGAGAATGTTAAAGGGGAATTTTGAACCAGGCTTCTACATAAAGCATTTTATTAAGGACATGAACATTGCACTAGCCGAGGCGGAACGCATGGATATGCCTGTCCCTGGCTTGGCATTAGCGAAATCTTTATATGACCAATTAGCAGCGATGGGTGAAGAAAATAGTGGTACACACGCTCTTTATAAATATTGGAAAAAATAGTCCTTAGAGGCCATAATATGGATGACATAAAGTTCTCCTAATATCAAGAAACTAGGAAGGTAGTTCTTGATAGATAGGAGGAATTTTGATGGCTAAACGAACAAAAAAGAATGACCCTCAGCAAAAAAACAAAAAGGGGTTTGATTCTGCGGTCCTTAATGAAGAATTTGCACATGAAATGGGCTCAGCGACCACAAATAAAATTCATAAAGACAAAGCTAGAAAAGAGAAAGCACCAAAAAATAACGGTCAATATAAAGGGCAATAATAAAGAAAAAGGAAACCCTCATCTAAAATGGTTAGGGTTTCCTTTAATACTTATTTTTTATTTTGTATATGTTTTTCGATTCGATTAAGACCAAGCTCCAAATTATCCATCGAACAGGCAAAGGATAGTCGAAAGTACCCTTCTCCATACTCGGAAAATGCACTGCCGGGTACAACCGCAACATTTGTATTTTCTACAAGGTTTATGGCAAAGTCAAAGCTGTTCAAATTGTAAGAATCTGGAATTTTGACAAAAAAGTAGAAAGCCCCATCCGGATTAACAACCTCAAACCCCATTGAAGTTAACCGTTCATAGACGTAAGCCCTTCTCTTGGCATATTCATTTTTCATTGCTTGAGCATCATCGATACCTGTTGTTAAGGCCTCCAGAGCAGCTTTTTGGGCAATAGAATTAGCACATGAAACATTATATTGGTGGACCTTTAAAATATGCTTTGTTATATTTTCAGGTGCGAATAAAAAGCCGATTCTCCAACCTGTCATGGAATGGGATTTAGATAATCCATTAATGACAATGGTTTGTTCTTTTAAAAAACGGGCAATCGATGTATGAGGTTGGTCATATGTGAGTTCGCTGTATATTTCGTCTGCTAAGATAAAAATATCTTTTCCTTTTATATAATCTGCTAATTCCCTAAGTTCTGATTCCGAGAGGCTCACCCCAGTGGGATTCGATGGGTAGGGCAGCACAATGCATCTGGTTTTCTCGGTTATGAACGGTTTGATCATTTCGAGTGTAAAACGGAAATGATTTTTACGAATATCAACATGTACAGGGACTGCCCCCATCATTCTGATAATCGGTTCATAACCAGGATAGATAGGACCTGGTAATATAACTTCCGTGCCTTCATTTAAGATTGTCCGAAAAGCAATATCAATTGCTTCACTTGCCCCCATAGTGACAATCACTTCCGAATCGGGACTATAGTTCAAATGATATTTTTTTTTCACAAAATCGCATGCAGCTTTTCTTAATTCAATGATACCTGCATTATGTGTATAGGAAGTAAAATCTTGTTCTATTGCGGTTATCCCTGCTTTTTTTACATGCTCTGGAGTAGGGAAATCAGGCTGCCCAATCGTAAAGGAAATTAGGTCATCCCTGTTTGCTACCATATTAGAGAATTTCCTTATTCCGGAGATCTCAATATTTTTAACTCTCTTGTTAATCAAATGGTCCATTTTGCACATCCTTCCATTTAAGGAAACTATGATGAAGAATATAATGATTATAGACCTTTTATCGTTAAGTTTCCACTTTAGGCTTTTAATATAATATGCCAATGCAAAAAACAGCCCTCGGTTGTATCTATAGGCCGTTTTGAGGATGGGAATCTTATCAAATATCTAATATCCGTAGTCCCAATCTATATCGTCTTCGTGCCAGAAAACTGGTGACACTGAATTGAATTCCACTAACTTTTCATTTAACTCACAACTACCATATTTACATCCGCATAGTTTTTTTACTTTTTCGTAAAAGGCGTGATCAATATTTTCAATAAAAGTAATTCCCTGCTCTTGAAAAAGAATGGCAGTCCCTTTCATGCTAAAGCACCTCTTTTTAATTGTTGGCTTTGTTAAATTTGGTTGTTGACATCCGCTCAGGCGCCGAGCGCCTTCCGCTCCAATCAACAGAGTAAAAAAACAACAATGCCAATAAACAGAACCTAATTGTTAACTATAAATATTTGAATATCCCTATATATGTATTGTAGTCGTGATTGAAACGGGGGTCTATCATGTTCCTTTATTGTTCACAAAATGCTCAGAAGATATTCAAAAAAAACAGATGGATTACATCTTGAAAAGAAAAAGCCAGGTAGAGTTCACCTGACTTTTTCTTATTAATAGTAACGTTCTCCCAATTTTTTGAAGGTTGGTTTTTGGTAATTTCGTTGGTTTAATCGAGGATTAGTAGGTAACTGTCCGAGTTCAGCAATACCTGTATATAATTGTAATATTGCTTTTGCCATACTTAGTGAGAGTGCTGCCTTTGGATTCCTAATACTTTCATTTAAATTTCCAAGATGGGGTAGCTCGTGAAAATCTGTTTTAGTAGGAGGGATATGGAATGTATATTTTCCACATTCAACAAGCACATCGGATTGCTGCTGACTATTTCGTGGATGATTGGAGTAATGGAGACCAACCTTTTTTGCTTTTCCTTCTTCAATTAATTTTTTTAATGCTTCTTGTTTTAATTTGTATAAATATTTGGGGTTTGTCGCTGTTTTCGCATGACGGTTCACGGTAAAGACAGCTTGTGCGAGGTTTTCTATGGTTAAACTTAAATTTGTTGAGGGATATATGTGATTCAAATTATGTTCTCCTTTCGTCTTTTAAAACAATCTTATTATACCTTTTTTTTAGGAAAATAAAAAGTCACCTATCGTGTTAATTCTCTTCATCTATTTTTTAAAAGTAGGTCTAGTTATGAGGTTATATTCTTGCTATGGCCACGTGATAGAATTTAGAAATATGTTGGTTATTTTCTATAAATTACTTCCTTTCAGTTCATTACATTGTAAAATAGAGTTGTTAGAATGTGAAAATAGTATAGCAAATTAATTCGCTTAAAGGATGATTGGATGGATTATGTCAATAATTTATTAGCCAATGAATTAGAACTCGGTAAAATCAGCGGAGAAATGCAGAAAATCATTGTTGATATCATTTTCCAGCATGTACAGGATATGGTTTTTGTTATGAAGGTAGAACAGGGGCCACTGTTCCGCTATTTATTTGTGAATAAGTCGGGAATGAAAAAAGCTAATCTTTCTGTTGAAACCATCGGTAAAACACTTCAAGAATCCCTCCCAGATGATGTTGCGCATGCCCTTCAGTATCATTTCCAGAAACTTTTAAAGAAACAGGAACTTATTTCATTTGATGATCAATTTTATTTTGATGATGGAAAAATGATTTATACGGAAACAATCTTAATCCCAATCTATAACAAGAAAAGCGCTATTAATTATGTTGTGGCAGTGACAAGGGAAATAACCAAACGGACACTGAAAAAAAATAAAATCCTCGAAAATGAACAAATGTCTCGGTCCATAATTGAAAATAACCTGGATGGCATTATTACCATTAACCCGGAAGGAAGAATCATAGAAGCTAATCCTGCTGCCGCAATTATGACAGGACATGCTGAAAAATATTTAAACAATAGATCTATTTATGACCTAATTAATGATCATGATATAGATGAACTAAAATCTCATATAGAGAAGACTTGTTCAGGTTATGCTCTTGAATCATTTGATTGTAGGATACTTCACTTTAGTGGTCGCGTACTTATGGTCCATCTAAAAATAGTTCCAATTGCAGTTCAGGGAATAATAAGAAGTCTTTTTGTCATAGTCAAAGACCTATCTGAACAGGCTGGAAATATGGAAATGATTAAATTTTTGGCTCTTCATGACCAATTGACCGGTTTGTTAAATAGAAGAGCATTACTAGAACATTTAAATCAGCACATTTATTACTTATCCAATAAAAATCAAGAGTTTGCACTTATCTCCATTGATTTAGATCGGTTTAAATATCTTAATGACACACTTGGACACCTTGCCGGAGATGAAATATTAAAAACAGTCGCTGGGAGACTATCTCGAATAAAGAACGATAATTGCTATATTTACCGCTTGGGAGGTGATGAATTTGCTATTCTGCTGCTACAGGCAACTCGTCTTGAGGCAAGTAATTTTGTGAAAAGGGTATTTTCTATCTTCTCACATTCTTATTATTTCAATTCTCAAGAGTACTTCATCACCCCAAGTATAGGTATCAGCATGTATCCTAATGATGGTAAGGATGCCGAGATGCTGATAAAGAATGCGGATTCGGCACTATACCGTGTAAAAGAAAGAGGTAAGGCCCATTTTCAATTTTATCGGCGAGGGGTGAAATCAAGTATATCCAATATCATAACATTGGAGACCCACTTAAGAAAAGCGATTGAGAGGAATGAACTTTCTGTATATTATCAGCCTCAAATCGAGGTGGCAACCGGTAAGACAAAAAGCTTGGAAGCCCTTCTTCGTTGGAATAACAATGAATTTGGCCCTATCCCACCTTCCGTGTTTATTCCATTAGCGGAAGATACCGGTTTAATCATTCCCATTGGAAATTGGGTGATTGAAAAGGCATGTCAGCAAATTAACCAATGGAATAAGAGGGGTTATGACAATCTACTGATTGCTATTAACATTTCACCAAAGCAGTTTCAACACCCGAACCTTGTTCCATTTATTAAGTCTATGCTGGAAAAATACCAAATAAAAGCATCTTCATTAGAAATTGAAATTACCGAGGGTGCAATGAGTGACACGGAGGAAACTATTCCTATTTTAAGAAAAGTGAGAAAGTTGGGCATAACTATTTCCGTTGATGACTTTGGAACTGGTTATTCATCACTCAATTATTTAAAACAATATCCGATTGATGTCTTAAAAATTGACCAATCCTTTATAAAGGACATTCTTGTTAACCAAAAGGATGCAGCAATAACCACAACTATTATTCATCTTGGAAAAAGTCTAGGTTTAGAAGTTGTGGCTGAGGGCGTCGAGACTAAGAAGCAGGTGGATTTTCTTGCTGAAGCCGGCTGCCATAAAATTCAGGGATACTTTTATGCAAGGCCATTACCGGTAGATGAAGTTGAACAACAGTTTATACTGGATTCTAAAAGATAGTTAAACTTCAAATTGATACCAAATATGATTTGTCAAATTCATCTTATACAATGGATGATGCAAGAATAAAAATGGTTAATTCCGGTTGTGCCATAAAACGAAATGGCAGCCTTGTCGTTCCTATGCCCCTATTTACATAAAGGGTCAGTTGTTTTCTGTCCCCAATGGTATAAAGCCCTTCGGGGTATTTTTGGGCAAATGGAGGTATCACAAGTGCCCCAAGAAAAGGAAGTTTAACTTGTCCCGCATGGCTGTGTCCGCTGATTTGCCAATGGATTGGATAATGGGATGCCGAGTCGGCAAGATCGGGTGCGTGGGATAATAACAATGTAAACTGGTCTTTAGGGACATTTTTTAAGGCAAGTGGTAAATCGGGATTGCCAAGCATGGCATCATCTATCCCCAGTAAGTAAATAGTACCCCCATCCTCTGCTTGAATCTGAATGGAATCATTCATTAGGATTTGAAAGTGGGTGATTTCCATGATATTACGGTAAACTTCAGATCCATAGCCACCATGGTCGTGATTTCCAAAAATGCAATATTTTCCGAGAGGAGCGGATAACTGATTCAAAATAGGGATCAATTTATTTATTTCGGAGTACTTATTCGGTTCATCCATCAAATCTCCTGTAAAAAGAATAACATCTGGCTGCAAATCATTGATGGTGGCAACCAATTTTTTGAATTGGTTTAGAGTGTATTGAAAACCAAGGTGTGTATCACTAAATTGGATGATTGTTTTTCCTTCGAAGTCTTTGGGAATCAAGGGATGCTTGATAACTTGTTTATTGATTTCAAGTAGTGATGGCTCGATTTGATGGGCATAAAGATACCCCCCCGAACTTAATCCGAGAACAGTCAAACCTGAACCAAGTATTGTTTTGAGAAACGATCTCCTTGTTTGTGTTATAGCCATACCTTCATCCAACCTATCCTTTATCATCAGGGCCAAAAATATAACAGGCCAATTTGATTGTCTTTTTAACAAACGGAAAATGTAAGTAAAAAAGGGTACTTGTATTTTTTATGCATTAGTTATTAAAAAATGCTAAAAAGCAGCCAAAATGACTGCTTTTACTTATAGCTTACAGCACGTTTTTGTAATGCATTCCACGATAAAATAAATTGTCCCTTACTTACTCTAACTTGTTTTTTCCCTGACAATGGATCATTCAAATAAACATGATTAGCATCATAGCCAACCAGGACCACAGCATGGAGATCTAAGGGTGTCCTAATGAATTGTTTCCCATGATACCATCCTTCCCAACGGTCTGGCAGGCGGTAATCTCCAGTTGTCCAAACTACCACAGGATAGCCTGAAGAAACATGTGCTAATATACGATCAAATGGCTGATTGGTTAAATTTACAGCTCTTCCTGGAAGCTTCTTATTGATTAACCTGACCATTGGCATGTCAAAAACAGCGTAACCAGCACGTCTTCCGGTCATATCTCCGACAAATCCATCAGCTGGGTTTCCCCAGCGTAATATATCTCCATTTGGCGATTTAATCAGTGGATCTGGATCTTTCTGAATTAAATGGTACAACTCCATTTTACTTGTTTTAACATCCGCATAATTTAGTACCATCGCAAGACTGGTAACTTCACAGCCGTAACGAAGTTCAGGGTTTTGTTTTATCAGTGGGACACTGATCATCATAGAATTTTTTTTCGGAAAAGTACGAACAGTTTGTTTCTGTCCGGCATGAGTCACATTATTGGTAATTTCTCTTTTTTTAACGGAATTCGATTCTATTTTTACTGGTGTGACACCAGGTGAGGTCGTTTTCTCAGTTATGACCCAAATAGTTTGCTTATTTTCGTTCTTTACTTGATGATTCGTTGAATCTGCTTGATTGCATCCAATCAGAGGGAGCATTGCAGTCAAAATAATCAGTATTTTCAATATCGAACCCTCCTTTAGGGAAGCCTGTCTATAGGATATGATTGTATACTTCCTGTTATAATGGTATCCTTTTGGAAAAGAACGAGAAGTGAAGAACAAACGTATGGTATAATCAGATAAAATTTTTTATGGGGGAACACGGATGGATGCATTGGAAATACTATCGGATCTTGAAAATGTGCTTCCGTATTTTCAACCGATATTTAGTGCTGATGAACAGCAGGTTATCGCCTATGAAGTGTTGGGCAGGTACCAAATGCAGGGAAATGTCATCAGCTTAGGTCCTTTTTTTCATGATGATCAAATTCCTGATGAGTATAAGTTTGAAGTGGATATATTGTTAGTGAAAAAGGCACTTGAAAAGGTCATGGCACTGGATGAAGATTTCCTTATTTTTTTGAATCGGAATGCAGAATTGTTAATGTATGGGCATGGCGAGCCTTTTTTGCAAGAGCTTTTAGGTTTTGAAAAAAGAGGTTTAAGCCTAAACCGAATTGTTCTTGAAATTTCTGATCGCAATTATCAAGGGGACATCGATCAATTTGATCACCTCTTGCAATATTACCGGACATATGGAATAAAAATTGCGATAGCAAGTATTGGTAGCGAAAGTCATCACTTCGAACGAATTGGTCAGCTGGGGCCGGATATAATCAAGATTAACCTTCAGGCCTTAAAATCCACGGCAACGGGTATGTATTTTAATGATGTCTTGTTTTCCTTATCCCTTTTAGCCAGAAAAATAGGTGCCACCCTTCTGTTTGAAAATATTGAAATGAGCTATCAGCTGCAATTTGCTTGGAAAAACGGGGGGCATTACTATCAAGGCTTCTATTTACATGCGCCAGAAAAGGATTTTATAAGCCGTGAATATCTAAAGCACCGACTAAAAGAAAAATTTCACGATTTTATTTCATATGAAAAACGGAAATTAGAAGCCATCTATACGACAGCAGCTTATTTTCAAGCAAAAGTTCAAGAAGTTGTGATTAAGAATAAAAAGTCTGGCTATGAATCCCTTTTTCAAGCGCTGATTAAGGAAATGGATCAAATTGCTTTTCGGATGTATATATGTGATGAGGATGGATTTCAAAAGTCAGCCAATATTTTCAAAGGAAGAGATGGTTGGAGTTTACAGCAGATTTATTTAAATAAAAATTGGAGCTGGCGGCCTTATTTTTTGGAAAATATTATAAAAATGCGTCATGAACAAAAGGGAAGATTATCTGATTTGTATTGTGATATTGAAACAGGTGAAACCATTCGTACGTTCTCATTTCCTGTGAATGAGACCGATTATTTGTTTATTGATATTTCCTATCAATACCTGTTTGAACATGACCGATTACTGTAGCGATGCAATTGAATAGAACAATTCATAAGGTGGCAACTTAAAGATATCATGTCATTCATATGAAGGAGACCTGCACATGAATCAACTTTTCGTCACTATCCTTTCCGTAGCCATTTTTGGTACCCTTGCAGTTTCCCTACTGTATACATTGTTTGTGGCCAAAAGCCAAAAGGCAGTGG
>Ga0308175_100001059_pt1 | contig 18310 bp, 11 predicted proteins | sample PhyCR1_3_FD_203893 | JGI IMG/M metagenome (GOLD analysis project Ga0308175, IMG submission 203893) | Soil microbial communities from UC Gill Tract Community Farm, Albany, California, United States - DLSLS.C.R1 | ecosystem: Environmental > Terrestrial > Soil > Agricultural land | place: USA...
CCGCTTCGAGCACAGCGTCAAGACGCATGTCATGGGGGAAGTGCCCCATGGCGTGCTGTTGAGCGGCGGATTGGATTCCACCGCCGTCACGGCCGTGCTGGCCCAGCAACTCAGCCGCCCCGTGCAAACCTTCTCCGTGTCCTTCCAGAGCGACGACCGCCACCCAGCCTGGGATGAACGCCCATACGCGCAACTGGCGGCGCAGGCCTATGGGACCGACCATCATGACTTGGTCTTGACCGGGCCGGCGTGTGCCGCCGCCGTCGTGCCCGCCGTCGAGGAGATGGAAGAGCCGATGGCCGATCCGGCCGCCGTGCCCCTGTATTGCATCGCCGCCCTCGCGCGCCGGCACGTCACCGTATTGTTCTCCGGCGAAGGCGGCGATGAATTACTGGCCGGCTATACGTTTTGGGAGGCGTTCAAGGGCTATCGACGAGCGCGCTGGGCGCAGGCAATTCCACGCGTGCTCCGCCAGGGCCTGCTGGCGCCCTTGAATCGAGCGCTCGTGCACTCCGACCGGCTGGCCCGATACCTGCGGATCGCCGAGGCGCCGCTTGCGCAGTATCCCATGCTCGTACCCAGCCACATGACGCACGTGCTCTCCGAGGAGATGAAACACGCGCTCTATGGCGACGCGATGCGGGGCCGGCGCTGGCGGGACACCGAGGCGCCCATCATCGCCGCGTACGCCCGGACCACGCACTGCGAGTTCCTCGATCAGATGCTCTACGTCTATACCAAGCAATGGCTGGCCGACGATCTGCTGCTCAAGGCCGATAAAATGACGATGGCGCATTCGATCGAGCTGCGCGTGCCGTTTCTCGACCATCCGTTTGCGGAGTTTGTGGCCAGCCTGCCGACAGATCTCAAGCTGCGGCAGACGGGCCGGCAGTTTACGACCAAATACATTTTCCGCCGGGCCTTCGAAGGGCGCATTCCGCCGGCCATTCTCACGCGGGAGAAGATGGGCTTTTCGGTGCCGCTGCATGAAATCCTGGGGCGCGAGTTGCTGCCCATGGCAGCCGATCTGTTTCGCTCGCAGGCCTTCAAAGAGACGGGGCTGTTTCAGGTGGACAAGGTGCTGACGTACGTCGAGCAGTATGAGGCGGCGCGGCAGGCGGGCCAGTGGTCCCACATCATGGCCTTGTGGTCGTTGCTGGTCTTTGCGATTTGGAATGCGCACTATGGGACCGGCGCGGGGCGCCCGGCCCCAGCCGGCGCGTACGGACTTGTGGCGCCCCATAATTGAGCAATGGCGATAGGTGTCGGGATTCTTAGAGGCGAACCGACGATGACTATTACTCGGTCGAACAGGTCCATCGTTTCAACAAGCCACGCGCGCTCATGAAAGAACAGATTGCCAAATCAGTGTTCTGGATGGTGTGGTCGCGCGGCGGCGTACAAGTCCTATCTTTTATCGGCACCTTATTGGTGGCGCGATGGTTGAGTCCAAGCGATTACGGAGTCATGGCACTCGTCGGAATTTGGACGGGCACGATCGCCATGGTCGCGGACATGGGATTGGGATGGGCCATCGTGCAGTTTCCCGAGGTAGAGGAGAAGGAACTCCAAGGCTGCTTTTGGCTCACCCTGCTCATGACAGGGGTTGCCTATTTGTCGTTGTATGCCTCCGCGCCGGCCATTGCCGGTTGGTTCGATAGCCCCCAACTCACGGCGGCCCTGCGCGTAAGTAGTGTGACCTTGTTGCTCTTCGCCTTTCGTCTTGTCCCGGACGCCATGCTGCGAAAACGGTTGGCGTTGGACAAGATCGCGCAGGCTGAGATGGCGGCGGCAGCCGCCTCGATACCCGTTATGCTGGTCTTCGCATGGGTCGGCGCCGGCGTATGGGCGCTGGTCTTCAGCGGTGTGGTCCAGGCCGTCATTGCGGCCCTCGCGTTGATTGTGTTTTATCCATGGTGGCCGCGCATGCAATTCAGTGGGAGACGCCTTCCTGCCATGCTGCGGTTTAGCGCGTCGGCGATCGGCGCCAATCTCGGCTGGTCGGTGTATTCCCAACTCGACAGTCTGATCGTGGGAAAGTTGACCAACGAGCAGACATTAGGCATCTATGCCATGGCCAAGCAGTTGGCCATGATGCCGGTCACGAAGATATCAGTGGTGGTGAATCAATTGGCGGCGCCGGTTATGGCGCGGATTCAAGACGAGCAGCAACGCATGCGAACGGCTTTTCTCAGGCTTGTTCGACTAGTGACCTGTCTGACGTTCCCTTTGTGCGTGGGGTTGACGCTCGTTGCGTATGATCTCATCCCGGTCGTTCTGGGAAATAAATGGGAATCGGCGGCGCCGTTATTCCAAGTGTTCTGTCTCTATGCCCTGACGCATTCGGTAGAGGTGCTGTTGCCGCCGGTGTTGTTGGCCCGTTATCGATCCGGTTTTCTCCTGAAATGGACGATGGCCTTGCTCGTGATAATGCCGGCGCCGTTCATCGCCGGGGCGCTCTGGCGAGGAGCGCTTGGCGCGGCGGTTGTGTTGGTCCTGGTCTATCCGTGCGCCATGATTTGGATGGCTCGTGAAGCGCTGAAGGAATTGGGTCTCAGCGCCAAAGAATTGTTCCGGCATCTGGCGCCCGTGGCGGTACCCACCGGACTGATGGCTCTATCGGTTGGGGCGGTTCAATGGGTGCTTCCGACTGTGGAACTCTGGCAGCACTTTATAAGGCTAGTCGCGGCGACGATGGTCGGGGTGGCCGTGTATGGATCCGCCGTGTCGCTGATGAGACGACCTCTTGCGAACGAGATCTGGGAAGTCATGGGATGGGTCTTGAGACGGAAACAGACGGGTGGGCTCTCCGATCTTGCCCCAAGTCATGGAGCATCGGCGCCCTGACTGTCATGAGAAAGACGCGGTGCCTGAAAGCGAGGCTCAGTGTGCAAGGACCAACACCGCCTGTCGCGCGCTTATGAAACCTGTCTTGCTCATCAGCTATTATTACCCGCCCAGTTCCGCAGTCGGGGCGGTACGGCCACATAAGTTTGCGGCCCATTTGCCTGCGCATGGTTGGCGTCCGACGATAGTCACGGCCTCGTCGCCGTCGCACGCCGAAGGGATGGATCACGGCCACAGTGAGGTTGAGCCTGTCGTTTCTCACGCGGCTGAATGGCCGCATCCCTTGAAAGCCTATGAGCGATTTCAAGAACGAGCGGCTGCCAAACGGGGTAGGGAACAGCAGCATGCGATCAAAGTCGTGGTCCCGTATACCCAGTGTTATGCGCCGCCGCGCGGAGGGTTGAAGCGATGGGTCTTAGCCTTTTTATGGCTCCCGGACAGGGAGATCGCCTGGCTTGTGCCTGCGGTGCTCCGCGGGTTGCGCGAGATCCGTAGGTCCGGCATTCAGCATGTCATCACGACCGGCCCGCCGTTTAGCTGCCATCTCGTGGGACTCATCCTCAAGCAATTGACCGGGGTGCGGTGGATCGCCGATTTTCGCGATCCTTGGTCATTGCGCCATAAATTTCCCATTGTTCGCAATGGAGTGACCGATCGCGTCGAGACACGGCTGATTGCGGCCGTCATGCGGCGTGCCGATCTCATTGTTTCCGTGACACCCGCGATGACCGATGAGGCGAAGAAGGAACATCCCGACATTCCGATTGAACGATTCCATACCCTCATGAGCGGATTCGATCCGGCAGATTTTTCGGGGCTGCAGTGGTCTCGCCCTTATCCCGATCCCGTCATATTCTCATATTTCGGAACGTTCTATCATGGGCGAACGCCCGAACCGTTTCTTGGCGCGCTGAAGAGTTTACTCGATGACGGTTCGCTGAAACCGCAGGAGGTCCGTGTGCGGTTCGTCGGCCGAGTCGATCTTGCAGACGGACAGCCGGTACAGGAAATGGTGAGGTTACTTGGCCTGGACAGCCTCGTGAGCCTGCACCCTTCCGTTCCACGGCGTGAGGCTTTGAAGCAAACGTTGGAATCGCATGTTGTCCTCGTGCTCGACGAACGGCATCCGATACAGATTCCGTTAAAACTCTACGACGCGATGGCGGCCGGCGTGACGATCTTCAATATTGGGAGTGGAGGATCCGCCGCCGATGTGGTGCGGCAAACCGGGCGAGGCCTGGCGGTCAGCTATGAGCGTCCGGCTGAGATACGTGCAGGAATTTTAGAGTGTGTCAAGTGTGCCCGAACGGGCATGACGAAGCTTTCCGCTACGCCGTGGGACGATCCGGCTATTCAAGACTTTCATTTTCATCGGCTGACGGCGCGCCTCGCCGCTTATTTGAACACGGTGTGAATGATGAAGCGACCGAGTGCTATGTCTCCACCCTCGCTCCAGCCGATCTTGTCCAGTCGTGATGTTTCCGTTGAATCCATGCCGACGAGGCGGAAACCGCGCCAGGCCAAGAGGCGCCGACGAATGCTGCCCCCGGCGGGAGGCCCGATTTCCTTTAGGTCCATCTTTGCGAGTGTACGGCACAGCGTGACGGCGGCTACGACAGAGCAGTCTGATGCGCTCTGCCGACGATTGACCGCCGGCATCGGCCCACCGCACTGGATTCTGACCAATTCAGGCCGCTCGGCCCTCAGCCTCGTCTTGATGGCCTTACACCGGCAACGACCTCAGTGCGATGAAGTCGTCGTTCCCGCGTATACCTCGTATTCCGTGCCGGCGGCCGTCGTACGCGCGGGACTCCGGGTGAGATTGTGTGACATTGAACCACAGACGTTGGGACTCGATCCGAATGCCTTGGCAAGAACGCTCTCTGCTCGCACGCTCTGCATCGTCCCGCATCATCTCTTTGGGTTGCCGTGCCGAATTCACGAGATTTGCGAGATCGCCGACGTATCCGGCATTCCAGTGGTTGAGGACGCAGCGCAGGGGTTGGGCATTCAATGCGGAGGTCGGAATGCCGGAATGTTCGGAGCGGCCTCCGTCTTCAGCATCAGCCGTGGTAAAAATATTCCCGGCGCCGGCGGAGGTCTTATTGGCCTGCATGATACAGGCTTGTCCGAGGTGTGTCGGGCATTGCTTCACAAGGAAACGGGGAACTCCGCTCAGGCGATTGGGCTGAAAGGCATGATCGAAGCCCTCCTCATGGCGTGGTTTATTCGGCCCTCACGATACTGGCTTCCCGCATCGCTCTCTTTTCTACAGTTAGGGGCGTCGCGATTCGATCCCACGTTTTCCATGTCGCCGATGACACGGTTTCAGCAAGCCTTATTAGGGCATCTTCTGCCGACCGCTCAGACTTTACAGGGAGGAAGACGGTCTCGTGCGATTCGCTTCAGGGAGGCCTTACGAGGCGTACCGGTGGAAGCGCTCTGGCCTCGTGAGGGAGACACGGGGGTGTATCTGCGGTTGCCCGTTCTTCTTCCCGCCCATGGCATGAAAGTACGGTTGTTGAAGGAATTGACCCGGAGAGGACTGGGATCGACTGAAGGCTATCCTTTGCCTCTCTCAAGGGTCTCGCCGCTTCGCTCGTTTCTTTCAGAACCTGACGTGGGATTTCCGGTGGCCGATACGGTAAGCCAAAGACTGATCACGCTTCCCACCCATGTATGGGTGACTGATCACGATGTCGAGGACATAGCGGAAGTGGTGGCGCAATGCGTGTCATAACCAAGACGGTCAAGCCTCCCTACAAAATCAGTCCGCGAGGACAGACAGGGCTGTCCCTGGGAATGGTCCTGTTTCTTTTGTATGCCTGGATTTGCGTGGGTCGCCCTCAGGAGATCGTTCCTGAGTTACTTGTGCTCCGGTTAGGTCTTCTGACAGGGGGACTCGCCCTGTTGGCTTGGCTGCATGCGCCCGGCGGGTTTGCCGAGAAGATCGGTCTCGACACGCCGATCGTGCGAGATGTGATGCTCCTCGTGGGTCTGTCGGCGCTCACGGTGCCGATCAGCATCTGGCCGATCCACAGTCTTCTCTTTTTATTCAATGTATTTTTGAAGACCGTTCTTCTCTTTGTTTTAGTGATCTATTGGTGTCGAACCGTTGAAGATGTCCGCCGGCTTCTCTGGGTCTATTGCCTGGGGTCGGTGTCGCTGGTGATACCGGGCGTCCTCTCGGGACACGCCGGACAGGAGCGATACTCCGTGGAGTCGCTGAGTTACGATGCGAACGACATTGCGCTGCTTCAGGTCATGGCAATCCCATTGATCCTCTATTTGTATGCCACTTCTGGGCGATACGGCAGGTGGATGTCGGCCGGCATGCTGATCCTGTGCCTGTATGGCATCATCCTCACGCAATCTCGCGGAGGGTTTTTGGGGTTAGTTGTGGTGGGAGGATTGATTGTGTGGCGCAGCAGCATGCGAAGAGCGGCGAAGGTACGTATTGTAGTGCTTGGCGTGCTTGTGTTTGGCATCCTCGCCGGTACGGCGTGGAAGGAACGAATTTTAACCATGTGGGATCCGCAAACTGAATACGATCAGACGGCGGGTGGGCGTACCGATCTTTGGAAATCAAGCCTCGTGTTATTAGCGAAACGTCCGTGGGGGGTCGGCATCGATAACTTTGTGACGGCCGAAGGTCTCTCTCATGGAGGATTCGGGAAATGGAGCGCCCCGCATAATACGTTTTTCCAGATCGCGGTAGAATTAGGAGTCGTGGGGCTGGCCATCTTTATTCGCATGCTCGCCCGGACGTTGCAGTCGCTTCATCTGATCAAAATCAGTATAAAACCCCCGATGCTGCCCGTCGTGATGCGGCGGCTGCCTGACAGACAGCCGAGAGCACCGGCTCGCGAACTGGATGAGTCGGGGCATCTCTATCAACTTGCTGAAGCGCTTGAACTGACGCTGTATGGATTTATTGTCGTTGGGTTTTTCCTGTCCCATGCCTATAGCGCCATACTCTATATTATGCTGGCCTTGGGTCTCGTTCTCACTCGTTTAGCCAAATTGACGAATGTGTCAAGGGATCCCTTGTGGCGCCGTGTGCCAAAAACCGCGTTGAACCAGCTTCGCACGCCATAAGAGTGAATCCCGCCCGTGAGCGACGGCCTTGACGAGCATGCGAACCGGAGAGTGAACCACTTCCTTAGATGGTATTCGAAGAGTACCTTACAACAGGAAAGCGACGACGCTGTAATCTTTGAAGACTGAAGCGAAGACGGTGATCCGCCAGCATCGGATCACCTGTTCAGTGGAGAAGATGAATGCGCCTTAAGGTTTCTGAACCGCTAGCTCCAGCACCACGCCCATCTTTCGGTATTTATCATCGCGGCTGGAGACAAGGGTGTCTGTGCTTAAGCCGACCAAGTGGCTGAGATGCGTCGTGAACGATTTGGCAATCCGCTTGGCGGCGGTTTCCGGGTCGCGATGGGCGCCGCCGGGAGGTTCTGGAATCACTTCGTCGATGACACCGAGCTTGTACAGATCGTCAGCCGTCATCTTAAGGGTAGCGGCCGCATCCGGCACCTTCGCCGGATCGTCCCACAGAATGGCCGCACATCCTTCTGGAGAGATGACGGAATAGATAGAATGCTCGAGCATGAGCACGCGATCCGCCACACCGAGCGCAAGCGCGCCGCCGCTGCCGCCCTCACCGATGACGACCGAGATGATTGGGACGGCGAGACGCGCCATCACGAATAAATTGCGCGCAATGGCTTCCGCTTGGCCCCGTTCTTCCGCCCCGATACCTGGGTACGCCCCGGGCGTGTCGATAAACGTGATAATCGGACGACGAAATTTTTCCGCGAGCCGCATGAGACGCAGGGCTTTGCGGTAACCTTCCGGATTGGGCATCCCGAAGTTTCGTTCCATACGCTCTTTGAGCGTACGGCCTTTCTGATGGCCGATGATCATGATGGATTGGTCATTGAACCGAGCAAAACCGCCGACAATGGCCCGGTCGTCGGCAAAGGCGCGATCGCCATGCAATTCCTGAAAGTCTCGGCAAAAGAAATTGACATAGTCGAGGACAGACGGGCGTTGCGCATGACGGGCCAATTGGGTCCGTTGCCAGGGAGTGATCTTACTGTACAGCTCGACTTCTTCTTGCGCCAGACGAGTCTTAAGTTTGCGAAGTTCTTCTTGAACAGAATGTTTAGGGGAGCCCGCTGCCGCGAGCTTTTCGATCTTCTCTTCAATCTCCCGCAGCGGTTTTTCAAACTCCAAATAATCTCTCATCGTGTGCCCTCGTCGGTTTACAGCAACGCCACCGCGCCTTTTCCCAGCACCGCTTCGACGTCTGTCACAAATCCTTCGCTCGGTAAAATGGCGAGATTGGGAAGGGCCGCCGTATCGGCTTCCAGATTCTGCAAACAGAACGTAATGGAAATGCTGGCGTGACCGGGATGACGGGAAAAGACTTGCTGGAGCTGAGCCAAGCGGTCCGGTAATGCGGCCGCTTCAGCCAATCGAAGGTTCACGCGAGTGATGCCGCGCGTCTGGAGTTCCGTCAAGGACTCTACCTTTGTACCCTTGAGCCGGGTACCCTTTTCGGCTCGGTCGATCGTGCCTGTGACCCGAATCAGACTTTCTACGACAATCAAAGCGCCAGATGACCGATAAAGGTCCGGGAAAGCAATGACTTCTATCATGCCATGAAGATCTTCAATTGTAAAATACGCCATGCGGTCGCCCTTCTTCGTCGTCATCGCCTTGACGGTTTTGACAATCCCGCAGAGGCGCACTTCCCGGCCATCTGAGACCTCGGAGAGGCTATCGCATGTCCCGGTCGAGAATTTTTGGATCACGGCTTCATAGCGAGTCAACGGATGACCGGTGATGTAAAACCCCGTTAGTTCACGTTCCTGCCGTAACCGTTCACCCACATCCCATTCTGGAATATTCGGTAAAGGGGGGTCGGGAAGGGGAGCAACTTGTGAGTGGCCATCGTGGTCTCCGCCGAACATGCTCGTCTGTCCGCGGTCCCGCTGCCGCTGAGCGGCTGCAGCATCTTCTAGGGTTTGATCCAGCACAGAGGCAAGTTGAGACCGCTTGGCCCCCGTTGAATCAAAGGCCCCCGTTTTGATGAGCCCTTCGAGCACTCGTTTGTTCACTTTATGCAGATCGATGCGATGGCAGAAATCATAGAATGATCGGAATCGACCGCTCTCATTTCTCGTGGCAATGATCGATTCGACCGCGCCTTCGCCGACATTCTTAATCGCCGCCAGCCCGAATCGGATACCGCCCTCCACAACCGTAAACGTCGTCTGACTTTCATTCGCATCGGGCGGCAAGATCCGGATGCCTAAATCGCGGCACTCGGTAAAATAGCCGACCATTTTATCGGCATTGCCCATATCGTTCGTCATGAGGGCAGCCATGAATTCGGTCGGATAATGCGCTTTGAGATAGGCCGTCTGATAGGTGACGAGCGCATAGGCGGCCGAATGGGATTTGTTAAACCCGTATCCGGCAAAATACGCCATGAGATCGAACAGCTTTTCCGCTTTTTTCTCTGAATAGTGCAGGACCTTTGCCCCATCGATAAAGAGGGATTTCTGCTTCTCCATCTCTTCGGGTTTCTTTTTGCCCATCGCTCGACGCAGAAGGTCGGCTTGGCCGAGAGAAAAGCCGGCGATCTTGTTCGCGATCGCCATAACCTGTTCTTGGTAGACGATGACACCATACGTATCCTTGAGGATCGGTTCCAGCGCCGGCGGATCGTAGGCGATTTGCGATGGATCGCGCTTCCGCTTAATGAAGTCCTCGACCATGCCGCTTTCCAGGGGACCCGGCCGATAGAGCGCAAGAATGGCGATCAGGTCTTCAAAGTGTTCCGGCTGGATGCGGACCAAGAGATTGCGCATGCCGGAGCTTTCCAATTGGAAGATGCCGGTCGTACGCCCGGACGAGAGCAGGTCATACGCCTTCGTATCGTCTAACCTCAGATTTTCCATATCGAGCGGTGTGGCCTGTTCACGCGCCTTCCGCTCGTTGATTATCCGGACCGCGTGATGAATCATCGTCAACGTCTTCAAACCCAGGAAGTCGAATTTGACGAGGCCGATTTTTTCCACGTCGGTCATGGAGTATTGGGTCACGATTTCGTCGTTGGCCCCCTTGTAGAGGGGAACGTGATCCGTGAGCGGCTCCTGAGAAATCACGACGCCGGCCGCATGCGTGGACGCGTGGCGAGCCAGTCCTTCAAGCGATCGGGCTACCGTCATCAGCTCTTTGATCCGTGGATCGGTCTCAACCAATTCTTTCAAACGCGGCTCATGCTCCAGCGCGCCGTCTAAGGTAATGTTGAGCTGGTTCGGGACGAGCTTGGCGACCTTGTCCACTTCGGCATACGGAATTTCCATCACACGGCCGACGTCGCGGATCGCCGCCTTGGCGCCGAGTGTGCCGAATGTGATGATCTGGCAGACGTGATCGTTGCCATACTTGTCGATCACATAATTGATGACTTCGCCGCGCCGGTCCATACAGAAATCCATATCGATATCGGGCAGCGAAATCCGTTCGGGATTGAGAAACCGCTCGAAGAGCAGCCCATAGACAAGTGGATCGAGGTCGGTGATGCGGAGCGCATAGGCCATCAAGCTGCCGGCAGCCGACCCACGGCCGGGTCCCACCGGAATGCCCCGCGATCGGGCAAACTTAATGATGTCCCAGACGATTAAAAAATAGCCGGCATAACCCATCGTCTGGATCACGGCGAGCTCTTCCTTCAACCTGAGCTGATAGATCGTTTCAGGTATAGAACTTGGCCGCTCCCGCAAGCGGGCGGTCAGTCCCTTTGTGGCCAATTCTTCGAGATACGATTCACGCGTATAGCTTTCGGGAACGTGGTATTGCGGCAAGTAGGTCTTGTTGAACGCTAACTTGAGATCGCATTGATCGGCCACGCGGCACGTATTCAAGACGGCATTCGGAAATTCCACAAATGCGGCGTCCATTTCTTCGCACGATTTCACATAGAGTTGATCGGTGTCGAATTTCAGCCGGTTCGTATCGTTCAACGTTTTGCCGGTTTGCAGGCAGAGCATCACATCGTGCGGCCGCGCGTCGTCCTTCTTCAGATAGTGACAGTCGTTCGTGCCTACGAGCGGGATGCCAAGTTTTTTATGGACCTCCATCAGACCGGTATTGGCAATACGCTGATGCTCAAGCCCATTGGCTTGTACTTCCAGGTAGTACCGATCTTTTCCGAAAATCTCGACAAACTCCCCGGCCGCGCGCATCGCGCCGTCCATATCTTTTTGGCCGATCAACCAGGGAATCTCTCCGCTCAGGCAGCCGGACAAGGCGATCAAGCCTTCATGGTGCTGCTGGAGCAACTCCTTATCCATCCGCGGCTTGTAATAGAAGCCTTCAAGGTACGCTTTGCTGACCAGCTTGATGAGATTTTGATAGCCCGTGAGGTTGGTGGCGAGGAGGATCAGATGATAGTAGTCGTTGTGCGCCAGCCCGCCTTCCCGATTCTTCCGGTTGCCGGGCGCCATGTAGGCCTCACAGCCTATAATCGGCTTGACCCCCCCGGCCAGCGCTTTTTGGTAAAACTCCACCGCTCCGAACAGGTTGCCATGGTCTGTCATGGCGACGGCGGGCATGCCGAAGTTTTTCACCTGCTGGACGAGCGGCTCAATTTGATTCGCCCCATCGAGCAGGCTGTACTGGGTGTGTAGGTGAAGATGAACGAATGGCTGGGACGGCAAGGGCAACCTCGGGGCGGATTGTAATCGGACGGGGAAGGGAAGTCAATCTTGTGAAGTTAAGGAGCATCATCGTGAGTCCAGTGATCCTCGATGACAACTCCCGCGCAATGGTTATAGACGCGTGCCGGTTCAAGTCCACACACATCCGATCCGATACAAAGAGGATACTACCACCAGAACCGCCTGTATCTCATGCCGGACACCCACAAGAAAAGACTGCTCGTCGTCGACGACGATGCCATGCTGCTCGATGTCTTAGAAGGAATCCTGTCGGAACTACGTGATGAATGGGACATGAAATTTATCAGCAGCGGCGAAGAAGCCTTGGAAGCGCTGGCACGGTCGCCGGTCGATCTTGTCTTGGCCGACATCCATCTGCCCGGCATGGGCGGAATCCATTTCCTGTCGGATATCAAGAACCGGTATCCGCACACCATTCGCATCGCTTGCTCCGGCTGCGCGCATCCGAATACCATTGTCCAATGCCTTGAAGTCGCGCATCAGTATCTGCCGAAACCTCTGACATTAGCGACGCTGAAAACAATGCTCTCTCGGGCGTACGAACTACAAGGCCGGTTGTCCAGCACAGCTCTCCGGCAGCTCGTGTCGAATATCAAGGCACTGCCCAGCATCCCGACGATTTATCAAGAACTCGACGCCGCCATGCAATCGCCGCATGCCTCCATCAACACGGCTGCGGGTATCATAGCCAAAGACATGGCGATGCTGTCCAAAATACTGCAAGTCGTGAACTCGGCCTACTTTGGTCTTCGACGAACGATTTCCAGCCCCGCCCACGCGCTCTCATTGTTAGGGTTCGATCGCGTCAAAGGGTTGGTTCTGACCGTCAAGTTGTTTGAGCAATGTGCTCAGGCAGGGCCATTTCCCGTTACACTGGAACAATTATGGAAACACGGCCTGACGACCGCCGTCGGCGCCCGTGCGATCGCTCAATTGGAAGGCGCCGGATCGTTGGCCGTGGAGCATGCTTTTATGGCGGGTCTCCTCCATGATATCGGACTGCTCGTGCTCAACACGAATTTCCCGGATCGATATCGGGAAGTGTTTCGCCTGATCAAAGAAGACGGGCGACGGGTCACGTCTGCCGAACGAGAGGTGTTTGGCGCCACGCATGCCGATGTCGGGGCCTATCTGCTTGGTATCTGGGGATTGCACGAAGTGATTGTGGAAGCGGTCGCCTTTCACCACGAGCCTCGCTTAAATCACGAAGACCAAGCACGGGTCCTCGCTGCGGTTCATGTTGCCAATGCGTTCGATGAAGAGAGCGATCCATCAGTTACGGGTGGAATCGGGACGGAAATTTCTAGCGAGTATTTAGTTGCCTGTCATGTGGACGACCGAGTGCACGCATGGCGTCAAACCTTTCGCCTAGCCTCTTCACCGGATTCAACCCCGGTCGCCTAGCCACCTTCTTTCCTGTATCAAACCGTTTCTAAACTGTCCCGCATCAGCTCTCGTTGAGCTTATTCTTGAACTGATTCAGGGCATCTGATATTCTGCCCGCTCAATGACAAATGACTATTGACGTTTCTTACCCTTGAGGGACCGAACATGGCTGGCGTGAAGCGGGCGTTAATCAGTGTGTCGGACAAGACGGGTATCGTGGAGATGGCCAAAGGTCTGGCTGCTCTCGGCGCGGAAATTCTTTCGACTGGCGGAACGGCCAAAGCCTTGCGAGAGGCCGGTGTGCCGGTCACCGATGTCGCGGCGTATACGGGCTCTCCGGAAATCTTGGATGGCCGGGTCAAAACATTGCATCCCAAAATCCATGGCGGTCTGCTGGGCCGCCGCAAACTCTCGACACACGTCGCTGAGATGCAGCAACAGGGCATTGGACCGATCGATGTCGTCGTCGTCAATCTCTATCCCTTTGAAGCCACGATCTCAAAGCCACATTGTGCGTTTGAAGAGGCGATTGAAAATATCGACATCGGCGGGCCATCGATGTTGCGATCTGCGGCCAAGAATCATGAGGATGTGCTCGTGATCGTCGATCCGACCGATTATGCACGCGCGCTCGAGTCCTTGAAAGCGGGATCTCACGTGCCCGTCTCATTCCGCCGGGAACTGGCGATGAAAGTGTTTCAGCATACGGCGCGTTACGATAGTCTCATTGCGGGATATCTGGAACAGCAGACGCAGACCAATAAAAGCCAGGAGAGCAAATTTCCGCCGATCTTGTCGCTGCAATTTGAACGAGTCGAGACCTTGCGATACGGAGAGAATCCGCATCAGCAGGGCGCGTTCTATCGCGAGCTGAATACGCGCGAGCCCTCGGTGTCGCGAGCGACGATGCTGCACGGCAAAGCGATGTCGTACAACAATTATCTCGATGCGAATTCAGCGCTCGAGTCGGTGAAGGAATTTGCGGACACCGCCGTCGTTATTATGAAGCACAATAATCCGTGCGGCGTCGCACTGGGAGCAACGCCTGTCGACGCGTATGTCAAGGCCCGCGAAACGGATCCCGTCTCGGCCTTCGGCGGCGTCATTGCCTTTAACCGGCCTGTGGATCTTCCGGCTGCCAAGGAGATTACATCAACATTTGTCGAAGTCGTCGTGGCGCCGGGCTATGCTCCGGATGCGCTCGCGGAGCTGAAGCGAAAGAAGGATTTGCGTTTGCTCGATGTCGGGCCATTGAATGTGGACGTGCGAGATGGCCTGGATCTCAAAAAGTTAGTCGGAGGTCTTATTATTCAAGACCGCGATCTTGGCGAGCTCACAGATGTGAAGGCGCTGCAAGTTCCGACAGCCCGTCAACCGACGGAAGAAGAATATGCCGCATGCGCGTTTGCCTGGAAGGTGTGCAAGCATGTAAAGTCCAATGCCATCGTGTATGCGCGTCCTGGTCAGACCGTGGGCATCGGCGCCGGGCAGATGAGCCGTGTAGATTCCGTGAAGTTGGCCGGCATGAAGGCGGTGTTGCCGGTAAAGGGTTGCGTTATGGCCTCCGATGCCTTCTTTCCCTTCCGCGACGGTCTCGATGCCGCCGCACAGACGGGAATTACGGCGGTGATTCAGCCCGGCGGGTCCATTCGCGATCAAGAAGTCATTAAAGCCGCCGATGAGCATCAAATGGCGATGATTTTAACCGGCATGCGCCACTTCCGCCATTAGGCAGGATGCTAAAAACGGCGCTATTACACCCGCCCACCTGCGCCGAGACGCGCCCTTTCCCGAGCTTCGCTCTCGGTCTTTTGCCCGCGTCAACGTACTTAACAGTACGCCTGAGCGTCCAAAATCCCTGCGGCCTTGCTGGACGACTATTTTGAACATCCTGTTTGGCCCACTCTCTCAATGGGTCCTATCTAACTTAGGTTTTTTAGCAGCCCTTCACACGACAACCGTGCCACAACCACTTCTTCGGTTTCATTCTTCTATGGCTACCCCATGAAAGTGCTCGTGATCGGAAGTGGAGGACGTGAGCATGCGATCGTCTGGAAGCTCGCGCAGAGCGCCCGCGTGACGCAATTGTTTTGTGCACCGGGCAATGCGGGGATTGAAGCGTTGGCGACGTGCGTGCCGTTGGCCGTGGAGGATCTTGCAGGCTTACAGCACTTTGTGACCAGCGAGAAGATCGATCTTACGGTCGTGGGTCCTGAAGCGCCGTTGGCCTTGGGCATTGTCGACGCATTCCGGAAGGCCAAGTTAAAGATTTTCGGCCCGACGCGGCCGGCAGCACAAGTCGAATCGAGCAAGGCTTTCTCCAAGGATCTGATGGGCCGTTATCACATTCCCACTCCAGCCGCGCACAGCTTCGACGCGCTACAGCCCGCGCTTAACTACCTGGATCGCCACGCGCTTCCGGTCGTTGTCAAAGCCGATGGGCTAGCTCAGGGCAAAGGCGTGGTCGTCGCGACAACGTACGAGGAGGCACGGCAGACGGTGGTCTCCATGTTGGAACAAGGCACTTTCGGTCAAGCCGGGCGCCGTGTGCTCATTGAGGAATTTCTCGATGGCGAAGAAGCGACCGTGATGGCATTTACCGACGGGAAGACGATTGTCCCGATGGTCGCGGCTCAAGATCACAAGCGCGTTGGAGATGGCGATCAGGGCGCCAATACGGGCGGCATGGGCGCCTATGCCCCAGCTCCCATCGTGACCCCTGAACTCGTTCAGATGGTGATGAAAGACGTATTCCACCCTGCTGTAGAGGGTTTATCGCGAATGGGCAGCCCGTATCAAGGTGTGCTCTACGCCGGTCTCATGATCGTACGCGGCAAACCGTACGTCTTGGAATTCAATGCGCGTTTTGGCGATCCGGAAACGCAGGTCGTGCTGCCGCTTCTTCAGACAGATCTTCTCGACGTCATCGAAGCGGTGGTGGAGCACCGGCTCGATCAATTAGCAGTGAAGTGGCATGCGCGGAGCGCCGTCTGCGTGGTCCTGACATCGAAGGGTTATCCGGGACCATATGAATCTGGAACCACTATTCAAGCCCTTAATGCTTCCACACCAGAGACTCTGGTCTTTCATGCCGGCACCAAACATCAGGATGGGAAGATTGTGACCGCAGGCGGTCGCGTGCTGGGCATAACCGGAATCGGGCCTGATTTGGCAATGGCCCGACAGCGCGCCTATGATACTGTGAGCAAGATCCGTTTTGACGGCTGTCATTTCAGAACTGATATTGCGTATCGTGCCTTAACGACGCATCCGATGCAATGAGCTGTCTGGGTCCTGCTTTGGAACATCGATGAGCAGACGGCTTGCGCTTGCGGCTCATCCCTCCACCGATGTGTTGGAGGCGGCCAATCGTCTTCTTTGCCAAAACGGGGTCCTCGCGATGCCTACGGAGAGTTATTATGCTTTAGGGGCTCGCGCGCATGATGCAGAGGCGGTCCGCCGAGTCTGTACGATCAAGGGGCGAAGGGAAGATAAGCCCGTTCTGGTCCTCATCAGTGATCGCACGCAGTTGACTTCATTGGTGACGGACATCCCACGTGCGGCGCACATTCTTATGGATCGATTCTGGCCGGGGCCGTTAACGCTGGTCTTTCGAGCGGCTTTGGATCTACCGCAGGAATTGACTCGAGGAACCGGGACCATCGGCATTCGACAACCGGCGCGCCTGGATCTTCTTCATCTTCTCCATCATGTCGGCCCGCTGACCGGAACGAGCGCGAATCGGGCGGGTCACTTGCCGATGCGAACGGCGGAGCAGGTGTTGTTCGAGCTGGGAGAAGATGTGGATCTCATTCTCGATGGCGGGGAAACAATGGGCGGATTACCATCAACGCTTGTCGATATCACCGGCACCGTTCGTATGTTGCGTGAAGGCCCGATAGATGGACAAGGTATTCGGGCAGTGCTCAAGGAGTCAGGTATACTTATGCCTGACCAGCCACTCTGACGGTTCATTTCAGGAGGTGCAGGATGCAGGTACGAATTGCAAAAATGATGTTTGGATTGGGCGCGCTCATGATGATGAGTATGGCCGTGAGCGGGTGCGATTATTGGCCGCCGGCACTCCAGGCACAGATTGAACAATTGCAGCAAGAAGCCCAAGTCGCAAACGCGGAACGTGCAAAAATGGTCGCACAGTTCAACGAGTCGAACGCGGCCAAGCAAGAGTTGCAGGCGCGTGTGGACGACCTCACACGTTCCAACCGTGAATTGACTGGAAAAATGTCGGGATTAGAACAAGCATTGATGACTGAACGAGACAAGACCAGTCGGCTCGCAAAAGCGGCCTCTAGGCCGGTATCGGCGAAATCCATGGCCAAGCCGGCAGTAAAAAAGACAGTGAAGAAAGGCCCTGCCCCCAAGAAGCGGGCAGCCTAGCGTTTAGATGCAAAGCGCCTTAGGACGATGAGGATGATGATGGTGTTGAAGTCGTAGGAGCCGCCGTCGTTGAAGAAACTTTGGAGCCGGCCTCTCCACTGGTAGCAGGAGATGCGGCGGTGCTGGGGGAAGGTGACGCGGGTTCGCTCTTCGACGTTATCGGTTGAGTTTTTGGGTCAGATTTGTCGTTACCTGATTGGCTTGTCGATTCAGTTGAACTGGCTTGGTCGGGAGCCTTCATTTTGTCGGAATAATCGGTCACATACCAGCCGCTGCCCTTAAACATGATGGCCGGGGCGGAAATAATCTTTCTGACCGCTTGCCCGCATCGGACGCAACTTAAAATCGGATCATCCGAAAATTTTTGCTTGACTTCAAACTGATGCTGACAACTTTGACATAAATACTCATAAATCGGCACTCTAGTCCTCCTCACCGACCAACTATTGGATCTGTATGGCACTCTTGCTATTGGCTGTAGTACATGTGTAATGCTCTTTTTTATGATGTCAAGGCCCATAACGCGTAACTAATTGAGCTTAATCAGTACAGCCTCCATTCGCTCCAACCCACGCGCAATCGTTTCCATACTCGTCGCATACGAAAGCCGAATATGGGAGGCGCTTCCAAACGGCTCGCCGGGGACAACCGCCACTTTCGCGTCTTGAAGGAGATAGGCGGCCAGGTCGGCCGCTGTCTGAATCTTGCCTCCGGCATGTGCCCTGTTGAAAAGTCCAGAGACATTCGGGAAGGCATAGAACGCTCCGGTCGGCATGGGGCAAGTAACGCCCGGCATGGTGTTGAGTCGCTCGATCATATACCGGCGGCGGCGATCGAACTCTTTCATCATGTGCTGAGTAAACGTGTCGCCGTCACGAAGCGCCGCGACAGCCGCCTTCTGAGAAATCGAAGTCGGA
>Ga0308175_100001060_pt1 | contig 18310 bp, 22 predicted proteins | sample PhyCR1_3_FD_203893 | JGI IMG/M metagenome (GOLD analysis project Ga0308175, IMG submission 203893) | Soil microbial communities from UC Gill Tract Community Farm, Albany, California, United States - DLSLS.C.R1 | ecosystem: Environmental > Terrestrial > Soil > Agricultural land | place: USA...
TGCGGTCGTTGAGTCGCAAGCAATTCGCACAGGACGCATCAATGTGTTCGCCGCATTCGATCCGCACTTCCAGAATCCCTATTCGATGAATCTCTACCTGGGCCTGCAGCGCGAACTTAATTCCACGCTTGTTCTAGAATCCGCTTTCGTCGGCAATCGGGGTGTAAAGTTCCCGCTGCAACGGGTCTTCAACGCCGTCGATCGCATCACCGGCCTGCGTCCCAATCCGTTGCTGAACGACGGATACTACATCGACAATACGCAAAATACCGTCTACGCGTCATGGCAGAATTCCTTGCGGAAACGCTACTCGCGTAACCTGGTGGGCGCGGTCCACTATACCTGGGCAAAGGGCCTCTCCACCGCCGGTGGCGACATTGGTGCGTATTTCCAGGGCGACCAGGACATCCGCACCCAGGATTTTTTCAACCCTCGTGCGGACCGTGGTCCTTCGTCGGGTGATATCACTCACTACCTGTCTGTAGATTCCGTTTACGATCTCCCACAGTTCACAAGCGTCCACAACCGCTTCGTGCGCCAGACTATCGGCGGTTGGCAATTGACCGGCATCTTCCGCGCAAATACTGGGGAGCCGCTTTTAATCACGCAGGGCTCTTCTCTGCAGGGCAGCCGACCGGATTACGTCGGTGGAACTGTCGTGAACAGCGACTACCGCTCCAGCCTTGTGTATCTGAACAGATCGGCTGTTGCTCCGGTTCCGATTGTCGCGGCCTCGGCTGCGACACTGCGGCCCGGAACAATGGGCAATGGCGCTGTTCGCGGGCCCGGCTTGTGGCGTGTAGACTTCAGCATTGGCAAGAACTTCGCAGTGACTGAGCGGGCGCAATTGCAATTTCGGATCGATTCGTTCAATGCGACAAACCACACGAATTTCGCTGCGCTGGCGACGAACATCAACGCGGCAAATTTTGGCAGACTGACCAGTACGCGCGGATCACGCATCATTCAGCTCAACGCCCACCTGAGGTTCTGATACCCAGCCTGGAGAACTGGCAGTGCCGGCGCCTGAATGGGTGAGTGAGAAGAACGGAATTTCATGGTTGTATCAGCCGGACGGCTTTGGTCGGTTAGTCGTGCCAGCGTTGCTGGTTACCTCGATCAGCGCTGTTGATAGTGCTCCATGCAGATCAACACGCTGTTCAGGGCCGCAACCCTCTGCGCATCGGGTGTTACCTTAGTTTTCGCCCGACTCAGTGCACTGAAGGCCGACGCGTGGCCAAACGTGCAATCCGGACAGAACTACGGAAAATCGGGTGGTATCCGGCTACTTCCCAGATGGCTGACTAGTCGCTCTGCTGCGTCGGTCCCGTTCAGCCAACCACTTACGGCTCCCCGGGCCGGCCAAACGACGAAAATGAATTGAAACCCCACAGCGGTACGTGGCCATAGTTGCCGCACCCCGTAAACGTCAGCGAGTCCCATCAACGGCCTTATCGAAAGTGAGTTAGTGACGGTAAAATGAAAAAGCTGCGCATCAGCATAGGCGCATGGACGGTGCTATTGATCGTGCTCGTGCTGACGAATCTCCTACATCTCGACTTCAGTTCTCTTTGCGGTTGCTTTGTGCACGCTCTTCAATCGACCACACCGTCTGTCCCTCCAAAATATCTCGAGGGACCTGTAATCATTGAAGTTGATTGCCTTTCATCCTCTCTTTGGGCGCGTGCGGGAGTGCCTCGTCGCTGTGCTGGGCGTCCTTACGTCAATGTGCAAGACCTCGGCTCAGCTACGCTTGGAGAACTTGGCCTTACGGCAGCAACTAACGGTTTTGCGGCGCTCAGCTCCCAAACGGTTGAAGCTAACACGGGCCGACCGAATCTTCTGGGTGTGGCTACGGCGCGTGTGGGGTGATTGGAAATCTGCCCTGATGATCGTGAAAGCCGAGACCGTCATCGCTTGGCATCGCAAAGGTTTTCGTTTGTTTTGGACGTGGCGAATCCATCGTGGCAAGCCGGGTCGACCCAAGGTGCCGCAAGAGATTCGAGATCTGATCCGGATGCTCAGCCAGAACAACCCGCGCTGGGGTGCGCCGCGTATTCATGGCGAATTACTGAAGCTGAGCATTGAGATCACGGAACCTACCGTAGGGAAATACATGGTGCGACATCGCAAACCGCCTTCCCAGACTTGGCGGACATTTCTGGAAAATCACGTGAAGACGACGGTGTCGGTGGACTTTTTTACTGTTCCTACGATCCGGTTCCAGATCCTGTATGTGTTTCTGGTGCTGGCGCATGAGCGCCGACGAATCGTGCATTTTGCGGTGACGGCCCATCCCACCGCGGAGTGGACCGCCCAGCAACTGCGGGAAGCCTTTCCCTGGGACAGCGCGCCGCAGTATCTGTTGCGTGACCGGGATCGAATCTTCGGGCACGACTTCGTCGATCAGGTAAAAGCCATGGGCATCAAACAAGTGCCTTCTGCGCCGCGATCTCCCTGGCAGAGGGCGTATGTCGAACGGCTTATGGGTTCGATTCGCCGCGAGTGTTTGGATCACAACATCGTGTTGGGAGAGCGCTCGCTCCGTCGTGCTCTCGCGTCGTATGTTTCCTACTACTATAATTGGCGCACGCATCTGTCGCTCGGCAAAGACGCCCCGCAATTCCGACCAACGCAGGCCTCTGCCGAAGGGAAGGTGGTCGAGATCCGTGAAGTCGGTGGGCTACACCATCATTACGAACGCCAGGCCGCCTAACTCAACCGATCACACGTCAGCACCGGATCAAATCTTTCCGGAGCATCCACGCAGTCCGCGTCGGCATTCGTCTTAAGCCAACCTTTCAGCCGGGAGGCGCGCGCTCTCATTCCGCAACCTAGGGTCGTTCCGAATGCGCCGCCTGGTACCAGCTTCTAATTTCTTGTGGGCACAATCAGGCGCAGCCTCTAACACGGCATCTGCTTGGCGTGCGAAGAAAAAATCGCCCCAAGCGTTTGAAGCAATATCACGTGACAGATCACGATGTACGGTCACGCAGCAAGTCATGACACGTTTTCTGGATTCTGACCTCGGGCATCTCAGCCCACCTGATATTTATCTCCCGGCTGCTCTCGATTTCAGAGCTTTGCCGTAGCGTTGATTCACCAAGTCCCAAGCCAATCCTTCGATCACCGTCATCGCGCCCTGAACACTCTGTACGGCGCGCTATGATGGCCATTCGCTTACGTGAATGACTATGTGCTTTCTTTCGCACTCGGCCCTCGTTGAAGGCTTAACAGAGTTTCTGCCGGTCAGCTCCACTGCCCATCTTCGAATAACCGAGGCCCTTTTCGGGCTCGACCTCTCCAATGAATATTGGAAGATGTTTACGGTTGTTATCCAGCTTGGGGCAGTGCTTTGCTTGCCAATCTACTTCAGGGCCAGAATCAAAGCCTTCCTGGCAACATTCCCAAAGGGACGTCGCGGCGATCGAACTGCCCTGACGCATCCGCTCACACTTACCTTGCTCGCTTTTGCTCGCACGGCGCTGCCGGCCTTTCTGTTAACGAAGGTAATCGGAAAACACCTCGAAAGTCTTCCCCGTAAGGCCAAGTAAATCATGCGGCGCGCTGATAGAAGTTCAGCAATCCCCCTAAGCGAGCGCGACAAGCAATAACAGATTCGGATGTGGCGGTGGTAATGCGGCGACAGGGAAGAGAAGCATGTTCTCTTTGCCTTGATGATTGCGTTCCAAATGATAATGCCTTAGGAATTCAGTCACTGCGCGTCGCAATGAGAGTTCACCCAACAGGATCAACTTCGACAAACACTCGTGCTTGATCGAGCGCACCCATCGCTCGGCGAACGCATTCAAATTTGGGCTGCGAGGTGGCAGTCGTATTGGCTCAACTCCGCTACACCGAAGCATCGCTTCAAAGGAACCGCGGAATTTCGTGTCGCGATCGTGTAAGGCATAGCGAACTGAAAGCAGAGTGCCATCGATCACGTCTACAGCATTCCGAGCCATTTGCACCATCCATTCTTCCGTGGGGTGCTGGGTAATTCCGGCGACCGTGACGCGGCGTGTCTCCAGGTGCAAGAAGAACAGGACGTAGTAAGTTGCCAACCCGCGCCATGTGAGCACTTCGACGATGAAAAAATTGACACCAGCCAAAACGGACATGTGAGTGCGAATGAAGTGCGCCCAGCTCATTTGCTGACGCCGCTTCGGAGCAGGAGCCACACCAAAACGACGTAGGACATTGCCCACACTTTGGTCGGAAACGTTGAATCCGAGATTCTTCAACGCTCCCGCGATTCGATCGTAACCACACCCGCTATTCTCGCGAGCCATCCGCACGATCAGTTCCGTAATCTCTCCAGCAATAGGCGGCCGTCCCGGGTAGGTGCGGTGTTTGGAACCATCAAACTTGTGGGCGATCAGCTTACGATACCAACCCAGGATGTTCTCCGGTTTGGCCACTAAGGCCACGCTCTCCAGTGCCTGACGTCCGAGTCGTTTCCCGATGGCGGCCAGTGTGGCCCGTTGTGGATCGGTCAATCGGACTCGAGCGGGCAAATGCGAGCGCAGAATCCTGTTCTCCGCAATCAGGTACCCATTCTGCAGGAGAAGTTGCTGGTTCACCATCCCGGTAACATACGCCAACAGCCGCGCTACTTGCGTTCTCTTCATTCAAATGCACCATCATATTCTCCCTATGTTTTTAACGCGTTCGGATTGTTTGACCCTACGGGAGGCTATTGACGACACTTCGCGCCTGCAGCGCTCCACCTGCTCGGCTCTGGCTGAAGCCGTCATATATAAGGGCGGGTTGCGGGACTGTTCTGGTTTGTTCATGCGGCCCGCCTCGCCGGCCGTCGTCCCTGAGCCCTATTCCAGATCGGGCAATATCTCCCGGGAAATCAGTAGGCGAATCGAGCGGCCCTGTCCCGGAACCCGCTCGATGAGTCAATTGGTAAGCACCATCTGGTGCACCGAGGGTGGCGATACTCTGAAATACTTGTGCTCGAACTTCGCTCTCCAGTAAGCAGTCATGCGATGCTGACACGAAAACCGTTTCTTCGGTGGAAGTAGAGTGAGAGGGTGAAACGACCAGCAGTACTTGGCGCCATCGTCGTTAGCGGAGTCTTGTTTGTATCTGATTGCGACGAATCGCCGCGCCGTCAAGTTGCGCAAAGATGCGTCGACAGTCAAGGCCGAGTAGTGAACGACTGGTCCTGTGAAGAGGAAGCGCAACGACCGGGATACGGAACTCCAGGCTACCCCTATATCTATCACTGGTATTGGGGCGGCCCGACGAACTACGTCCCGAATGGGACTGTCGTGCGCGGCGGCACGTATTACGCTCCACGAGTCGCCAACGTTGAGGTTTTCAGTCCCAGCGTTTCCGGACCGAAGCCGACCGCCGTAGCCAACTCTCCGAGCACCGCAGCAGCGCGTGGTCTCTTCGGATCGAGCGCGCATGCTTTCGGCGAAGCTGGAGTCGGGGAATGAATCGCTATACTCTGAATCCTCGTCGCGGCTGGGGATCAATCCTCGAGGCGCAAGGGTTTTCCTTTCACACCCGAGAGACCGGCCCATACTGGGACGAGTCGGCGGCTTATTCCTTCTCCGGGAAGGACGTTTCTATTCTCGAAAGGGCGACTGAAGAACTCCAACAATTGTGCTTGAAAGCGGCGCAGTTCATTCTTGACCAGGAGCTTTTCGATGAACTACGGATTCCGGAGATAGCGCGGCCACTGATTCGTGATTCCTGGGAGCGAGAAACTCCTTCGGTATATGGCCGGTTCGATCTGGCGTACAACGGCAAGTCTGAGCCGAAGTTGCTCGAATACAACGCGCAAACGCCCACTTCTCTTTTGGAAGCAGCAGCGATTCAATGGCTCTGGAAAGAGGATGTCCGCTCCCGAAACGACCAGTTCAACTCGATTGAGCCCAAGCTGCAAGCCCAGTGGAAAGAGTGTCGCCCCTATATCAAGGGACAACTCTACTTCTCCTCTCTTGATAACGCCGAAGATCGGGCCACAGTCGATTACCTGGCGAGCCTAGCCGAGTCCGTTGGCTTTCGGACCTCCCACATCACTTTGGAACGAATCGGCTGGCTCAACCACCGCTTTGTCGATGAAGCGGATGTTCCGATGAACACCATTTTTGCGCTTTATCCCTGGGAGTGGCTGATGTCCGAACAAGGCGAGAAGATCGCTGACGGTTTCCAGTCCACGATGTGGCTTGAGCCGACTTGGAAGATGCTCTGGTCCAATAAGGCTCTCCTGCCTATCCTCTGGCGCTTGTTTCCTGGCCATCCCAATCTGCTTGAGAGTTACCTCGACGGGCCCCGCGCCATGACTTCTTATGTTCGTAAGCCAATCTATTCACGGGAAGGAGCAAACATCACCGTCATTGACGCCATTCCCGTCGCTAAGACGGAAGGTCTGTACGGCTCGGAAGGGTTTGTCTATCAGAAACTCGCAAGCTTGTCTCACTTCGACGGCAAGCATGCAGTCATCGGAAGCTGGTACATCACCGATCAAGGGCCCGCCGGTGTCGGTGTGCGCGAATCGAATGGTCTCATTACGGACAATACCGCGCGCTTTGTGCCGCATTTTCTGGAGTGAGAACCCTCCTGCGCCTCAGTCCTGACGGACGAGATCATACACAGCATGGCACAACAATCCTCAACTCTCGAGAGATACCGCGCCGCCCAACAAACCGTGCGTGAACTGGAAAAAGCCGCGAAGCAGGAATTGGTCGAGCGATATCAAGCGCTGATGGCCGAGGCCGCGGCGATTCAGAAGGAACTGAAGGACACGTTCGGCTATAGGGTGAAGCCGGTATCGCGCAAAGCGGTGAAGAAGGCAGCGCCGAAGCCCGATAACAGCCAGACGATTGCGCGGCTGAAGAAGCGGTTGGAAGCAGCGCGACGAAACATGGCGAAGGCGACGGACAAGACCCGCCAGGCGCTTCACGACAAGGTTGTCGAACTCGAAGACGAACTGCGGTTACTGACGACTGAGGAGTAAACATCTCCGGTACGAAACGGAGGCGCTTACCTGTGATAAGGTCGTCCTTTATTGCAGGGATTCGTCGAAGCGGAACAGGCCGGGGCGCGGTAGCTACTGCCTGTCGTACACTTCGACGTTACGCAACCTTCCGGAATACGCCAAAACTGAGCTTTGTGCGTGCGCAACGTCTGCATCGTCAGGTCATCGATGAATGACATCTCTCGAAACTGGGGATACTCGCTCAGCGGGATCGACGCCAGCGTCTGATAAGGTTCGCGATACGCATCGTGCAGGCTGACCCACGGAGCGATGCTCAATATCGACCTGCCTATTCATGCTCCCCCCGGCCAACTGGATGCTGAAGGGCAGAAAATGTTCGAAGTTTGGCAAGCGAGAAAGTCGAAGCTGATACAAGATTTCCTTGCGCAGAACACGAAGCCTACCTACGCTGCTGTGGATAACGGCACGAAGTTGACGCACGGCTCTTTCATGGACGTGCGTTTTCTGAACGCCCAAACCGAACGATCCGACCCGCAGCGCCATGTAGAAGAGCTTAATGCAATCAACGAGATCAACGTCGCATTCTTTGACGCCACACTGAAAAACAATTCTGACAAGCTCCAGAACTTGTTTGCTCGCGGTATTTCAGGTCTGCCTTTCGAACGTCTGCGTTGACTTTCGTTGCTTCACCTTCGCAGTGCAAAAGAGCATGCACCATGTATGCCTTCGAATGTGGAATACCGGCGAAAGTACAACGCTCCTGAGTGGGGCGGCACTGCGTTCGGCGGTCTCGGCCAGAACCAGGATTACTCAAACCCTGCGCGCCGCAGTAGAGCTGCGTACTTCGGATCGCTGCGGACGTTGTCATAAGCGGGATCCACCTTCAGCCAATGAACCTGCACTAAGCCCTGGTCCACCGACTCCTCTAGAAGCCGCATGGCTTGCCGGGTATCGCCGAGGATCGAGTAGATCTTGGGAAAGAAATACACTGCCGGTTTCGTCGCCTGACTCCTCCGAGCGTGTTGCCGTACAAGGTCCGGCTCACCGGCGGCGGCCGCTACGTAAGCGAGCGCTGCCCCCGTACGTGCAGTCGACATACCCTCGGTGCCCTTCAGGTATGCGACGCGGGCTTCCCCAAAACGGCCAAGCATAGCGAAAGCTTCGGCCTTCACGCGATACGCAGGCTGATACGACGGGTCGATTTCGAGGACACGATTCTCTTCCGCTAATGATTCCTCATAATGCCGCGAACGTTGACGGGAAACCGCCCACGAATGGCGAACGCCAGTCGAGAGAGGGTTCAACGCGAGTCCTTCAGAGGCTGCCGCCCGGGCTTCCTCAAACCTGCCCTCCGTGCTCAAAGCATAGATCAAAGCCTCCCGTGCCACCTCATTCCGTGGATTCAACTGCAGCGCGCGCCGCAAATGGACCGCTGCTTCACGACGTTTGAAACTATCGAAAGACACGTTACCGAGAGCCTGCTCCGATTCCGATAGATCGGGCGCGAGTTGAGCGGCCTTCCGGGCGTAAGGCTCGGCCTGTTTCGCCGCATCGCGCACCCGCAAGGTAAGAAATGTACCTTGACGGCACAGAGCTACGGCGAGGCCGGCGAGAGCTTCCGGATAATCCGGATCCAACCGAATCGCCTCCTGCATCGATTTGATGGCGAAAGTGAGACCATCCCCTGTCCGCGACAGCGCGTAAACACCGCGCCAGTAATGATCCACCGCCGCCGGATTTCGGCTGGCGAAGCCGCGCTGCAAGCTCGAGCCTATCAAGGATGCGACCGCTCCAGCGATGTCACGCTGCAACCCGACGACGGAATTCGTGTCGCGCTCGAATGCCTGTGTCCAATACACTTGGCCGGTAGCACCATCGATCAAGTGGGCGGTGACCACGAAGTGCTTTCCATCCCGGCGGATGCTGCCATCAACGACCAACTCCGCGTTGACGTGTTTCGATACCGCTACCGGATCGTGTCCGGCCGCTTCCGGGGCCTTGATCACGGCCGCATGACCACCCGCTGCGAGTTGGGTAAGGATATCCTCGGACAGCCCGGCGCCAAGGTAATCGTCGTTGGGGTTGCCATCCAGATTGGTGAAGGGAATGACAACAATCGACTTTCGCTGAGCGGCCGCCGGCACCCGTTTGTTCTTCCCGGACCACAGGAATAAAATTGTAAGCGCTATCAGACAGGTCGCCGCGACAGGAGCCAGCCAGCGCCAAGGATGATGCGGCGGTGGCGGCGGGATTCCCGCCCCAGGAGGCTCGAGCTCCGGCGCTGTTGCGGCTGCCGGGGTTGGAAATTCCACTGCGGCTAACATGCGATAGCCTTCGCGAGGGATCGTCGCGATATATTTCGAGTCCGTTCCCTCATCAACCAAGGCGCGCCGGATGCGCCGAATTCCGTAGGCGAGGCCTTGATCGAAGTCGACGTGCGTGTCAGTGCCCCATACGGCGAGGCGCGCTTCTTCGCGGCTCACGATGCCGCCGCGCGCTTCCAAGATCCTTTGGAGCAGCTTTGTGGGCTGCGGTTCCAGTTTGATTAGCGATGCGCCCCGATAGAGGCGCGCCGTTTCGAGGTCGAATGAAAATTCGCCAAAGCGGACCGCGTTGTGTCCCCCGCTTCGCATCAATCTGCCCTCCATTGTCCCTCAAATTCGTTCCTGGCTTCAATCACTTGGCTCCTCAACCGGGTCCTCAGGTGGTTCACTACGGTCCTCCATTGCGTAGCTGCATTGCGCGTCCTCATAGTTTCGTATGGCTCGTCATACATGGCTTGGTGTGATCTTGTTGACTCTTTCACTCACCTCGGCGGCGGCTCAATCCGGAAGGGAAGAAAGGGTGGAGGCATTGCTCGCGGCGTCAATCCGCATGTCAGACGAGGGTCGGTATTTGGAAGCCCAACAGTTCGCACGGAGCGCGCTAGAGCAGGCCCGAGCCTTCGGTCCTGATAGTATGCGGTTCGGTTATGCGATGAACCAACTTGGCGTGGTGGACCATGCGCTGGGACAGTATCAGTCGGCCGAAGATGCTTATAAGCGCGGCTTGGCCATCGGGGAGAAGCGTTACGACAACCTTCTTGTCACCCGGAGCTTGACCAATCTCGCGAAGCTGTACATCGACTTCGGCGGACGTCTTGCTGAAGCCGAATCTGCGTTGCGCCGAGTTCTGCAGTTGGAAGCTACCGCTCCTAATCGTCATGCGGAAAGAACGCTTGCGAATCTGGCAGAAGTGCGGCGGATGCGCGGAGATGCCCGTGGCGCGCGGCAGCTCTATACCCAGGCATTCGATGCCCTGAACCGTGACCCCACATCGACGCCTACGCGAACGGCGCCATTGCTCGAAGGCATAGCGCTTCTTGAGGTGGACGAGGGAAGAACGGATGAAGCCGTGGGACATCTACAGCAGGCGATCGTGGCTTGGGAGCGGGAACTCGGGGTTGAACACCCACACCTGATTACTCCGCTCGTCAACATGGGCCGGCTGTTACTGAAGGACAAGCGGGCGGCAAGCGCGGACGCGCCCTTGCAACGTGCGCAGAAGATTGCCGAGTCAAGGCTCGGCGCAGAGCATCCCGTGCTGATAGCGATCCTCGAGACCAGAGTTCTTGTTTTGCGTAAGACAAAGGATCGTAAACTTGCACGGGAGTTGGAACAGCGTTGTCAGGGTATCGCAGCTCGACAGTCCGATCGGGTTGCGGCGAGAGCGCGGGTGAATGTGTCTGACTTGATCAATGAATCGAGCGTGGCCGACCTTCAGTAAAGAATATTGCGCCGGGATGGCTTTTGATTCGCAACCAAATAACGAATGGCTTCAGATTTGCCCAACGTCGCAGCTCCGACTTGGGCGCTTTGGAATTCGGCCACGCCTCGCCAGTATGAACGGACACCCGCCCGGCTTTTTACGTCCGGAAGCAGAACGATTCTGTCGCGAGTGCTTTTGGATTTCACATGAGATTCTTGTGGCAGATGAAAAGGATCTCTTGGACTTTATGCGTATGATCGAAAACATCTGCAATTCTGCCCCGGCGGCACTCTGAATATGGACAGGCGTGTTTTTGTCGAACAAGCGTTATCCAGTGGGATGCTACTACAATCAGGAGGGGCGTCCGCCGCAGGACCCACAGCGGAGTTTACGCCGGACACTGATCTGGTGATTGAACGTCCGGTGGAGGGCAAGCCTCACGCCGGCAAAGTGTTGGTTGTTATTCAGCCCCATTCGGATGATATTCCATGGTTTGCAGCAGGAACCGTGGCAAAGCTGCTTCAGGAAGGCTACGTTGGGTATCTGATCCGCGTGACCAACGATGACATGGCGGGACCTGGAACCATCGGCGATACGGTGCTTGCCAATCAGCGGGACACAGATGAAGTTGCCAGAGTGCTTGGGTTCAAGAAGGTGTATAACCTGAACTACAACAATCACCGAATGAACGCCATTTCAGTGGCAGAGTTAACCGGCCGCTTCATCTTTCTCGTCAGACTACTGAGAGCGGATACGGTAGTTTGCTATGACCCGTGGGCTCACTACGAAGAGAATCCGGACCATCATGTAACGGCTCAATGTGTTGAGTCAGCTTGCTGGATGGCGAATGGAACGAAAGACTATCCGGAGCATTTCGACGCCGGTCTGAAGCCATACTGGGTTCGCGAAAAATATTACTTCGCGCGTTTTCAGCAACATGTTAATCGCATTGTCGATATTGGAACGACTATTGAACGAAAGATCGACACACTGCTCATGAACCGAGCGCAAGGACCGGCCGGAGAAGCGGGTCAACGGCTGCGAACTCGGCTGACCTCCCAGGGGCTGCGGCTCCCGATTCTCGGGAACGACGACGTGACAGCCAACCGCGAGTACATTCGTGTCTTCGTGCTTAAAGACAATGCGGATTTGGGGAAGAAGTATGGGCTCAAGTATGCGGAGCCGTTTCATTACATCGGGCCTCCGAGAAACGACGCGGACGAATACGTGAAAACTCACGCAGTGCCCCTCCACATCGACGCCCACCCGAAATGATTAAAGCCAGATTGGGCCCGGCGGTGATGTCCACGCCGATGATGTGCACCGAAGTCTTCCCGAGATCGATGCCGATGGTCCGAATAGTCATAAAACCTCCTGTGGCTTTTTATCCACCATCGCCTGGAGCGCTTAGTGGAACAAACGCTCTGGCATGAAATCGCGCATCACTTTGGAATGAACTAGCGTGAGGTTAGGGCCGCAGAGCGGTTAAGACGGATGCGCCGGCTCTGGCTTCATTGAGCGGGACTCAGGTAGTTCGAGGCTAATGACCACTAACGGATGAGTGAAGTATCACCTTCAACCGTCGTTTCGGATTAGCAGCCTCCGGTGGTGAAGCCCCGTTAAGCTCCAAGGCTGCTACATTTCAGACCCAACACCTTGCCCATGATCAACGAAAGGTGTGCGTTATTTCGTTCGCGTGAAGATTGATGCCGTTGAGCGGGCAAATAGCCCGGATAGGAACCCACCTAGGAACTTACCTCAATTAAACATTATAGGGTAAAAATGTAAGTTCCGGTGCAGAGCCTTATGGGGCGTGTCCCGCCGCGGAGGGGTGACGGGCCTACTCGCTGCGATCCCGGAGCCTCGGGAAGTGTCCGAGTCTCCGCCCATGCGGGTGACGATCGCTCACACAAGTGCCGAAGGGCGGGTCCCCTCCACTTAGTCCACGAGCGGGAGATTCCGCTTGGCTCTGCTACCCCGCTCTCGGCGAGGGCCAAGGGTGCACGCAGGGCAGGTGCGGACATTGCGACGCCGGATTGGTTACTGGCGAGCGACCGACGCCCCCCCGCGAGCAGCAGCAAATCCCTTTTGTCCGGATCGGATTATTGGCGAACGACAGCAATGACATTTGGTAGCATCTGCGTGAGGCCAGCTGTAGACCCCTTCCTGAGCGTTTCTAACGAAGAGGCCATCAAGAAGTTGAAAATCCGCTTCCCCAAGGCTGTCACGCAGGGGGGATCCCTCAAACAGATCTTTTTTTATCGAGTTACCTCTCAAAATCGGTGTGACATTTACAGCGATGCTGAGTTGGCAACAGGTGAAGTATCTGGCCTGTACGGAGCTCACTGGCGATGACTTGAAGGATCGAAAGCTGTCAGACGATTGGCCGGTGACATAACGAATGCATTCGCCCCGCAAGCAGGGCTTCCTTCCTGGCGGGATCGCCGGCGTCTGCAACGAAGCGTGGATCCTCTTCCTTCGATTGCTCGGGGAGCATCGATCCGGTTTAGGAGAAATCCGACGTTTACCTGAGAAAGTTACGGGTCAAGCAAGACTAATAGGCATGAGAAACACACGTACCCTCGAAGTAGGTGAACGTGTCACGATCTCACACGGCGGTCGTGACACTTCCGAGGGCATGGTCACCGATAACAATCCGGCTTCTTCGCTCATCTACGTTGACGGCTACGCCTACGAGCGCTACAAGGTTGAAGGCCGGATTACACATGATCCGGCAGTTTGTCCTAATTACGCCCTGACGCTCGTTACCGAGATCTAAAGCACTGGTTCCAGTCCCTCAGCAGCGGTGTTACAGCGGAGGAGGCTGAATTTCTAGGGAGGTTGTGTGCCCACGGACGGCATCCTTCGCCTTTTACTGCTACGGGAGTTCCAGAACCTTTGCGATCCGATCAATTTTATTCCGATCTCGATCGGAAACGGCGGCCGGTAGAGCATTCCGTCCCAGATCAGGCCTCGAGTTCGAGGCAAGCATTGAACGCTGGCAAACGACCATCACTAACGAGCAGGACACAGCCACTCCGACTTATAGGCCAATGGGAAGTTGTTGGCAGTGAGTGACATTCCCTAATTACGCTCCGTTCGCATGCCACTCCACAATGCAACAATTGAGCCTTCAAAGGGATCGCTGGCAACAATTCGGACCGAAAATACTTGACCCGATCACAAAGCAACTCGCTTGAGGACAGGCGGAAATGAAACTATTCTACTGGCCTTCATGTAAGATTTTCGGCAATAGAATGAAATCGGGAGCGGCGCCGTGATTCTTCGAACCGTTTCCGTATTTTGCGCTTTCCTAAGCGTGGTTCAGGGTGGGCCTTGTCGGCAGCAAGGCGATCCTCCGGCTTGGTCCCCCACCATTAGGAGTGATGTCCGCGAGGTGGTGGTTCCAGTCGTCGTCACGGATAAGTCTGGGCGCTATATCACGCATCTGGATCGCGAAGACTTTGCCGTGCTCGAAGATGGTATTTTTCAAAAGATTATAAATTTTCGTAGATCGGCGTTGACGAGATCGTCCGAGGCTGCCACTGGCAGCACCGCCCAAACACCAATCGCCATTTCACCAACGACGTCCACCGAGGAAAACCCGAAACGAACGTATCTGATTTGCCTCGATACGCTCCACTCCTCCTTTAGCGACTTTAAGCGGATGCGCGATGCTCTGACGCAGTTCTTCGCCCAGGAACATTCGGATGATTCGCAATACGCATTGATGGCGCTCGGGCGGAATCTGCACGTAGTGGTTGATTCTACCCGCGATCCCCAAATCATATTGATCGCGCTCCAAAGCAAGAGTCTTCTCAAGACCATTCGCGACAGTGACGCCTCGAACATAGCGCTGGAAGTGGATCGCTTCGCACAGGCGGTGCAGCACTGGTGTGAAAACTGTCAATGCACAAATACTTTGATGGATCTGGTTGGCAAGGATGCTGGAGGCAGCTGTATTGGTTTAAAGCAGCCGGTCGCATCGGCCCTGTTTAGCTTTCCCAACCGAGCCTATGTCACGAATCGTGGTTTTCTGACCAACTCCGGGAACTGGTAGCTGTCATGGCTAGTATGCCTACACGACGCACCGTTTTGCTGATGTCGGACGGCTTCAATCGTTATGCGGGGCAAGAATTTTACGACATACTGACAGCCTTCCATGTGGCCGATCCCAACATGAAGTTCAACACTCTCGATCTGCAGCCCGAGCTGGAGAGCATTTTGCGTCTGGCCGTGCGGTATGACGTTCGGTTCTACACGATCGACTCGCGCGGCTTATACACACATGCTGCAATTCCAGGAACGGGCTTCGATGCAAGCAGTCCGGGCGTTACCAATGAAACGACTCAGGCCGCAATGAGTACGGCGTGGTTTAATGGCGATGCTATGTCGCAGCTCGCGCGGCAAACGGGCGGCCAATTCTTCGAGAACAGCAATGATTCTTTAAAGGGAATACGGACGGCGTTCGCCGCTGGCCGGGAGGAGTACATACTCGCATACGTTCCCAGCAATCCCAATATGGGTGGGCGGTTCCGGAAGATATCAGTTTACGTAAAGGGCAAGAAATTTAGAATTGCAGCAAAGGCGGGCTATTGGGCCGCGCAGTAGGTAAAACCAATGCTCATCTCTCCGCGCTCCCGTGATGAGCTACCTATCGGGGTATGCCGGAATATGCCAGTCTCAACCCATCGGAACTACAATTTGCATTAGTTAGAGGCCGAGTCGACGGCCGAAATTCAAAGTTGAACCGATACCGCTGGTTTATCGTCCATTCATCGCAACCTATTTCGCCGCAAACGCATACGAGTCACCCAGAATATAGGTACCCTGAAACGCCGCACTCTTCGTCAATCCAGTCATACTCTCTAATGCACTCGAGGTTAAAGCCGCCGACCACAATAGACGTCCGCGGTATCTGACGTTCTGATGGACACTCCATTGTCCGGCAACGGGAACACCGGGATAAGTACAACCGCGAGCGATTCTCGTAAGCAGAGTCTATGGATTCGATATGAGTTGATTGTCTCTCTTCACTCGCTTCTTAGGATCAGGAACAAAGAGGTTGACAGGGACGAGGAGATCAGTCGTCTGGCAGATGTTCTTCGACGGTCAAAGGGCGGAGTGGAGGGCAAATTCGGGGACTTAGCCGAGATTAGAGAGGATCAGCAGGGCCGCACAAGCCTTGACAAGGCTGTCGGGAAAGAATTCCTTACACTCACCGACGAGCTTCGACAGGAGGCCTTGAAAGCGGAACGCAAATCAGGTCTGGACTTCACCTGGAATTCGAAGTCGGGCATGAGTATAGTCGTCGCCGCGATATCCACGACCGGTTCGGAGGACAACAGCAGCATTTTGCGAGCTCCGGACACACTTCTCCCTATGCGATTGCGGCCTGAAGATTGCGCATCCGAACCAGGTTGTAAGCGGCGGCGGCAAAGGTGAACATCCAGCCCACGCGCTCCTGCCCACGGAAGCGTGTCTTGCGCTGTAAGGCGATCGTCTTGATCCATCCAAAGACTTCCTGAACCCGTTTCCACTTTTGCTGGCTGACGCCATAACCGTCGTGGCGGGTGGTCCGTACATCAATGGTGCTGCGGCGGCTCGAATTATTTTGCGCCAGGTGAGGTGTTACCTTCAATTCACGCATCGCCGCCACAAAGCGCCACGTATCGTAGCCGCGATCACCTCCCAGCGTGATGCGCTTCAAGGCCGGTTTGCCAGTCAGCATGGCAAGGGCTGCCTCGCGTTCGGCGGTCCCGCCCGCCTGTGTTAACCGCACATCCACAACCAAACCATTCCGGTTCTGCGTCAGTACATGGCCCAAATATCCCAGCCTGGCTTCAGCCCCGCGCGTCTTCTTGTAGAGACGTGCCATAGGATCTGTCAGCGACTGATGCGTAGTCATAACTGACTCACGCACCAGGGCAGGGGCTGGCCCCCGTTTTTGGGGTGGCTGTGATCTCACCCAGAAAGATCAAAGAATTAGAGTTGGCAGCGGCAATTTTGGTGCCGTGTCCATACATGTACCGCGGTAGTTTGCGGCCGGCGTTGTCACACCCCGTAAGCCCTGATACGTCCACGGTCACTGTCCGCGGAGAAGATTCCGACAGTGCCCGACCCCACCGCCATTCGACCTCGTGCACGCAAGCACCGACGAATTTGCCGACGATCTCAATTCTGAATTCTTCGGCGCCGCCATGGTAATTCAAAACAGCCACTCAACAAATAGCGTGAATTGCATAACAAATACAAGTAAATTCCTCGTGAATGACAAAACTAGTTCACTTCATAGCTCTGCACACGTGTGTTGGTTGGCAGGTGACCCGAAGCAGGATAGCGCGAAAGCAACAAGCGGCCACAATCTCCTGGGAACCGAAGAGGCCCAAGATTCGGCGCTCTCCGTTCAGGTAAGTGTTGCTTCGGAAAACGCCTGGGCAGACGTTCTTGGATGAAGAACAAGAAGCCGCAAACAAATCCTGTAACCGCGCCGCCTAACATTTCGGCGCGGATTTGCTTTACGCCTGGCTTGGGCGCCACCATGGACTCGATGACATGTGGGCCCACTGCGGATCTCCAGTCGCCCGCCATTCAGGATCCGAGGACTAAGAACACCGGGAAGAACTACCTGTAACGCACGGCCGTGAGGGCAATCTATCCTTGTGTGCGAGAGTCTCGGTTCTTGTACAAGTGTTCCATTGAACATGTGTCCAGGCTATGCCAGACGGCTATCCGCGCGAGGCCGACTTTTGTAGTAAGTTCTTAGCCGCTTGGGTAGGCGGCGTAGGAGGTTCCGCACGCTACACCTGTATTGAAATCGTGAGGACAGCATTAGGAGTGGGTTATCAACATGCGAATGCTCTTTGCCACTGCAATTGTCTGCTACGCCCTGTCGTTCGGCATGGCGGGGGTCCCTCCCAGCGATCTTGCGGGCGCTGTCCAACTCCCTCCTACCGCAAAGGCCGGGACTAAAAGGCTGCTACTCAACGGCGCTGGTGTTGGCACAGAGATGAACATCGTCAAAGTTTACGTTATTGGGCTTTACCTCGAAGCGAAAACGAATGACGGAAGAGCCGCAATTACAACGGATCAGGGCAAGCGCATTGTCCTGACTATGCTGCGGGACGTAAGTCGCCAGAAGTTTGTTCAGGCCGTAGAAAAAGGTATGGTGCGGAATGCAGGTCCGGCCATTTCAATACTGCGAGCCCGCCTGAATCGCTTGGAACAGTCCTTACCATCGCTTCAGAAAGGGAACGACCTCGACTTTACCTATGTTCCGGGAATCGGGACGGTCGTGCGCGGCCAAGGCCGACAGCTTACGATACCGGGTAAGGACTTTGCAGATGCACTCTTTTCTGTTTGGCTTGGCCCGAAGGCTTCGAATACGACTCTGAAGCGCCAGTTGTTGGGCGGTTGATCACGAAGGAATCTGCCTTTTGCAAATGGGGCTTTCTGACTACAACACCAACCGTGATCGCTGCTTCTGTGGCAGTTTCATTCGACAGGCCGACTCCGTGAGCATCTCGTACCCCCAGCTGCTATTCTCACGAGCCATTCGGACGACCAGTTCAACTATCTCTCGTCCGACAGGAGGACGCCCCG
>Ga0308175_100001061_pt1 | contig 18297 bp, 15 predicted proteins | sample PhyCR1_3_FD_203893 | JGI IMG/M metagenome (GOLD analysis project Ga0308175, IMG submission 203893) | Soil microbial communities from UC Gill Tract Community Farm, Albany, California, United States - DLSLS.C.R1 | ecosystem: Environmental > Terrestrial > Soil > Agricultural land | place: USA...
CCGGCGTCACGCCCTCGAAGGCACGGTCGCTGATGCACTCGACTGTGGCGACGAACTCACCCGAAGGGGCGCGGATCTCGTGACACACCTCGACCCAGATGTCGTCGTCGGAGAAATCGGTCCGCAGCACGGCGGCGTGCCGGGTTTCGGGAATCGTCTTCATGGTCGTCTCGCCTGTCCCTCGAGCCACCTTTCAGCGTCGACCTGGGGGGTCACACCGTCCGTTGAGTCGTAGTCGCGGTAGGCCCACCACTCCTGTCCACGGAGAGCACGGCCCGAGCCGAGGTCAGAAGCTCAGCTTCACACCCTTGCCATCTGCCTCCCCACCGCCTTCCGCCGGCTTCCCCGCGGTATCGAACTGGTCGTACTTGATCTTCGAGGTGAAAGACTTCCCGTCCGCACCGACCGTGATATGCTCGACGAAGACGCCCCGCCCACCCAGGCCCCAGCCGCCGCCCTTCACGATCTGCTCGAATTTGGCCGGCGGCGTGGTCACGTAGAACTCGTACTTGGCCTCGTACTCGTTCGGCCCCGTCTTGCGCCAGATGCCATACGCCGGCGGCACGGGCGGTGAGGCGTCGTAATTCGAGGACTCGGTCATGGTGCCGCCCTGATTGAACGAGTACATGAACTCGAGGTCCTTGATCGAGGCGAATGCGCCGCTCGTGAACTGAAGCTGGGCCCGCCACTCGCCCGCCAGGTCTCCCGCGGCGGGGTCTGCCGCCGAGGCGCCGCCTGCCGGAGCAGACTGCTGCTGTTCGGCCTGCGACTGCTGCTGGCTGCAGCCGGCCAGACCGCTCATGGCGAGCACCAGCAGCGAAAGTTGCGAAGTCATGCGCATGCCAAGCCCTCCTGAGGAAAGAAGTCGCCGACGGCTACTTGAGGCTCAGAATCCACTTTATCATCGCGTGCAGGTCGGCATCCGGCACCTGCGGGTTGGGCACCATCGGGGTCTGGCCCCACACGCCCGCCCCTCCGTTGCGTACCTTCTCGGCCAGCTTGGCTTCCATGTCCTGGCCTTTGTACTTGGCCGCCACGTCCTTGAACGCCGGTCCCACCACCTTGTGGTCCACCGCGTGGCACGCGGTGCAGCCGTACTTGGCCGGCATGTCCTCGGGCTTCACCGAGGCGGCGGTCGTGGCTTGCCCGGTGTCCGGGACGGAGCCGTTCGCCTTGGCCTGTTCGGTGCCCGAGGGCGAGGCCTTCTCCTCCGCTGCCGGGCCACCCGGCGGGTTGGGAGCGGGCGGCGTGGCCGTGGCGTTCCCGCCGGGGAGCCAGCTGGTGGTCGGCACAACCGATGGTGGGCTTTGCGACCGGATGTACGCCACCAGCGTCCACACGCCGTCGGTGCCGATCACGCCGCCGTACGCGGGCATGCCCTTGGGCCGGCCGTAGTAGATCGACGTGAAGAGGTCCTCATCCCTGCCGCCATAGCGCCAGCGGCCGTCCACCAGGCTGGGCCCCACCCAGCCGACGGCGCCCCCACCGTGGCAACCGTCGCAGTTCATCGCGCTGAACAGGTTGCCGCCGGCGGTCGCGTCGACCTTGCCGGGCCGCGGCTTGCTCAGCGCGCCGGCGGCCGGTTGCACGCCGCCGGCCAGGATCCGCTCCGCCGACTTCGACGATACGGCGGTGGCTCCGGACTCCTGGCCTCCGGCCGGCGTCGATTCCTTGCCCTTGCACGCCGTCGAGGCGAGGACGGCTCCGGCGAGCACGGCGATGACCTCTCTCGTGATAGCCATGGTGTGCTCCCCCGTCAGAGCCCGAAGATCCAGACGATGCCGCCCTGGCTCGTGTGCCGCCCGATGTCCTTGTAGGGATCGGAGGGTGGGCGCACGTCGGCCGGATCGTCCGAGCGCACGTCGCCCGCGAGCAGGAACCAGTCGCCGCCGATGCCGGCGTATACCGCGACGTACTGCTTGCCGTCGGGGCCGCGATAGGTGATCGGATTGCCGACGACCCCCGACCCAACCTTGAACTTGGAGAGCAGCTTGCCGGTTTTGGCGTCGACCGCCTTGAACCATCCGTCGAGGGTGCCGTAGAAGGCGACGTCGCCGGCGGTCACCAGCGCGCCGCTCCAGTTGGGGAAGTGCTCCTTGTCCTCCCACACCTTCTTCCCGGTCGTGGCGTCCCAGGCCATGAACGCGCCGAGGTTGCCGCCCGGGCCCGGGTAGTAGGGCGTCCCCGCGCCGATGAACGGCGTGCCGCGGAAGTGCTGCGCCGGCACCGCCGTGTAGTCCATGCACATGTTGTTGGTTGAGGTGTAGAACCATCCAGTCCTGGGCGAATAGGCCGGCGGCGAGGCCGGGCTCACACCGCCCTCGAGGCTGGGGCACACGCCCTTGACGTTGCCCTTGGAGGCGCCGGTCTGCTTGGTGGAATCCAGCACCGGTTTGCCGGTCTTGAGGTCGATGCTCTTGGCCCAGGTCACCTGCACGTACGGCGGCGCCGAGAGCACCTCGCCGGTAGCGCGGTCGAGGGTGTACTGGAAGCCGTTCTTGTTGAAGGTGACCAGCGCCTTCCGGGTCTTGCCGCCGATCTTGAGATCGACCAGCACCATGGAGGCGACCGCGTCGTAGTCCCAGTTGTCGTGCGGCGTGAACTGGTAGGCCCACGCGATCGACCCGTCCCCGGGATGGCGCGCAAGGACGCTCGCGCTCCATTTGTTGTCGCCCACCCGCTGCTCGGCGTTGTACGGGGAGGGATTGCCGACCCCGTAGTACACCAGGTCGAGCTCCGGATCGTACGACATCCACCCCCACACCGGCGCGCCGCCGATCTTGTAGGCGGTATCGGGCCAGGTGCTCTTGCCCAGTTCGGTGCCCTTGTCGTAGAACGGCTTGAAGGTCCCGGGCTTGATCAGCATCTCGGCGTCGGGACCGATGTTGCGGCCGGTCCAAACGACCTTGCCGGTCTTGAGGTCGAGCCCCTTCACGAAGCCGTAGATCCCGAACTCGCCGCCCGAGGCCCCGACGATCACCCGGTCCTTCACGACGAAGGGCGCCATCGGGGTCGTCTCGCCTTCGCCGAGGTCGGCGATCTGCGTCTTCCACAGCTCCTGGCCCGTTTCCGCGTCCACGGCCACCGTGTGGCCGTCGAGCAGGTTGTAGATGATCTTGCCGTCGGCGTAGAAGGCGCCGCGGTTGATCACGTCGCAGCAGGACTCGCCGATGGCGTTCGGGCTCACATCGGGGCGGTACTTCCACTTGAGCGGATAGCCCTCCTGCGTGAGGTCGAATGCATACAGCACGTTGGGCCACGGCGTGACCACGTACATCGTGTTCTTGATGACGAGCGGCTGCCCCTGATGGCCGGCGAGCACGCCGGTGGAGAAGGTCCACACCGGGCGGAGCCGGGTGGCGTTGGCCGCGGTGATCTGGGTCAGGGTGCTGTAGCGAGTGGAGGAGTAGTCCTTGGCGGGCATCGTCCACTCGCCCTCACTCCCGGCCTGCGCACTCGCCGTTCCAACGGACAGCGCGCCGGCGACCAGTGCCGCCACCAGCGTCGCAGCAGTGCGCCGTCGCGCGGGGGGATGATGCTGATCATGCGGCGGACACTCGGGACTGCGTTGGATGAGAACAGGCATGCGGCCTCCTTCCAACCTGCGGACTGGGATGGGCCGGCGCCGCCTAGCGCCACGGCAGTCTGGTTTCAGGTGCGGTCTGTACCTCAATAGGGTTCATCGGACGGCGCGTCAAGTACCCGCAGGCTCGTGCTCGTCGTGGGGCACGGTGAGCACGTGAGCGCGGTGGCCGCCTGGCACACGATGAGAAATTCGGGGCGCGCGAGCATATTGGACCAGCCCCTCATCCCGAGCGCCGCGAGGGACCTTGCTCGGGAATGACTCGAACCACCCGGAGCCGGCTCCCTCGCGGCGCTCGGGATGAGGCCAGGAGGTGAACCCTGCCCACCTACGACGCGATCGTCCTCGGCCTCGGCGGCATGGGCAGCGCGACGCTGTTCCACCTCGCGCGGCGCGGCCTCCGGGTGCTCGGCCTCGAGCGCTACGACCTGGTACACGAGTACGGCTCCTCCCACGGGCTCACCCGCATCATCCGGCTGGCCTACTGGGAGCATCCCACCTACGTGGCCCTGCTCCGGCGTTCCTATGAGCTCTGGCGCGAGCTCGAACGCCTCGCCGGCGAGCGGCTGCTCCACATCACCGGCAGCGTGGATGCGGGGCCCGAGAACGGTGCGGTCTTCCAGGGGGCGCTCCGATCGAGCCGGCTCCATGACCTCCCGCATGAAGTCCTCGACGGCGACGAGCTGCACCGTCGCTTTCCCGGGTATCGGCTCCCCCGGGAGCTTCGCTGTCTCTATCAGCCTGAAGGCGGCTTCCTGCTCCCCGAACGGTGCGACGTGGCGCACGTGGAGCAGGCGCTCGGCCTCGGCGCCGAGGTGCATTGTCGCGAGCCGGTGATGGAATGGGGCGCCGGCCAGGGACGCGTGTGGGTCCGAACGGCTCGCGGCCGGTACGAGGCCGGCCGCCTGGCGATCTGCGCCGGCCCCTGGGCCGCCAAGCTGGTCCCCGAGCTGGCCGGCCTGGCCGTGGCGGAGCGGCAGGTGCTCGCCTGGCTCCAGCCGTCCCGGCCCGACCACTTCCGGGTCGACACCTTTCCCGTGTTCAATCTGGAAGTGGACGAGGGCCGCTACTACGGTTTCCCGAGCTTCCTCATTCCTGGATTCAAGTTCGGCAAGTACCACCACCTGGGCGAACAGGTGGACCCCGACGGCACTCGTCGTGAGCCCGACGAGCAGGACGAGACGTTGCTCCGCGACTTCGCGCGACGCTACTTCCCCGAGGGCGCCGGCCCCACCCTCATGCTCAAGTCGTGCCTGTTCACCAACAGCCCCGACCGCCACTTCATCCTGGACCATCACCCGCACCATCCGGAAGTCTCGATCGCCGCCGGCTTCTCGGGCCACGGCTACAAGTTCTGCAGCGTCATCGGCGAAGTGATGGCCGACCTGGTCCAGGGCCGGCGCGGCCACGACATCAGCTTCTTCAGCCTGGGGCGGTTCGCGCAGCGAGGCTGAGGGATCGACGTCGGCATCGCGTACGCCAGCCGGCGCATCCGTCCGCGGCGGTGCGGAAAGTCGAGAGCCAGCAAGGCCGGGTCAGCACTCCGGCACGTTCACCGCGATCTGCAGCGCCAGCCCGCCCTCCGCGGTCTCCTTGTATTTGACGCTCATGTCCTGCGCCGTCTGCCACATCGTCTCGATCACCTGATCGAGCCCGATCTTGGCATCCCGCGGCTCGCTCGCCAGCGCCAGCGTGGCGGCGGTGATGGCCTTGACCGCCCCCATCGTGTTGCGCTCGATGCACGGGATCTGCACCAGCCCCGCGACCGGATCGCAGGTCAACCCCAGGTGATGCTCGAGCGCGATCTCGGCGGCCATCGTCACCTGCGCGGCCGAGCCGCCCAGGCACTGCGCCAGTCCCGCGGCCGCCATCGCGCTCGACACCCCGATCTCGGCCTGGCAGCCGCCCATCGCCGCGGAGATCGTCGCCGTCTTCTTGATGATGCTACCGATCTCGCCGGCCGTGAGGAGGAACCGCTCGACACCGTTGGCCTCGTCGCCGTTGCAGAAGCACAGGTAATGGAGCAGCACGGCCGGAATGACGCCCGCGGCGCCGTTGGTGGGCGCCGTGACCACTCGGCCGAATCCCGCGTTCTCCTCGTTTACCGCCAGCGCAAAGCAGCTCACCCAGGCCAGCGTCTGCTGGAACGTCGGCCGGCTCGCCCGGATGGCCGCAAGCCATGAGTCGGCGTCATCGTAGGGCGCCGCGCCGAGCATGGCACGGCTCAGGGTGGCCGCACGCCGCACCACGCCGAGCCCGCCGGGGAGCACACCCTCGGCGTGGCAGCCGCGGAAGACGCATTCCTTCATGGCCTGCCAGGTCGTCCGCAGGCCTTCGTGAATCTCCTCGGGCGTCCGCCAGGTCAGCTCGTTGCGCCACACCACCTCGGGAACGGTGAGGTCGTTGGTGCCGCCGTAATCCAGCAGGTCCCTCGCCGAGGCGATCGGGAACGGCAGCGCGACCGCGGCCGCGCCCTGGTCCGACTCGCCCTCGGTACAGATGAAGCCGCCACCGATCGAGTAGTACGTCTCGGCCACCACGCCGCCATCGGCCAGCCGCGCGGTGAAGGTGAGAGCATTGGGATGGTACGGCAGGCTGATGCGGCTGTTGAATCGAAGATCGACGGCGGGATCGAACGGCACCTGGCGGTGTCCGCCGAGTAGAAGACTTCGCGAGTGGCGGATGGCCTCGATCCGGTGGGGAATCGTGCGGGTGTCGCAGGTGACCGGATCTTCGTTCGACAGGCCGAGCATGACGGCCATGTCGGTCATGTGGCCGCGGCCGGTCTTGGCGAGCGAGCCGTAGAGGTCGACCTCGATGCCGGCCACCGCATCGAACACTCCGAGCTGTCGCCAGTGCTCCACCACGCGCTGCGCCGCACGCCAGGGTCCCAAGGTGTGGGAGCTCGAGGGGCCCACGCCGATCTTGAAGATGTCGAAGACGCTGATGGCCGACATGGGGCCTCCTGCGTGACGCTACCGGGCGCGCCCTGGCGTCGGCCAGATCATTCGGACTCGCCTCCCCTTCCCCGTCTCCCGTAGCTCAGGCGGTTATCCGGGCCACGACCACCGTGACGTTGTCGCTCCCACCGCCCGCGAGCGCGTCGGCCACCAGGTCCCGGCAGGCCGACTCCGCAGCCGTCGCGTGGCCCAGCACCTCGGCGATACGTTCGTTGGACACGTGCCGGGTGAGACCGTCGGTGCAGAGCAGCAGCACATCGCCCGGCTGCAGGTCGACCAGCCCCACCGCGACGGTCAGATCATCACCGCCCAGCGCACTCACCAGGGCGCTCGCGGTGGGCGCGTTCCGGGCCTGCTCCTCGGTCCAGGCACCCGCGTCCACCATGTACTCGCCGGTGGTCTGGTCGCGGGTGAGCTGCTTGAGCGCGCCCTTGTGCAGGTAGAACGCCCGGCTGTCGCCGACGTGCAGCAGGTAGGCGCGGGGGCCGACCAGGACCGCCATGGTGAGCGTGGTGGCCATGCCCTGTCCCCGGCCGCCGCCCTGCACGAAGATGCGCTGGTGGGTCTCGCGCACCGCGCGCTCCAGCTGCTCCAGCAGCTCGTGCTCCCGGTCGGTGTCGAGGTCGTGGACCGATCCCGCGGCGTCGGCAAGAAACTCCACCAGGCTGGTCACCGCGGTTTCGCTCGCCACCGCGCCGCCGGCGCGACCCCCTACGCCGTCCGCGACCACGAACAGCATCGCCTCCGGGCCCTGCAGCCGGTCGAACGCGTGCGGATCGGCCACGCTGGTCTGCCGCACCTCGGCCGCCTTCCGGAGCGACACGATCACGAAGTGATCCTCGTTCTGCTTCCGCTTGCGGCCCACGTCCGTGAGCCCGCTCGCGTCCACCCGCGCCGTCGCCACCGCCGTGGCCGTCATGACTTCGCCTCCTTGGTGGCGAGGGTCGCCCGCCCGATGCGCCGAAAGGTTTCCTCGATCCCGTCACCGCTCTTGGCGCTGGTCTTCACCAGGTCGAAGGCGCGGGCGAGCGCTTGTTCATCGCCGGCAGCGAGGGCCCAACGGTCCTTGAGGTCGCTCTTGTTGAGCGCCAGCAGCTCGGGCACCTCGCCCGCGGCCTCCCGGACCAGGGCGCGCAGCTCGGGGAGCTGGTCGCAGGTTTCCCGGCGGGTGCCGTCGGCCACGTAGAGCACCGCGTGGGAGCCCCGCAGGTAGCTGGTCGTGATGTCCTCGTGTCCGTCGCGTCCCGCCAGGTCCCATAGCACGAGGGTGAGGTCGGTGCCATCGATCTGGATCGGCTTGCGGTCGATCTTGACCCCGACCGTCGAGAGGTAGCGCTCGGAGAACATCGAGTGCACGAACCGTTGCACCAGGCTGGTCTTGCCGGTGCCGAACACGCCGACCATGCAGACCTTTTTCTGGATCATCGGATGCTGACTCCGAAAGAGACACTGCGGTTGACTCGCGCCTGCTGTTCCGGATCGCTCTCGCTCAACGGGCGGCTGGTGCCGACACCGCTCACCCGAGTCGCCCCCGTCGGAACGCCCCGCGCGGCCAGTGCCGCCACCACCGCCTCCGCCCGCTGCTGGCTCAGGGTCTGGTTGGCGGCGTCGGATCCGGTCGGATCGGTGCGGCCGATCAGCTCGAGCCCGCCGCGGGCGCCGATCAGCGCCACACCCGCATCGAGGCGCAGCAGGCTGGTCGCCACCCGGCCGATGGCGTCCCTCGCCTGGCCGTCGAGCGCCGCGGAGCCGACCTGAAACAGCACCCGCTCGCCCTCGATCTCACGCACCAGGTGCGCCAGGTCGGCCGGGATCTCGGGCCTGACGCCGCTCAGATCCACCGCCGACGCTCCCGGCGGAGCCGACGCGTGGCCGGCGGCGATGACCCATGGGAGCGGAGCCGATCCGGTGAGCCGGACCGTGTCACCCGCCAGGGCCAGCGCGACACTCGGCGGCGGCGCGAGCACTCGCCGCGCCCGGGCCCGCACCATGGCGGGTTCGAGCGAGAGATACGGCTCCCAGCGCTGCTCGACCCCCGTGCTGTCGACGGACGCGCCGGCCAGCACCACGTTCGGATCGCGGGCGAGCGGATCGCGCAGCCCCGCGAGCCGCCAGTGGCCCCAGCTCCGCTCGGCCCGGGTGAGCGCCAGGCCGGGCTCGGACTCGAGCGCGCCCACGGCCCGGGTCCACCGCCGGTGCGAGCGGATCGCCAGACCGCCGAGTACCGCCCCAAGGAGCAGAGCCGCGATAGCCCAAGGAAGCCAGGCCCTGCTTCCGTGGCGCGGGTGGGCATGGTCGGTGGAGACGACGGTGGTGAGGCAATCCTCCAGCAGCGGCCGCGCCGGCTCGAACGCCGCGGCATCGCCGTCGAAGTCGGCCAGCGCGCCGGCATACTGCGAGTGCACCGTCTCGAGCGTATCCTGGAGCCGCTCGAGCAGGCTGTCGGGGGCCTGACCCCGGACCACGGCCGCAAGCAGCGCGCGCGGCCCATGCTCCACCATCACGGTCAGCTCGCCCACGCTGAACCGCCGCAGGCCGCCCACCTCGCGCTCGCGGGCGAACGAGTCGGCCACGAAATCGCGAATGGCGGTGAGCATGCCGGAGATCAGCTCGGGGTCGCTGGCCTTGAGCTCGGGCGCCCACGCATGGGCCAGGAGGAGGCCGGTATCGGCGTGGATCAGGAACACCTGCTCGACCCGGTAGATGAGCGCGTGCTTGAGGACGATCTGAGCGTAGGGCACGCCGGTGCGCCACGCCTCGACGCGCCACCGGAGGCCACGAGGTGAGAGGCTGTGCTCGATGGTGCGGTTGATCGAGGCGACCAGGCCTGCCAGCGTCTCGGCGATCGCCTTCCGGATGGCGGGGCCGAGCACCGGGAAGATCGCGCTCGCGATCTCGCGCGGGTTCCGGCGCACCGACTCGCTGATGGCGCCCTCGACGGTCGGCGCCAGCGCGCGCGCCAGCTGACGGTCCCGACCCGTGCGGAGCGCGATGGCCTCGGGCAGCAGCTCGGCCAGCTCGTCGCCGGTGACGCCCGCCGCGTCCAGCCGCCGCTCCAGCTCCCTGAGCTTGCGCTGCTCGGGGCCGAGCAGCAGCTGGCGCAGCTCGGCCAGCTCCTCGGCGGAGGGGTCGGGCCGGCCGCCGGCGACGGCCGATCCCCAGGGTGCCCGGTCGTCGGGCATGGGCGTCAACTCCTGAGACCGTTCTTTCCGGTTGCCGGCGCCGCCGCGGGCGCGGGCCCGCCGCCTACCCGGGCGGCAAGCTCCGTGAACAGCGTCGAGAGCACGGTCCGATCGGTCTTGGTGCTCTTGAGCTCCTGATGCGACCGCTGCAGCTCGGCGCCCAGCCGCTCGCCCAGCTTGGCCAGCTCGGCCGCGGCCGCCTTGGATTGCATCAGCAGCTGGTCCCGCAGGCCGGCGTCGGCCATGTTGCCGGCCTCCTCCAGCTTCACGTGCCGCTTCTCCAGGGCGCGGATGCTTTCCTTGATTTCCGCCGCCAGCGCCTTGAGCTCCTCGGTGCGCTTGGTGCGCTCCGCGCCCAGCCGCTCGGTCAGGATCTGGACCTCGCCCCTGATGAAGGCATCGAGCGACTCGACCTGCTTGCTGAAGTCGGCCTTCATCGCCTCGTGCTCCCGCCGCAGGCGTTCCTCCAGCCCCTGCATGCGGGTCTCGACCGTCCGCATCTGAGACCCGAACAGAATGTCGCGGACTTTGTCGAGGCTCTCGGGCTGGGCCTCGGCCACCAGCGGCTCGGCCACGTCGAGGCCGCCCGTCTTCCGCTTGTCGCTGTCGTTCCTGGCCATGGGTGTGCTCGCCTTGTCGGAAAGGGGCACCGGGGTGGTGCCGGAAGGGCTAACGTACTCTCGCATTCGGGGGTTGGCCAGACAGGGCAGGTTTGGCCGGGTGAGGCATGATACCCTGCCTCGGCGCCGGAATTTCGGTCAGCGCCGCGCATGCACCGCCCGCGTACCCGGAAGAAATCGCTGCAGGCCGCGCAGATGGTATCCCTCCGGCTCCGGTCGACCGCCTTGGGAGCGGCGGCGAGCGTCAGCGGTGAGCGGTAGGCCTACCCCTCTCCCTCCAGCACCGGCAGGAGTCCCTCCCCCACCTCCCGCAGCAGCTGCTCCATCTTTTCCCGCGTCCCCGTCCCCGGCGCCGGCACGTACGCGATCAGCCGGAGCGGCGCCATCCGCTCGTCGAGCACCTCGAGCACGCTGTAGTCGAACACCAGCCGGCCCGCGTCGGGATGCTCGTAGTGCTTGACGCCCTCCTGGAACACCTCGATGTCATTCTCGTTCCACCAGCGCTCGAACTGCTCGCTGCGCGTGCGGAGCAGCGTGACCAGCTCGTTGAACCAGGGATCGTCCACCCGGCTCGCGTAGGTGGCGCGGAGCTTGGCGACGCACTGGCGGCCGTGCTTGTCCCAGTCCACCAGAATCGAGCGCATCCGGTCGCCCAGAAAGAGTTGGTAGAGCGCGTTGCGCTCGATGCCCTGCAGGCCGGCCAGGTCGCCGTGGATGACCGACGCCGCGTGGTTCCACGCGAGGATGTCCCACCGCTCGCCGAACACCCAGGCCGGGCCGAAGTCCATCTGATCGATGAGCCGCTGGAGCCGGAGGCTCACGGACACCGGCCGGGACAGGTCCGAGCCGCTGGACGGAACCGCGTAGCCGCCCAGCGTGAGCAGGTGCCGGGTCTCGTGCGGCTCCAGCCGAAGTGCCTCGGCGATCCGTGTAAGGACCCGCACCGAAGGACGCACGTCCCGCGCTTGCTCGAGCCAGGTGTACCATTCGGCGCTCACCCCGGCCACGGTGGCGACCTCCTCGCGACGGAGTCCGGGCGTGCGCCGGCGGCGGCCGCGGGGAAGGCCCAGCTCTTCCGGCTGACGCCGCATCCGGCGGGTCTTGAGAAAGTCGGCGATCTGTCGCCGGCGTTCATCGCTCAGCATGGGTGGGCTCGCGGTTTAGGTGCGGTGGAGATCCGGATCCTCGGTCACACAGGCGTCCGGCGGCCGTCTAGCCTCATGACGCGGGAGCAGCGCTGACAGCCTGCCAGCGACGCCGTCACGCAGCAAGGGACTAGCAATACCAGGATAACCGCTCCCTTATCCCTGGATAGCGGAATGCTATCGTGCAGCACCCGAAGAGCCAATAGGCCGGCGGGGCGATAGCGGACTCTGTGCACGGGTTAGAGAACTGGTATAGATGAGGAAACGCATGCAAACACGCGTACTTGGCAACACCGGCGTAGCCATTCCGGCCATCGGATTCGGCTGCATGGGGCTGAGCTCGGTCTACGGCGCGGCGGACGAGACCGTGTCCATCCAGGTCATCCAGCGCGCCCTCGAGCTGGGGGTGACCTTCCTCGATACCGCCGACATCTACGGCGCCGGCGGCAATGAGGAGTTGGTGGGCCGAGCCATCAAGGGCCGGCGAAACCAGGTGGTCCTAGCCACCAAGTTCGGCAATCGCATCCGGGGATCCTGGGCCGATGGCAAGGGATACGATATCGACGGCTCGCCAGCCTACGTCAAACAGGCGGTGGAGGCGAGCTTGCGGCGCCTTGGCGTCGAGACCATCGACCTCTACTACCAGCACCGCGTCGACCCAGGCACCCCGATCGAGGACACCGTCGGCGCCATGGCCGACCTGGTGAAGGAAGGCAAGATCCGCTTCCTCGGGCTGAGCGAGGCGGCACCCGAGACCATCCGGCGGGCGCACGCGGTGCATCCGATCGCGGCCCTCCAGACCGAATACTCGCTTTGGACCCGCGACCCCGAGCACGAGCTGCTGGGCCTCACCGAGCAGCTCGGCATCACGTTCGTCGCCTACAGTCCGCTGGGCCGAGGCTTCCTCACTGGATCGCTCAAGAGCCAAGACGACCTGGCGGCCAACGACTGGCGCAGGCTCAACCCGCGGTTTCAGGGACAGAACTTCGAGAAGAACCTCGAGCTGGTCGAGGAGCTCCAGGCCATGGCACGGGACAAGGGCACCACGCCGGCACAGCTCGCCCTGGGCTGGCTCCTGACCCGCGGCCCCCACGTGGTGCCGATTCCGGGGAGCCGACGCATCGAGCGCCTGGAGGAAAATACGGCCGCCGCCGACATCGAGCTCACAGAAAACGAGCTCCATCGGCTCGAGGTGATCGCCCCGGTGGGTGCCGCCGCGGGCCTCCGCTACCCCGAGCCAATGATGGCGGCGCTCAACCGGTAAGGAGGGTACGTGGTCAAACTGGAAACTTCGACGGCCAACACGACCGCGATTCGGCGGGCCGTGGACCAGTTGCTGGCCGGCAACACCGCACCGCTCCTCGGGCTGCTCGCCGACGACGTGGCGCTCGAGGTGACCGACGGGGAGAACCTCGCCGGCAACTACACCGAGTCAGGCCGCGCGGCAGCGGCGGAGTACTTCACGGGACTGGGCGGGCTGCCGGCGTTCTGGCAGATGGACTACACCGCGGCAGGCGAGCAGGTGATCGCGTGGGGGACCGAGCGGTTCACCCTCGACGGCTGCGGCCTGGAGGGCGGCTGCGAGTTCGCCCTGGTGTTCGAGATCGACGGCGGCGCCATCACTCGGCTGCTGGTGGTCGAGGATCTGCGCGCGTTCCTCCGCGCCACGGGCTCAGGCTCGTCCCCCGGAATCGCGGTCCACCTCGGCGACCCGCCGAGCGGCCTCGGCCCAATCGACGGCCGGCGCCACCTCGCGGTCCGCTAGCGTCAGCGAGTCGCTCGCCCGCCGCACCACCACCTCTCCATCCGGCATCGCCAGGCCGAGCTCGAGCTCGGCCCGGCGGCAGAGCCGCTCCTCCCGATGCCGTTCGGCCTGCGGCGCGCGGCACATGGCGGCCACCCGCGCATGGGTCGCCTCGTGCACGATCGACGCGGCGATCTCGGGCAGCCCGTGCCGCGGGTTCACGGTGAAGGTCAGCTCCACCAGACACTCGCGCGTATCCGGAAAGAACGCGCCGCGGCAGGCAAAGCGCTCGATCACGAAGCCCGAAAAGTCCTGCTTGAGCCGGCGGTAACGCGCCGGCGCATACCGCGCTACCAGATCCAGCGCCGCGGTAAGGCGCAAGATGACCTCCGCCGTTCGAATGTCCGGACGGGTGTTGAGGACGCGGACCGGCAAGCCGTGAACCACGTAGTGCTCGACCGGCGGCGGATCGGCGGGGCGGGAACCGTGTCCCAGCAGCCCCTCGAGAAAGCGGCGGACCATGCGTGAATACTAGTGCAGCGGGCTCCGTTGTCCCGGCCCCGCGAGCGCCAGGCACACGGTCCGGCGCAGCACCCCCGGCGACGCGGGGAACCGGAGGTACGGCGCCCGGGCGAAGATGAGCCCGCGACGGATGCTCTCACTCCGCTCGAGCTCCGATACGAAGAGGATCGGAATCCGGTCGAGCAGCGCGGCGACGGCGAAGCCGGGGTGGTAGCCGTCCAGCTCGGCGGGCGCGAAGCTCGTGAGCAAGAGGTCGGCCTTCCAGCGCTCGCAGTCTTGCAGCCATTGGCCCTCGATCCCGCTCCGGGCCGGCACCGCGAGATAGCCCTCACTCCGGAGGGTCCGGCACAGGAGCTCCCGTCGGAGCTCGATATCGTCCAGCACGAGGATCGTAGGCGCACTGAGGTCGAGCCGCATGGGATCGCTCCACCGCGCTATGGGGGGATGGGCACTCGGCATGCAATCGCCGTGCCCCGCGTGCGTACTGATGCTGTTTGGTGAATGGTGACCGGAAGGTCCATTCAGTATACACCGCCCGTCCTCGCTGACGAAGCGGTAGACGCTCACATCGGAGGCCGGGTCGGTGATCGCGATCACTCCATCTTCGTTGCTCCTTTCCCATCCTAAGCGCGGCTTCCGCACGGTGAGTCGAACGAATGCCCCGACGGGATCGTGCCGGGCGGAATGCAGTTCGTCTTCGTCAGCTGAAATGTCCGGCAGTAGATCCGGCAGTAGAGAGGAGAATGGCATGTCACGGAACGACTACGATCGCGACCAGGAAGAGTGGCGCCGCCGCCGCGATCGCGAGCAACAGTACGGCGGCCAAGGAGACTTCGGAGGTCGCAGCCAGTGGGAGGGAGGTCAGGGCGGATACCAAGGCCAGGGATATCAGGGCCAAGGGTATCAGGGCCAGGGCCACTACGGGCAGGGCTATCAGGGCCAGGGCTACCAGGGCCAGGGCTACCAGGGCCAGGGCTACCAGGGCCAGAGCGGGTATCAAGGGCAAGGAGGCTATCAGAGTTCTGGCCAGGGTGGCTACAGCCAGGGTGGGTCTAGCCAAAGTGGATACGGCCAGAGTTACGGTCAGGGCGGGTACGGCCAAGGTGGTTACGGCCAAGGCGGATACCAGGGCGGCCAGGGGGGTGGCGGCCAGGGTGGGTACGTGCAGGGCAGATATGGCCAGGGCGAGTTTGGCCAAGGCGGCTATGGCGAGGGGTACCGGCAGGGCGTGTCTGAACCGAACCAGTGGCGCGGTGGTGAGAGCAACTATGGCCAGCGCGACTACTCACGCGAGCCCGGGCAGGGCTCGGGCCAGGCCAGCTCCGGCTACGGCAGCTACAGCGGCCGTGGGATCTACGGGGCGGGCAGCCATGGTCAGAGCGGGTACGGACAGAGCGGGCCCGGCCAGAGCAACTACGGCCAGAGTAACTACGGCCAGAGCGGATACGGCCAGAGCGGATACGGCCAGGGCAGTTACGGCCAAGGCACTTACGGTCAATCGGGCTACGGACAGTCGGGTTACGGCCAGTCCTCCGGCCAGCCAGGCTACGGCTCTGGCATCGGCTATTCCTCCGCGCTCATCATCGGCCGCTTCTACGGCCGCGGACCCAAGGGATACCAGCGCTCGGACGAGCGGATCCGCGAGGATGTGAGCGAAGAGCTGTTCCGGAATCCCGAAATCGACGCGGCGGAAATCGAGATTCGGGTCGAGGACGGGGAAGTCACCCTGAGCGGCAAGGTCGAGGACCGGCAGCAGAAGCGTCTGGCGGAAGACATCGCCGAACGGTGCTCGGGAGTGAAGGACGTTCACAACCACCTCAAGGTGGACAAGGGCTTCTTCGCCCAGCTGTTCGGGACCTCCGAAGACCGGGATCGTGACCGCGAGCAGGAACGCAGCACCAGCTCCGGCTCGGGGTCCAGCTCGGGCTCCGGCTCACGCGGCCGGTCGGCCGGGTCCACGAGCGATGCGGGCAGCAGCGGCAGCGGCGGCACTTCCGGGAGCAGCGGCAGTTCCGCCACTAGCGGGAGGTCCGGCGGCGGGAGTTCCGGCAGCAGCAGCCGGTAAGCAAACACCAGGGCCGTGGGAAGCTCCCACGGCCCTGGTGTTTCCTCGCGCCGTCACCGCTCACCGCCTACTTGCCCGCCGCCCCCGCGATCTGTTGCGCCCAGTTCTCCGACACCACCAGCTCACCCGGCTGGCCCGCTTCACCTTCCCGGAGTACCAGGAACTTCTTGTCGTCCGGTGTGAGCGAGTAGCCCGGGATCGCCCCGATGGCCGCGAACTGCTGCATCGAGAACAGCGTTCGCTGCGTGCCGACCGAGAAGGTCGGCCCCTGCGGAATTTCCGCCGAGACCATCTCGTTCCTCCCGTTCACGTAGAGCAGCTCGCGGCCGGTGCTCGACCACGTGGGTTGCTGCCCGCCCGCGGTGGACACCTGCCATTTGGCGCCGGACGTTTCGGGGAACGGCCGCACGTAGATCTCCAGCGTCCCGGACTCGTCGGAGCTGTAGGCCAGCCAGCGGCCGTCGGGCGAGACTGCCGGATAGAGCTCGCTGGCCGGCGTGGCGACGAGCGGCACCGGAACCGAATCGCCGGCCCGAAGCCCCAAGATGTCGGGCGAGGCAGGCGGCGTGGGAGCGCTCCGGACCAGCAGCCAGCGCCCGCCGGGGGTGGCGGCGGCTTGCCCGTAATCGATGTCGCTGTGGAACAGCAGCCGAGGCGTACCGGTGCCGTCGGAGCGGCGGGCGTAGATCGGCCCCACGCCGGACCCCGAGCGGTCGGCGATGTAGTACACGTCATGCCCGTCGGCGGACCAGGACGGGCGCCCGCTGGAGGTGTCGGTGAAGGTGAGCCGGGAGAACGGTCCGGCCGGCAACCGCTTGACCCAGACATCGCGCCGGCCTTCCCGGCTGAGCGTCACGGCGATCGCCTTGCCGTCGGGAGAGAGCGAGGCCGAGCCGATGATGCCTTGCGGGTCCCAGGTGGAATCGACCGGTGTCACCAGTCCCTCGCGACTTACCCAGGCCGCGCGGCGAGTGGCCTGGGTGCCCCCGGTCGTGTAGGCGACGGTGCCGTTGTCGGCCACGCTGAAGTCGATGTTGAAGCCGTTGTTGCGCACCCCGATTCCCTCGAGCAGCGCGATCGGCGCGCCGATCATCTCGAGCTTCCTGGGGTCGAACGGGATGCCGATCAGTTTGCCATCCGAGGTCACCACCAGCAGGTAGCCCTCGGCATAGGTGGCGAACACGCCGCGGACCAGGTGCTTGGCGGGCCCCTTCGGCAGGTGGGTCGCCATGATCTCGAAGTCGGCCGGCCCCTGCCCCACGTGACGCAGGCGGAACAGCGCGCCGGTGGCCCCGGGGAGCACGTGCACCCATTCGGTGGCGATCTCCTTCTGCTTGGTGTCGATCTTGTACACCGGCTCGGTTTCACCGCCGGTGGCCCGCATGCGGGCCACCCCCGAGTCCACCTCGAAGTAGATGTATCCGTCCTCGGACCAGTCGGCCGAGGACGTGTTGGCCTTGTCGAACAGGGTGATGGTCGGGGCACCCGCCAGCGACGCAATGCGCACCTCGGTGCCGTTCTTGAGGAAGCCGACCCGCTTGCCGTCGGGGGAGAAGAAAGGCTCGGAGGCGCCCTCGGTCCCGGCGATCGGCGTGGCATCGAGCTGGTCGAGACGCCGGAGCCACAAGCGGTGACCGGACTCCGACGGACCGATGTAGGCCAGCATCCGCCCGTCTCGCGAGAGCGCGACCCGCCCGCCGCCCGACGGATCGGGCGGCTGCAGCATCTGGCTCGACTTGAGGGCGAGGCTCCATTGGCTGAGCAGTGGCGGCGGCGCCGGCCGGAGCTTCGGCCAGATCGCCGCGCCGGCTGCCCCGCCGAGCACCAGCGCGAGGACGGGCAGGCCCAGCGCCAGCCAGCGGGGGGCCGGGGCACGCGATGGAACCGCGGCCGGCCCTTCGACCGCCGGCAGGCGCGCCGTCGTGGCATACGACGGATCCTTGAGCGCCGCCGCGAACTCCGCCGCCGAGGCGAACCGGTCGGCCGGAAGCTTTTCCAGCGCGGTAAGCACCGCGGCCTCCACCTGGCGCGGAATCGTGTGGCGCTGCGGCAGTAGCGGCCGCGGGCTCTCGGTGACGACGCGGGCCACGATGGCCTGGGCCGTCGAGCCGGTGAACGGCGGGTCGCCGGTCAGCATCTCGTACAACACGGCGCCGAGCGCGTACACGTCCGAGCGCGCGGTGATCTCGCGCTCGCCCATGGCCTGCTCGGGGCTCATGTAGTGCGGGGTGCCCAGCGACATGCCGGTCTCGGTCATGCGCGCGCCGCTGGCCTTGCTGGCGGCCAGCGCGATGCCGAAGTCGGCGACCAGCGCCTGGCCGTCGTGCAGCAGGATGTTTTCCGGCTTGATGTCGCGGTGCACCACGCCGTGGCGGTGGGCGTAGTCGAGCGCCGAGGCTACTTCGGTGGTGATGCGAATGGCATCGGGCACGGGGAGCTGCTTTTCCCGGTTGAGCCGGTCGCGCAGCGTCTCGCC
>Ga0308175_100001062_pt1 | contig 18280 bp, 21 predicted proteins | sample PhyCR1_3_FD_203893 | JGI IMG/M metagenome (GOLD analysis project Ga0308175, IMG submission 203893) | Soil microbial communities from UC Gill Tract Community Farm, Albany, California, United States - DLSLS.C.R1 | ecosystem: Environmental > Terrestrial > Soil > Agricultural land | place: USA...
CGTTGCGTCCTACCCGTCGCTCGAGGAGGTCGTCTGGGCACAGGAAGAGCCGCAGAATATGGGTCCGTGGCGATCGATCCGCCACCGCCTGGAGGAAGCGGCCGGCGGGAAGCCGCTCCGCTTCATCGGCCGCCCGTGGCGCGCGAGCCCGTCGGAGGGCTACCCGACGGCGCACCTGATCGAGCAGAACCGCATCGCGCACGACGCGCTGAGCAACTCGGCCTAACGGCGGCGGCGGTTCCGCTGCGCCTGCAGCGCCTGCTTTGCCACGCGGGGCCCGTGATGGCGCACCTGCTTCGCCACCCACTTCCGCTGCCCGGGCGGCAGGCGACGCCAGATGTCCCATGCCGTGAGGACGGCCCCGACGGGACCGAAGCGGCGGGTGAGCTTCATGCGGGCCACGCCGCCATTCTGCCTACTTGCCGTGGCCGGGGCCGCCGCCCTCGTGGCCGTGCCCCTCGTCGGCGTCATGGTCGCCGTGCCCCCTGTCTCCTTCGTGGCCGTGTCCCTGGCCGTGCCCGTTGCCGTTGCCGTGGTCGTCGTCGTGGTCGGCGTCATCGGCGGCCGGGGGTGCGAGCGCATCTGCGAGAACCCGGGTCGGCTCCGCGGCGGGGGCCTCCTGCGGTAGCACAGAGGGCGACGGAGGTGCAGGTGCGGGTGGAGGTGGAGAAGCGGGGGCAGGGGTCGCCGGCTCCGGTGGCCGGAGATGCGGCCGCATTGCGTGCCCGGTCGCTGCCGGCTTGGTCACGGGTGTGACCACCGCGTGCCTGGCGGGCTGACGCGTCACGTGTATTGCAGGCGCCACGACGACCCGCGCGAGCTCTGGCGCCGGCGCTGCCGCAATCGGAGCGCCATGCACCGCGGCGGCCGGCCGGTGCTCCACGCGAAGCTTCTTCGGCGGAGCGACCCGCACCGGCGCAGCTTCCACCGGCGCCGGCGCCGTGAAATGCGGCAATACGAGTGGTGCAGCGAGTTCCGCAGGCTGGACCAGGCGCCCCGGCAGGACCAGGAGCCCGCCGATCACTGCAAGCGCCAGCGTCCCCGCGGCCAGCTGTGCCCATGCTCCCCTCATGGTTTCCCCCCGTTCTGCCGACAACCTCTGGGAGAGGCATCGGCATCCAGTCCCGGGGCCTTGAGTCGGAATGGGGAGCTTCAAACTCAAGCTCGTCGCCTGGTTCGCGCTGCTCGCGCTGTTGCCGCTCGCGGTTGCGTTCTACGGCTACGACACGCTGACCACCCGTAGCGAGACTCGCCGCGCCGACGCCGTGCTCGAGGCCGGGCTGCGCGGCGCCGTCGCCGGCTATGCGACGCGCCTCGATCAGGCCGCCGCCGCCGCCCGCCGCGTCGCCGCCGAGCCGGCTGTGCAACACGCCCTCCGCACGCGGGACCGCGCGGCCGTCCGGAGAATCGACGCCGCGCACCCCCTCGTCACGGTTCGCATCGGGGGAGGCTCCCGCGCGGGCGCCGTCTCCATCGTCGACGGCGGACGCGTGCTCGGCTCAATCGCCGTCAACCTTCCGGTCGACGACGGTCTCGTGCACCAGCTCGGGCGCGGACTTTCGCCCTCCGAGCACCTCGTTGCCGCTCGAGGCGGGCGGATTGTCGCGGGCGTCGGACACGGGCAATCGCTTGCCCTTTCGGCAGGTGAGCCCGCGCGGCTCACGGTTGCCGGCCGCACGTACCGGGCGCTGCAGACCGCGCCGCTCGCCGCCTCGCGCGGGCTCGTGTTCGCGGTGCTCGTTCCGCAACACTCGATCGACGCCGCAGTGCGCTCCGCCGAGACGAGGATCCTGTCGGCGCTGCTTGCATCACTCCTCCTCTTCGCCGTCGCCACGTACTTGCTCGGACGGTCGGTCGTCGGGACCTTGCGCCGGCTCGCGGACGCGGCGAATGCGATCGCACGCGGGAGCTACGGAGAGCGGGTCGACGTGCGCGGCCGCGACGAGTTCGCCGAGCTCGCCGGCGCCTTCAACCACATGGCGGCGCAGCTGGAGCAGCGCGTCGAGGAGCTCGACACGGCTCGCGGGCACGTCCGCGCGACGACCGCCCGCTTCGGCGAGGCGCTCACGGCAACGCATGACCCCGAGCAGCTGATCCGGGTCGTCGTCGAGTCTGCCGTGGAGGTGACCGGCGCTTCCGGCGGCGTCGTGCTCGGCCTCGAAGGCGAGATTGCGCGGGCCGGCGACCCCGACGCAGGCGCGGAGCGGCTCGCCTTCCCGCTGCGGGTCGGCGCCTCCGACTTCGGCTCGCTGGTGATCGCGGGCGACTCGTTCGACGCCGGGCAGGTCGAGACGGCGGCTTCCCTGGCCGCCCAGGTCGTCGTCGCGCTCGAGAACGCACGGCTCCACCGCCTCGTTCAGCACCAGGCCATGGCGGACAGCCTCACCGGCCTCGCGAATCGCCGCAGCCTCGAGGAGACGCTGCGCTCCGAGCTCGCGCGTGCCGCGCGCTTCGGCGATTCCGTCTGCGTGGTCTTCGCCGACCTCGACAACTTCAAGCTCGTCAACGACCGCCACGGCCATGCCGCGGGGGACGAGGTGCTGAAGGCATTCGCCCTTACGCTGCGGCGGACGGTGCGCGAAAGCGACGTCGCTGCACGCTGGGGCGGCGAGGAGTTCGCACTTGTCCTGACGGGCACGGACGCAGCCGGCGGGGCCCATCTCGCCGAGCGCGCGCGGTTCGAGATCGAGTCGCGCCCGATCCGCATGCCGGACGGCGAGGAGCTTTTCGTGACAGCGAGCTTCGGCGTGGCCTCGTTCCCCGAGTGCGAGGAGCTCGGGGAGCTGCTCGCGGCTGCCGACTCCGCGCTCTATGCGGCGAAGCGGGCCGGCCGCAACCAGGTCGTCGTCTCGACGGAATCCGCCGGCAGAGAGATCGTCTAAACTCCCGCGGCGGGACAGAAATGGCTTCGGAGCAGGAGGATTTCATGGCGGTCGAGACTCCGTCGATCTTCGCGCAGGTGATCCAGGACCACCTGGAGTTGAAGCGGCGCAATGCGGCGCTCGAGCACGAGATGCCGCTCGAGAGGTACATCTCGGACGACCCGTTCGAGAACCACCCGCTCTTCAAGACGGAGGAGCAGGCGCGGATCGAGGACACGATGGACGGTGTCCAGGGCATCGAGGCGGAGGAGACCTCGCTCGACTGGCCGACGACCGACGACACGTTCATCGACCTGCCGGCGGCTGCGGGGTTCGTTCCCGAGGAGACCGTCGAGGACGCCTCGGCGGCGCCCGACCCCGACCAGCCTTCCGACGAGAACCTCTGGTCGCGCTCGCGCGACTTCGACTGGGGCGACTGACCGAACAACGGTCCCGCCGCCTCTGCTCAGGGCTGGCTGAGCCGGGCCCAGACGTTGTCCAGCATCTTCTTCACCGGCCAGAACGTCGCTGAGCCGCCGAAGTCGAGCGTCCCCGCGGCGAACACCTTGGCGCCGGCCGGCGTCTCGTAGTAGCTCATCTGCGCCGTCAGCCCCGGTCCGAAGAGGTCGGGGATCTGCGCGAGCACGAGCGTCCCCGGCGGCGACTGCGGCGCGGTCGCGTCGATCTCGATCCCGTAGCCGCCGACGAACTGGCCGAAGGTCGAGCCGTCGGCGAGCCCCGTGCCGTCCCAGAGCCAGGGGGCGGCGGCCGAGTTCTGCACCGTGAAGAGACCCTGCCGCTGCCCGTCGTCGTTGGCGCGGTACTCGATGCCGATCAGCGCTGCCTCGGGACGACCTGCGTCGCGCCAGCGGCCGATCTTCTGCAGCACCTGCTTCGTCTTCCCGACCTTCCAGAAGAAGTTGTTCGCGGAGAGGAACATCAGGTTGCCGCCGAGGTCGCGGAAGCGCTGGGTTACGTCGTACTCGTGCGGCAGCACGTACTCCTCGTGCCCCTCGAAGACGACGAGGTTGTACGCCTTCGCGAGCTCGTCGCCCGAGGCGATCTGCGCAAAGTCGGAATCGGAGATGAACTCCGCGGACTTCCCCGACCAGTAGAGCCAGTGCAGGAACGGCAGGTCGTAGCGATAGAAGCGCGGCGGGACGCCGCGGGCGATGTAGGTGCGGCCGAGGTCGACGTGCCCGTTCGGCGGGCCGGCGTACCAGGTGTCGCCGTACCCGTTGCCGTCCGCGTCCTGGAAGTTGTAGGCCTGCCACGTGTTCGTCGGGAGGACCACGAGGACCCGGCTCGTCGCGCCGAGGATTGCCGGGCGGACGACGAACGGCGCGTAGCCGATGCGCCCGTCGGGGCCGCCGAGCTGCAGGTAGTAGAGCCCGCTCGGGACGTCGGGAATCCGGAACGAGATCGTGTGCCGGCTGCTTCGCCATGCGCTCCAGTCGATCGTCGTCGGCTGCTGATCGATCTCGATGCCGGCGAGTTGGTTGTCCGCATACGTCACCACCTGTTCCGGGCCCGCATGGAAGACGCGCAGCGTGAGCGTCGGCTCGTCGGTCGCGATGTGCACCTGCGCAACCTCGCCCGGGAGGAAGTTCGGTCTCGTGAAGCCGGCATCGATGCCCTGCAACCGCACCACGGGCCCGCGTGGGTACCGCCCCACGTGTGCATTCGGCGCTCCGTAGGTGACGCTGTTTCCGATCGTGTCCACTGCGGTGATCCGGATCAGGTACGTGCGCGGGTTCAGCGTCGAAGCAGGCGACCAGGTCAGCGTGTGGAGGCCGCGCCCGAATCGCTGCGTGAGCGTGTAGATGACGGTGGGCACCTTCACCGTCCGCGTCACCTCCATCGTGATGGTGGCGGACTCGGACAGGCCGAACGTGACGTTTGCGTGGTCCCGGAACCCGTCGCCGTTCGGGCTGATGGTCGTCAGGAGCGCGTTGTCGCCGACGAACGGCGTCGAGCCGTTGTCGACGTGCAGGTTGTGCAACGTCGGTGCGTGTGTGTCGATCCGGAGCGGCGCCGTCGCGAGCACGGCGGAGGCGTAGATGAGGCGCACCTGGTAGAAGCCGTCGCGAACGAGCTTGCCGCCGATTCGCCCGTTCCAGCCGATCGCGAGCGTCCTGCGGCGCGCAGGCGCGGCGATCCAGCCGACGGGCCTGCCCGAGAGAGTGACGAGCCGGACGCCGACCTCGCGTTCGACCGTGAGTTGAGCCGAGACCTGCAGCGTCGCCTTGAGCGGAGAGAAGTGACGGGGTGCGACGGTGAACGTCGCGGCGTGCGCCTGCGCTGTGAAGAAGAGGGCCGCCACGACTACGAGACCCAGGCGGCGCACGCAGGGAGGGTACCCGTCGCAGAGGATGAAGGCGCTCTACGGCGCCCGCTGCTCGAGCTGGTTCGCCTTGTGCGTCGCGGCGGCGAACCCGGCCTGGAGCCAGTCGTTCGCGCCCGCCGCTGCGAGCGTCCAGGTGAGGACGCGCCCGAATCGCGGCGCGAGGATCTGCGCGCTGCCGAGCCCCGCGGCGACCCATGTCCCGATGCAGCGCGAGCACGTGACGAGCTCGCCGATCGCCTGGCGCAGGTCTCCGGTCTCGACGGGCTCTTCACCGCCTTCGTGCGCCCCGCCCGCGACGAAGGGCTCGCGGATGAAGCTCGTCACCTCGTCCCGGCTGATCGTGCGCGACGCCTTGAAGGTCGCCAGCGCGAGCGTCGCGAGGTCGAGCGCGTTGTGCTCGCGGGCATCGCGGCCGAGCAGGCGCCCGATCGTTCCCACCGCGGCGAGCCCGCCGACGAATGTGGCCATGATCCCGGCGTACGCCTGGTAAGGAGGACTCTGGTGCGGGGGCACGGAGATACCCTGTCCCTCTGTGCCGCCTCTGAAAACATCGTCCGCGTACGTCCCGACCGGCGACCAGCCCGGCGCGATCGCCGCGCTCGCCGACGGTCTTCGCGGCGGCGAGCGCTACCAGACGCTGCTCGGCGCGACCGGGACCGGAAAGACCGCGACGATGGCCTGGATCATCGAGCAGGTTCAGCGCCCGGCGCTCGTGATCGCGCACAACAAGACACTGGCCGCGCAGCTCTGCAACGAGTTTCGCGAGTTCTTCCCGGACAATGCCGTCGAGTACTTCGTCTCCTACTACGACTACTACCAACCGGAGGCGTACGTTCCGCAGGCCGACCTCTACATCGAGAAGGACAGCTCGCGCAACGACGACATCGACCGTCTGCGTCACGCGGCGACGTCGAACCTGCTCTCGCGCCGCGACACGATCATCGTCGCTTCGGTGTCGTGCATCTATGGGCTCGGCTCGCCCGAGGAGTACGAGAAGCGCATCGTCTTCCTGACCGTGGGCGAGGAGACCGATCGCGATCTCGTCCTACGCAAGCTGATCGACATCCAGTATGCGCGCAACGACACGCTGCTCGGGAGGGGTCGCTTCCGCGTCAAGGGGGACGTGATCGAGATCCAGCCGGCGCACTCGGAGACGGCCTATCGCATCTCGTTCTTCGGCGACGAGGTCGAGCAGATCACGCACTTCGACCCGCTGACCGGCGAGGTGCTCTCGAAGCTCGACCACATCACCGTCTTCCCGGCGACGCAGTACGTGACGTCGAAGCCCACCGTCGAGCGTGCGGCGGTCGAGATCCGTCACGAGCTCGAGGAGCAGGTGAAGCACTTCGAGTCGAAGGGGATGATGCTCGAGGCGCACCGGATCCGGCAGCGCACCGAGTACGACCTCGAGATGATGAAGGAGCTCGGCTTCTGCAACGGGATCGAGAATTACTCGCGCATCCTCGACGGCCGCCCTCCCGGCTCGGCCCCACACACGCTGCTCGACTACTTCCCGTCGGACTTCGTCGTCTTCATCGACGAGTCGCACCAGACGGTTCCTCAGATCGGCGGCATGTACGAGGGCGATCGGTCGCGCAAGCAGACGCTCGTAGACTTCGGCTTCCGCCTCCCGAGTGCGCTCGACAACCGCCCGTTGCGTTTCGACGAGTTCCTCGAGAAGGTGCAGCAGGTGGTCTTCGTCTCCGCGACGCCGGGAGCGTGGGAGGTGCGGCAGTCGTCGCAGGTCGCGGAGCAGTTGATTCGGCCCACGTATCTGATCGATCCCGAGGTGGAGCTTCGGCCGACGAGGAACCAGATCGACGATCTCCTCAACGAGATTCGCCGTCGCGAAGAGGTCGGCGAACGTGTTCTCGTGACGACGCTGACGAAGAAGATGTCGGAGGACCTCACCGACTACCTGCTCGAGGCCGGAGTCAAGACGCGCTATCTCCACTCCGAGGTCGACACGCTCGAGCGGATCCAGATCATCCGCGAGCTCCGGCTCGGCGAATACGACGTCCTCGTCGGCGTGAATCTGCTGCGCGAGGGGCTCGACTTGCCCGAGGTGTCGCTGGTCGCGATCCTCGACGCCGACAAGGAGGGGTTTCTGCGCGGCAAGACCGCGCTCATCCAGACGATCGGGCGGGCGGCGCGCCACGTGAACGGGCGCGTGCTGATGTACGCCGACAAGCAGACCGAGGCGATCAAGGGCGCGCTCGAGGAGACCAACCGGCGGCGCTCGGTTCAGCTCGCCTACAACGAGGAGCACGGCACGAAGCCGATCTCGATCACCAAGGGCGTCTCGGACATCGCCGAGTTCCTGGCGCTCGAGCAACCGCACGTGCCGAGCTCGCGCCGCCGCCGCGGCGACAGGGTCGAGGGCCTCTCGCGTGACGAGCTCGAGAAGCTCGTGATCACGCTCGAGGAGGAGATGTTCCAGGCGGCCGAGGAGCTCCGCTTCGAGTACGCGGCGAAGCTCCGTGACGAGATCAAGGAGCTTCGCCGCGAGCTGATGTCGTTCGCCGAGGCGCCGGCCCAGGCGTGACAGCGTGAGCCTCGGCTTCATCCTCGCGATTCTCTTCTCGGGCTTCATCACCGGCGCGCTGGCGCGGCTCGCGATCCCGGGCCCCGACCCGATGCCGGTCTGGCTGACGATCGCGATCGGGCTCGTCGGCTCGATCGTCGGCGCCGTCGTAGGCGATGCGCTCTCCGACGGCAACGGCTACGTCGTCTCCTTCCTTTCGTTCGGGATCGCGATCGCGCTCGTCGCGTCCTACCGGCGCTTCGTGCAACGGCGGCCGATCTGGGGGGCGGGTGCACTCTCCTTTCCCGAGCGCGGGTTCGGCGTCGAGCAGCAGCGGGAGCGGCTGCAGAAGCTGGGGATCGATCCGAATGCGCTCCGGCCGGACCCCGGGCGCCTCGAGCGTGCGCGGCTCGAGTCGATGCTGCAGGAGCTGCACCGCGCGGGCCTGCTCACCGACGAAGAGCTCGCCGCGAAGCGCGCTGCGCTCGACGAGCGTTAGGGTTCCGAGTTTCGTCCCGGGCCGGGCCGGTTACAGCCGCCGCATGCACTGGATCTGGTTGATCATCGTGGGCGCCATCGTCGGTGCGCTCGGGCGGCTCTTCCACCCGGGGCCCGATCCGATGGGCTGGATCGTGACGATCGTTCTCGGCATCGTGTCGCTGATCGTCGGCGGCCTGATCGCCGGCGGCTTCTGGGGGTTCGTCATCGGCGTCGTGATCGCGGTGATCCTGACCGCGATCTACGGCCGCGTGATGGCGACGCGGTCGCCGCGAACGGTCTAGGTCTCGACGGCGAGGGGCTCACGGCCGCGTGCGAATCGCCGCACAGCCGTGAGCCCCCAGTCGTCGCTGCGCCAGATGTAGGTCTCGACCGTGAGGCTCTCATCGTCGGCGGTGTAGACGACGCAGCCGCGCGCCTCGCCGTGACGGCGCGGACGGGGCTGCCCGAGGCCGGGAGCGATCGAGACGACCACGCCGCGCGACAGCTCCGGCAGCACCTCGAACTCGTGCCGCTCGCTGACGGCGGCCTGGTGGATGTGTCCGCCGAGGATCAGCTCGGCGCCGCCGTCGACGAGCTTCGCGAGCACGTCGTTTCGGCGCGCAACCGGCTTCTTGCGCGTGCGCCACGGCGCTCCGATCAGCTGATGGTGCATTGCGACGACGCGAAGCGCACCGGTCTCGGACTGCGCGAGCTTCGCGAGCGTCCGTTCCAGTTGCGCAGCACCGACACCGCCCGATTGATGCCGCCACGGCCGGACCGAGTTCACCCCGACGACGTGCACGTGCGGGCTCGCGTAGACGGGCTCCGCCGTCTGCCACTGGCGCTCGAACTCGCGCAGCGTCGCGGTGAATCGCGCCGGAAACGTGTACGGGATGTCGTGGTTGCCCGGGACCGCGAGAATCGGCAACCCGAGCCCCTGCAGGAACCGCGCGGCCCGCTCGTGCTCGTCCCGCCGCCCGCGGTGCGTCAGGTCGCCGCTCGCGATCACGAGCTCCGGCCGCGTCCGCTCGACGAGTTGGGTAAGCGAACGTTCGAGCACCGGGTCGTCCCGCGCGCCGAAATGGAGGTCCGAGACGTGCAGGATGCGTGTAATCACCGCCGAAGCAGGCTATACAGTGCCTCACATGGCCGACGAACAGTCGACTGAGATCTTCGACGACCTGTACCTCGGCTTGCGCGCCGGCGGCGCACTGCGCAAGAAGCGGCGCGGCGAGGCGCTGACGAGCGAGGACCGGGACGCGCTCGGCCGCTGGCAGCGGTTGTCTGCGTGGCGCAAGGGCGTCGCGATCGGAGGGTTCGCTTTCGGCACCTTCGGGCTCGGCTTCACCCTCGGCGGCCTGCTCTTCGGCCGCTGGCGCAAAGCCTAGAACGCTCAGCGACCGAGTCGGAGACCGGGGCGGCGTCCGACGACCGCAGCGTCGGGGCGGCGCCAGACACCGACACTCAGCTCTACGCCCGGCGTCCGTCGCTTGGTGTTGAGGGCGAAGGTCGAGTCGATCGCCCGCCTGATCAGCTCCGCCACCGAGACGCTCAGTCGCTCGGACTGGTCGGTGAGGAAGGCGTACTGGCTGTCTTCAAGGGTGATGTGGAAGCGAGTGCCCATAGGTACCTGTGTGCTTGTCCATGTGTACCTATGGGTCGAGCCTGTGTTTCGACCGGAAGAGTGAAATGAGCGTGCCAAGAGCCGCACCGGCCGACCGGGCCGACCGGGCCAACCGGCCGCGCGCTACCCGTCGGACTCGTGCGCCGAGAAGAGCACGGTCGGCACCTCCTCCTCGGCCGGGTCGACGTCCCGGAGCACCACGTCGAAGACGGTGACGACGACCGCTGCCAGCGGAACCGCGAAGAGCACCGCCCACCCGCTGAATAGGATCCCGATCACCGTCACCGACACGAGCACGAGCAGGGGAGAAAGGCCGACGGCATCGCCGAGCACCCTCGGCATGACGAGGTAGTCCTCACACAGGCGCACGGCGAGAACGCACACGGCAGCGAGCACGGCGACATGGATCGACGCGGTGAACCCGACGGCGACCGCAAGCGCTCCGGCTGCGAGCGGCCCGATCACCGGCACGATCTCGACGATTCCCGCGAACGCCCCGATCAGGAGCCAGTACGGCTCGCCGACGGCCCAGAAGAGGAGCGACAGCGCGGCGCCGACGAGAATGATCAGGAGCAGCTGGCCGCGTACGAAGGCGCCGAGCTTCGCGTCGATCAGGTCCCAGGTGTCACGGACGACCTTGCGCCGCGGTCGCGGCAGCAGCGAGCAGACGACGTCGATCGTCCTGTCTCGCTCGAAGATCCAGTACGCGGCGACGGCGAAGGTGAAGAGGACGCCGATCATCACCTTGAACGCCTTGATCCCAGCCTGCGTCGCCGGCTTGATGAGGGCGCTGCGCTTGGGCAGGTTGTTGAGCCGCTTCTGGAGCGCGACCAGCACCTGGTGCTTCACGCCGCTCGAGTTCCTGGTGGCGCGCGCGATCTGCGCCTTCCCGTTCGGGCTCAACGCGGTGTTGACCTGATCGAGCGCGCGCGGGGCGGCAAACGCGATCGCGGCGGCGAGGACGCCGACGATCGCCAGATAGTGGACTGCGAGGCCGGCGGCGCGGGGCAGACGGTGACCTGCGAGCCAGTCGATCCCGGGCCGCATCGCGGCGGCGATGATGAACGCGAAGAAGAGCAGCCCCACGACGAGCCGCAGCTTCCAGAGCGCAAGTGCGACGAGCACGATCGATCCCGCCACGAGGGTGATCACTGCGGCACGGCGGGCGACGTAGAGCATTGGCGGGGCATTCCCCCAAGTGCCCTCGCCGCAACGGCTTGCAGGCCTGTACGAACAGACGTTCGCCAGGTACACTGCCATTCCCATGGCAGCCGACGAGCTTGTCGTCCACGGCGCCCGGGAGCACAACCTCAAGGACATCACGGTCCGGCTCCCGCGCAATGCGCTGATCTGCATCACCGGCCTCTCCGGGTCCGGCAAGTCGAGCCTGGCCTTCGACACGATCTACGCCGAAGGGCAGCGACGGTACGTCGAGTCGCTGTCCGCCTATGCACGCCAGTTCCTGCAGATGATGGAAAAGCCTGACGTCGACTCGATCGACGGCCTCAGCCCGGCGATCTCGATCGACCAGAAGACGACCTCGCGCAACCCACGGTCGACGGTCGGAACGGTCACCGAGATCTACGACTACCTCCGTCTTCTCTTTGCACGGGTCGGGCGTCCGCACTGTCCGGTCTGCGGCCGCACGATCGCGGGACAGTCGATCGACTCGATCGTCGAGCAGGTTCTCGCGCTTCCGGAAGGGACGCGCTTCACGGTCAACGCGCCCGTCGTGCGCGACCGGAAGGGCGAGTACAGAGACCTCTTCGAGGAGCTCCGCAACGAGGGATTCTCGCGCGTCAAGGTCGACGGCGAGCAGCACTCACTCGACGAGCCGCCCGCGCTCGACAAGAAGTTCAAGCACACGATCGAGGTGGTCGTCGACCGGCTCGTGATGAAGGAGGACCTGCGCACGCGTCTCACGCAGTCCGTGGAGACGGCTGCGCAGCTCGCCGAGGGGCTCGTCGTCGTCGACCGCATCGACACCGGCGAGACGACCACCTACAGCCAGAACTTCGCGTGCCCCGAGCACGGCGTCTCGCTGGCCGAGCTCCAGCCGCGGGTGTTCTCGTTCAACTCGCCGCACGGCGCCTGCCCGCGCTGCACCGGTCTCGGCGCCCAGCAGGAGATCGACCCGGACCTGCTCGTGCCCGACCCGACGCTCTCGATCGACGACGGTGCGCTCGTGCCCTGGGCGGTCGGCGGCTCAGGCTTCTACGAGTCCGTCATCCAGGCGATTGCCGACCGCTACGAGATCCCCACCGACGTCCCGTGGCAGGAGCTCACCGAGCAGGAGCAGGACTACTTCCTCTACGGCACGGGCGGCGACAAGGTCTATGTCGCCTATCGCAACCGCATGGGGCGGCGCCGCTCGTACATGATCGACTTCGAGGGGATCGTCTCCTCGCTCGAGCGCCGCTACCGCGACACCGACTCGAGCACGCAGCGCGAGCGCATCGAGGAGTACATGTCGTTCCGACCGTGCCCCGTCTGCAAGGGCGCGCGGCTCAAGCCCGAGGTTCTCGCCGTCACGGTCGGTGAGAAGAACATCCACGAGTTCACGCGGCTGTCGATCACCCGCGCGCTGCAGTTCCTGAACCACCTCGGGCTCACGGAGACCGAGGAGCTGATCGGGCACCGCATCGTCAAGGAGATCCGCGAGCGGCTGACGTTCCTCGACGACGTCGGAGTCGGCTATCTGAATCTCGACCGTGCGTCGGCGACCCTCTCGGGCGGCGAGGCGCAGCGGCTCCGGCTGGCGACGCAGATCGGCTCGCAGCTCGTCGGCGTGCTCTACATCCTCGACGAGCCGTCGATCGGGCTGCACCAGCGCGACAACAACAAGCTGATCGGCACGCTCGAGCGCCTGCGCAACCTCGGCAACACCGTGCTCGTCGTCGAGCACGACGAGCAGATGATGCGCAGCTCCGACTGGCTCGTCGACATGGGGCCCGGAGCGGGCGAGCACGGCGGCCACGTCGTCGCCGAGGGCACGGCGGCCAAGGTGATGCGCAACAGGAAGTCGCTGACCGGGAAGTACCTCTCCGGCACGCGCGGGATCCCCGTGCCCGAACGGCGCGCCGAGGACCACGGCTGGTTCACCGTCCTCGGCGCGGCCGAGAACAACCTGAAGGAGATCGACGTGGACTTTCCGGTCGGCAAGTTCGTCGCCGTCACCGGCGTCTCGGGCTCCGGCAAGTCGACACTCGTGAACGAGATCGTCTACAAGTCGCTCGCCAACCAGCTCTCGAAGGTCCGCGTGCGTCCAGGCGAGCACCGCGGCGTCGAGGGAATCGACGTCTTCGACAAGGTGATCGAGATCGACCAACGCCCGATCGGACGCACGCCCCGCTCGAACCCGGCCACCTACACCGATCTCTTCACGCACATTCGCGAGCTCTACTCGCTCACGCCGGACGCGAAGGTGCGCGGGTACAAGCCCGGGCGGTTCTCGTTCAACGTGAAGGGCGGCCGCTGCGAGACGTGCAAGGGCGACGGGCAGATCAAGATCGAGATGCACTTCCTGCCCGACGTCTATGTGCCGTGCGAGACGTGCAAGGGCAAGCGCTACAACCGCGAGACGCTCGAGGTGCGCTTCAAGGGGAAGACGATCGCCGACGTGCTCGAGATGTCGGTCGAGGAGGCGCTCGCGTTCTTCTCGAAGATCCCGAAGATCCGGCGGCGGCTGCAGACGCTGCACGACGTCGGCCTCGACTACATGACCCTCGGCCAGCCTGCGACCACGCTGTCGGGCGGTGAGGCGCAGCGCGTCAAGCTCGCCTCCGAGCTCTGCAAGGTGTCAACGGGGCGGACGCTCTACATCCTCGACGAGCCGACGACCGGTCTCCACTTCGCCGACATCGAGAAGCTGCTCGAGACGTTGCAGCGGCTCGTCGACGGCGGCAACACGATGCTCGTGATCGAGCACAACCTCGACGTGATCAAGCAGGCCGACTACCTGGTCGACCTCGGCCCCGAGGGTGGCGAGGCCGGCGGGGAGATCGTCGCCGTCGGCACGCCCGAAGAGGTTGCGCAGGTCCCCGGCTCGTACACGGGACGCTTCTTGCGGCCGTTGCTCGAACAGCGTTCGCCCGGCAAGCGCGCCGTCGCCGCGTGAACTGGCAGAGCAAGCGCTCGGTGTTGCTGCTGATCGCCGGCCTCTGCCTCGTGATGTTCGTCGCCGGCATGGCTGCGTTCTGGCACAACCGGAACCACACGCTGTGCAAGGACGGGAAGGCTCCTGTGCAGCAAGCGCAGGGACTGCTCGGCCAGACGGTCTATCGCTGTCACAACGGTCAGACCGTCACCACGAGCTGATGCGCGACTGGTGGCTTCGCACGCTGCTCGTGCTGCAGCGCCCGCGGCCGGTGTTCGTCGCCCTGCGCGACGACTCGAAGGAGTCGATGTCGGACCGCGCCGAGCCAGTGCTGCTCGTGATCCTGCTCGCGGGCATCGCGGGCGTCCTCTCGACGCGCAGCGCCGGGCAGTTGATGGACGACGGCGACTACGACAACCTGCTCGTGGCCGTCTGGGCCTTTCTCGCAGGCGGGGTCTACGGCATCTTCGGCTACTTCGCCTTCGGCGCGATCCTGCACGGCGGCGGCCGCGCGCTCGGCTCGCAGGGCACCTACCGCCGCGCGCGGCACGTGCTCGCGTTCGCGGCGACGCCGATCGCGCTGTCGCTCGTCCTCTGGCCGATCAAGCTCGCGGTCTACGGTGACGCGCTCTTTCGCAGCGGCGGCTCCGACCACACTCCGGGGATGCGCGTCTTCGACGCGCTCGAGCTGGCGTTCCTGCTCTGGGCGGCGGCGCTCCTCGTCATAGGCGTGCGCGCCGTGCACGGCTGGACGTGGTCGCGTGCGGCGGCTGCGTGCGCGCTCGCCGTCGTCCTCCCGACGCTCGTCGGCATCGCACTAGCGCTTTAGCGACGCCGCCACCGCCTCCTCGAAGAGCGCGAGCTCCTCGTCCGGAATCGAGTAGGTGTGCTGCTCCTCCGGGAACGAGCCGCCGCGAACATCGGCCGCGTACCGCTCGACCGCCTCGGTGATCGCGGGCGCGAGGTCCGCGTACTGCTTGACGAAGCGCGGTGCGTGGCCCTCGTACAGCCCGAGCAGGTCGTGCCAGACGAGCACCTGGCCGTCGCAGGCTGCGCCTGCCCCGATCCCGATGGTCGGGATGTCGAGCGCCTCCGTGATCGCGGCTGCGACAGGCGAGGGCACCGCTTCGAGCACGATCGAGAAGCAGCCTGCGTCCTGCAGCGCGAGCGCGTCCTCGTAGAGGCGGGCCGCCTTCGCGGCCGTGCGGCCCTGCGCCTTGAAACCGCCGAGCATCGTCGCCGTCTGCGGCGTCAGCCCGATGTGACCCATGACCGGAATGCCGGCACCCGTCACGGCGCGCACCCGCGCGAGCGCCGGGCCTGCACCCTCGAGCTTGACGGCGTCGGCGCCCGACTCCTTGACGAACCGGATCGCGTTCTCGAGCGCCTGCACATCGGAGACCTGGAACGAGCCGAACGGCATGTCCGCGACGACGAGGGGCCGCCGTGCTCCGCGATTGACGGCGCGCGTGAGGACGATCATCTCGTCCATCGTCGCCGGCACGGTCGAATCGTGGCCGAGGACGACCATCGCCGCGGAATCTCCGACGAGGATCACGTCGACCCCGGCGGCGTCGGCGAGGTGTCCCGACGGCGCGTCGTAGGCGGTGATCATCACGATGGGGTCGCCGCGGCGCTTCATCTCGGCGAGCTCCGGCAGAGCGAGCTTGCCGGGGGCCGGCGTGCCGGGCGCGGGCTTGCGTGGGCGTGTGGTCATGGTGCTGCTCCTTCCTTGAGCGGGACGTTGTCGATCAGCCGCGTCGTGCCGACGGTGGCTGCGATTGCGAGGGTGGGGCCGTCGAGGTCACGGACGGCGACGTAGTCGGGCTCGAGGCCGGCTTCTGCAAGAACGGCTCGCGCAGCGTCGACGTCGCGTGTCGCGAGCGCCCGCGGGATCGCGCGCGCCTGCTCGCGTTCGGCGCGGGAGAGCCGCGCGTTGCGTGACGAGAGGGCCAGCCCGTCCGCGTCGCGCACGGTCTCGACGACGCGTATCTCCACCGGGAGATTCAGGTCGCGCACGAGCTGCTCGAGCATCGCGACCTGCTGCGCGTCCTTGCGCCCGAACCACGCGCGCTGCGGCCTGACGATGTTGAAGAGCTTGACGCAAACGGTGGCGACACCGCGGAAGTGGCCGGGCCGATGCGCGCCCTCGAGGCCCTCGGCGACACCCCCCGGGTCGACCCACGTCGCGAATCCCGGCGGATACATCTCTTCGGTCGACGGTGCGAAGAGCACGTCGACTCCTTCCGCCTGCGCCTTCGACGCGTCCTCCTCGAGGTCGCGCGGGTACGCCGAGAGGTCGGCGTCGTCCGAGAACTGCGCCGGGTTGACGAACACGCTCGCGACGAGGAAGTCGCATTCCGCCCGCGCCGCCCGCAAGAGCGCGGCGTGACCCGCGTGCAGCGCGCCCATCGTCGGCACGAGCCCGACGATGCCGTCGCGCGCCACGTCGAGCTCCGCGATCGAGCGCGCGAGAATCATGCGCGCGTCGCCTCCAGCAGCGTCTCGTACAGGCCCTCGAAGTCGGTCCCCCGCAGCACCTCGCGGTGCCTTTCGACCGTCTCCCAGTCGCCGCGCGCGATCGGCCCCGTGAGCTCGAAGCCGTTCTCGATCGTGCGCGTCATCAGCGGCACGAGGGCGTCCGGGGGTGCGCCCGCCTCGGCGACGAGGCCGGACGCGACGCGGTACAGCGTGACGAGGAAGTTCGATGCGATCGCGGCGCCCGCGTGGTAGACGACTCGCCGGTCGTCGGCAAGCTCGAACGGGCGCAGCCCGAGCGTCTCGGCAAGCCAGATTGCACGCGCGTGCGCGTCGCCGTCCTCGGCAGTGACCCCTGCCCATGCGCCGTCCAGCTGATCCGGGCCCCGGCTCCTGACGAGCGTCTGCAGCGGGTGGACGGAGAAGCGGCGCCGGTGCGGCGCGAGCGCGGCCAGGGGGGTCGCGCCCGAGACGTGCGCGACCCACGGCCCCGGCTCGATCCGGCCTGCGACCTCGGCGATCGCGCGGTCCGGAACGCAGAGCAGGCGCAGCTCGCCGTCCTCGCGCACGCTGATGCCGCGCTCGCGCAGGCGCGCGGCGATCGCGGTGCCGGCGCGACCCGCGCCGATGACGGTGACGTCCTCGAACATGTGGCTGGCTCCAGTTCCTCGCGGATACCGGGCACCGCACAATCTACCCCTCCGTCCGGGCCGGCCGCGAAGATGGAGGTTGGTAGGGTTTCCGAGATGCCGATCTACGACTACGTCTGCATGAGCTGCGAGTCCCATTTCGAGGAGCTCGTCGCCATGTCCGACCCCGATCCGAGCTGCCCCGACTGCGGCAACCAGAAGGTCGCCAAGCAGTTCAGCAGGTCGTTCGCGGCGCACGGCACCTCCGGGCAGCCCTCCTTCGGTGGTGGCGGCTGCTGCGGCGGATCCTGTGGCTGCTGCGGCTGACCTCTCCCTGATCGCCTACGGCGACGTCGTCGCCGGCTGCGAACGCTGCTCGCTCGCGCAGACGCGCACGCAGGTCGTCTTCGGCGCAGGCTCGCCGAGCGCCGAGCTGATGTTCGTCGGCGAGGCGCCCGGCTTCCACGAGGACAAGCAGGGCGTGCCTTTCGTCGGCGCGGCCGGGAAGCTCCTCGGCAAGCTGCTCGAGGGGATCGGCCTGTCACGAGACGAGGTCTGGATCGCGAACGTGCTCAAGTGCCGGCCACCCGGGAACCGCAATCCGCTGCCGGAGGAGATCGAGGCGTGCGAGCCGCATCTCTGGCGGCAGATCGAGCTGATCCAGCCCAGGCTGATCGCGACGCTCGGCAACTTCGCCACCAAGCTCCTCACCGGGAAGCCCGACGGGATCACCCAGGTTCACGGACGCGACCAGGAGGTCGTGCTCGGCGGCAACGTCGTCACGCTCTACCCGATCTTCCATCCGGCTGCCGCGCTCTACACGCCGCGGATGCTGCAGGTGCTCGAGGAGGATTTCGCCCGCATCCCGCAGCTCCTCGGGCGGTCGCCGGCCGAGCGAGAGCCGGACCCGGAGCCCGCGTTCGGCCTCGCCGAGCAGCTCAACCTCTTCTAGCCTCCTGCACATGAAGGAGGTGACGGCGTCTCCGGGAGAGACCGAAGCGCTTGCCGCGCGGCTCGCCGTCCTGCTCGCCGCCGGAGACGTCGTCGCGGTCTCGGGCGAGCTCGGCGCGGGCAAGACCACGTTCGTGCGCGGCGCGGCGCGCGAGCTCGGCGTCGCGCAGCCGGTCTCGAGCCCCACGTTCACGATCGGCCATCGCTACGAGGCGCCGGTGCCGGTCGCGCACCTCGACCTCTACCGGATCGCAGGCCTCGACCCCGAGGAGTGGGGCGACCTCGAGCCG
>Ga0308175_100001063_pt1 | contig 18278 bp, 20 predicted proteins | sample PhyCR1_3_FD_203893 | JGI IMG/M metagenome (GOLD analysis project Ga0308175, IMG submission 203893) | Soil microbial communities from UC Gill Tract Community Farm, Albany, California, United States - DLSLS.C.R1 | ecosystem: Environmental > Terrestrial > Soil > Agricultural land | place: USA...
TAATAAATATTATAACCTATTCATACCGGAAGTTTCTAAAGTTCTCAATTCTTTATACAGCTATTGTTCATTTTGATTCGGGATAATGTAACACTTTTTAGGGATTGCACTGCTCATTGGCCACTGTTTTTTACGAGAAAAGACCGGTTAAAGGGCAGGCTGCTTTTAACAGAAACGCGTGCGGACCAACTGTTGAAGCCTGCGATGTGCAAACACTGCGGGCACTGTCGGCTCTTCAGTTCCCGTCCACCAATTTTTTTGAAGGCAATGGGCACAGTGGACAGTCAAGTCCAGAATATTGTGTAAAAATAATTGCTACAATGTTACAACCTATTTATTTTGGATACCTTCATAGTTCCCGTATACCCATTTTTTTGAACGCAATGGGCACTGTGGACACTTCACAGTGCCCGTGCACCAGTTTTTTTGAACACAATGGGTACTGTCGGCTCCTTAACAGTTTCCGCTCGCCAATTTTTTGGGGAAATTGGTCATACTTATGAAAATATTGACACTTTTGATGGAACGGATAAAGGGCAATGGAATGAAAATACTACAGATGTTCGGAGGTGGAAAGACGGTGGAACAGAATAATTATGAAAAAATTTACGACGAATATAAGCAGCAAGGTGAATCACAGGCGCACCTCGAAGCTGGTAAAGGTAACAGTGACGGAAAAGAGGAGTTCGTTGCAGTTAGGAAAAATGAAGATGGAGATATAATCGCCTTCAAGACGAGTGCTGGCCGGGAACTGGATTATGTAACGGCCCTAACAGAGGCGAAGGCAGGAAATCTCGCACATGTGGATGTGTTTCATAAATATGGGCGGGATATCATCCGCAGTGAACCCGATGGAATCAAGGAAAACAATCTAGATCGATTACCTGAATTCTAGCGCAAAAAGTTAAGGTTGCATCCATCAGGATATGAAAGAGGAGCTTGGATTTCCAAGCTCCCTTTAAGGATTATCGATGGGTTAATTCAAATTGCTCAATTTTATCCTCATAACTTAAGGTGACCCCAATTTCATCCCAGCCATTAAGCAGCATTTCCTTAGGATAGGGGGCAATCTCAAAATTCACTTTAAATCCCTCATGATCAACAATTACTTGTTCTTCGAGATTTATAGTTAAGCGGTACTCCTCAGATTCCGCCTTTTTTATGATTTGCTGTACATTTTCTTCACTAACCTGAATTGGCAAGATGCCAGTTTTTACACAGTTATTTCTAAAGATGTCAGCAAAGCTAGGCGCAATGACAATCCTAAAACCGTAATCCTGAACAGCCCAAGGCGCATGCTCACGTGAGGAGCCACAGCCAAAATTGTCACCAGCAACGATAATGGAGGCATCTTTGTATTTCGGATCGTTAAGTGAAAAATCAGGACGTGGATTTCCATTGTCATCAAAACGCCAATGATAGAAAAGGAACTGACCAAAACCACTGCGTTCAATCCGTTTTAAGAACTGCTTAGGAATAATTTGATCTGTATCAATATTGGAGCGGTTTAGTGGATAAACCAGCCCTTCATGAATGCGTAATGGTTCCATTATTAGATTACCTCCTGTGCAGTAAATTGACGGACGTCGACAAAATGACCGGCAACAGCTGCTGCCGCAGCCATTTCAGGGCTGACAAGGTGAGTGCGTGCACCGTTTCCTTGGCGTCCTTCAAAGTTTCTGTTTGAAGTGGAAGCACAGCGTCCTCCAGGAGGAACGATATCATCATTCATCGCTAAGCACATACTGCAGCCAGCCTCACGCCATTCAAAGCCGGCATCTGTAAAGATCTTGTCAATCCCTTCTTTTTCAGCAGCTAGTTTGATGCTAAATGAACCTGGAACGACAATAGCTTTAACAGAAGGATTTACTTTTCGGCCTCTGACAACTTCGGCGGCTTTACGTAAATCACTTAATCTTGAGTTCGTACAAGAACCAATAAATACATGATCGATACTAACACTGGAAAGAGGCTGACCAGCTTCGAGTCCCATATATTCAAGTGCCCGACTGATTTCGTCTTTTTCATTGGCTTTTTCCGTTTCGTCTGGGCTTGGAACATTCGCTGTGACAGGAATGCACATACCTGGGTTTGTTCCCCATGTTACCTGCGGTTCAACTTCCTCAGCATTAATCTCAACGACGGCATCATAGGCTGCGCCTTCGTCTGTAGCAAGAGCACGCCATTTTTCAACAGCTTTTTCAAATTCCTCGCCCTGAGGGACATGGCGTCTTCCACGTAAGTATTCAAAAGTGGTTTCATCTGGCGTAATCAATCCAGCTCTAGCTCCCGCTTCGATGGACATGTTACAAATCGTCATCCGTTCATCCATGGAGAGAGCACGGATAGCCTCGCCTGTGTATTCGATCACATGGCCAGTACCAAATTTGACACCAAACTTTCCGATAATAGCAAGGATTAGGTCTTTTGCCGTAACGCCAGTCCCAAGATTACCATTAACTTTTACATTTAGCGTTTTTGGTGGTGCTTGCCATAGCGTTTGCGTGGCAAGGACGTGCTCCACTTCACTTGTGCCAATCCCAAAAGCAAGGGCGCCAAATGCTCCATGTGTTGATGTATGACTGTCACCGCAGACAATCGTTTTTCCTGGCTGGGTAAGACCAAGCTCGGGTCCAATTACGTGAACGATTCCGTTATCAGGGTGATGGATATCTGCGAGCGTGACGCCAAATTCCTGGCAGTTTTTTTGCAAGGTATCAATCTGATTTTTAGAAACAGGATCATTGATAACAAGACGTTGGCGGGTTGGAACGTTATGGTCCATGGTTGCAAAAGTTAAGTCAGGCCGGCGTACTTTACGACCATTTATTCGTAGACCTTCAAATGCTTGCGGAGAGGTTACCTCATGAACTAGATGCAAATCGATATAAAGTAAATCTGGCTTTCCTTCTTCTTGATGGACAACATGCTGTTCCCAAATTTTATGGATAATCGTTTTTGGTGTTTGCATAGATTCCTTCCTCACTGTAATAGATTTAGAGTTTGGCTGGACATTAGGCCACAATGATTTAAATTTGTTGATGGTATGGGAAAAGACGGGGATGTTACCCCGCCCTCCTGGTTATTAATAGTAACAGCTGGCAATACATTTTGATGCGCTTTGCGATTTAATATAACCGACAATCAGTTTGGTCATTTCGGCTGTCCCAACTTGGCGGCCTTCTGTGACTTGGAGATCACCAGTGTGGAAGCCTGAATCGAGAGTCGCTTGGACCGCATCCTCAATCACCTTGGCCTCTTGCTCCAATTCGAATGAATATCTAAGCATAAGGGCAGCAGATAAAATCATTGCAATTGGATTGGCCACACCTTTACCAGCAATATCTGGAGCCGATCCATGTACAGGCTCATACAAGCCAACACCGTCTTCCCGTAAGCTAGCAGAAGGGAGCATCCCAAGAGAACCTGTTAAGACAGAGGCCTCGTCACTTAAAATATCACCAAAAAGATTTTCGGTAACAATGACATCGAACTGTCTCGGATTGGTAATCAACTTCATGGCTGCGGCATCAACTAAAACATGCTCCACAGTTACATCAGGATATTGAGCTTTTTTCTCTTCCACCACTTCACGCCATAGTTTACTGGATTCAAGGACATTAGCCTTATCAACCGAAGTAAGGTGGCCTCGCCGCTGCTGAGCTGATTGAAAGCCTTTATCTACAATTCTTTCAATCTCTTTCCGAGTGTAGGTAAGTGTGTCAACCACAGCATTTCCGTTATCGCGACGTTCGCTTGGTGTACCAAAATATAGCCCGCCAGTTAATTCACGTACAATGAGAAGGTCGCTTCCTGAAACCACTTCTTCCTTAAGCGGTGAGGCATGCAGCAAGTTCTTAAATCCTTTGATCGGCCTTAAGTTTGCAAATAAATCCAGTGCCTTCCGAATACCGAGCAGCCCCCGTTCAGGACGAAGATGGGAGGGATTGTTATCCCATTTTGGCCCGCCTACAGCGCCTAGTAATACGGCATCTGCTTGCTTACAGGCATCAACGGTAGTTTCTGGAAGGGGAGTGCCATAAAGGTCAATGGCTGCTCCTCCGATTTCATGGGTTTCAAAGCTAAAACTATGATTATATTCTTCAGCAACGGCCTGCAATACATCCTTTGCTGAATTAATGACTTCCTTGCCAATCCCATCACCGGGAAGTAAGACAATACGTTTGTTCATTAGAAGCAACCTCCTCATTTATTTTAAAATCTTTAGCGCTGCCTTATAAAAATCGCCTATTTCCTATATGGCCGCCGTTTCGATTACAGCAGCCTTTTGATTGAAAAATACTCGATTGACAGCGTTCAAAAAGGCTTTCGCTGAGGCTTCAAGGACATCCTGTGCAGAAGCGCGGCCGCTAACAGGGGTACCATTGACAGTCATTTTGACTCGTGCTTCAGCTAGTGCATCCCGGCCTTGACCGATTGAATTTAAATGGAAGTCGGTAAGGTGAATCTCTTCTTTTACTAACGCCTCTAGTGTGTTACAAAGGGCTTCGACGCTCCCCGAACCGGTGCATGCTGTTTCTACCCGAATCCCTTCAGGAGTTGTCAGTGCTACCGTTGCAGTAGGGAGGTTGACTGAAGCATACTGAACTTGAAAGGCAACTAGTTCATATTTTTTTATATCGATGGTGTTTGTTTGAATATCAGTTAATATTGTAAATAAATCCTCATCGGTAACTTCTTTTTTCCGATCTGTTAACTGTTTGAATGCTGTAAATGCTTCATCAAGTTTTTCAGGAGATAAAGTAAAGCCCATTTGGACAATCTTATCTCTAAAGGCATGGCGGCCAGAATGTTTTCCAAGTACTAAATCATTGGATTTGACTCCGACTAATTCAGGCGTAATAATTTCATAAGTTAATGCATTCTTTAATACGCCGTCCTGATGGATCCCGGATTCATGTGCAAACGCATTTTTACCGACAACTGCTTTATTCGGTGGAACAATCATACCCGTAAAACGGCTGATTAGGTCACTTGTGCGTTTCGTTTCCTTTAAGACTAGATTGGTTGTGTAAGGATACTTATCTTTTCGGATAGTTAAGGCGACGGCAATTTCTTCTAAAGAGGCATTTCCTGCACGTTCACCTATCCCATTAATCGTACCTTCCACTTGGGTGACCCCATTTTCAATCGCTGCCAAGGAATTGGCGACGGCCATTCCTAAGTCATCATGACAATGACACGATAATGCGGCTTTATGAATATTAGGGACATGTTCCCTAATGTAGCGGAACATGCGGCCGTATTCATCCGGAGTGGTATATCCGACAGTATCTGGAAGATTGATTACGGTTGCGCCGGCATCAATGACTTTTGTAATGATTTCAACAAGGAAATCCCAATCAGAACGGGAAGCATCCTCAGCGGACCATTCAATATGTGGGAATCTTTGCTTCGCATAAGCAACCATGTCTACTGCCGTATTTACAACCTCTTCAGGTGATTTCATCAATTTATATTTCATGTGGATAGGGGAGGTTGCAAGAAAAACATGCAGCCTTGGTTCAGCAGCATTCTTTAACGCATCCCACGCAATGTCAATGTCCGATTTTGTCGCGCGTGCCAAGCCTGTAACCGAAGAGTTTTTAATGGTCTGGGCAATGGCTTTTACTGCTTCGAAATCACCTTGTGAGGAAGCCGGAAAACCGGCCTCCATAATGTCAACCCCAAACCGCTCAAGCTGTCTTGCGATTTCCAATTTTTCTAGCTGGTTTAAATTCACACCAGGGGACTGCTCGCCATCACGTAAGGTTGTATCAAAGATGTTAACGTGAACCATTTACCACTACTTCCTTTTTGGCGTTTACTGGTTTTTTAATAAACGGCATTAACGCACGAAGCTCACGGCCAACCTGTTCGATTTGGTGGTTGTTTTCAGCGCGGTTAATGGCGTTGAATTGTGGACGGTTTGTTTGATTCTCAATGATCCAGCCCTGAGCAAATTTACCAGTTTGGATATCTTTTAATACTTCTTTCATGCGTGCTTTTGTATCTTCGTTCACTACACGTGGTCCGGAAACGAAATCTCCCCATTGTGCAGTGTCGGAGATAGAATAACGCATGTTTTCTAATCCACCTTCATATAAAAGGTCAACGATTAATTTCAACTCATGTAAACACTCGAAATAAGCAACTTCAGGCTGATAACCTGCTTCTACAAGTGTTTCGAAGCCTGCTTTGATTAGGGCAGTAGTACCGCCGCAAAGAACCGCTTGTTCTCCGAATAGATCTGTTTCTGTTTCTTCTTGGAAAGTAGTTTCTAATACTCCGGCACGGGCCGCACCGATTCCTTTAGCATAAGCAAGTGCTACATCTCGTGCTTGACCAGTGTAGTCTTGATATACTGCGTAAAGAGCAGGAACTCCGGCACCTTCAGTATAAGTACGGCGAACTAGATGTCCTGGACCTTTTGGTGCTACTAGGAATACGTCAACATCCGCAGGAGGGACGATTTGATTGAAATGAATATTGAATCCATGAGCGAAAACTAGAGAATTTCCAGCTTCAAGGTTTGGTTTGATACTTTCTTCATATACTTTTGGCTGCATTTCGTCAGGAAGAAGAACCATAACTACTTCAGCAAGTGCTGTTGCTTCAGCAACAGTGCGAACATCTACGCCATCTTCTACTGCTTTATCCCAAGACTTACCTTCACGTAGACCTACAACTACATCAAATCCGCTTTCTTTTAAGTTAAGGGCATGTGCATGACCTTGAGAACCATATCCAATAATTGCGATTTTCTTTCCTTGTAATACATCCTCTTGAATATCTCCGTTATAAAGTACTTTTACCATGTTTAATCATCCTTTCAAGAATATTGTTATTTTAATAGTGAATATGTTGCTTGTTCGTTTACTTGTGGTTGATGACCTCTCTGTAATGCTGTCAGACCGGTTCTGGCAATTTCTTTAATGCCGTAAGGGCGAAGCAGTTCGATTAAGGCATCAATCTTCTCAGGCCGTCCTGTGATTTGAACAGCCAGGCTCTCTTTACTTACATCAATAATCATGGCGCGGAACGGATCAATAATTCCATTGACTTCACTGCGCAATTGGCTGCTTGAAGCTACTTTAATTAAGGCCAATTCACGGGCGACGATTGCCTTATCGGTAATATCGGAAACTTTTAAAACATCAATTTGTTTGTTTAATTGTTTGGTCACTTGTTCAAGGCGCTGTTCGTCTTCCACCTCGACCACAAGGGTCATTTTTGAAACACCCTCTGTCTCGGATGGACCAACGGAGATACTCTCAATATTGAATTGCCGCCTTTGCAAGAGACCGGTAACGCGATTTAGGACACCGCTTCGGTCTTGGACTGTTGCAGTAATGATCCGTTTCATGGTTTCACCCCAATCATTTCATGAATACCTTTGCCAGGCGAGATCATCGGGAATACCTTTTCTTGTTGAAGAACACGGCAATCAACTAATACTGGTCCATTATGGGCAAATACCTCCGGTAGTACAGTGATTAGTTCTTCTTGATTGTTAACCCGATACCCCTTAATCGAATAGCTGTCGGCAAGTTTGACAAAATCAGGCTGTGTATGAAGTATCGATTCTGAAAGACGGTTTCCATGTAAAAGTTCCTGCCATTGGCGAACCATTCCAAGAGCGCCGTTGTTGACAATAATGATTTTTACCGGAAGGTTTCTTTCATATATAATCGACAATTCCTGTAGTGTCATTTGAAAACCGCCGTCGCCAACAATTGCAATAACTGTACTATCCGGTTTTGCAATTTGTGCGCCAATCGCTGCAGGGAAGCCAAATCCCATGGTTCCAAGGCCACCTGAGGTAATCCAGCGATGCGGCTCTTTAAAGGTGTAATACTGTGCTGCCCACATTTGGTGCTGTCCGACATCGGTTGCTACGATGGCGTCACCATTTGTTACCTTATGGATTGCTTCAATGACCCATTGCGGGCACATTCCGTTTGGCTCATGTTTATACCAAAGTGGATATTCCTGCTTGTATTGAGCCAGTTTTTCAAGCCATTCAGCGGTTTCAGGTGAAGCTGCCTTTTGTGCTAGCAATTCGGTTAGAGCCTCTTTCGTATCAGAAACAATTGGAAGATGTGTTGCAACATTTTTACCAATCTCGGCTGGATCGATGTCAATATGGGCCACCTTGGCAAAAGGTGCGAAGTGTTTAAGGTTGCCTGTAAGTCTGTCATCGAATCGGGCTCCAAAATTGATAAGCAGGTCACATTCGTAAATGGCCATGTTAGCCGCATATGTTCCGTGCATTCCACCCATTCCTAACGAAAGGGGATGATCTGCCGGAAAAGTACCAAGTCCTAGTAAAGTAGTAACCACAGGAATCTGATGTTTTTGTGCAAAAGCAGTTAATTCGGCAGATGCTCTTCCATGGAGTACACCAGCACCTGAAAGAATAACAGGCTTAATTGCCTTTGAAATGGAATCGGCAAGCTTTTTAATTTGTAATGGATTTGGTTTGGTTGTTGGCTGGTAACCAGGTAAATTAATGCTTGCCTTCTTAGGCTCCTCCGTTAAAAATCCGGCGGAAATATCTTTAGGTACATCCACTAATACTGGTCCTGGCCGTCCGGTAGAAGCGATATGAAAAGCTTCCTTGACGATGCGTGGTAAGTCCTCAATGGATTGTACTTGATAGTTATGTTTAGTAATTGGTGTTGTGATTGCCATAACATCCGCTTCTTGGAAGGCATCAGTTCCGATAACGCTTCGTGCAACCTGCCCGGTGAAAATAACAAGAGGCAGGGAATCCATTATTGCATCGGTTATTCCTGTTACAAGATTGGTTGCTCCAGGTCCTGAGGTGGCAAGGACGACACCAGGTTTGCCGGTAACACGGGCGTACCCTTCAGCTGCATGGATCATACCTTGTTCATGTCGGAAGAGAACATGATTGATTCTACCCTGGGCATCGTAAAGGGCATCATAGATTGGAAGTACAGCACCACCGGGATATCCAAACAGTGTTTCTACACCTTCTTCAATTAGTAAGTCGATGAGAAGATCTGCACCGGTTCTAGGCTTGGTGCTGGTTTGGACCACAGGATTCTTTGCTTCTACTTTCACGTCGCAATCCCTCCTTAAGGGTATTTGTATATTAGAAAAATTTAAGGTGAGCTTTGTTTTTTCATTCACTTGCTGTTTTGTTTTTATTTTCGGAATTGTCTCTTTTTTTTAGAATCATATCTTATTTTTGCAGAATAATCTACAATTTTTGTAGATTTGATACTAATTTTGTAGAATTACCAGTTTTTGTAGAATACTAATTTGGTATTCTACAAAATCTTGGATTTAACATAGTAAAAAAGGCCTATTCTCCTCGAATTAACTGCAATAGAGACAACAAAGCAGAATAATCGGGGAGAAAAGGCCTTTCGCTTTCTCGGTACCACCCGTTTTTACAGTATCCTTACGAATACTGCCTTAAGAAGCGACAACATTACTAAATACGCTTCGTTTTGATAACAGGTGGCCGCAATGGTTCACCTGATTGAGCCTAATAGGAAATGACCATTCAGCTCAACACTCGGGGATGATGTCAGAATAAGTTGTATTACTGGGCTTTCAGCAACCCCAGCTCTCTGAAAATACAAGTTCTTATTCCTTTATTCCCGTCATCGATTTAATCTTATCTTTTTGTCAATTGAATTCCATTTGACCTTTAGTACCTTAACTTCCTTAGGGAAGGGGAGGGGTACTAATCATTCCCAATGTTCTTTTGCTTTTGAAGATTGTCTAGCTTTAGCGCCGATGATCAGGGCGCTTCCGCTTTTCTTATATTTTCATAATTCCGCCAGTATTTGCAGAAGTAACAAGTTTCGCATATTTTGCAAGGTAGCCAGTTTTGATTTTTGGCTCTGGTTTAACCCAGACCTTGCGTCTTTCAGCTAATACTTCCACATCAACAACAAGTTCAATGGAACGTGCTTCAAGATCGATTAGGATTTTATCACCATTTTCAACAAGAGCGATTGGACCGCCTTCGGCTGCTTCTGGTGAAATATGACCAATTGAGATACCACGGCTCGCACCGGAGAAACGGCCGTCCGTAATGAGAGCGACTTCTTTGCCTAAGCCGCGACCCATGATTGCGGATGTTGGGGCCAGCATTTCAGGCATTCCCGGTCCGCCTTTAGGTCCTTCATAACGGATAACAACCACGTGACCTGCCTTGACAGTCCCGTTATTAATATTTTCTTGGGCCTCTTCTTGGGATTCAAAGACAATTGCCTCACCCAAGAATGTCTTAATCGAAGGGTCAACAGCACCAACCTTGATGACGGCACCATCTGGAGCAATGTTTCCATACAGGATGGATAGTCCGCCAACAGGGCTATATGGATTGTCTTTTGTCCGAATGACAGCCTCGTTCGTAATTGCAGCATCCTTCACATTTTCAGCAAGGGTCTTCCCAGTAATCGTTAAGCAGTTATCATGCAAGGCTCCATCAACCTTATAAAGCTCATTGATGACAGCACTTACACCGCCAGCACGATGAACATCGTCCATGGAATAATCAGAGGCTGGCATAATTTTTGTTAGGTACGGAACCTTTTCCGCAATTTTATTAATGTCGCGGAGATCGTATTCAATTCCGGCTTCATGGGCGATGGCTAGTGTATGTAACACTGTATTTGTTGATCCGCCCATTGCCATATCAAGCGCGAATGCATTATCGATTGCATCCCTTGTAATAATATCGCGTGGCCGGATATCTTTTTCCACTAATTCAATTAAATGTCTTGCGGCTTGACGAATCAGCTCATGTCGTTCTTCAGAAGTAGCAACCATCGTACCGTTTCCAGGAACCGTCATTCCTAAGACTTCCATTAAACAGTTCATGGAGTTTGCTGTAAACATCCCGGAACATGAGCCGCAAGTAGGGCATGCATTGGTTTCAATCTCAAGCAGCTCCTGCTGGCTTATTGTGCCGTTGTGGTAAGCCCCAACCCCTTCAAAAACTGAAGTAAGGGACAGATTTCTTCCTGTCGATGGTGAAACACCAGCCTCCATCGGACCACCAGATACAAATACAGATGGAACATTGGTTCTTGCTGCTGCCATTAACATTCCTGGTGTGATTTTGTCACAGTTTGGAATATAAAACACACCGTCGAACCAGTGGGCATTGATCACAGTTTCAGCACTGTCGGCAATAATCTCACGGCTAGGGAGGGAATAGCGCATCCCAATATGACCCATGGCAATGCCGTCATCCACGCCGATTGTATTAAATTCAAATGGGATTCCACCGGCTTCCCGGATTGCCTCTTTAACAATTTCACCGAAACGATTTAGGTGCTTATGTCCTGGAATAATGTCAATATACGAATTACAAACACCGATAAATGGTTTTTCTAAATCACTCGTTTTTACCCCGGTTGCATATAATAAACTACGGTGGGGAGCACGATCTATTCCTTTTTTAATCATATCGCTACGCATTTTATCTATCTCCTAACTGACAATAGCATGGTTTGCACCAGCTGGATAACAAGTCACTCCGTCTATTTTGACGATTCGTCTAAATTCTTCTAATAACTGGTTTGTAATTTCACCAGGTTTTCCATCGTTGATTGTCCGGCCGTCTACATTAATGACAGCAATGACCTCTACTGCAGTACCAGTCAAGAACACCTCATCAGCGACATAGACATCATGCCTTGTAAAAGGAGATTCCTTGACATCAAAGCCCTTAGCCCTAGCAACATCGATGATAGCGTTCCGCGTAATACCTTCTAAAGCTCCTAGGTATACTGGAGGAGTATAAATGATCCCATTTTTTACAATAAAAATATTATCTGCAGAACCTTCCGTCACATATCCTTGGTCATTCAGCATTAGTGCTTCTTCGACGCCGGCTTGACTGGCTTCTAATTTAACAAGGATATTATTTAAGTAATTCAGCGATTTTACCTGCGGACTCAAGACATCTGGTCGATTTCTCCGGCTTGGGACCGAGGCAATTTTAATTCCGCGTTCATAAAACTCGGCTGGGTACATCCGTAATTCCTCTGCGATAATAATAACGGTTGGTTGTGAGCAGGAAGAAGGGTCCAGTCCTAGATTTCCTTTACCGCGGGAAACAACGACACGAATATAGGCACTTTCCAGCTGATTTTTTCGGATTGTTTCCACAATGAATTGGGTCATTTCCGCCTGTGTGTGGGGAATTTTCAGCATAATGGATTGTGCTGATTCAAATAGTCTTCTTAAGTGAGCATCGAGTCTAAAGACATTCCCGCTATAGACGCGTATACCTTCAAACACTCCGTCCCCATATAAAAAGCCATGATCAAAAACGGATACAACAGCATCTTCTTTCTTGACGAACTCGCCGTCAAGGAATATCCATTGACTTCCCAACCTAACCACTCCTCTTTACTGTTCAAACGCATTAAATGATTAGAAAGAAATTCTTAAAAGAACTGCCCTTTTCTCGCCTTAGTGGTTTGAACAAAGGCAGTGAACAATGTAGATGATTATTTGCGATAATCATACAACCAATCGATAACATGGTCAATATAGAAATCTGACAATTCAAATAAATCAAAATAGTTGATAGCGTTTTCATTCTTGTTCTGATAAGGAAAATGAAGAAAAAAAATTTTAAAAAATTTTTTATATTGGGACATCAATGGGGGGAAAAATGAGGCAAATTCAGTGGTAAGTAAGACTGAAGTGATGAACATTCTAGTAAGAAAATAGTTATCTTTTTAACGATAATTACTAGATTAATATAGGAATTTTATCCAAATTTGGCAAGGTGTTCGTATACATCGCGCAGCCGTTTAAATCCTTTTTCTTGAGCGAGCTGCAGATAATATGCCCATATCTTAGCGGTCATGATGGCATCTCCAAGTGCGTGGTGCCTATTCTTGACTTCAATCTTACATTCGTTGCATACCTCTTCAAGTGCTGCTGATTTCATGAAAGGGTTTGATAAACGGATGAGAAAGGACGTATCAATAATTCGATGGCTAAATTTTGTACGCAGCAGGTCTAAGGATATTCTTTTCATAAAAGATTGTTCATGCTGCGCATGGTGTGCAACGAGAATATCACTCTTAATAAACTTAAAAAATTGCATGAGGACATCCGATGCATCTGGGGCATTGGACAATTCTGCTTCGTTAATATTCGTTAATGCGGCAATTTCAGCTGACAACGGAAGTTCTGATTTTACTAAAGAATAAAACATTTCTTTCTCCATGATTTGGTTGCCCGTCATTTTAATTGCGCCAATAGAGATAATTTGATCTCCCTTTTCGGGATAAAAACCAGTCGTCTCTAAATCAAATACCACTACATTTAATTCGCTAAGTGGGATATCCAGGCTATTTTTTTGTTTCATTTCTCTTTGGAGTTCTCTTATAAATGCCATCTGCTGCAGGGAGGAGGGTCCTTGTAAACTGGCATAAATATTCGAATTCACTTTTCCTGATAGTTGTCTGAAGAATTGGATCATCTCATTCATTCTCATATAAACCCTCCCTTTCTAGTAATTTCCGAACGTTATGAAATAGCGCTGCGCCATTTTTGATGATGTCCTTTACTTCTTTTGTTTGTTCCTTTGTTAGCCGGTTAATCGCTAAGTAATGCCCTGAGTCATAGCTGGAATGGTCGGCGAATAAAAGACGGTAGTTTAGCAACTTTGTAACCTGTTCTTTAAAAAGAAGTTTTTCATGAGCAGGAAACCAAGTTTCAGGTAATTTTTCTAGACGTGAAAGTGTTGATGTCTCCAGCAAACTTTCCTTGATAGACAAGAGCCTTACGGCATTTACATAGGGGAAAAGACCAATTTCCTTAATATTCAAGGTTCCAGCGTGCAGCCCATGGGTTTCAACTAAAAGCTTGCCAAGGACGTTTACCCCCTTTTTTAGGTGCAGTGTATTTTTTAGAGACTTGGTGATTAATTGTTCCTTGCTTGATAATGAGTAAATATGTTTTTTTAACATGTCAACATATGTTCCATCGCCAAATAGTGATCTTCCATCAAGCAATATGAGTAAATACCTTATAGACTCCCATGAGGCTTCTTGAATCCACTTTGTTACTTGCTGTTGCCACTCGCTAATCGATTTACACCAAAACGGATTGCTAGACATCACTCCTCCGTCACAATAAGGATAACCTGTTTGAAAAAGGCCTTTAGAAATTTCTTTCCCTAAGGCTAAAAAATATGATTTCACCTCATCATTTTGTGTTTGGTAGATGATTCCATGATCTTGGTCACTCCAAACGGATTGTTCTGATCTGCCGGCACTACCCATCACAAAAAAAGTAAACGAGGATGGGGGAGGCCCATGCAGGTCGGAAACTTGTTTCAGTGCTATAGATAAAACTTGGTGGATTAGTTCATCATGAAACTTGTTCAGCTTAAAGTGATTCTGACAGGCCTCTTTAAGGTGTATGTTCCGATAGTTGATTGACTCAGAGTAAGGGTTAGAATTCAACACCCCCTTGCACCTCCCGCTATTCAAGTGGCAGTCAATCTGATTGAAAGATTGACTGCCTAATGATATATCATTTCGTTAGTGTGCTTTAGACTGCTGCTCTACTTTGACTAATTCTGGATATCCGTAGCTTCCATGCTCACTCATATCAAGACCGATAATTTCTTCTTCTTCTGTGACACGTAATCCATTCATGGCCTTTTTCATCACAGCGAGGAGAATGAAAGAGACGATAAAGGCAAAAGCTGCACAAGTGACAACACCCAACGCTTGAACGCCAAGCTGATGGAAACCGCCGCCATAGAATAAACCAGGTTTTCCAACTGTGGCTAATTCTTTAGTAGCGAAGAAACCGTTGGATAAGGTGCCCCAGACTCCCGCTGTTCCGTGAACGGATAGAGCTGCAATCGGATCATCGATTTTTACTTTCTCAAAAAATCTAATACTATAAAAAACAAGAATTCCAGCGATAAAACCAATGAGGACAGCAGCCCAAGTTTCAACAAATGCACAAGATGCAGTAATGGCTACCAGACCTGCTAAAGCACCGTTTAACATCATTGGAACATCTGCTTTACCTAAAACAATCCAAGAAATAATCATCGCTGCAATGGTTCCTGCAGCAGCTGCAAGGTTTGTATTGACGGCGACAAATCCAAAGAATCCCTTATCAACGGATAACGTACTGCCTGCATTAAATCCAAACCAGCCTACCCACAAAAGTAATACACTTAATGCTGTGAATACTTGGTTATGACCTGCAAGATTATTCGCGGAACCGTCTTTATTGTATTTTCCAATTCGAGGTTTTAGAAGAATTGTAGCTGCAAGTGCTGCCATAGCCCCTGTTAAGTGCACAACAGTTGAACCAGCGAAATCTTGTTTACCATGCTCTGCTAACCAGCCGCCGCCCCATATCCAGTGTGCAATAGGGGGATAAACAATAACGGAGAATAATACCGCGAAAACGAGATAGGCCCCTAATTTTGCCCTTTCAGCAAATCCGCCAAAGGCTATTGTTAAAGATATACCTGCGAATGCAAGTTGGAATAAAAAGAAAACTGCGCCTGAGAGGGACAAACTATCAATATCATAACCAGAATAAAAGAAGTTTGAAAAGCCAATGAGTGGATTGCCTTTACCGAAAATCAACCCAAACCCTGCAGCCCAAAAAATGATTGAACTGATTCCGAAGGTAAGTATGGTTTTACCAGCGATATGTCCGGCATTTTTCATACGGGTTGATCCTGTTTCTAATAGGATGAATCCTCCAATCATCAAGATAACAAGTACCGCTCCCAGCATAACCCAGATACTGTTCATTAAAAATACTGCATCCATTTTTTCTCCCCCTTTATAATTATGTTAACTTTTATAACATTCGGTGTAGTTGTATTTTGACATGAAATTAGTCCGATTTTCTATAACCTTGGAAGAAAACCTAACATTGTTTTTAGGGGAAAGTGATATTTTCTAATGTTCAGGAATGTTGCAATGGCAAAAAAAACTCCATTCCATAAAAGTGGAACGGAGCTTTTAAAAGGTATTATGTGTTTTTTCGTAAGCCGAATTGTGCATTTAGTTGTCCTTGAATCATCTTCCGGCGAACTTCATCCTGATTTACCTTCTTTTGTTCCCGGAGCATTTCCTTGCGGATTTCATGTGTCTGTACACCATCTTCAATTTTGTTGGCAATATCCATTAATAATTCTACGTCTGAAAAGGAGAACTTTCGGCTTCCGCCTGTAGATCTTTCAGGGAATATCAATTTTCTTTCTTCATAATAACGTATTTGTCTTTCCGAAAGCCCAGTTAAATCTCTGACAATACCTATGGTAATGACCTTCTTATCTTTATAAGACAAATCTTTTCCCATTATAGCCGCTCACCACACCCTATTGTATCGATAATTTGCTTTTATTTGTTATGTGATAGTTTATTATATGTTATATTTTCTCACATGTAATGATATATTAGAACTAATATGCTTAACTTTCTGAAAAGTCTGTTTGCAATTCATTTTTTGAGGGATTTGATTTTTTATATAGATACTCTAATTCACTAATTGTCAGAGTTTGCAGTTCAGCAGTTGAATCAATAAAACCTGAGTTAGTTAATTTTTGGATATAAAACTGTCTAAGTCGTTCGAGGCCTTTGCGTAAATGAGTCGTCATCGCCAATCCCCCTTTTAGACACTAGGTATTTTGAAGTCTTCTTAGAAGTTCGTTCCCTTTTGACCCCATTGTTTTCATGAGTTCCTCATACAATTCATCTCTTAATCTATCTAATTGAAGAATCCGTTCAGCTAATATAATCGCATTTCGTTGGCTCATACGATATCTTCCTTTCTAGAATAAAGTTTATATTGCAAAATTAACTGAAATTTTCTGTTTTGTCAGAGGTTATGTAAGGAAAAGTAACAGGATTTTTGCATTAGAGGTGTCGAGGTGGAAGAAACCCTAACGATGAAGGGAAATCTATGTGAAATAAAAAAACCGGGGCTCCTGCCCGGTTCATTAATCGTTAAAATTCACCGTCAAATGGTGTGAATGGAATGTTAAATCTTCTTTCCAATACTCTGACCCTTTGATTCACTCGTTGGAGCCGGCGCTGCAGTTGTTCGATTTCTCTTTCTTGGCGTTCGTTTTGCCTTTCAAGCTGATTGACGCGGCGCTCAAGCTGTTGTGGTTGCCGATTTGGGTCGAATAGTTCCTGAGGAACAAACGAATTATACTGTTCACCTGGCAGGTAGGATGAATATTGTTGTTCTACTGGAACATAGGAATGGTATTCAACAGGCATTTGTGGAAGTTGGTAATAGCCGTAGGGATTCATTTAGGCATCTCTCCTTATGTGATAATACCCTATATATTATGTATTTTAGGTTAGGGAGAAACGGCGAATGCCTATAGGTGAAAATTGGGGGTTGGGTAGAGAACAATGCTGCAATACTTCGTAATTTTTGTCCCATCCTTTTCGGTCCCGCCCCTAAGCCCGTCTTTTGGTAATGGATTACCGCAGCTTTGATGGTTTTTAAAGGGAAAATTCCCCATACTCCGAATCAATGTTCAATATCGAATAAATCTACAATTTTATCCGCTCTTAACCGGTTTTGACAGAGCCTAAATAATTTAGTAAGAAATTCCTCTACAGAATGCGAAGAAGTCGGCAGTTTAATCTGAACAGTAGTCGAGCCGAACATTTGTTTAAAATACGCCTTCCTAACATCATTTTTCCCGTCCCTCTTAAACGGTTTGTAGGACCAGACAAGATGAGGTCCTTCGTCAAATTCTTGAATTTGTCTTATTTCTGCACAGGTCGTAGATTTATCATGTGCATAAATCACTAAATAATAGTTGTCATTACGGTGCCAATCAATCAATAAAAAGTAATAGCCCGTATCACCTTCCGGACGGAGGATTTCATAGGCAGCTATGATTTTCTTTCCGTTAGTCCATTGATGGAATTTGGGCAGCATACCGTCCGATAATGTCAGTTTATTGATCTCGTAAGCACCTGAAGTAGAATTTTCAATTTGGCTGGCTAATAAGATTGCTTGCTCCTTCTCCAATGAAATAGACCCCTTTAGATTTTTAGCATCATTATCCTTGTTAATCTAAGAAAAGTATGTCGTTTCTTACTATTTTTATCCAATATAAAAGGTGCTATACTTTAATTATTGACTATTCTGAAAGGGTAAAATGAAATCCACTTCATAAACCCTAAGTTTGTCTCTGAATTGAAATATAACTGACATCTTTTTAAAATGAACCTTTGTTAGAATCGATATAATTGGGA
>Ga0308175_100001064_pt1 | contig 18262 bp, 18 predicted proteins | sample PhyCR1_3_FD_203893 | JGI IMG/M metagenome (GOLD analysis project Ga0308175, IMG submission 203893) | Soil microbial communities from UC Gill Tract Community Farm, Albany, California, United States - DLSLS.C.R1 | ecosystem: Environmental > Terrestrial > Soil > Agricultural land | place: USA...
GCCCTGTGCCACCAGGATCTGGGTTCGAACAATGTCGACCCCGGTGATGACCTCGGTTACCGTATGCTCCACCTGTATCCGGGGATTCACTTCAATGAAGTACCACTGGTGCGTGTCCGCATCGACCAGGAATTCGACTGTTCCCGCGTTGTAGTAACTCGCCGCCTGGCCGAGCTTGACTGCGGCATTTGCGAGCTCACGGCGCACCCGCTCGGGTAACCCGATGGCAGGCGCAATCTCAACCACCTTTTGGTGCCGGCGTTGTACTGAACAGTCACGTTCGTACAGATGGACGATGTTCCCCTGCTGGTCGCCGATGATCTGGATCTCGACGTGCTTGGCGCGGCGAATGTAGCGCTCCAGGAAAACGGCGTTGTTTCCGAACGCAGCTCCCGCTTCCCGGCTTGCTTCCTGCAGCTTCAGCTTGAATTCGCCGGGAGAGTCGACAACGCGCATGCCGCGTCCGCCCCCGCCGAAAGCGGCCTTGATGATAAGAGGAAACCCGATTCGTTCGGCGATTGACTCGGCCTCCGGGCTCTCCGGGTCTACTGGATTCTCGGTCCCGGGAACGACTGGGATTTGCGCCGATTGTGCGAGTTTTCTCGCTTCGGTCTTGTCTCCCAGGCGATCGAGGATCTCCGCGCTCGGGCCGATGAATGTAATCCCGGCTTTGTCGCATGCCCGGGGCAATGCCGGATTTTCCGAGAGAAAGCCGTAGCCCGGATGGATCGCGTCTACTTCCTTCTCAACTGCCAGCGCGACGATTGCATCCACATCCAGATACGCTTGGACGGGACCTTTTCCTTTGCCAATGAGGTATGCTTCATCCGCCTTGAAACGGTGTAAGCTGAGGCGGTCTTCCTGGGAAAACACCGCAACGGTTTTGAGCTTCAGTTCGTTTGCGGCTCTCAGGATCCGGATGGCGATCTCGCCTCTGTTCAATGCAAGCAGTTTCTTCATCGTTTAAGTCAAGAGAGAAATACATCGAGCGGAACATTTGCCGCTCAAACTCGTACTTCTATGGTCATACAGGCAAAATCGCTGTCTGGAAGGGGAAATGAAATGGCAAGAACATTGGTGCTGGTGAGTTCTGTTTTCGGGCTCAGCCTGCTCGGCGGTTGCGATGCAAACGGAGATTTCGGACAGGTGACCGAGGATTTTCATTACGCTTATCCTCTGCAGTCGGGCGGACAGTTGGAATTGAGTAATACCAACGGATCGGTCGAGATCACCGGTTGGGATCGCGATTCGATTGATGTCTCGGGCACGAAGTACGCTTCGGAACAGGCGGCTTTACACGACATCAACGTAAAGGTGTCGGCCAGCGGCAACCGCGCGAATGTTAGTGCCGATATGCCGCGAACCCAATGGCACGGCTCCCGGGGTGTTCGCTTCCACGTGCGCGTTCCTCGGAAAATCGTGCTGGAACGCGCAGAAACAACCAACGGGTCTGTCACAGTGGAAGACCTGGAAGGAGGAGGCCGGATACGGAGCACAAACGGCAAACTCTCGCTTGCGCGGCTCTCGGGCGACTACGATGTGCAGACCACGAACGGCAGTATCCAGATAGACGATTGTAGCGGGTCGGACAAAGCGGAAACCACGAACGGCGCCATTCGGGGGCGTATCAAGAGTGGCGCGATCCAGGCTCAATCAACCAACGGCACACTGGATTTGGCGGTCGAAAAGCCCACCGATGCGCGGCCGATACGGCTTTCGACGACAAACGGGAGTCTCACGCTCGCGTTGACGGAGTTCCACCGAAATCCGATTAATGCCGAAACTTCACACGGCAGTGTCACGCTTCGCCTGCCAGGCGACACAAACGCGAATCTGGATGCGGAGACCAGCATGGCGAGCATCTCCAGCGATCTCTCGTTGTCTTCGGTAGACGAGCGCTCAAAGCACGCTCTACGCGGCCGGCTCGGCAGCGGCGGCCCCTCTATTTCCGCTAGCACCAGCATGGGAGCCATCCGTATACAGCGATACTGAATTCCCGCTAGCGGCCGGTTTGTTCCCGACCAATGACTTTGCGTCGAGACTGCATCGCATGTCCGACAGTAACGCCGAGTTCGCGACCCGGCGAGATAACCGGTGCGAGCCACGTTTACTGTGAAGCTATGCAAATGATACTATCAACGGCAATCAAGAATGTCTGCCTTCAAGCCGACCTCAGACGAGCGTGACCTCTTGAAGAAGGCCGTTGCAAAGTATGCGCACGATCCCGTTAAATCGCAACTGCTATCCCGCCTGGACGTCGAGGATTCAGAGTTCAGCCTTAATGGCGAGGAATGGAATCACTTGAAGTTCTGCGTTGAGCGAAATCACCTACATCTGCAGAGCGAGGTTCGCAGGGACCCGAAGAAAAAAGCCGCAAAGCTTCAGCTAGACAAAGCAGACGCACTGGTGAGAAGATTTAACCCAAACTTTTCTTAGCCGAGTCACAAGCCGCTGTACTTTGAACTTCCGCCCTTGCCCCTACCCTGGTTCGCTATTCGGATCAGCGACGTCTCTGAACCCGGGTCCGGGACTAGTTCCATCTCGATCCATGCTTAGCAGAGCTAGAGCAAAGCAACTTCAGGCTTGAGCTGTGCTTGGGCGTAGCTGGGAGCGAAGTTGAAGCTGGGTGCGAGCGAAGGTCAGGATGTTTAAGCGTCGCTGGGCCATGGCTCAGGGCGCTGTGCCACTCTGCGCCGTATCTCAGTTCCTACTTGCCCGCACCCTTGTTCGATGAATCGAATGAAGCCGCCGTGGTTAGCAGGGCGTGGCGGACCTAGGTCTCAATTCAAGCCCTGCTTGGGCGTATTCAACACACGCTGGCTCGAATCGTGATCGTGTTCACGTTTGTTTCGTTGCTCTCGTGCACAACCAACATCAAGCGAAATATGGCGGGTGCTGTTAGATCATATCCAGGTATAACAGAAGATGTACTGGCCAACATCAAAGGCAAAACAGTAGAGGCCGTTGATGAATTAGTGCCGAACGTGCGCATACCTTCGGGGACGGCAGTTGAGCGGACCGTGCAACGGGCACTGCGTTTCGTACTCCCGCTCGTTGCGCTCATCAGCTTCGCGGTCGCTCGTGGGGAGCGCCTCGGGTCCGTTCGGGACCTTTACGACGGAAATCTGCCCCTGCCTGTCGAAGTCGAAACGCTCCGGCACATCGACCGGGTATTTCCTTCTGCAATCGTGCGGCATGGATCTGCACTTGCTCCCTTGCCGCAATCCACCAGGCAGATCAAGGATGTCACGTTTGTATCCGCCGGTCAGCCACTTCGGCTGGCGGATTACATCCGTCTGAATCGCGTCACCGGTCTGCTCGTGCTGAAGAATGGGCAGATCGCTCTGGAGCGTTACGAACTGGGGAATACGCCCCGAAGCCGATGGATGTCGTTTTCGGTCGTGAAGTCCATCACTTCTACTCTCGCTGCAGCGGCCCTTCAGGACGGGCTGATCAAATCTCTCGACGACCCGGTGACTCACTATCTGCCGCAATTGCGGGGCAGCGGCTACGATGGCGCCACGATTCGCAATGTCCTTCAGATGGCGTCCGGTGTCCGCTGGAACGAGACGTATACGAATCCCTCCTCGGACCGCCGCCGCATGCTCGATCTGCAGGGTGCCCAGCGTCCGGGTGCCTTGCTTGCGCTTATGGCCGGTCTTCCGAGGGCGCACGCGCCCGGTACGTTCTGGAACTACAACACAGGCGAAACCTATGTGCTTGGAGCCCTTGTCCGTGCTGCTGTGAAACGCCCTTTGTCGCAGTATCTGTCCGAGAAGATCTGGTCGACGTTTCGGATGGAAGAAGATGCGACCTGGTGGACGGAGTCGCCCGGCGGAGTCGAGTTCGGCGGTAGTGGCTTCGCTGCGACGCTGCGTGACTACGGCCGGTTCGGGCAGTTTGTTCTGGACGGCGGCAAAGCCGGTGGGAAGCAGATTGTCCCGCCAGATTGGTTCCCCGACGCCGGACTATCCAAACGAGTGGGCAACCGGGTTGTCCCGTACGGGTATATGTGGTGGAGCGAACTCCGAGGTGCTTTCCGAGCCTTTGGCATCTTCGGGCAAAGCATTTACATCAACCCGCAGCAGCACGTGGTTATTGTCGTTTGGAGTGCGCAGGAAAAGCCCACCGGCTCTTCCGAGGTAGACGATGCCGGATTTTTCGAGAGCGTGTTGCGAGCCCTTGGCTAACTCCCTTCAGAAATGCCTTCAGTTGCGAGTGAGGGCAATACACTAAAAACGTGAAGATCATTGCGTTCTTGTTCCTGGGACTAGCCTTGGGATTCGCTCAGCGCGACGGCAATTACAACATCCGCTTCGAACCGACCGCAATCCTGCAAACTGGCGTTGAGATACCGTTCCGTATCAACGTGGATGACGATCGGCACAAGGCAGTAAGAGGGGCCAAGGTAACGCTCGAGATCACTACGAAGGAACCCCTCGATACCAAGCTCCTGCGTGCCACTGAAACAGATCCGGGGACTTACATTGCCAAGCCGATTTTCCCTCACTCCGGAGAGTGGAACGTGTACGTCGAAGTCGATCATGACGGAGCGAAGAGCACGCGCAACAAGCAGGTTTTAGTACCTTAAGCCTTCGATCACCGCCGTGACGACTTGCCCCAGGCATCCCCTGATGCGGATCGTAAGGGACGGCCGCCACGATCTGCAACCATTGCCTCATGCATCCTCTTCTACGGGGGCCGACTATGTTACAAGGCGAGCCCGCGTACAAAGCAAAGCCTGTAATGGAAAACTCTATCGAAACGGACGTCTTCTGTGCTGATGGTTGGTTCTGCCGGAGCTTTGTATGGCGGCTTATGTTCTGGCGAGGGATGCTGAGGGATGGAAAGATTGATGGTGGGCGGTGAGGGTCACGATCCCCCGGCCTTCTGGGTGTAAACCAGACGCTCTAACCAACTGAGCTAACCGCCCGCGCTGCACCATTCTACCAGCGGGGTGTCGGCAACGGCGACCTGCGTTTCGTCACGCGGTTTACTGTCGTGAACCGCTTCTCTCCGGCCGACGCCAGCGATCGGCGTAAGGTGCGGTCCGATCAGTGTTTAGCCGTTCGTGAGTCCTGGTGCTGTTCTGTGGCCTTGCCGTGCCGGTCGTTAAGCTTTTTCTCCTCCTTCCGTTCCGCCATCAGGTAGAAACAAAAGGGGACCGCAATTAGTGAGGCCAGCAACGCTCCGAAACTCGGCATGACGTTCAAGTAGTAGCTGACGGCGAGAAATCCTCTCTGGGAATTTTGCGTATGTAAATTGCCTCCTCGCTTTCGGTGCCGTTCCAGTATTTTCTGGATATGGCGAACGTGGGCCTTTCTTCTGCTTACTTCAGATGCGACAGAGAGAAGAAGAAACAGCGAATGAAGATCCGATTGCCACGGCGTGCGAGCCCTCGCGTGAAAGCGCGGAACTACGCCAGCCGAGAACCTTAATTGAGAAACCAGGGCATTGGTTCTTCGATCCTTCGAACCGCTGCGTTCAAATCAGGATGGACAGTAGTTTTTGCCAGCGGGGGGTGCGTACAATCCCGAGAGATTAAGCGCCCCTCAATGGGGCCAAAGGCGATTCGCGACGAGCAACCCGAACCAAACTCCAGCAAGGCCCAACGCCACACTTGAGCCGACATACACGAAGCTCACAATCGCAGCTCCGCCGCGCAGCGTTGCCAAAGCTTCCCACTCAAAACTGGAGAAAGTGGTGTAGCCGCCAAGGATCCCCGTTACCAGAAACAGGCGCCAATTGGTATGAATGTGCGGACGGTTCAGAAACAATGTCATGAGGACGCCAATGAGGAAAGAACCTGTGACATTGATCGCGAATGTTCCGAGCGGAAACGTGGCGGAGTAAAATTTCGCCACCAGAGTCGCTACAATGAATCGCGAGACAGCGCCCACTCCGCCGCCAAGCATCACAACGACATATTTGTTCATCTGTTCGAATGCACCCACGCCGAATTCCCGAGCCCGTTTATGGGCAACGTTCCACGGCCGTGAACGAACAACAGTTTGTGTCGGACGAATGGTTGCGAATCAGGGAATTGGATGGCGCTCCGGAACATTCGCGTGAGACGATCCGGGCGACCTAAACTCCCAGCCTTAGGTTTGCTGCGAAGGACACCCACTACACACCTCCATTTCGTGTGAGTAGGAGTCATCTTCCCTGCGGGGGCGGTTTAAGGCGAACTCCAACGCCTGATTTCTCTTCAACAGCGTAACATCAGGCTAACTAAAGATCGGTTCAACTTCTAGGTTGTAATGGTTCCGACCGGGGTAGTCTCGCCCTCTTGCGCTTTGGGGCCGAGCACGTCCCGCATCACGGTCGCGAGATCGCGAAGCGCTTGCGCCCCATCTCCGTAGTAGGTCGAGCCGTGCATAGCGGCAAGCGTTTTCGGACGGTAGTCTGCTAATCCCTCGAGCACGCGGCCGGTATGGTGGGTGTACGGCACGTAGTTGGCAAATGGACCCGCTTCAGCCTGCACGAGTGCCTCGTTGCACCGTTCGATGATGCTGCCATCAGTTGCCGGCTCGCGGTGGCCCCACTGGTGAAAAAGGTCGGAGCAGAACAGGGTCCGCTCTGATTCCTCGAAAAGAACACCAGCATCCCAACCGTGTGGAACGTGCGGGGTGGGAAGGAACCGAAACCGGTACCGTCCGGTTGACAAAACATCATCGCGCGTCAAAACTGTCGCGGGCCGAAGCGAGAAGTCGTTTACGCTCACAAGAGCGCCAACCAGTCCGCATACCGGCTGCGCCTGGGGTGCAACCTGCAGCCATTCATTCAAAGCGCCGCATTCGTCAGACTCGAAGTGACTGAATCCGATGTGCCGAACCTTTGAGACGTCCATAAGACGCGAGAGCTGTTCACGTACAACCGGGAACATGCCGCGCAATCCCGCATGGAACAGAAGCGGCTCCTCATCCCGCACGAGAAAATGGCTGAACTCCAGGTTGATCTCCGGAACGAAAACCGAGATTCGAAATATATCGGGTGCGATTTCTGTTGTGCTTACCACGATGCTCCCCCTCCCTGCGGATCGACTCTCACCTGTGCCGGCGTGAGTTGCCCGGCTTTGAAAGCTTCGATCCTATAATCACTTATCTGCTTCTTCATCGGTAAACGCGAGAACGGCAACTGATTTGGATCTGAGCCGGTTTCGCAGCGAGCCCTTAGAGATCCGCAGGTCCGGTTCCGGGAACGCTTTCTTCGGTCCGGTCCCGCTCGCCGGGCGACTGGGCAAGAAGCGCTCGCAAGTCGAGCGGGTGTGAGTACATGCCAAGTTGGCCCGTCGCATCGTAGGGCCACTGCTCTTTCGGACGGTCCCAATACAATTCAACTCCGTTCTGATCCGGATCGCGGAGGTACAGTGCTTCGCTGACACCGTGATCACTGGCCCCGTCGAGAGTTATCCCGGCCCGCAGAAGTCTCTGTAGAGCATCGGTTAATTCGCGGCGGGTCGGATACAGAATCGCGAGGTGATAAAGCCCGGTGCTGCCCGGTGCGGGGTTTGGTCCCCCTCGACTCTCCCACGTATTCAGAGCAATGTGGTGATGATATGCACCCGCCGACAGGAAGGCGGCTTGAGAGCCCCACCGTTGCGTAATTTCGAATCCGAGCACGCCGCAGTAGAACCTGAGCGCCCGTTCGAGATCTGCCACCTTCAGGTGAACGTGCCCGATTCGAACGGCAGGATTAATCGGACGGGAACGCAATTCATCCATGTCTCCTCCTAGCTCTGGCGCCCTGTACTAATGAGACTCAGGACAGCGAAATCGCGCATGTAAGGCGTGACATTTCTCTCGATCGCCCAAAACTCGTCCTGCGAAAGAGGAACCTTACGAAAATCCGCCCACGCTCTCGCCGGCGGAGATCCAGCACCGAAATTGCCATGTAATCCAAACACGACATCAGCGATACCAATTCCCCGAATAAATACGCAAAGCGCCTCGTCGGTTGCCGCGTCATCATAACCGCCGGAGCCGGCAAAATGTGCGAACTCTACGTAAGTGGCGGCCGCGGAAGGCAGAACTTGGCCCAGGAATATCTGTGCCTCCTTCGAGCCGTAAGCGCGGTGACGTGTCACTGAAGAATGCATATGAACGGCAATGGTCATCCGCTGCGCGCTCGCGGCTGCAAAAACCCGTAGTTTCTCCACGTGCTGTGGATTGTCCAGGTCCACACCGGAGTTGCCGCAATCAACACGACAAGTCTATACGAGGTACGGGCGCAGAACGAAGAAACATTGAAGCGAGAATCTCTTCAGCCAACCAGACGTAAAGTGATACGTCGAAAGTGACATGATCAGCCGGAGGAGTGTCTTGCTAGCGGCACTACCGCACCCCAACCGTCGTCGAATGGCGTCGCTCGCTGGCGGCACGTTTCGCATGGGCCTCGATCCGGACGCCCTCGAGAAGCAGTCTCCGGCACCTTCCAAAGGACTTCGATCCATGCTGGTAGCCGAAACTCCTGCGCATGAGGTGAGTATCAGTCCATTCTGGATCGATCGGTTCGCCGTAACCAACCTCGACTTCCAGGTATTTACCCGGTCTCGGCCTGAATGGCGCAAGAACCGCGTGGGCGGTGATTACCTTCGCCATTGGGACGGAAACGAGTTCCCCGCGAATATACGCATGCTCCCGGTCGTATTCGTATCCTGGCATGCCGCCGTTGCTTATGCTGCCTGGGCCGGTAAGCGTCTTCCGACGGAAGCCGAATGGGAATTCACCGCACGCGGAGGGCTGCCGAATCCCAAGTATCCCTGGGGCAATGAAGAGCCGAACCCGGCGCGAGCGAATTATCGAGCCTCGGGCGTCGGCGGCCCCGCGGCCGTTGGAACGTACCCGCCTAACCCGTATGGCGTGTTCGACCTCGTTGGCAATGTCTGGCAATTCTGCTTGGACCCGTGGCTGCCGTATTCGAACGTGCTTGTGCATCAGTCGGAAGACGACTTGCGTAGCATGCGGATCGCAACGGCTGAACGGCGGTCGATCCGGGGCGGGAGTTTCGATGCCGCCCCGTTCAATCTGCGCGTCACAGCGCGAGATAGTCACCGGGCTGATCATCCCGTTGCTCATGTCGGGTTTCGTTGCGCCAGAAGCGCTTAATAAGTGAGCGCCTCGCCCGGATCTGCCACCCAAGTGATCGGGCAAACTTAGAGCCGCCCTGCTTTCTTCTCCCTGTGCCGGCCGTCTGGTCGTCTGCCAAAAAAGCGTCTAGGTTCCTGGTCGGTGAATCACTCCGGAATCCACTGTCTTCCCGAGTCTCGAGATGGTCTGAAAATGAAAGTCGTTTCCGTCGATCTCAATCAGCATGAAAGATTGATCCTCGTCGAACCCCTTCGCAGTATCCGGAGATGGCCGCAAATCGTGCCTCCGCAACTCCCCGCCGCTTCCGGAAATGAAGTAGAAAACTCCTTTGTGCGGTTTGATGCGCTCATAGACGTGCTCATGTCCGGAAAGCACGACAGCGACACCGTATTTCTGAAACAGTGGTTCTAGCTGAGTCCGCAGATCCGTGTCCGGGCCGTGGAATCCTGCGTCTGAGTACAACGGATGATGAAAAAAACAGATCTTCCAGGCTGCGGATGAAGTCGATAGCTCTTTTTCGAGCCAATCCAACTGCTGCCGGTCCATGTAAGTGCTGTCCAATGCATAAAGCTCAGTGCCGCTAACGCTGAGTTTGTAGTATCGTTTTCCATTCATATTGAATGGCTTGTAGTAGCGTTCGTTCGGATCGTCATGATTCCCCAGAGAGGCATAGAACTTCACACCGGCATCCATCAAGGGTTGGTAAACATCTTCAAACTTACGCTTGAAGTCTTTTTGACTCTTTCCTCCATAGATGTTGTCCCCCAGCATCAGCACGAAGTCGAACTTGAACTGATCGTGCGCGAGCATCATCTCTTTCGCGGTCTGGTATTGTGCCTGCTGCCCTGTGCCCATATCTCCGAATGCAGCGAATCGAACGGAATCAGCCTTATTCGGCAGCACGATCTTGGGCGGTGCCGGATTGTCCGGCGGCGCGGTAGAAAAGAGCAGGAACCCGAAACAACAAGCGACGAAGCAGGTCCGTGTAAGTTTCCCGCGGATGGATTGCACGTCTTTACCTGACCACATCATCCGCGTAGTCAACGATGAGATTCGCTCCAATGTCTCTGAGCGCAAGCTTTCTACCCACAACCCTGTACTCGACCTCTTTCGGCAACGCTGGAAGGTTCTGCAGTAGTGTCGAGGGCGTGGATTGCAGAGCCTTATCCTTCGGATATGCGCCGTTAACGCGGAGGGGAACATCGACCGGCTCTGATCGTGCCAAGCTGGCCCGGATGTGCGAGCCACTTGCACCTTGTGAACTGATGTTCACCAGCCGGCGGAACTCGGCCCGTGCGGATGGACTGAAGATAGCTCCGCGCCGAGCCTTTGGCCGAAGCGCACGAATGCGTTCGGCCAATTCCCGCTCTCGTGTCGCGATGATTTCGGGAGAATCTGTGGCCTTTTGAGGCCCGAGACCAGACTGGGCCCGGTTGTGAAGTTTAACGTAGTCGGCAACCCTCTTCTGAAACGCAGCGATAGTTTCAGAATCCTTGTTGACCGGTTCTCCCGATGCAAGCGCGACACAGGCGAGAGACACCGCGGCGGCCACGATTTGAACTGCGACACGAGTGTTTTGGATTCTCACAATTTACCTACTTTTCGATTGCCTGCTCAATGACCGCCTTCACGGCATGTTTAACAGCATGGCGAACGGCAATGTCGATATCTTCTTTGGCCACCTGCAGTTCCGGCACGCTTCCCGGTCCTTCCAGTACGCTTTCGAGAATGGGTGCCACCGACGGCAGTTCCTCACTTACGGCTCTCCCGACCTTCTTCGCAATTTTGGTCAGCGGCCGCTGCTCCACTTCTTTTTGAGGTGCCGGTTTTGCGCCTGCCCAGTCCTCCTCGAAGACTTTCATCACGCCGGCTACAGCTGCCCGGTCCCGGCAGATGACTCCCAGCTCCCGCCGACGATCTAACTCATGCTCGCGCAGGCTCTGGCTACCCAAAAAGAGTACTTTTCCGTCGCGCACGATGGAACGGGTATGGAGGCGTAGCGTCTTTAGGTGGCGAACGGCAATGTCTCCGTGATTCCCATTCAATCGCCCAATCACGCGTACAGTTACGCCCGCCTTCACCCGCTCGCGCAGCAGGCGGATCATCGCCGGATCGCTGATGCGCGGATCATAAATTGAAAGATCCTTTTTGGCAGCATTGAGAAAAGCAGAAAGCTGCTTCCTGGCATTCAGCGGGCTCACAACCAGGCTCGAGCTTCCCGGCTTGTAGGGCTGGCGCATGACGTCGGCCTCGAAGAGCTTGAGCGCCTCGCACACCAGTCTTGAGTTTTTGATGATCAAGCCGAAGCTCCGACTTTGGTTAATATCCTGATGCGTATAGTTAAACGCGAGAACAAATAGCTGTTTTCCGTCGATGATCAGGTATTTTGAGTGATATCGAGCCAAACTGCCGTCTGTCCGCGCGACCTTTATCCCTGCGGCAATCAGACGCAATTCCAGCTTTCGCAATCCCTCCGGGTCCGAGCCGTTTGTGTGTGCGATCAAAGCGCTCACCGGTACGCCCCGGCGGACAGCGGACACGAGAGCCTGTTCGAGCCCCTGATGAGCAAATCGGAAGATCGCAATGGCCACCGAGCTCTTCGCTTTGTCGATCGCATTCAGCAGTGGCGCCACACTATCGCCTGGCTGACTAATCAGCTTCAATCGCTTCTCCTCTGCACTCTGGCATGTGTCTTGCACGTATAAGTGCATCTTCGGGAAGGCCAGGTGGCGTTTAATCACATGTTACGGCGACTTAATAACTTAGCGATCCTAGTTACGGTACTAATCATTACCTGCGACCCGGGCCTATATGGAAAAACACCCGGTACAAATACGACCGCCTCAGTAGAAAGTGCCCGCCCGCGTGCAGCCGGGCTTTGGCGAGATCCGGGCGATATCCGCTCACGTGATCTGTTTTACGGGACAGGCGGCAAGAATCATTTCCCCGGGAAGACGCTTACCTTTCTGCGTGAGGATTCCGGTGGATCAAATCCGAAATTTGATGTGCGCGATGAAAATGGCACGAAATGGAAGGTGAAGCTTGGAGAAGAAGCTCAACCGGAAACCGTTGCCTCCCGCCTGGTATGGGCAGTGGGTTACTACGTAGACGAAGATTATTTCCTGAGCGAAGCACGTATTCAGAATTTACCCGCTCATCTCGCTCGTGGAGGGAATCTTGTCAAACCGGGCGGGATTGTTCGAAATCTCCGATTGGAGCGGGCAGACAAAACCAGAACCAAGGAAGGATCCTGGCCCTGGCGCAACGGACCGGCTTATGGGACCAGAGAATTCAATGGTCTTCGCGTCATGATGGCTCTCATCAACAACTGGGATCTGAAGGATGAAAACAACACGTCCCTCCAAAAGGGCGGTGCCGCGATCTACGAGGTGAGCGATCTTGGCGCAACGTTCGGAACAAATGGCGTGCGGTTGATTAAAAAGAATGCCAAGGGCAACATTCATTCTTTCGAACACTCCAAATTCATCACGAAAGCGACGCTGCAATACGTCGATTTCGCTACCCCGAGCCTCCCGTCTCTGCCGTATATCTTCAACCCGTTCCAGTATGGCCGGCGTGCCCAGTTTCGCTGGATAGGCCGGCACGTGGACCGGGCAGACGCGAAGTGGATCGGTGGGATTCTCGGGAGGCTCTCGTCCGCCCAATTGCGGGAAGCCTTTCGGGCCGGTGGTTATTCGAAGCCGGAGATCGATGCATTTACCAGGGTCATTCAAAAGCGGATCGCTGAATTGAACGCGCTGTAATCGGCTTACGCAGCCCTGTTCGTGCGTAGGTTCAGCGTTCGCTCTGCTGCAACTGCAAGTCGTACAACTCCGAGTAAGTGCCGCCTAACGCGAGCAGTTCGTCGTGCTTCCCCTGCTCAGTGACCTCCCCATCGGAAACGACAAAGATACAATCGGCGCGCTTGATGGTTGACAGCCTGTGCGCGATGACGATCGTCGTTTTACCCTCAGTCAAGCGGTCGAGCGCCTCGAATACGAGTTTCTCTGATTCGGCATCGAGCCCGGAACTCGGTTCGTCGAGAATCAGAATCGGCGTATCGCAGATGATCGCCCGTGCAATTGCGATGCGTTGGCGCTGACCTCCCGATAAATTGACTCCGCGCTCTCCGAGGAGCGTATCGTAGCCTTCGGGCAGCTTGCTAATGAATTCGTCTGCGTTCGCAAGCCTGGCTGCCTCCATAATCTCCTCCCTCGTGGCTGTCGGCTTACCGTAAGCGATGTTGCTCCACACCGGTGCATGAAACAGCGTCGTGTCCTGCAATACAAAGCCAATATGCCGCCGTAGAGATTTTTGCTGGAGCCGCTTTATGTCGTGTCCATCGATTCTGACGACGCCGGAAGTCGGATCGTAGAAACGCGGAATGAGGCTCATGATGGTTGTTTTTCCTGCCCCGCTCGGTCCCACTAGCGCCACCATCTGGCCCGGATTGATCTTGAAGCTGACATCTTTCAGGACCGGTTCACCTTCCTGATAACAGAAGCCAACATGGTCGAATTCGATCTCACCCTTGACGTGGTGAAGCCGCTTGGCCGATCTCACGTCTTTGACGGTTCCTGGCGTGTCGAGAACATCCCGTATCCGCTCGAATCCGACGGCCGCCTTGGAATATGCATCTGTCATCTTCGAGAGCTCCTGCATGGGCTTATAGAGCTTACCCACGTAGAAAAGGAAAACGATCAGGGCGCCAGCGGAAAGAGTTCCGTCCATGGCCATTCGTGCTCCAAACCAGAGCACCATCGCCGTTCCAATCGCAACGATCACTTCCACGAGCGGCGATAACTTGGCTTTGAGGCTGCGAGCCTTTAAGGCCATCTCAACGCCTTCCAGGCTCTGTTCTTCTAGTCGATGCTGTTCATAATCTTCACGCGCGAAGGCCTTAACCACACGTATAGAAGACAGCACCTCCTGCATGACCGACACGATCTCGCCTTCTTTTTTTCGCGTTTCTCGAGAAGCTTTTTTGATGCGTCGAGTGAAGCTGAAAACAATTGCCGCCAGTACCGGCGAAACCGATAGAGTAATCAGCGTGAAACGCCAGTTCAGATACGACATCACGCCCACCATTCCGACCAGCAGAATGCTATTGATGAACGCGCTCATCAGCCCCGAAACAATAAAGCTCTGGACTGAATCGATGTCGCTCGTTACCCGGCTGAGTACATCTCCGATAGGATTTGTATCGTGGTAAGCGAGCGATAGCCTCTGAATGTGGGAATAAATCGCCAGCCTGAGGTCGTGCGTGACCCACTGTCCCACGCTCGTGATGATGTATTTTTCGAAGTACGAAGAAATCGCACCGATGCAGGCGATCGCTATATAAGCAAGCGCTGCTGCTTTCAGTACCGCAAGCTTTTCCGTGCCGATGAAATGCAGAATCAGATTATTCAGCCATCCCGCACGGATCGGTTGCGCCTTGAGGACATTGTCGATGACGATTTTGAGCGGCCATGGCTCGAGCAGGTCGACGACAGACTCCGTGATGACGGCCGCCGCCCCGAGCGCCAACGTGCCGCGGTGCGGACGCAGTAGGTCGGCGATCCTCAAACGTGCGGCGCTTTTTGCCTCAGACACTCTCTTATCCGACCTGATCCTTTTAGGTCTCGTGCGACTTGCGTCACACGTCCGGCCATTCAATCATGCGGTAGGCCGGTGGTTCGGAACAATAGCCCGCGGGAAGATGACGGTCGTACCGCTAAGCGGCTGTTATTGCGTATTTTTGGTGTGCTGGCAGATCTATTACCCAGGGTGTTGTCGAAAGAACGCGTCGCAACCCATCTGTGATAGCGGGTGCAGCGCGCCCCGTCGAATCATGCGTGCGTCAGCAGCTTACTCATTTTCGACGCGCGTTTTCATCGAGGAATACGCGGCTTGTATCAACCTGGTCAGGGCTGCCCCGTCCATCGCCGTTCCCGGTCTCAGCTTTACATGTCGCATGCATCTGCCCTTGCCTTCCAGCAAGTGAGCCGGATCGGGCAGCGCGCTCCCTTGGAAAAATCCCACATTGACGTGCGACGTGAATACATTGACGTAGCCGAAGGGCGCATCTCCGAAACACGCGACGGGACAATCGTCGTGCAACAACTCCAGCACTTCGTCCCCACACCCTCGCATGACCTCAAACCACTGGTACGCGATATCGCCCAATTCACCCGGGTGTTCTTTCATCCACACCTCGATGGCGGGGTCGCGCTCGACAGCGCCGTTGAGTCGGAGCACCTTTGTCGTCTGTTCCACTTGCTTGCCGGCTTTCTATGTGGTCGTTCAGGCTGCCAGGTATCCGCGCCGCGTGCTTTGAAGCCGGTACTTGTGGTCAGCTTCGAACGTCCGCACCATTGGTGGATGCAACGCTAGCCGACTTCGTGCGCCCAAATGGCATACGAATGCGGAGAACGCGTTCTCGAGCACGTTCCTCGTCGAGGTTTCGCGTTCTGGCCCGAAGCAAGTCGTTTAGCGATACCATCCCGACGATAAACCCGTCCCGACGCGAATCGACAACCGGGAAACGCGTAAAGCCTGAATCGGCCATACGGTTCACCACAATACGAAGGGGCTCATCTTCGAACGCGATGCAAGGATTACGCGTTGCGATGTCGGAAAGCCGGATCGTCGATGCGGCGCCGGGCCTTTCTTCGAACAACCTGAGTAACTGATTACGCGTGACCACGCCAACCAGGTTTTTGTCTGCTCCCAGTACCGGGAAGAGATGCTGTCCTTTAGGATTGTCCGTAGAGCGGATGAGCCCGTGCGCCTCCTCCAGCGTTCGATCGGCGGGCAGAACCACCACATTCGTCCGCATCACTTCGCGGACGAACAGAATCTCGAGCGGGTCGATTGCGTATTCCCGGCTCAAGTGATAACCGCGCCGCGAGATCTTCTCCGTCAGGATCGAGCGCTTGAGTGTGAGCACAGTGAACGAGTGCGCAAGGAAGTTTGCCACCACAAGCGGCAATAACATGTTGAAGTCGTGCGTCAACTCAAGGGCGAAGACAATCCCAGTGAACGGAGAGCGCATGGTACCGCCTAGAATTGCGCCCATACTGACGAGAGGCCAGAATCCCTGACCGAATTGAGGCAGGAATATGCTTTCAACCCCTCCGAGAGCCGCGCCCATCATCAATAACGGTGCAAGGACACCCCCGGAAGTGCCCGACCCTAGCGATATCATCCAAATCGCTGATTTCACCAGAAGAACGCCAGCGAACAGGGACAGGGGAACATTGCCCTTGAGCAAAATGCTGATCGTGTCGTACCCCACTCCGAGGGCCTGCGGGAAAATGAGACCACCGAGCCCTACGAAGACTCCACCGATGGCTGGCCACCACATCCAGTGGATCGGCAGTTTGTTAAAAGCATCTTCGGCCGCATAGACGCCCAGTGTGAGCAGTGCCGAGAGGGCGCCCGCGGCCAGACCAGCGATCACGCAACCACCTAGTCCTTGAAGTCCAATAAATTCCGGATGCGGCGGAACCGGGAAGAGAGGCCCGAGTCCGAGAAGATAACGTCTGGCCGCGCACGCCGTAGCACTTGCGAGCGCGACCGGGATGGCGCTGCGGGGCTTCCATTCAAACAGCAAAAGTTCAACCCCGATCAACACGGAAGCAAGCGGCGCCGCGAATGTGGCGGACATACCGGCAGCGGCGCCCGCGACAAGAAGCGTACGGCGCTCGATGCTGCTGAAGTGAAAGAACTGGCTGATCATCGAGCCGAAAGCTCCGCCAGTCATAATGATGGGACCCTCAGCGCCGAACGGACCGCCGGAGCCGATCGAGATCGCCGCCGAGAGTGGCTTAAGAATAGCCAGCCGCGGATGGACCTTGCTACCGTTCATCAGAATAGATTCGATTGCTTCCGGAATCCCGTGCCCGCGGATGCGCTCGGAACCGTATCGGGCCATGAGTCCGACAATCAGTGATCCGATCACGGGCACGGCCACGGCGTAAGCACCAAGGTGATTCCCGGCAGGAGACACGAACGAAGCCTGTATGCGCCCGTAGTAGAAGAGGTTTGTAAAAAGACCGATCAACTTGAGAAGGATCCACGCGACGTACGAACTCAGAATCCCGATGCCGATCGCCACCAGCGAAATCGGAATGACCCGGACCGTCGTCGTGAAGTCTCCCAGTTCCTCCAGTGAGGACTTTCGGTGTTCAGGGCGCGATTGAACTTTCATGCCGGTCTCCTCCCCTGTCGCACCGGGTGCACCACCGCCCGGAGCGCTTCCGAAAGAGCCGGGCCGGAAACGCGCAATTCTTCCCAGTGGAGAAGCGAAAGCTGATGCAACAAATCCTCACCTCGGCGCGTGATCTCAACCAGGACCTGCCGACGATCCTCAGTCGAGTGCCGCCGCGCAACGGCCCCGCGTTCTTCAAGACGATTGACGAGCTCCACCGTGCTGTGATGGCGCAAATAGAGCTGCCGGGACAGGGCGGCAATTGTGGGACGAGTGTCTTTGGGCAGACCTTTAATCGCCAGCAGCAGTTGGTGCTGCTGAGGTTCGATGCCCTTCGCGCGGGCCACCTCTTCGCTGAAGTGCAGGAATTTCCGGATGCACCGCCGGAATTCGGCCAGTTGACGATAGCCTGCGTCCGGGATATCCCGCTTCGCTAAGTCCGAGTCTGGATTGTCCTCTCCCCACGCCACCGGAGAGCCCTCCGGATGTATCGTAACACGATACACGGGGCCGCGAAATATAAGCGTAGTGCCTGACAAGATCCTGTTATTGTTTGGTCGTGAAGTGTCTTACCGTTCTGGCGCTGGCTGTCCTTGTGCCGCTCGGGTGCCGCGGATCCGATACCGGGTGGACACTGGTCCGCAGTCCCCATTTCCAGGTTTATTCTCAACTAGGCGAGCAGGATGGCCGATCGATCGGCCTGACACTCGAGCAACTACGAGGGTTCTTCCTCACATCCGGCGAGCTCGGAGCCCATGCTGCTCTTGAAAACGATCGCCCGGTTCGAGTACTCCAGTTCGCAACGACAGCTGCGTACGCTTCTTTCCGCCCCCGCTCGGTCGCCGATGCGTTCTTCGTCGGATCGGAAGCAGTTAACTATATCGTCCTTGCGCCGGCAGGACCGAATCGCCCGCGCACGCTGGCACACGAATACGCTCATCTCGTCGTGCACTCGGCAGGCATCCATCTGCCTCCCTGG
>Ga0308175_100001065_pt1 | contig 18248 bp, 14 predicted proteins | sample PhyCR1_3_FD_203893 | JGI IMG/M metagenome (GOLD analysis project Ga0308175, IMG submission 203893) | Soil microbial communities from UC Gill Tract Community Farm, Albany, California, United States - DLSLS.C.R1 | ecosystem: Environmental > Terrestrial > Soil > Agricultural land | place: USA...
TGATGTACGATCACGCCGAAGAATTTAATGCCGCGGTCCTGGAGTTCCTTTCAGAGCCCGCGCAAGTGCACAGGCCGCACGCGGCGCGAGATGATTAACGTCTTCAGGGCCGCTAAGCCGTCGGGAGCGAAGCTCCTGACATGGGCTGGGGTGACCACGGCTGCTGCTTTGGCCATCGGAAGTTGGCTCCGCCAATGTCACGAGCGCAAGTGCCTGTTGAGAGCCGGCGTGATCCGACCGTTGCAATCAACCTGGTACGACGTGGACGGGCTTCGCATCCACGCGCGCGTTTCAGAACAGTCGGCCACGGCTGATCGTGATCCTGTGATCCTGATCCACGGCCTAGGCGTGTCGAGCACCTACTTCATTCCGAGTGCAGAGCGCCTCGCCCTCCGTTTCGCTGTTTTCACACCTGATCTGCCTGGGCATGGACAATCCGCGGTCATGTCTTCTCATCCGAATATAGAGGAGCTGGCCGAGTTCGCTTTGCGATGGATGAGCGCGGCCGGCATCTCACGCGCAGCCATAGTTGGTCATTCCATGGGCTGTCAAGTCGCTATCGAGATGGCCTTACGCGAGCCGGACAGAGTCAGCCGCCTCGTATTGGCTGCGCCTACACCGGACCCACAGGCTCGTAATGTCGCCGATCAGTTCTGGCGCCTTCTGGTCGGTACCCTGTTCGAACGAACAGCACTCACGATCATTGTCCTCAAAGATTACCTGCGCATGGGAGCACGTTTTGTCCCGGAATTCTATGTCATGCTTCGGTATCCAACGGAGAAGAAACTGCCTTTCCTTACCGTTCCAACGGTTGTGATTCGCGGAGAGAACGATCCCGTCGTTCCGCAGCGTTGGGCCGAACAGGCCGCAAGTCTCGTTGCCAATAAACACGTCCTTGTCATACCGGGCTGGGGGCATGCTGTCCAGTACAGCGCGGCGCCGGAATTCGTCGAGGCAATCGTACCCTTCCTGTCTCGCAACTCTGTTGAATACAATCGAGCCTGATACCCTCAATGACCAAACAGCACGGGCTTCTTACCTACCCGACATTTTTCTTGCTTCTGCTTAGCGGTGCGGCATCTGCCCAGACCCATCCCGCTCCGAACGCGCCACCGCTGGCCTACCGACCCGTTGAGAACTGGGCCAAGCTGCCGGACGGCCTCAATCTCGGCGAGTGTTCCGGAGTCGCCGTCGACAAATCAGACAACGTCTGGGTGTTCAACCGGGGTTCTCACCCTGTGGTCGAATTTGATCGGAACGGGAAGATGCTGCAGGCGTGGAATGACGTGCCGGTAAAGTCCTCACACGGAATTCGCGTTGACCCGGAAGGCAACATCTGGCTCATCGATGTGGCAGGTCACAAGGTCATGAAAATGTCGCCATCCGGCCATGTACTAATGGTTCTCGGGGCGGTCGGAGGTGCCACCGGGGACCAGAATGAGAAGTACGCGTTCAACCGTCCCACGAATGTCGGGTTTGCTCCCGATGGTTCATTCTTTATTACGGACGGGTATGGCAACTCGCGGGTCGCTAAATACACGAAAGACGGTGACTACATTACCCAGTGGGGAAGCAAGGGAACGGGTGATAACCAGTTCAACATCGTTCACGACATCGTGATCGACAATAGCGTGAAGCTGTACGTCAATGATCGCGAGAACGACCGGATCCAGATCTTCGATCAATCCGGTAAGTTCCTGGGAAAGTGGTCAAACCTCGGAGCGGCGTGGGGCCTTGCCTACGTTCCCCGCGAGAATGTGTTTTTCATGAGCGATGGCGCAAACGACGAAATCATCAAGCTCGACGCGAACGGAAAAATATTGGGCAAACTCGGTTCACACGGGAAAGGTCCTGGCAAGCTTCACTACCCGCATAGCGTAGCGGTCGACAGCACTGGGGCGCTGTACGTGGCTGAGATCCTGAACTGGAGAGTTCAGAAGTTCGTTCCGGCAGAGTAGCTGTTCATGAACTCTGTCCTCTTTGAACCCTCGGCGCGGTTCGAACGTCTAAGATGGAGAGCGAGTTTCTAACTACATGTACAACCAAACCTCACAAAGTTCCGTTTGGGAGAAGTTGAGCGGAACCACCTACCTCAGTGGGCGTAGTGCGGCAATCGTCAAGCAAACATATCTGTATTTCGGCTTGGCGGTTTTCAGTGCTTTGGCCGGCGGTTATGTCGGGGCTACCTCCGAAACCCTGGCTCGGTTCTTCTCCGGTTGGCTCGGGTGGATTGCAGCCCTCCTGTTGCTGAACCTCGTTCCGCGAGTCGCGATTAGTGTGCGCCACAACCACCAGCTCGGAGTGGCTGCGCTGGTCGCGGATGGGTTTATATCCGGTATTGCTTTGTCGCCGCTACTATGGGTTGCGCGCCTGATTGCGCCCGAGCTCATACTTGTCGCACTCGGAATCACGGCGTTCGTCTTTGTGGGCGTGACCGCTTACATCATGAGCACGCGCCGGGAGTTCTCAGCGCCTCGCGGCCTTATGATGGGCTTGTTCTTTGCGCTCATCGGCACGATGGTGTTGAACAGCTTCCTCCATATCGGTTTCATCGGCATCCTGATCGGGCTCGGCATTGGTGCCCTCGGCGTATTTACGCTGGTCTATTCCACCAGCGCTGTGTTGCGTACGCCGGACGCGGACAGTCCCATTCCAGGAGCGCTGATGCTGTTCGCCGGCGTCTTCAACGTCTTCGTCGCCGCTCTGAATATCCTGCTGCGCGTTCTGAACGGCAGCCGCGATTAAGCGAACTTCGACACAAGACCGTCAACAATCATTCCGTACAGCAAATGGGCAGCGAGTGCCGAAAGGTGAGACCCGGCACCCGCTGCCCTTGGATTTTCTAGGCCAGCGGCGAATACGGCCAGTTCGTCACCTATGAGCCACAAACCTCCTCCAAACGCAGTTCCGCGGCCCGTCGTGACATATGGGTACCGTTCACTGGCCAGGGCGTAGCCCGCACCGGTGCAAATCCCGAACAGATAGTGAATGGCTGCGCCGACCTGCTCCGCGTTTTGGGTTTGCAGGTCTTGTCCGAATACCGCTCGTGCAGCTTTCGCGTCCGTTTGGGAACTCAACCCGAAAGCGTTCCGATCGCAATAGCGCACGACGGCCTTCATCGCGATACTGCCCAAGGCTCCGCCCAGAGCACCGGCCAGGAGCCGCCGACTACGTGCAGCCATCCGTTCCTTTTGGACTGCGCATAGCCTCGCATACGCCGACACGCAAATAATGTCGAAGTTGCTCTTCGTCCAAGCTCGAGGGATCGAAGAGCACGTTCAAAGCGGCGCCATCCAGGATGGCTGCGATCTCAGCGGTACGACGGCGTTTCTCCTCGACCGATAATTCCGCCAACTCCGGAAGGAGGCGATCCACCTTTTCCGTGCAGCATCGCAGCAGCATCTGGGCGTGCAGTTCGGCGAGTCTGTTCTGTTTGTTAGGTTGGCGGATGGCGTACATCTTGAATTCGAGGCTGAGAAGAGTACGCTGGCGGTCCCGTAGCAGCGTCAGGAGGTCGTCCGTCACGGTGTCGATTCGCTCCTCGCGTGTAACTGCGGCCCGTAACCGGGGCTGGACACGCTCCTGGTCCCGCAGGAGATCTTCTTCGAAGATCGCGAAAAACACATCTTCCTTGTCTTCGAAGTTGGCGTAGAACGCTCCACGCGTCTTCCCGGCATGGCTAGCTATGTCTTCAATGCGGGCATATTCAAAACCATCTCTGGCAAAAATCGCGCGGGCGGCACGAATCAGATCTCCGCGCGTCTGCAGCGCGCGCTTCTGTTTGTGAGCGGTCCCAAGCGAGCCCGGGGCGCCCTCTACTTGGGGCGATTTCTCTGAATCGTGCATAGCTGGCCCTGTATCAAAGATAGGGTCAAACATACAGGAATGTATATTTTTCTATCTAGAAAGTTTTTCAGCGTTTCCGGAGGCGATTCGGTTTGGAACAGCTAAGTGTAACCCGGCAGTCACGAGCTCCGCGGCTCGGAAACATTTTGCAGACAACTCTTATTCTTTCAGCGGTGGCGCTAGGCTGCCTTGCGTTCACTAGCTGTGGAGGCCAAAATAAGGCGGCTCCGGCTCCCATGGGGCCAATGCCTGTTTCCGTTACAAAGGTGCAGCAGGCGGACGTAGCCCTGACCGGCCAGTGGGTCGGGACAATCGACGGCTTCATCAATGCGCAGATTCAACCTCAAGTCAGCGGGTACCTGATTCGGCAGAAGTACCAGGAGGGTTCCGTTGTCTCGAAAGGCCAGATCCTGTTCGAGATCGATCCCAGGCCATTTGAAGCGCTGGTGGACCAGGCAAAAGGGCAAGTGGAGCAGGCACAGGGGCAGGTGGCGCAGGCTCAGGCCCAAGTGGCCCAAGCTCAGGCTCAACTGGGACTGGCCCAGATCAATGTGAACCGGGACACGCCTTTGGCCCAGGCGAGAGCCGTTGCACAGAGCCAGCTCGATAACGACAAGCAGCAAGCTGCTCAAGCGGAGGCGGCGGTTCGCTCCGCCCAGGCGAATGTGCGTTCTGCGCAGGCTGCAGTGACGGCGGCACAAGCCGCTCTCGAAACAGCCAAACTGAATCTGGGATTCACGCATGTCCGTTCGCTGATCGACGGTGTTGCCGGGCAGGCGACTACGCAAGTCGGTAACCTGGTCAGCCCCCAATCAGTGTTGACATCGGTTTCCCAACTCAATCCGCTCAAGGTTTACTTCTCGATCAGCGACACAGAATACCTGAGTCTCATCAGACAGGCTCGCCAAAGCGGAGGCGATCTTCTCGCAGGGAAGTCGAATGTGCCGCTCACGCTGACGCTTGCCAACGGGCAAGTCTATCCGCAGAAAGGGCGCGTTGTGTGGGTGGATCGTCAGATGAATGAGCAGACGGGCGCAATCCGTCTGGCCGCATCTTTTGCAAATCCGGGCAACGTTCTTCGGCCGGGACAGTTCGCGCGTATCTCCGCCAATACAGAGGTGCGCCGCAATGCAATGCTGGTGCCTCAAGTCGCGGTCCTGGACATGCAAGGGATCAAGCAGGTCTACACGGTCGGACCGGACACCAAGGTGCATGTTGTCAATGTGAAACTTGGCCCGGAGTACGGGACAGACTGGGTGATCGATAGTGGAATTGCGCCGGGCACGGCTGTAATCACGGACAATCTCCAGAAGCTGAGAGAAGGCGCTCCTGTTTCCCCGCAGGAGAAGCCGGCCGCCGCGGTCGCACCGACCTCTTCGGCGAAAGAACCTGCCGGGGACTAATCCATGTCTAAGTTTTTTATCCGCCGGCCCATTGTGGCCATTGTGATCGCGATTGTCACCGTCATTCTCGGCACCGTTTCGATGCTGACGCTTCCGACGTCGCAATATCCCGACATTGTTCCGCCCGAAATCCAGGTGCAGGCCACCTACGCAGGAGCGGACGCTAAAACATTGCAACAGGCGGTTTCGACGCCCATCGAGCAGCAGATGAACGGCGTCGACAACATGCTCTACATGTACTCCGTGAACGCCAACAACGGACAGGCGACGGTTTACGTGGATTTCGACGTGAAAACCAACGCCGATACCGACCAGGTGCTTGCGCAGCTTCGGGTTTCCCAGGCGCAGGCGCAGCTTCCGGCGCAGGTGAATACTGCCGGTTTGACGGTTTTGAAGTCTTTGACTTCACCGCTGATGCTGATCAGCCTGTCCTCGCCCGACCAGAGATATGGCCCCGACTTCCTTACCAACTACGCCATTATCAATCTGCAGGATGAGCTGACGCGCGTTCCCGGCGTGTCCCGAATTCAGGTGTTCGGCGGGCAGTACGCATTGCGGGTCTGGGTGAAGCCGGACCAGCTTGCAAAGCTGGGTGTCACTGCGACGGAAGTGATCGCGGCTCTACAAAGCCAGAACAATGTGAATCCTGCCGGCCAGATTGGCGGCGAGCCCGTCCCAAAAGGGCAGCAGTTCACATACACTGTGCGAACGCAGGGCCGGCTTGTCACGCCCGAAGAGTTCGGCAAGATCATCATACGCGCCAATCCCGATGGGTCGGTGCTTTATCTGCGTGACGTGGCTCGTGTGGAACTTGGGACTCAGGTTTATAACTTGACGGCCCGGTATAACAACGCACCCTCGGGTGTGATGGCCGTATACCAGCTTCCGGGATCAAACGCGGTTGCTACCGCGAAGGCTGTCAACAAGCGCATCAAGGAGCTTTCCGCCAACTTTCCAACGGGCATGATCTATAGCGTGCCGCTGGATACGACCAAGGCAGTGACCGCTGGTATTCACGAGATCGTAATCACGTTGCTGATTGCCCTCGGCCTCGTCATTCTCGTTGTTTACATATTTCTGCAGGGCTGGCGCGCGACTCTGATTCCGTTGCTTGCGGTGCCTGTGTCGCTGATCGGAACGTTCATCCTGTTTCCGGTGCTCGGATATTCCATCAACACCCTTTCGCTCTTCGGACTGGTGCTGGCGATCGGACTTGTCGTAGACGACGCCATCATCGTGGTGGAAGCTGTCGAACGCTTGATCCACGACGGACTTTCGCCACGTAATGCCGCAGTCCGGGCTATGGAAGAGGTGGGTGGGCCGGTTGTGGCGATTGCGCTGATTCTTGCCGCTGTCTTCATTCCGACTGCCGCAATCCCTGGGATTACCGGCCGCCTGTATCAGCAGTTCGCTGTGACCATCGCGATTTCGGTTCTGATTTCCGCCTTTAACGCTCTGACGCTCAGTCCGGCATTGGCTGCACTTTTGTTGAAGCCAAAGGCGGAGGGTCGCCGCCGTGGTCCTTTGGCGCGCTTCTTCGATTGGTTCAACCGGATGTTCGGCCGGACCACCAATTCCTATGTTTCGACGTCCCGTGTCTTGCTTCACAAGTCCGGATTCACCATGTTGGGGCTGGCTCTAGTCACGGTGCTAGCCGTGCTCTTTGGCGCCCGCCTTCCAACTGGATTCATTCCGCAAGAGGATCAGGGCTATATGTTCGTTGCTCTTCAATTGCCTGATGCTTCTTCACTCCAGAGAACTGACGCGGCTGCCCAGAAGATTAGTGATGCCATGCTGCACACACCCGGGATTGCAGGGGTGATCGGTGTCAACGGATTCAGCCTTTTGACGCAAACGCAGAGCACGAACACGGCCTTCTTCTTCGTCTCGCTCAAGCCTTGGGATGAACGAAAATCCAGGCAGGAGCAAATCGGGAGCATCCAAGCGAGCCTTCAGCGCCAGTTAGCCGGTGTGAGCGAAGGTCTGGCGTTCTCGTTCCCGCCGCCCGCCATTCCGGGCATCGGTACGTCGGGCGGCGTCACGATGATCGTGCAGGATCGGTCGGGCAATGACGATCAAAACTTCCTGACAAAAAACCTCTTTGGGTATCTCGGAGCGGTATCGAAGCGGCCTGAGATTGCCGCGGCCATCCCGTCCTATCTGCCGGCCGTCCCGCAGCTGTACGCGGATGTAGACCGCGAGAAGGTAAAGCAGCAGCAGGTTGATCTGAACAACGTGTACAACACCATGCAGACGTTCATGGGTGGTTATCTGGTCAATTACTTCAACCGATTCGGACGCCAGTGGCAAACGTTTGTCGAGGCGGAAGGGGATACCCGTACCAACATTCAGAACATCAATCAGTTCTATGTCCGAAGTGCCAACGGTAGCCAGGTGCCGCTGGGTTCGCTCGTGCACGTGCGGCAGATCACTGGACCGGAGTTCATCCTTCGCTTCAACGAATACACCTCGGCTCAACTAAATGTCACCGGTGCTCCCGGATACAGCTCGGGACAGGTACGGGCTGCACTCGAAGAAGTATTCAACCAAACCATGCCGGCCGGTATGGGCTTCTCTTACTCCGGAATGAGCTTTCAAGAGCAACAAGCGGCACAGGGCATTCCAACCTGGGTTGTCTTCGGACTCTCGCTGCTTTTCGTCTTCCTGATTCTGGCGGCGCTGTATGAGAGTTGGACTCTGCCCTTTAGCGTTCTGCTCAGCACACCCGTTGCAATCCTGGGGGCTTATTTTGCGCTCAGCTTGCGATCGCTCGAAAACGACATCTTCGCCACGATCGGCTTGATCATGTTGATCGGTCTGTCGGCCAAGAATGCCATCCTGATCGTCGAGTACGCGGTTCTCGATTACCGGGGCGGTAAGTCTATTTGCGATGCAGCTTTGGGCGCGGCGCGATTGCGGTTCCGTCCCATCGTGATGACGGCGCTCGCGTTCATCTTCGGTTGTTTGCCGTTGTGGACGGCGAGCGGGTCGGGTGCAGTATCGAGAAGAATCCTTGGCACTGTGGTGATCGGTGGAATGCTTCTCGCGACCGCAATTGGAATCCTGATGATTCCCGTCTCCTTCGCCGTCGTTGAATACCTTTCGCATCGATTCGCTCGAGGCGGAAAGGGAACAACGATGGATTCCACTCATCCACCGGAAAGTGATGACTCGGGGCCAGGTGGGCTTCAACCTCAGCCGGAAGGAGGTCACGCATGAGAACTGCGGTTTTCGCTTCCAGTGCCGCCTTAGCTCTGCTTCTCACTGCGAGTTGTACCGTTGGGCCTAATTATTCAAGACCGCAGGTGCCGACCGCGCCAACGTACCGCGGATCAGATAACACGGAGGTCTCGAGCGCTAAAGAGAACTCATTTGGCGATCAGAAGTGGGCCGATGTGTTCCGTGAGCCGGAGTTGCAGAACCTGATTCGCACGGCTCTCGAGAAGAACTACGACGTCCGCATCGCGGCACAACGAATTCTCGAACAAGCGGCTCAGGTTCGCATCACTCGCTCGCAGCAGTTCCCGACGCTCAACGTGGGAGGAACTGGAATCGGCGCTGAACTTCCGTCCTCGTTAAGCAGCGTCATCGGGAGCCCGCTGGTGGCCGGCAGTTTTAGTCTTTCAGCAGCCTGGAACCCGGACTTCTGGGGATTGTACCGTCGTCAGACGGAAGCCGCGCGAGCCCAGTTGCTCGCCCAGACATGGGCACAGCGGGCGGTGCGATTAACGCTTGTGCAGCAGGTAACGGGAACCTATCTGGAATTGCGGGCCCTGGACCGCCAATTAGACATTGCCCGGCAAACGTTGAAAATCCGGCAGGATTCCCTTGAGTTGACGCGGAAGCTGGAAACTGGCGGAGCGGTACCGCTTTCCGACCTTCGACAAGCGGAACAGCTGCTCTATCAGGCGACCTCTCAGATTCCACAACTCGAGGAAGCCATTCAGCAGAATGAGAATGGACTCCGCGTATTACTAGGTGAAACTCCCGGCCCCGTAGCGCACTCTGGAGCGAAAGCTCTTGATCCGCCGCCGCAGGATTTGCCGGTCGGGATACCTTCGCAGTTGCTGGAGCGAAGACCCGACATTCAACAGGTCGAAGCGCAGTTGGTGGCGGCCAACGCGCAGATCGGCGTGGCTCGCGCGCAGTTCTTCCCACAACTGTCTTTGAGTGCTTCGGCCGGTGTCGGGGGAGGCAGCCTCCCGGAAATCCTCGACTGGTCCAACAAAACTATTTACGGGATCGGATCGCTTGCACAACCTATCTTTGCCGGGGGCCGGCTGAAAGGCCAGTTGCAGCAGTCTGAGGAAGTGCAAAAACGGTTGGTCCTCACTTATCAGCAGACCATCACGGGTGCGTTCCGCGATGTTTCGAACGCCCTGGTCGCACTGAAAAAGCAACGTGGAGTTCGTGAGGAGCAGGAGAAGCTTGTAGCGGCGGCGCAGGACGCAACGCGCCTGGCCCGTCTGCGATACGAGGGTGGCGCGACCAGCTTTCTGGAAGTGCTCACGACTGATTCCTCTCTGTTCTCGGCGCAGCTGAACCTGGTGAATGCGCAGCAGAGTGAAGCTTTGGCGTTGGTTCAGCTCTACAGCGCGCTCGGCGGAGGCTGGCAATAAGCCGCCGCGACGCGCGAATCCCGCCTTCCTTCCCGCCCGGATCTGATCTACCATGTCCCTGTGACGCCTCGTACGCCCCACCGCGGTTCCGACCGAGTCTTCCAGTGTCTTGAAACGTTTAAGATCGAACTTCCCTCCTGGGGGTTTGCCAACACCGGAACCCGGTTCGGAAAGTTCCTTCAAGCGGCGGCGGCAACGTCCATTGAGGAGAAATTCAGCGACGCAGGCCAGGTTCACGCCCTAACCGGGATCTGTCCCACAGTAGCGTTGCACGTGCTTTGGGATTTTCCGGACGGAGTCGCGAGTTCGAAGGAGATCGTCGCGCTCGGCAATCAATATGGCGTTCGCCCGGGCGGTATCAACCCGAACTATTTCCAGGATCAGATCTATAAGCATGGCTCGTTTGGTAATCCTGACGAAACTGCCCGACGGCAGGCGTTGCAACATACGATCGACAGCGTAGAGATTGCACGCCGGGTACACAGCCGGGACATCTCTTTGTGGTTCCCCGATGGATCCAACTATCCGGGAACGGCTAACATCCGGCAACGGAAGCAATGGTTCTCGGATCTGCTCCAGGCGGCTCATCGCGAACTTTCCTCCGATCAGCGGCTGCTGGTGGAGTACAAGCCGTTCGAACCAGCGTTCTATCACACAGACATCGCGGATTGGGGAATGGCACTACTGTTGGCACGCGCTGCAGGGCCGCAAGCCAAGGTGCTGGTAGACACGGGCCATCATTACGCCGGAGAGAACATTGAGCAGATCGTTGCCTGGCTTCTCTCGGAAGATATGCTCGGAGGCTTCCATTTCAATGACCGGCGGTATGCCGATGACGATCTGACGCTTGGCTCCATTGATCCCTACCAGGTCTTCCGAATTTTCCACGAGATCGCCTTTTTCGAATGGGAAGCAGGAACCCGAGCCGATATCGCTTACACCATCGACCAAAGCCATAACCTCAAGGGCAAGATCGAGGCCATGATCCAGAGTGTGATGATGGCCCAGGAGCTCTTTACGAAGGCGGCTTTGGTCAATCACGAACAACTCGCGGACGCGCAGAAAGCGTCCGATCTGGTGCGCGCGGAATCATTGCTGCAGGATGCATTCGCGACCGATGTACGGCCTATCATTCGTGAATGGCGCGCTTCTAAGGGATTGCCCGAAGATCCCATGGCCGCTTTCCGCGCGAGTGGTTACCTCGAGAGAATCACCGCCGAGCGGCGGGCCAGGAATATGTCCGGCGTGACGTCTTACGCTTAGATTCAGAGTGCCGCTAATCACTAACCAAACCCGTCGTATTTAAGGTCTTCAATAATGCCACAAACCACTGAAACTGTTCACCTCAAAGATCTCTGGGATGAGAAAGAAGCAGCGAAGCTCGCCAATGATCAGTTAAGTCTGCTGCGCTACCGTTCCAACCTGCTTGGAGCCGATCTGCGCATCACAAACTTCGGAGGCGGGAACACCAGTTCAAAGTTCGAGATGCCTGACCCGTTTACGGGTAAGCCCGTTCGCGTTCTGGCCGTGAAGGGAAGCGGCGGCGACCTGGGCTCGATTCAAAACTCCGGTTTTGCCATTCTTTATCTCGATCGTCTCGAACAGCTGAAACAGCTGTATCGTGGCGAGGAATTCGAAGATGAGGTGGTCAGCTACTATCCGATCTCAGCGTTCGGAACGAACAAAGTCGCGGCTTCGATCGATACCCCGCTGCACGCGTTTCTCCCCTTCGACCACGTTGATCACCTGCATCCCGATTGGGCCATCGCCATTGCGGCGAGTGCGAACGGGAAAGCCAAACTCGAGGAGTTCAACCGCAAGTTCGGACGCAACATCCAGTGGCTTACCTGGCAACGCCCGGGCTTCGAACTCGCGCTTCAGCTCGAGAAGATCGTGAAGGACAATCCAGGCTGTGATGGAGTTCTCCTGGGCAGCCATGGACTATTCACGTGGGGTGATACACAGCGTGAGTGTTACCTGAACAGTATCCGCACGATCGACCAGATGGGCGAGTTTATCGCGGCGCATCAGAAGAACGGCGCAGCGCTCTTTGGAGGCGCCAAGCATAAGCCTGTATCCGATCGTCGGGCCGTAGCAACCACACTGCTGCCTGCATTGCGCGGCATTGTATCGTCGAATCGCCGGGTGATAGCGCATTTCACTGATCACGAAGACGCTCTCGCGTTTGCAAATTCCGAGTGGGCCCAACAACTGGGCGGGCTCGGCACCAGTTGCCCGGATCACTTCCTGCGCACTCGTATCTGCCCGATGTTCATCGACTGGAATCCTGCCGAGCAGGATGTCGAAGCCTTGAAGGCACGCATCGAGCAGCAGGCGGTCACATATCGCGGCGAATATGGCAGCTACTACAAGGACTGGGCCACGAAAGATTCCCCCAAGCTCCGCGACTCGAATCCATCTGTAGTTGTGATCCCGGGTCTCGGCATCTTCGGATTCGGCAAGAACAAAAAAGAAGCCCGGATCACGACCGAATTCTTCATTAACGCCGTGCACGTGATGGCGGGCGCCAACGCGCTCGATAGCGGCGCAGAACCGCAGCATCCGTATCCGCAGGCGAGGCACGCCGAGCAATCCAAACAGTTTGTCAGCTACAAGAACTACGTCGCGCTTCCGCGTTCAGAGGCCTTCCGCATCGAATACTGGGCGCTCGAAGAGGCGAAGCTGCAACGTATGCCTCCCGAAGCTGAGTTTAGCCGGAAGATCGTTCTGGTCATCGGGGGCGGAAGCGGTATCGGAAGGGAAGTGGCGCTGCTCCTCGCAAAGAAGGGTGCGCATATTGTTGTCGCCGACCAGAATGCGGCAGGCGCCAAGGAAGTTGCCGCCGAAGCTGCCGCCTTGTCGTCATCCGAGAACGTATCGCATACGCAGGTGGACCTGAGCTCCGGAGTCAGCGTTGCCGAGGCGGGACGCTTCACGGTGTCGCAGTTCGGCGGTCTCGATGCCATCGTGAATACGGCGGCGATTTATCCGGTTCCCGGACCTGACGGCGAGTTGACCGAAGCGCAGTGGAACAAGACATTTGCCATCAACGTGACGGGCAATTACTTGCTGATGAAGGAACTCTACTGGATCATTAAAGACCAGAAATTGCCGGCAGCCATGGTTCTGACAAGCTCCGCAAACGCGGTCGTACCGAAGCACGGCAGCGAAGCTTACGACATCAGCAAAACGGCATTGAATCACCTGATCCGCGAGCTCGCGGTAGGCTTTGGCCCGCTCGTTCGAGTCAACGGAATTGCACCGGCCACTGTGGTCGCCGGTTCAACCATGTTCCCGCGCGATCGTGTCATCAACTCGCTCCAGAAATACAAAATTCAGTTCTCGGAATCTGAGTCGACGGAGGAGCTGCGGACGAAGCTTGCCGAGTTCTATGCACAGCGCACGCTAACCCGCCGGCCGATTCTTCCCTCCGATTGCGCGAATGCCATTGTTTGGCTCGCCAGCGAGGAGAGCGCCAAAACGACCGGGCACATCATCCCGGTTGACGGTGGATTACACGAAGCGTTTCTCCGATAGCCCTGATGCAGCGCGTCTGTTTTGTCCTGCAAGTGCGGCCGGAGCGTCTTGAAGAATACAAGGCGAGACATCGGGAGGTTTGGCCCGAGATGCGGCAGGCACTTGCGGAGACGGGCTGGGGGAACTATTCGCTATTCTTACGGCCTGACGGCCTGCTCGTGGGGTATCTGGAGACAGAGGACTTCGAAGGGGCTCGGAAGGGAATGGCGGGCAGGGAAGTGAACGCGCGCTGGCAGCAGGAAATGGCGGAGTTTTTCGTTTCTCCGAAGAGTGACTTGCCCGATCAGGCAATGTCACCCCTCGAAGAAGTGTTCCACCTCGACTAGTTCAACGTCGATCGCAGTTTCGTAATCGTCGTATCTGTGTTCGTCGCGGCTGCAGCGACAGTCTCGGTTGCATCCGATATCACCGTTGAGGTGGTCGTATCGAGTGCGGTTGCAACGGCGGTTGCCGTCGTTCCAGCCGTCTTCACGGTCGCGTCCGTCGTAGTGGTAGCTGCGGCCGCTGCTGCTGTTACCGGTTCTGTAGTGGTTGCGGCGGCAGCCGTCGTGGTTGCGGGTGCCGGGGCCGATCCGCTGATGATCTGCGCCAGTTGCGCGCGCGCGGCTTCCCAACTGTCAGGATCGGCCGACCAGCTGATACCGCCAACAAACCACGAGGGATCTCCTTGCGGTGCAGGGTTTTCCCATAGAGCCTTCGGGATCACGGTATTCATGATGTTCTGAACCGCGCCGGCATTGATGCGGGACGCCAGGGCAAGGTAATCAGAATCCTGAATACCACGACGCCATTCCTTCAAGCGTAGGCTGGCGAATGGACCATCCACGCCGTACGAATCACTCTGGTTCATCACGTCAGTTCCCGGATAGACCAGTACACCGTTGCCGTTTGTCGTGCCGTTCGATCCATACATGCCAAGGAACGGATCGTAGTAGCTCTGGGTGCCCCAGGTAACGGCGGTCTCGAACCGGTTGTGGGTGCCGCTCAGGTTTGCCTGCCAGTAATACCAACCGTCGATGCCCTCTTTGTATTGGGCCCAAGGCAGGGTGCGGGGCGCCACACCGTCATCTTCTGTATTCAACGTGCCAACGCCGGGCCGGCCATCGTTATACATCCAGAGTTTCTTTCCCGAACCCGCTCTCAGGTTGTTCGCAACGGATTGCGTGATTCCGGTTACGTCGCAGATAGGAATGAGCGGGCAAGAGCCAATACCGGCATGCGTCGCAGGAATGTCCATGCTGGGAGTAATGACGCTCGCCGCCACCATATCCAAAGTTGAGAAGGAATACATACGGTTTCCCGGTCCAGGATTCTCGTTCATCCACCGGGACCACATCTCGAGCGTAGGCGCGGTCGAATAGGCGGGCTCATCTGCCAGGTAAAGGAAGGTTTCGTTGCCCGGCGCGTGCGTTTCGAACCAGTTGACCCAGTTGTTTGTGTGCTGCCACATCTCGGCCTCGGATCCGTTCCTCCACGACCAGTTCTCATAAAGGCCCACAGCGTAGACACCGACGGGTGTTCCGACTCCAGGACCGTCGTAGCCGTTGGCTGCCGTGAAAAGCTGTCCGGTATACCGGGGAACAGACGCGGCACACGGATTGTCGGCAACCGGGCAGTCGTTGTCGCCAAGCAGTGCGATCTTGTGGCGGTGGAACATCTCGTAATACCGATCGCTGATCGTGCGCACGCGTTGCCCGTCCGTGCTGAGCGGATTCGCGTAACCGCCGTAGCCCGTGGCGTAGCGCCACATGACGTCCGAGGCCGTGAACGGCATCATCACCTTCGTACTTGGCACATCGGGAAGCGAGAAGTTGTACACCGTGAGCTGGACGGGAACCACGCGCGACACCGATGAGCCCTCACGCACGGTGACGTTGCCAGTGTACGTTCCGGCAGGTGCAGTCTTAGGGATGTAAACATCGCCCCAAATGCTCTCGTTCTCGCCGGCCTGGATCGTAAAGTTCTGGCTCAGCTCAAGCGGAACGAGAATGTCCGGGTAGAACTTGTCATGATCGGGACGGTCTGTCCAACCGCCGATGCCGTTGCCGTTTGCGTTCGCGACTGGTAACCGGAAGCGTGTCGGATAGATCAATTCGTCGCCTTTGTAGTACCCGAAGAAGCTGAGCCCCTTAATCTGCAGATAGCGCGTGTAGAACAGTTCGATCGGGCGATTCACCCAGCTAAATACGCCGTTGCCGGAAGCGGGAGTGGATTGGATGACCGCGCCGTTCGGTCCTGTCAACGTGTCGAACGACACTGTGACGTTTGCCGCGGATGCGTGGGCAGCCTCGAGTACAAGATTGAAGCTAACCACCTCGTTGCGAGCGCCGGAGAGGAGAACCGTCGTCCCGTCCCAGGCCCGGTTGATCACCTTCCCCGTCACGTTCTCAGTGTGGTTTGTGGCGCGCAACTCGTCGCGAGTGACCTTGTCGCCTCCCTCGTTGGCCCAGACGCCCGATATGTTCGCTCCGATTAGGCTGGAAGCATTCAAAAGAAGTAAAAGGAAGAACACACCGGCCAATCGAGTGCCGGCGGATGCTAAATTGTTGAATTGATGCGCACGAGCACCCATTTGGGCATCCTCGGTGCACACACACACGTTACCTGATGGCATGTATCTGCTACTTATCCCCTTAGCGCCGTTTAGCGGCGCTTATAGTTTTATTTGAAGTATTCACTCTACAACGAAACACGCGCACGTGTGCATAAATATTCGTAATGTTTCAGGCTTTCTTCGCCGCATCGTACCGGTACGTTTAATACAAGCGCACGAGAAGTCCTGAAGATTGAAGGACTTCTTATGTCATCCCGCTAAATTAATAGCTGCATTATTATTGGGTTATGCTGAGCGGCGGGCGACGTGGATGATCGCCGGAGGGATCTGCGGCACTCCAGAGTTGTTGGGTGAGCGGTACGCGAACGAGGTTTGGTCGGGGCGGTGTGATTCGAACACACGACCCCCTGCGCCCAAGGCAGGTGCGCTACCAGGCTGCGCTACGCCCCGACTTTTCAATAGCTTACGGACTGTGTTGTTCGAGTAGATTACCTGAGGGCAGGTATGCTGTCGAATCGCTCTCATACTAACACGGGCCTGATGGCTTTCTGAGCCGAACGGAACATCAATGTCCCCAACCTAGCTCTCACTAATGACCGGACCACGCAGAAGCAACCGCCAGGGGTCAGCGTTGGAATTGAGTGTCCAGTCCTCGCTAGTGTTGAACCGGCTGATTCCTCGGCCTGTGGCGCTCGTCACTTCTCGTTTATCGATTTGGCGCTGTCAGGCTAAAAACGACGTCATTGACCGGTCCACATGAGTCGGATACGACTCCTGATGGTGCTGTGCGGAAGCGGGCCTGCTTTCTGCACACTGTGCAGGAGTTTTCGTAAAGTTCACGGACCATGGAACAGGCCAGCTCATCGTTCGCTCAACTCAGTTGTGCTCAGCTGAGGGATAAGGCGTAAGTTTAGGTCGAAGTGACGCGCAAGGTGCTCATCAATTCTTTTCACGATCTGGATGATAGGTGCTGCGCATCAATAGACCGTCAACAGCTCGTATTGTAAGGTTGAGTATGGAAACCATACGAATCGTTACGCATATCAGTAAACATGCAGGGTGCGGCGGGTTTATGGCAATGTCCCAAGAAGCACCACAGTACATTGTGGAGCATGAGGGCTTGGTCACCAGAATCGCTGGAGCTGAGATGGTTTGTCTGCGTTGCGGAGAGAGAATCCGCTCGCAGGATCAAGTGGAGACGCCAGAGGAATAGATCCTTTGGAGTGATCTGAGTACCATCAGCATGCAAGCACGCCAAGCATGGTCCCAGGTAACTTTACATCCGTAGCTCGCCTAGGACATTTCCCGTTGAACTTCTACTGAATGTTGTAGCTATCATGTGGCATCTTGGACCGGAGTCAGACCGGTCCTTTGTTTTAGCGAATGGTCTCTCCCGAGCACCATTCACAGTCCCATCCCGACGGCCTTAGTCTGCGCGGGCTGATCGAAGATGCGAACTACTCGCCGAGGCCATAGTGGATACCGTTCGTCGTGCGCCTAGCCAGCGGGTTTCTACCTGACGTTTCATGTCACGCCAGAAGAGACGCTCAACCGCTTCATCTACGAAATGGGTGCCGGCCAATGGGACATTGTTCCTCTTCCGACGACTGCTGGAGCAAGTCCTGCCCAAAAATTCGGGCTTCCGGGATTTCGAGGTCACCTGCGAGTTCCCTCATATCGGGCGCAAGACCGTGACGCTGAACGCGAAGAAGCTATTGCGCAGGGAGGATCAAGAGGATCTGATTCTACTTGCAATTGAGGACACAACGGCGCTCCAGGACGGACGGGAACGCGATGCCGTGCTGCTGCAAGAAAAGCAGGTACTGGTGCAGGAAGCTCATCACCGGCAATTAGTGGCCGCAGCCGTTGTCTACCTCACTGCGAACGCAGAGACCCTCAATCAGCCGCACGTCATGAGTAAGCCCTTATCCAGAGCCACGCTATCCAGCGTTATCGCAACTGCGCTCGCCGCGAGGCAGAGCGGATCCTCATCCTGAAGACGCAAACTGGTGCTTCGGGGAACTTGCCGGAGATAATTCGGGTTGAAAACGCGCAAGCTGACCAACTCGGCGGCGGTCGGCCCGTAGAGAAAGTCATCATCCCGTCCGTTGGCGAACGTAGCCGAAGCGTGGGCCAATCTCAATCCGAACTCCTTTCGCAACTGCGCTCCCAGCACACGCCCAGCACAGTTCACCGCACTTCATCACTTGCTGGTAGCAGCGCCAGATTAAATCAGTAATGCTCAACAGTGCGTATCAAATCTAATGACTCGTCAAGACTGCATGCCTT
>Ga0308175_100001066_pt1 | contig 18246 bp, 15 predicted proteins | sample PhyCR1_3_FD_203893 | JGI IMG/M metagenome (GOLD analysis project Ga0308175, IMG submission 203893) | Soil microbial communities from UC Gill Tract Community Farm, Albany, California, United States - DLSLS.C.R1 | ecosystem: Environmental > Terrestrial > Soil > Agricultural land | place: USA...
CCACCGCCTCGAAAGCTTTGCATAATTCCTGATCGCCCGCTTCCCGCTGGGCTATTCGCACACGCTCGTTGTAACGAAGCAGGTGGGGAGAAGTGTAGCAACCGGTACGATATCCTGCGCGGCTCAGAATGGCTTCCATCATTGCGCACGTTGACCCCTTGCCGTTGGTTCCTGCAACGGTTATAACCGGGAAAGACGGAAGGAGGCCGAGCTCAGCCCTTACCCGCTCCACGCGAGCCAGACCCATCTCGATGGTCTTCGGATGAAGGCTTTCCAGATACATCAACCACTCGGAAAGCGTCCGGGATTGTGGATGAAGCCTATTCACAATCGTGTCTGTGGCTCCTGCTGACTGCGTCGAATTGGAAGTGATGTTGGAAGTGACAAGCGAGAAGGCGATAAAGGAATAGCAAGAGAAATAGTAAGTGAAAATGAGGCCGGTCAGGTGCTGGAGATAAACAAGGTCTTCCAAAGGATGCCGCCCGTAGGGCTGCGAAAAGCTTTTTCCTTATTCTCCTGGAGATTCTCAAGACGGCGGCGGGGCGCGCATCAGTAACGTGCACAGGTTTGCAATCTTATCCCGCATGCGCCTGCGATCCACAATCATGTCGATGGCGCCATGCTCCAGCAGGAATTCAGCGCGCTGAAAACCTTCCGGCAATGTTTGACGCACCGTCTGCTCGATTACCCGCGGCCCTGCAAAACCAATCAACGCCCCCGGTTCAGCAATGACCACGTCGCCAAGGAAGGCAAAGCTCGCCGATACGCCTCCCATTGTGGGATCGGTCAGCACGGAAATGAAAGGAAGCCGATCCTCGCTCAACTGGGTGAGCGCTGCCGTTGTTTTTGCCATCTGCATTAATGACAGCAAGCCTTCCTGCATGCGCGCACCGCCGCTGGCGGCGAAGCATACAAAAGGCAGACGTTGTTCCACGCAGACCTGTACGCCGCGAACAAAGCGCTCGCCCACCACCGATCCCATCGATCCGCCCATAAAGCTGAACTCGAACGCTGCCGCGACCAATGGTACCGCTGCGACGCTGCCCTGCATCACCACGAGCGCATCATCCTCATCAGTATCCTGCTTCGCCTCCACCAGCCGGTCAACATAACGCTTGCTGTCCTTGAACTTCAACGGATCGAGCGATTGCACTTCAGGACCGATCTCGTAGCGCCCCTGGGTATCCAGAAACAGATCGAGGCGGACTCTGGCCGAAATTCTGTTGTGATGGTTGCACTTTGGGCAAACGTTGAGATTGTTTCCCAGGTCCGAGTAGTACAGGACGGCATCGCACGATGCGCACTTGCTCCACAATCCCTCGGGCACAGCTTTTTTTTCGCCGCTTTCCTTACGCTTTATCTTGGGGGGGAGAAGTTTCTGAAACCAGCTCATAGGTTTGTCGTCAATGACGCCGACTGTAGGGGCATGCCGGGAAATCGTACTTTCATTCGCTAATGCGAAGAACTCACGTACGAAGGACTCGCTTCGTCCACCGCGCTACGCAGGCTTTTCACCACGCGATATACATTTGCCAGGACTTCCGCCTTTGGAGATTTTTCTATTTCCTCGACAATGCGGCTGCCTACCACCACCGCATCCGCGAGCTGCGCTACCGCCTTGGCCGTTGCACCATCGCGTATGCCAAAACCGACACCAATGGGAATGGAAATGTGCGAACGCAACTGCGTCAGTTTGTTTGCAACATCGCGAAGATCCAGATTGCGCGACCCCGTGACGCCCTTCAACGACACATAATAAACATACCCTTGCGCGAGTTGCGCCACGCGCGCTATGCGCGCTTGCGGCGTCGTCGGGGAGAGCAGGAAAATGGCATCGATTTTCTCACGCTCGAGGTGTTTTGCCCACTCCCCGGATTCTTCCGGCGGATAATCCACCGTCAACACCCCATCCACGCCGCACTCTTTTGCTCTCGCAGCAAATCTGCCGTAGCCCATCGCCTCTATCGGATTTGCATAACCCATCAACACCACCGGAGTGCTTCGATCATTTTTCCGGAAGTCTTCCACCATCGTCAGTACATCCTTCAACCCGACGTGGTGCTTCAAAGCCCGCTCGGAAGACCGCTGAATGGTGGGCCCATCCGCCATGGGGTCGGAAAAAGGAACGCCCAGTTCGATGATATCCGCCCCAGCCTTTACCAGCTCATGCATGAGTGAAATCATCATCGCGGGCTCTGGATCGCCGGCAGTGATGAAAGGAATCAGGGCTTTACGCTTTTGCTGGCGAAGCTTGTCAAATACAGTAGTGATACGAGACATTAAAGTGATCTATTAAAAAGTGATACCGGAAGCCTGCGCCACCGTTGTCATATCTTTGTCGCCGCGACCTGAAAGATTCACCAGCAGGAGTTTGTCGCGGCCAAGCGTAGGCGCAAGCTGCGCCGCATAGGCCAGCGCGTGGCTGGATTCCAGAGCGGGTATGATTCCTTCATAATGGCACAGGCTGTGGAAGGCTCCCAGCGCCTCGGCATCCGTTATGCCGACATACTCGGCGCGATTGCTGTCTTTGAGCCATGCATGTTCGGGGCCCACACCTGGATAATCCAGGCCAGCCGAAATGGAGTGGGTTTCAATAATCTGCCCATTCTCATCCTGAATCAGATAGGTGCGGTTACCGTGCAAAACTCCCGGCCTTCCGCTGGTCAGCGTAGCGGCATGCTGGCCGCTTTCAATTCCGAGCCCCGCCGCCTCCACGCCGATCATACGGATATCCTTGTCGATATAGGGATAAAACAGGCCAATCGCATTCGATCCCCCGCCGACGCACGCGATCAGCGCGTCCGGCTGCCGGCCGTATTCTTCCTGCATCTGCACGATCGATTCGCGCCCGATTATTGCCTGAAAATCCCGCACCATCATTGGATAAGGATGTGGCCCTGCCACGGTGCCGATAATGTAAAACGTATCCTCGACATTGGTCACCCAGTCGCGCATGGCTTCATTCAAGGCATCTTTCAACGTCCTGGAGCCCGACTCGACCGGTATCACGATTGCGCCAAGCAGCTTCATCCGATAGACATTGGCAGCCTGGCGCTCGACATCTGTGGAGCCCATGTAAACGACGCATTTCATGCCATAGCGCGCCGCCACGGTGGCGCTGGCCACGCCGTGCTGACCTGCCCCGGTCTCGGCAATTACCCGCGATTTACCCATGCGCCGGGCCAGAAGCGCCTGGCCAATGGCATTATTGATCTTGTGCGCACCGGTATGATTCAGGTCTTCCCGTTTTAGCAGAATCTGCGCACCGCCCAGATGTGCCGACCATCTCCTGGCATGATAGATAGGGCTGGGGCGGCCCACATAGTGTTTCAATTCATAGGCAAATTCCGCCTGAAAATCGGCATCGTTGCGATAGCGCTCATACTGCACGCGCAGATCTTCCAGCGCCGCAATGAGGGTTTCAGCAACGAACACGCCTCCATAAGGTCCAAAGTGCCCCTGGCTGTCGGGAAGATCATAAATTTTCACTGGCTCGCACTCCTCGCATGAAAGCTGCAATTTTCTCCGCGTCTTTGATGCCTTTAGCCGTTTCCACCCCGCTCGATACATCCACCGCAGAAGGCCGGGCCCGCCTGATCGCTTCGGTAACGTTATCCGGCTGCAAACCGCCCGAAAGAATCAAGGGTAATGGCAGATCTTGAGGGATCAGATTCCAGTCAAAAACACTGCCAGTGCCGCCCGGCTCGCCTTTGACATAAGTATCCGCCAGCAATCCTCTGGCTCCGCCATAGCGGGTCGCGTATTGTAGCAAATCTATTCCTGCCCTGACGCGCACTGCCTTGATATAAGGCAGGAAAAATTGGCCGCAAAAATCGGGAGATTCGTCACCGTGAAATTGCAGCAAATGGATGCCGGCAACGGATGAACTTTCCTTGACCCAATCCGGGTCGGGATCCACATAAACGCCTACCGCGGCGATGAAAGGCGGCAACACAGCGATAATTTCCCGGGCTGTGGTCGGCGTGACATAACGCTCACTTCGTCCCCAGAATACGAATCCGATGGCATTGGCGCCTTGATGCACTGCCGCCAGCGCGTCCTGAGTACGTGTAATACCGCAAACTTTTGTTCGAACAATCATAAAATCAATTCTTAGGGGATGCTCATCCGATCGCCAAGTGTATTTCCGGCGCTTGCCAAAATAAAACTAAAACTCAATCTATCCCTCATGCACGGTGGCGTGGGAACGATCCGGCTGTACCAGGCTACCGATCCCCGGCAATACGGCTGCGAGGGGCGGATCGGCTAAAGGCGGCAGCTTCCATTTGTCATCGTAAGTGATCCCTGCCAGGTATAGTCCAGCCGCAGAAAACGTCGGAGCGGCCTCGCTGCGTCGGCGGTCTGCCAGCAATTCCTCCATCCACTCGGGAGGATGTTTGCGCTTCCCCACATAAACCAGGCAACCCACTATATTGCGCACCATGTGATGCAGGAATGCGTTGGCGCGTAATTCAAATGCAATGATGTCGCCGTAACGGGCAATATCGATCTTCGTCAGATTGCGCACGGGGGACCTGGCTTGGCATTCGGCGGCGCGAAATGCGCTGAAGTCGTGCTCGCCCAGAAGAAATTGCGCGCCAGTCCGCATGGATTCAACATCGAGTGGCTGATGAAACCAACTCATTCTGTGCCGGTATAGACCGGGGCGTACGCAACGGTTCAATAGCAGGTAAACGTAGCAGCGTTCGATGGCGCTATAGCGCGCGTGAAAATCATCGGACATTTGCGATGCCCATCGAACTGCGATACTGTCAGGCAACAGCGCGTTCGTGCCGCGCACCCAAGCCATTATTGGTCGCTGCGCCTGGGTATCAAAATGCACCACCTGATGTACTGCGTGAACCCCCGCATCGGTTCGTCCCGCGGTAACGACCCGGAGGCTGCTGCCCGCGATTTTTGACAATGCAGTCTCTAAAGCATCCTGCACCGAGCCGCCTGAACGCTGGCTTTGCCAGCCACAGAAACTGCTGCCATCATATTCGACTACCAATGCAATCCTCACAGCACGGGCACAGTCATGATAATTACGGAGGCATTTCCGGAAGTTTCAGAAGGGGTCAACGGAACTGAGCAACCGAGCATGCGAATCCCACGGATACGATTCCGGAGAAATCGGAGCAATCCGGATCGAAAGTATCTGAACAATCTTTTTACAGATTGCCCAGTATTAGTCTGGCGCGTTCCTGCTGCCCGACATCGCCTTCCCGGATGACTTCGTGAAGAATCTGCCGCGCAGCATCCTTATCGTCCATCTCCAGATAAGCTCTGGCAAGATCCATTTTGTTCATGATCTCACGCCAGTGGCCACTTCTTTCCGCAGGTTCATCTTTTATGAGTTCCGCAGATTCTACGTCATCCGCGCCCAAGCCAGCGCCAGCCGGATCAGCGTCAATCGGAATGGTACCCGCCGGGCTAGGCTGGGTAACAGGCATAAGCCTTGCCTTATGCGCGGGAGTAGCATTTTCTCGCGGGATCATGGACGCCTCCTGAGCTTTATGCTGAGGCTGGAGGGGGATTGTAGTATGGGAGATACTATCCTCATCAGAATCAAATGATGACGATGACTTCGGGGTGCGCACCATCGATACCCCGACTATACCGGTAATCAGTAGAACAAGCGCGCCACCGAGATATTCAAAATTGGCCACAAGATCATCGATAATTGTACTCGTACCCTTGCTGGATGCACGCGCACCGGGCTCAAGAGCTGGCTTCGCCAATTGCACAGGCTTGGCTATTTCCACTGGCTCATCCATGCTTCCCGTATTTACCGGGTTTGACGGGTTTGATTCCGCCAGTTTCGTATCATTTGCCTCAATCCCTGAGGATGATGGCTGGATTGTGGCCTGCGTTAACGGCTGCGACACCGCGCCTGCTTCCGGGTTCGATTCACCTTGAACCGAAACAGCCGTAGGCGGGACGTGTACCGTGACGGCTTCCGGTTGGGCGGTTTCCCCCCGTTTCTGCATCTCCGCCAGGGCGGCATTTTTCAACTCGAGCAGTTGCTGCAATTCCCTTATGTTTTTCTCAAGCAGCGCGATGCGTTCATTGGCTTCACGAAGCGCTCTGTCTTTGGCTGTAATATCCTCTTCCATTGCGTGAAGCCGATCTTGAGCAATGGATTGTCCCGATTGTTTTTCCCCAGGATTCGCGCCCTGGCTGGCGCCACTGTTGCTCCCGTCCTTATCGCCACTCCATGGATCTGCACCCTTGGACAGCTTTAGAACTTCCCTGGCAGGCTCCCGCGCGGCAGCACTGTCGGCCTCAACGCTTCGATCGATTTCCCCGGTAACGGTTTGCTTCAGTTCTTCCGGCGCCTCCGCCACTGGCGAATATCTGCGCCGATTCCAGTCGACCGTCTGCGTATGTACTTCTTTATTGGCTTCCACCAAGCTTATGGCAGCGATTTCATTACTGTCCGGTATCTTTAAAATCGGGCCTGCCTTAAGCTGATGCATATTACCGTCGATAAAAGCATCGGAATTCGCACGGTGCAAGGCGACAAGCATTTGATTAAAGCTCGCTCCGGCGGGTAGAACAATGTCCTTCGCTATCCCTCCCAGGGTGTCGCCCTGCTTCACCGGGCCATATACAGTACGAGGCTTGTCGCCGGATGATAACGATTCCGCCGATACCGGCATTTTCCCAGCGTGTCCGATGGACGCATTGGAGGCATGACCCTTCTCAATCGCCGGCTCATTTTTGGCTGAAGCAGGGGACTGGGCCTGAATGACGGGTTTTGCAGGGGGATTCGCATCGTGTTCCGGCTGGGCAAGAACAACGGTATATTCACGCAGCAACCGTCCTGATGACCAATTCAATTCGATCAAAATGTTCAGCAATGGTTCAGCGATCGGCTGCGAGGAAACTATCCTGACATAGGGCAATCCGTCGGGCCGGGTTTCGACAGTTGCTTTGAATGTGGAAAGAAGGGGCAAATAATCCACATTTGCCTGGCGGAAGATTTCCTGTGAGGCCAAACGTGCGCTTAAAGATGATTTCTCCTCTTTTTTTACCGCAACGAGGTCGATTTCAGCCCTGAACGGTTGTCCTGGGGCAGACATGACGGACAGCCTGCCCAGCCCTGCGGCGCTGGCCGCCAACGGCGACATGAGGGCAATTAAAAGCCAACATGCTTTAATGCGCCTCAGCATGGCGCACGTCTCGGGAAGTCTCTCAGGAAGTCAGTAAAGAAATGCATCTTGAATGTTATGTCGCCGGTTCAATATTGCTGAAACAGTTCCCCGGGGGAAACGACTGGAAACACCAGGGTTAAAATCAGGCTATAAGTGGTTAAAACCTGGTGTTAAAACCAGGGTTCCAAACAGGGTTACAAATTAAGGCGGTGAATTAGGGTTACAAATTGGAGCTACAAAGTAGGTTACAAACGGGGGATGCGAACCAAAACGGGGGGTGCGAACCATGTTCCGCGCAAATGCCCCAATAATGCTTCAATAAAATTCTCGCTTTGATTCTCGCTCGCTGCTTACCAGTTCCGCTTGGCCGCTTCCTTATGCTTCCACCAGAATCCTCAGCATCCTGCGCAGCGGCTCTGCCGCGCCCCACAATAGCTGATCACCCACTGTGAAGGCTGAAAGGTATTCTCCTCCCATGGTAAGCTTGCGCATGCGTCCTACCGGTATCGTCAAATTTCCGGTCACGGCAGCCGGGGTCAGCTCCTTCAAAGTACTCTCACGCTGATTGGGAATCACCCGCACCCAGCTATTGGACGCGGCCAGAATATCCTCGATCTCATCCAGCGGTACATCCTGCTTCAGCTTGACAGTGAGTGCCTGACTGTGACAGCGCATCGCACCGACGCGCACACAGATGCCGTCAACCGGCACCATCCGATCACTCCGTCCGAGAATTTTGTTTGTTTCGGACTGGCCCTTCCATTCTTCCCGGGTCTGTCCATTGCCAAGATCCCTGTCTATCCATGGTATGAGGCTGCCTGCCAGTGGCACACCGAAGTTCTCGGTCGGAAAATTACCGTTGCGCAGAGTTCCAGCCACTTCGCGATCTATGTCGAGGATGCCTGAAGCCGGATCGTCGAGCAGGTCTTTTGCCACGCGATGGGCTTCGCCCATCTGTAGCAGCAATTCCCGCATGTTCTGCGCGCCGGCTCCGGACGCCGCCTGATAAGTCATCGCACTCATCCATTCGACCATATCCTGCTCGAACAATCCGCCCACGGCCATCAGCATCAGGCTTACAGTGCAATTTCCGCCAATGTAATTCTTTACGTCATCGTGCAAAGCCTGCTTGATAACCGGCATATTGACCGGGTCAAGTATGATGACAGCATCTTTCCCCATGCGCAGCGTCGAGGCCGCGTCGATCCAGTATCCCTGCCAGCCGGCCTGGCGCAGCTTGCCGAAAATCTCACTGGTGTAGTCGCCGCCCTGGCAGGAGATGAGAATATCCATGGCCTTGAGCCCGTCTATGTCGTACGCATCCTTAAGCGGGGGCGCTTCCTTTCCGATATCCGGACCTTTACCGCCTTTCTGGGATGTTGTGAAAAATACCGGTTCCACTAATGCAAAGTCGTTTTCTTCCCGCATTCTCTGCATGAGGACCGAGCCCACCATGCCGCGCCAGCCTATAAATCCTACTCGCTTCATTGATCGCCTCTACTTGAATGCTTAGATATTGGCCAGCACAGCGTCGCCCATCTCCGCGGTACCGACCTTTTTCATTCCCGATTCGTAAATATCCGCCGTACGGTAACCTAGTGCCAGCACTTTCTTTACAGCATTTTCAATGCGCGCGGCGGCCGGTTCCAGATCGAAGGTATACCGCAGCATCATTGCCGCTGATAATATGGTTGCCAGCGGGTTAGCCAGATTTTTTCCGGCAATGTCAGGGGCTGAACCGTGTATCGGCTCATACAGTCCCTTGTTATTCTCGTCGAGCGAAGCGGACGGCAGCATGCCGATCGAGCCCGTCAGCATGGACGCCTCGTCCGACAGAATATCCCCGAACATGTTGCCCGTCACCATCACATCGAATTGCCTGGGGTTGCGTATCAGTTGCATTGCTGCGTTATCCACCAGCATGTGCGAGAGCTCGATATCCGGATATTCCCTGGCCGCCTCGGTCACCACGTCGCGCCATAACTGAGTGCACTCGAGCACATTCATCTTGTCAACCGAGCAAAGCCTGCGGTTGCGTTTACGTGCTGCCGCGAAGGCCACCCGGGCAATTCTTGCGATCTCCGTTTCGCTGTATATCATAGTGTTGAAGCCAACGCGCTGGCCATCACGCTGTTCGATTCCCCGCGGCTCACCAAAATAGATGTCACCGGTCAATTCTCTTACGATAAGAATGTCCAAGCCAGCCACTACCTCGGGCTTCAAGGTCGAGGCGTTGGCGAGCTCGGGGTAGAGCAACGCCGGGCGAAGATTGGCAAAAAGGTTCAAGGCCTTGCGTATGCCCAACAGGCCTTTTTCCGGCCGCAGCTCGCGCGGCAGCACGTCATATTGCGGCCCACCCACCGCCCCCAGGAGGACAGCATCGGCATCTTCTGCAAGCTTACGCGTCGCTTCAGGAAATGGCTCGCCAGCCGCATCAACCGCACACCCTCCCAACAGACCGGGTTCCAGCTCAATTTTTAACCCGTCGCTCCTTAGCGCTTCCAGTACGCGCACGGCTTGAGCAACGATTTCCGGACCGATTCCATCACCGGCCAGCACTGCGATTTTCATCAAGCCACTTTCCCTCTTACCCTGCGTCCGCCCACCCTGCGTCCACTCGTATCACGCGAACAACCAGGGCTGCGCGACCTGGTGCTTCTCCTCGAACGCTCTGATCTTGTCCGAGTGTTTCAAGGTCAGGCCAATCTCGTCCAGACCATTCAGCAGACTGTATTTGCGGAAAGCATCGATATCGAACTGAAAGCGTTCCCCGCCAGGAGTTGTTACCGACTCATCCTGCAAGTCGACTGCCAACCGATAGCCTTCGGTTGCTTCGACTTCACGAAACAATTGATCCACAGCCAGTGCATCGAGCACAATCGGAAGCAGACCGATCTTGAAACAATTGTTGAAAAAAATATCGGCGAAACTGGGTGCGATGATTGCCTGGAAGCCGTAATCCTGAAGCGCCCATGGCGCATGCTCGCGACTGGACCCGCAGCCGAAATTTGAGCGCGCGAGTAATATCTCCGCACCCCGATAACGCGGTTTGTTGAGTATGAAATCGGGATTAGGGGTACGCTGGGATGTATCCATCCCCGGCTCGCCATGGTCGAGATAGCGCCACTCGTCGAACAGGTTCTGGCCGAAACCGGATCGTTTGATGGATTTCAAAAATTGCTTGGGTATGATCGCATCGGTATCGACGTTCGCCCGATCTAGCGGTACCACCAGCCCTTCACAAGAAACAAATTTTTTCACCAGCTATTCCCATCAGCTATTCCGATTTCCCCATTATCCGTTTCTATTCAGTTTTCTGCCGTTCCCAGCTACTTTGATGATTTCTCGATCGCCTGGCCGCCCTTTTGAATATCCTTTCCCATTCCACCTACTGTGTTGCAGGCGGATAAGTGAAAAACAGCGAGCAAGGCGATGACTACGGATGATATTTTCATGGCAACCTCCTCTTTATTAAAAAATAAAAACGTCTTAACGCTTTTAATTTAGTTTATTTTCCGCACATCAACAAAATGACCCGCTACCGCGGCGGCCGCGGCCATTGCCGGGCTTACCAGATGGGTTCGTCCCCCCGGGCCCTGCCTTCCTTCAAAATTACGATTGGAAGTCGAAGCGCAACGTTCACCGGGCGCAAGCCGGTCGTCATTCATTGCAAGACACATCGAGCATCCGGGTTCACGCCATTCGAACCCCGCATCACGAAATACCTTGTCGAGACCTTCCTGTTCTGCCTGTTGCTTGACCAGGCCAGAGCCCGGCACGACCATGGCCAACTTGATGCTGCCGGCAATACGCCGGCCCTTGACCACCGCGGCCGCGGCCCGCAAATCTTCAATGCGCGCATTCGTACAGGAACCGATGAATATCTTGTCGGGACGAATTTCACCGATGGGCGTGTTGGGTGCAAGCCCCATATACTTCAACGCATGCTCCATATCGTGGCGTTTCACCAAATCATCAATCCGGGATGGGTCGGGCACCCTGCCGTCTATGGTCGTGACCATTTCCGGAGATGTTCCCCACGTTACCTGGGGCTTGATCTGTGCCGCGTCCAGCGCCACCACTTTATCGAAGCCCGCGCCCTCATCGCTTTTAAGCGTGCGCCAGTAAGCAATCGCCTGTTCCCATAAATCGCCTTTTGGCGCGAAAGGCCGCCCCCGGAGGTATTCGATCGTGATCTCATCCACCGCTATCATTCCGGCACGGGCGCCTGCCTCGATAGCCATATTGCAAAGCGTCATCCGTCCTTCCATGGAAAGCGCGCGTATGGCGCTGCCAGCAAATTCGACAGCGTAGCCTGTGCCTCCTGCGGTACCGATTTCACCAACAATGGCAAGTGCAATGTCCTTGGCCGTAACACCATGACCCAGTTCGCCTTCCACCGAAACCTTCATGGCCCTGGATTTTTTTGTAACCAGGCATTGCGTCGCCAGCACGTGTTCCACTTCAGAAGTGCCTATGCCAAATGCCAGGCAGCCGAAGGCACCGTGGGTGCTGGTATGCGAATCGCCGCATACGACTGTCATGCCGGGAAGCGTGGCGCCCTGCTCCGGTCCGATTACGTGGACGATGCCCTGGCGGATGTCGTTCATCCTGAACTCGGTAATATTGAGTTCTTCACAGTTCTGGTCGAGCGTCTCCACCTGAACACGTGATATGGGATCGCTGATGCCATGGCTGCGCCCGGTGGTAGGCACGTTATGGTCAGCCACGGCAAGAATGGAATTTCTCCGCCAGGGCTTGCGCCCGGCCAGCTTCAACCCTTCGAACGCTTGCGGACTGGTGACTTCATGCACCAGATGGCGGTCGATATAAAGCAATACGGTATCGCTGTGTTTATGATGTTCGTCAGGCTTATCCGGCTTATCGGATTCCTCGTAAACCACGTGGCTTTGCCAGAGCTTGTCGTATAAGGTCTGCATCATGAAAAATTTTCCAATCCGAAATTATCCCATAACAACCCGTCAATAAACAAATTAACAGATCAGTAACCTATCGCCGCGCTTTCATTTTTATGATCGGCATGCATCTTCCAGTTCACCAGTACCAATCCCAGCAAAACTGCGGCGGCGCTTGCGGTAAACGTGAGTCCCGGCCCCAGCCGTTCCCAGGCATAACCGCTGAATAACCCACCGAGCGTACCGCCAAGCCCAAATGTAAGACCGGTGTAAAGCGCTTGCCCTTTCGCCTGATTACGACCGCGGAAGTAATGATGAACGAGAAGCATGGCGGTTGCGTGATGAGCGCCATAGGTTGCGGCGTGAAGAACCTGTGCCGCCAAAACGACGGGGAGCCATTCCACACCCCAGCCTATCATCAGAAAACGCGCTACGGCACAACCAAAACTGAAAACCATGATTTCCTTGAGGCGGAAACGGTGCATGAGCTGTGGCATCAGGAAAAACACGCCGATTTCACATGCCACGCCTGTAGCCCATAGCCAGCCAATGACGCTCTTGCTATAGCCATGGTCCACGAGGTAGATCGAGTAAAACGTGTAATAAGGCCCGTGAGCCAGCGCCATCAGCATGCAGGCAGTGAAAAAGACCACTACCTCCGGACGCCTGAAGATTTGCCGTACAGATACACTATCGGTCGAGTGAATCATAATCTCAGCTTCCGGTATCTGACGCGAAAAGATAACAATGCCCAGCTTAAATCCGAGTACAGCCCATAACAGCGCAGCGATATCAAGTGCATCGAGCATGTAGCCGATTCCGGTTACCGCAAAGATGAACCCTACCGAACCCCAAACCCGAATACGCCCGTACCGCGCGGTGCCTTCGCCAAGATAGGAAAGTGTGGTGGCTTCGATCAATGGCAGCGATGCGCTCCAGAAAAAACTCAAGAGCGCCATGATAATGAACAGCCAGGCGAACGATTCCCCAAAAAATACTCCGCAATAGCTGATTAAACCCGCTGCTGCAGCCACCTGCACGATCACAACCCGCTTGCCGATATGGTCGGCCAGCCAGCCCCATGCAGCTGGGGCAAAAATACGGGTCACATGCAAAAGAGACATCAGTATGCCTATCTGGAACGCGCTGAAGGAGAGGGATTTGAGATAAAGACCCCAGTACGGGGCAAAGGCGCCAATGAAAGCGAAATGAAAGAAGTAAAAGCCGGAAAGGCGCCAATAGGGAAGAGGATGCATTTGCCCGATTTTAACAGGCATGCGAAGACAAGCAGATAACGTCGATGTTATTCCGGCAAAAGAGTTAGCGATTAATCATGGAGCACGGAATATCGTCGAAGGTGATCCTCCGGCAGCCATTCCTCAACTGATGGAGGTAAAAGATAAGCAGTCTTGGGGTGGACCGGGCGGGATAAGCAGTCTTGCGGTGGACCGGGCGGAAATGCTCATGGCAGGCACCCATGTGTTAAATGATCGTAATTATCTCATGCAGCAAAGGCTAAGTCCGGCAGACTGCCAGGCCAAATTTAACCAATACATAACCATTTTTTTACAATTTTAACCAAAATATTACCGTTCTTTTACGACTTCCCCTCCGAGTTTAGGTACGGTTCACCCATGCCATCCATATCTGTAATCTGCCCAGGTATGAACTATAAATAAACATACCCCGCCACCCGAGCAATAGGAACGCGCGGTCGCAGATTGCCGCCTGCTATAAACCTACGACGTCGCCGCAATACCCCTAATCTAAACAAGGAGACTTCAATATGACTACTGGTAAACCCCAAACCACGGACTTTACCAAAGATGTGCTGGGCCGCTACATCCACAATGGAATGGATGAAGCACTCAACAGCACTAATAAGAATGGTCAGCGGCCGGATGGCTCCCCAACCAGCGATGCGCGGCAATTTGATGTAATTGTAATCGGCGGCGGTAGCTTTGGCCCTGTGTTTGCACAGCATTTATTTTCGAATGATCATACTCATAGTCACCGTGTCCTTGTGTTAGACGCCGGCTCTCTATTGCTAACTGAGCACGTGCAAAATTATCCACCTATTGGTCTTGGGGTGCCACCACCCACTGAAAATGACCCCTTCGAGCTTCGCAATGAGGTCTGGGGGCTGCCATGGCGCAGTAACGTACCACAGGGCTTCCCGGGCTTGGCCTATTGCACCGGAGGACGCTCGCTCTATTTTGGCGGCTGGTCTCCGCAGTTATTGGATACTCCTACTGATACAGAAATGCCGCGGGACCGGTGGCCCGACAATGTAGTGACCGAATTGAACCAAAAGTACTTTTCCGAAGCCGCCCAACAGACGGGCACCGATCAGACGAATGACTTCATCATGGGCCCGATGCACGATGCATTGCGCAAGCAATTGTTCGACGGGATCAAGGCTAATAAAGTCCCCAGCGCCATCAAGCTGGCGAAACTCCCTTTGCACCTGGATTTACCGCCAGGCCTTCCTGCGGCCTTGAAAGAGCAATTCAAGCTGGAGGCCCCCTTGACAGTCAAGAGCCGGGAGGGCTCCGGGTTGTTTCCCTTCAACAAGTTCAGTTCGATGCCGCTGATCATCAAGGCCTCCCGTGAAGCCTCCACCGAATCAACACATGCGGTGGGGTATCCGGATGATGTGAAGAAGCGGCTTATGGTGGTGCCCCATTGCCGGGTAATCCGGCTTGTAACAAGTGTCCAGAACGGACTTGGCCGAGTGACGGGCGTGGAATGTGAAACGAGCCTTCCCATCTGTGGCGATGGCTCTAACGTACAAAAGCAGCGTGTAACAGTTCCGGTGCCGGACAACGCCAGCGTCATCATCGCGCTGGGCACGATCGAAAGCGCCCGCCTTGCATTGCTCTCCTTCCAGGGGATCAAGAATTACGACAGGATTGGCACAAACCTGATGGCACACCTGCGCTCCAACATCACTATCAGTATTCCCCGTACCTCGTTGTCCAGCCTCGATCCAACTGTAAAAGCGCTGCAGGCATCCGCCTTGTTTGTTAAGGGCAGCCATACCTTTTCCGATGCCTCAAAGGGCCATTTCCACTTACAAATCACCGCGGCCGGGCTCGATAAACTTAGTTCGGACTCCGAGGCAGAACTCTTCAAAAAAATTCCCGACCTCGACAGCATCATCCCGTTGCAGGAGGTAAACGACAATACGATCGTCATCACCATTCGCGGCATAGGGGAAACCCAGGGGCAGAATCCGGGCAGCAATATCACGCTGAAAAATGATGAAACCGATGAAGTCGGCATGCCGCGCGCGATGGTCACCTACAACCTCAATGCGAAGGACTTCGAACTTTGGGATGCGATGGATAAGGCTTCCGACGATGTCGCGAAAGTGTTTGCCGGCGGGAACAGCTTCATGATCTTCACTGCGCCTGACAGCCCCCAGCCCGTCACGCCAACGACGGACTTGAGCCAGGTCCTGCCCTATACACCCGTTTGGCAAGGAGGGCGCCGGGATGGCATGGGTACTACTCATCATGAGGCAGGACCGCTCTGCATGGGCAAGGACTCGAATACTTCCGTTACGAATCCCGATGCCCGTTTCCACTTTGTCGAAAATGCTTATGTCGCCGGACCTGCCCTGTTTCCCACCGTCGGATCACCCAATCCCATGCTAACTGGGGTCGCGCTGGCACGCCGCCTGGCAGACCACCTTACCGTCCCGCCATTTAAAGCTGATGCCGGATTTACCCTGCTTTTCGATGGCGCCGACGTGAGTAAATGGCGGCTGACGACCATCAAGAATCAAGTTAACAATTTTCCGGGCGGACGTCTTGTGGTGAATCGCGCTTTGGAGTCTGTACCCGGCAATGATCTCGGTATGTTCTGGCACACTGATCCCACTCCTCAGGATTTCGTGCTTAAACTGGAATGGTTGCGTTGGCGCGAGGATGACAATTCCGGAATATTCATCCGCTTTCCACACCCTGACAGTAAAGGTTACAACAACACTGCCTATGTCGCAGTTGACTTTGGTTTCGAGATCCAGATCGATCAGCTCGCCCGCCCCGATGGTTCACCTCTGCGCAAGACTGGAGCAATCTACGGCTTTGCCGCGCCAAGCGATCCAGGCAACCTCCCAGTGAAACCAGTGGGCGAATGGAATGAATTCGAGATCCATGTCCAGGGACAGCACTACATTGTGTTACTTAATGGGGTAAAAATCACAGAGTACGACAACCCTGACCCAAACCGGGGGCAGCCGAGCACGCAAAACAAGCCCAGTTTTATCGGCCTTCAGAATCATACTGGGCGGGTGGCATTCCGCAAAATCCAGATCAAAGCGCTTTGATGCTTGAGCCGCATATTGTTCGGATAGAGAAGATATGCGCGTTCTTCATCTTACGTCGGAATATCCGCCCGTAGTATGGGGTGGGCTTGGTACGGTTGTCGGCGGATTGACCGTAGCCTCGGCGCAAGCTGGTATCGAAGTAGATGTGCTATTCGTGCGGCGGGAAGGGCAACTGTCCTACGGCAACTTGGCCCCGTCATGGACGGTAACAGTGTGCGCGGACGGAGCATCATTAAGTCATAGGCCGCCTGTTAACATCTTTCGAGTTTTGCATGTCGACGCTGCCGAAGCTGCAATCAAGCTCGCTCGCGACCGTAAGCCTGATATTGTTCATATTCATCCGGTTGAATTATGGCCGGTAGCAAGAGCAATTAAGCAAGCGACTGGTACTCCTGTCATCTATACCGTTCACTCTCTTAATTTGGCCGAATATGAATTCGGAAATGAGCCGCCTGAAATTCTTAACCTCTGGTACACCCAGCAGGAATTGATCGCGGGGGCAGACCGTGTTTTAGTCCTGACACAAGACGAAAAATCTCTGCTGCTCGAATGTTGTCCGGCAGCGGTTGATAATGTACGGGTGATTGGTAACGGCATTAATGACTCTGCAACAGCAAGACATTCCGCTAGCAAAAAAAGACGAAATGAACCACCTGTCGTGCTCTACAGCGGGCGATTCGTCGACCGCAAAGGAATTCATGAATTATTTCGAGCAATTCCGATCGTATTGCAAAATGCACCGAAAACAAGATTTGTGTTCGTCGGTGGTTATGGTAGCGGTGCAGACATTGAACGCGCTTGGTTACCCGCAGAGCTATTTCCTTACCGAGCCCAGATTCATTTTACTGGGTGGCTTGACACTACCGAAGTTGGGAAATGGTACGAGCAAGCTGACACTCTCGTCGTACCGAGCTGGTATGAGCCCTTCGGCATGGTTGTGTTGGAAGGAATGCTGTATGGACTTCCGGTTGCGGCGTCGAACATAGGCGGACCGGCTGAGATATTGAAACATCGGAGCACAGGCCTACTTTTTTTACCAAGGAATTCTGAAAATCTTGCAGGCGCGCTGCTCGATCTTGTGACGAATCCAGGGTTACGTGAACGGTTAGGAGCTAATGCTTCAATCGAGGTCCGTAAAAAATGGTTGTGGCCAAAGATTGTTGAGCAAATGAAGGAAATCTACCAACAAGTCGTCTGAGAGTTTCCTCAGCAATTTTTCGGATGGTTTGATCCCAGGCCTGAGAACTGTCATGTTCACTGAATCCAGACACACCCTACGGGTGAATTTTAGAGAAGATGATCTATAAGGCCCGATGCGGGTTGTCACGGGCAATGTAGTCGGCAATTTCTTCTAGGTCGGCCTCGGCCTTGGCGGAAAAAACACGCTGCATGAAAAGTATTGGACCTGCACATCAAGCATGGCCTGATACTTCAAGACGGGCGAAAACATCCTCGGCTGGCCCCCGCCAAGGCTCTCGATCCCTTCACGGATTTTTGGCGCGGTATTCCTCAATCTCGATTTCACGCAGTCGCTCCGATGGTCCAGACCTCGTGGCTGAACACCAGGCTGCATGACTACAGCTTTCATGTGGAGGACGGGTGGACAAATAATGACGGATATGTGGAAGTTTGGATACCTCCCATGAGTTATGTAATGCTCGCTCCCGGATAAGCCTTCTGGCAAGCGCTCAGAACAAGCTTATGGGCCTGCAAAAGCTTTTATTGATAAGTTGGTCGAACAAAGTTCTCGGCCGAGGAGAAAGTATGAAGACAAAATATTCGAGATTTGTTAATTCGATTCTCGTCGGCCTCAGCGTCATTTTTTTTCTTCCCGTCTCCG
>Ga0308175_100001068_pt1 | contig 18237 bp, 17 predicted proteins | sample PhyCR1_3_FD_203893 | JGI IMG/M metagenome (GOLD analysis project Ga0308175, IMG submission 203893) | Soil microbial communities from UC Gill Tract Community Farm, Albany, California, United States - DLSLS.C.R1 | ecosystem: Environmental > Terrestrial > Soil > Agricultural land | place: USA...
CCGAACCTGGTCGAAGGAGGGCCCGTGCTGTCCGCACGGGCCCTCCTCGCGTGACCGCCGCTGTTCAGGACGTCTCCGCTTCCCCGCTCCGGCTTTGCCCCGACACCCCGGGGCGGTACGGTCATCCGTCGGAAGCACCATAGGAAAGGCGAAGGGCGTCGATGGCCATTGCCAAGGCCGAGCGGCTGATGAACCTCGCGCTGTGCCTGCTCGGCACCCGCCGGCCGCTCAGCAAGCGCGAGCTGCGCGACTCCATCGAGGCGTACGTCGAGGCCTCCAGGCCGGAGCGGGGCGTGGCGGGCAGCGACGACTCCTTCAACCGCATGTTCGAGCGGGACAAGGACGACCTGCGCGAGCTGGGCCTGGTCATCGAGACCGTGGAGAACATCGACGGCGAGGTCGGCTACCTCGCCCGCCGCGACAGCAACCGCCTGCCCGCCATCACCCTGGACGCCGAGGAGGCCGCCGCCCTGGGCCTCGCGGCCAAGGTCTGGCAGCAGGCCCGCCTGGCCGGCGCGGCCAGCGGTGCCCTGCAGAAGCTGCGCGCCGCCGGGCTCCCCGAGGACGTCGACCCCTACGAGGCGCACGGCGCCCTGGAGCCGCGCATCCCGGTGCACGAGGCCGCCTTCGAACCGCTGATGCTGGCCTGCCGCGACCGCCGCCCCGTGGTCTTCGACTACCGCAAGGCCTCCGCCGCCCGCCCCGAGCCCAGGCACGTCGAGCCCTGGGCGCTGGAGTGCTGGCGCGGCCACTGGTACCTGGCGGGCTTCGACCGGGACCGGGGCGCCGAACGCGTCTTCCGGCTCTCCCGGATCACCGGCCGGGTGCGCTCCCGCGGTACCGGCTTGACCGCGCCCGTGCCCGACGTGGTCACCGTGCGCGAGACCGTCGCGAGCTGGGCCGGCGAGATCGCCGACCGCTCGGCGCTGATCCGGCTGCGCTCCGGCTCCGGTTACCCCCTTCGGGCGAAGGCCACCGCGGTCCGGGAACTCGGTGACGGCTGGGACGAGTTGGAAATTCCGTACGGGCACGGGCTGGACGCCTGGCTGGTGGAGTTCGGGCCGGACGTGGTGGTCGTGGAGCCGGCCGAGCTGCGCACGGACGTGGTGGACCGGCTGCGTGCCGTGGCCAAGGGCTGAGGGGGACGGAGCACAACCATGGCAGGCAAACCGGTCAGGCCCGTGAACGCCATCGACCAGACCCGGCGGATGCTCTCCCTGGTCACCTACCTGAGAGAGCGTCCCGGCGCCCGGATCGCGGACGTGGCGCGCGCCTTCGGCATCACCGAGGACGAGCTGGTCTCCGACCTCGATCTGCTGCCCATGTGCGGCACCAGCTTCCGCGGCGGCGACCTGCTGGACATCGACACCGACGGCGAGCGCATCTGGTGGCACAACCCGGCAGCCCTCGGTGAGGAGGCGGCCGAGCCGCTGCGGCTCGCCGCCGACGAGGCCACGGCCCTGCTGGTGGCCGCCCGCGCGGTGTCCACCCTGCCGGGCCTCAGAGAGGGCGACCGTCAGGCGCTGCTGCGGGCGACGGCCAAGGTGGAGACGGCGGCCGGTGAGGCGGCCGGCGCCAGCGCCCGGCTCTCGGTGACCTTCGAGTCCGAGGGCGGGGTCTTCGCCGACGTCGACCGCGCGATCTCCGAGCGCCGCCGGCTGTGGATCCGCTACTACTCACCCGCGCGCGACGAGATCACCGAGCGGGAGATCGACCCCATCCGCCTGGTCAGCGTCGGCCACACCTACGTGGAGGCCTGGTGCCGCCGCTCCGAGGCGCGCCGCACCTTCCGGCTGGACCGGGTCGCCGAGATCAGGGTCCTGGACGAGCCGTCGGCGCCGCCCGAGATGGAGCTGCGGGACCTGTCCGAGGCCCTGGTGCAGCCGGCCGCCGAGGACCCGGAGGTGGTCATCGAGGTCGGCCCCGGCGGCCGCTGGGTGGCCGAGTACTACCCGCACGACAGCGCCGATGAGCTTCCCGACGGCGGGCTGCGTATCTCTCTGCGCACCCCCGATCCGACCTCGCTGAGACGGCTGGCCCTGCGCCTCGGCCGTGACGGCCGGATCGTCTCGCCGCCCGAGCTGGCCGACAGCGCCCGCTCGGCGGCCCGCGAGGCACTGGCGGCGTACGACACGGACACCCCGCCGGTGCGCGGTGGTGCCGATGACCGGCGTGACGACAGACAGGAGCGAGAGCGTTGAGCGAGTCTCCGGTGTCCGGTGCGAGCCAAGCCACGAGGGAGGCCGGCGGCCAGCTGACGGTGGCGTCCGCCTTCGCCGGGATGAGAAGAGCGGTCCCGGTGCTGTTCCGGGCCGGCTGCCCGGACTGCCGGGGCCGCTTCGAACTCGCCGCGGGCGCCCTGCGCCTGGCCATCGGCGCCACGAGCCGGACGACGTTCTACTCCTTCACCTGCCCCGAGTGCGGTTCCTCGGTGCGCAAGCCCGCCGGGGAGCGGATCGTCGAACTGCTCACCGGCGGTGGTGTCCGCACCCTGCGGCTGCACTCCACGGTGTAGGACCGTCTAAGGTCGACGTCATGTTCTGGCCGATGTTCGCGGTAGCCGTGGGTTTTCTGACGCTCGCCGTGCTGGGGGTGCTCGCCGTGCGGGTGTTCCTCGAGGCACGGCGCCTGGGGCAGCAGGTCGCCGACTCCGCGCGCCGCATCAACCGGGCCGCCGAGGACCTGGAGCGGGCGGCGGTGAGCGCGGCCCGCGCCGTGGACACGCTGTGAAGGTCACGACCCCGAGAGTCCGGTAAGGGTCACGGTTTGGGGCACTTCGCCCTGTCATGCTGGGTGGCGGGGCAGGTACGCTGCTGATCGCGGCGCGAAGAACGAGGCGCGTGCCGCGGACCGGGCGTACGCAAGGGGATTGCCTCACGTTCACCCCTGAGCGTTACGATCGCTGGCAGCACGATCGCTCGGACATGTGTCCGACTGGTCGGACAGCACCCACCCAGTCGCCTCGGTGAGAAGGTAAAGACTTATGTTCGGAAGGCTCGGAGCCCCCGAGATCATTCTCATCCTCGTCGTCATCGTCCTGCTGTTCGGTGCGAAGAAGCTTCCGGACATGGCGCGCTCGCTCGGCAAGTCCGCGCGCATCCTCAAGAGCGAGGCCAAGGCGATGAAGGACGAGGGCAACACCTCCGCCCCGGCGCCCGGCTCCGACGAGCAGCCTCCGTCCCAGCGCACCATCCAGGCGGCCCCCGGCGACGTGACCAGCTCCCGGCCGGTCAACGAGCCGTCGGACACCACCCAGCGCTGACGCAGGGCCGGAGCACTCCGGCCCGCCGCACGAGATGAGGACGTGGGTTGCTCAAGTCTGCCCGCAAGAAGGAGACGGATCCCGAGGGGCGGATGCCTCTCGCGGATCATCTTCGTGAGCTCCGCAACCGGCTCGCGAAGGCCATGCTGGCCATCGTCGTCGTGACGATCGTCGCCGCCTTCTTCTACAACGACATCATCAACTTCCTGACCAAGCCGATCCTCGACTCGGTGGGCTGTCAGGAGAGCTTCGAGCAACTGGCGAAGTCCCCGGTCAGGCACCAGTGCGCGGAGATCACCATCAACGGGCTCCTCGCCCCGTTCACCCTGGCACTGCAGGTCTCGCTGATGGCGGGCGTCGTGCTCGCCTCGCCGGTCTGGCTCTACCAGCTGTGGGCCTTCGTCGCGCCCGGTCTGCACCGGCACGAGAAGAAGTACGCCTACGCGTTCGTCTTCACCGGCGCCCCGCTGTTCTTCGCCGGCGCGTTCTTCGCGTACAAGGTGCTGCCCACCACCGCCAAGGTGCTGATCGACTTCACACCGAACGGCGCCATCAGGAACCTCCTGCCGCTGGACGACCTGCTCCAGCTGGTCACCCGCATGGTGATCGTCTTCGGTCTCTCCTTCGAGCTGCCCCTGCTGCTGGTCATGCTCAACCTCACCGGGGTTCTGGGCGGCAGGCGGATGCTCGGCTGGTGGCGCGCGATGATCCTCGGCATCACGGTCTTCGCGGCCGTCGCCACCCCTAGCACCGACCCGCTCTCCATGCTGGCCCTCGCCGGACCGATCTGCGTGCTGTACTTCGGCGCGGTCGGCTTCTCCCTGCTCAACGACAAGCGCAGGCGCCGCCGCGAGGCCGCGGGACCCGCCGACGACGAGGCCTCCGAGCTGGACCTGACCCCCGAGGACATCGGCGAGGTCCAGCCCGTCCCGGCCGCCCGCACGGTGCCCGAGCAGACGAGCGCGGAGCGGGTCAACGGCTACGACGACGTGACCTGACCCCTCGGCCGCAGCGCCGCCGGTGCCCCCGTCCCCGAGGACGGGGGCACTCGTCGTTCGCGCTCGCCCCGGGATCCGCTGCCGCTCAGCCCACGATCCGGATAATGATCGTCCTGTTGTCAGTGGGGCCCGGTACGCTCGAAAGCACGATGACAGAGGACCTCTCACCGGCCGAGCGGTACGCGGCCGCCCGCCTGCGGGCAGCCGAGCAGGCCACCGCGCTCGCGGCCTTCCGCGAGATGTACGACTTCGGCCTCGACCCCTTCCAGATCGAGGCCTGCCAGGCGCTCGAGGCGGGGAAGGGCGTGCTCGTGGCCGCCCCCACCGGCTCGGGCAAGACGATCGTGGGCGAGTTCGCCGTCCACCTCGCCCTGCTGCAGGGCAAGAAGTGCTTCTACACCACCCCCATCAAGGCGCTGTCCAACCAGAAGTACGCCGACCTGTGCCGCCGCTACGGCGCGGCCAAGGTCGGCCTGCTCACCGGCGACAACAGCGTGAACTCCGACGCCCCGGTGATCGTGATGACCACCGAGGTGCTGCGGAACATGCTGTACGCCGGCTCGCAGACCCTCCTCGGCCTCGGCTACGTGGTCATGGACGAGGTGCACTACCTCTCCGACCGCTTCCGTGGCGCCGTCTGGGAGGAAGTGATCATCCACCTGCCCGAGTCGGTGACCCTGGTGTCGCTGTCGGCGACCGTGTCCAACGCCGAGGAGTTCGGTGACTGGCTGGACACCGTCCGCGGCGACACCGAGGTGATCGTCTCCGAGCACCGGCCCGTGCCGCTGTTCCAGCACGTACTCGCCGGGCGCCGGATGTACGACCTGTTCGAGGAGGGCGAGGGCCACAGGAGGGCCGTCAACCCCGACCTCGCCCGGCTCGCCCGCATGGAGGCGAGCCGGCCCTCGTACCAGGACCGGCGGCGCGGGCGCGCGATGCGCGAGGCCGACCGGGAGCGGGAGCGCAGACAGCGCTCCCGGGTGTGGACGCCGGGCCGGCCCGAGGTCATCGAGCGCCTCGACGCCGAGGGCCTGCTGCCCGCCATCACCTTCATCTTCAGCCGGGCCGGCTGCGAGGCCGCCGTCCAGCAGTGCCTGTACGCGGGCCTCAGGCTCAACGACGACGAGTCCCGGGAACAGGTGCGGGCCCTCGTCGAGGAGCGCACCGCCGCCATTCCGCCGGAGGACCTCCACGTCCTCGGGTACTACGAGTGGCTGGAGGGTCTTGAGCGCGGTATCGCCGCCCACCACGCGGGCATGCTGCCGACCTTCAAGGAGGTCGTGGAGGAGCTGTTCGTACGCGGGCTGGTCAAGGCCGTGTTCGCGACCGAGACGCTCGCGCTCGGCATCAACATGCCCGCCCGCTCGGTGGTGCTGGAGAAGCTCGTCAAGTGGAACGGCGAGCAGCACGCCGACATCACCCCAGGCGAGTACACGCAGCTGACCGGCCGGGCCGGCCGCCGGGGCATCGACGTCGAGGGCCACGCGGTCGTGCTGTGGCAGCGTGGGATGAGCCCCGAGCACCTGGCCGGTCTCGCCGGCACGCGTACGTACCCCCTGCGCTCCAGCTTCAAGCCGTCGTACAACATGGCGGTCAACCTGGTCGAGCAGTTCGGCCGGCACCGCTCCCGCGAACTGCTGGAGACCTCCTTCGCGCAGTTCCAGGCCGACAAGTCGGTCGTCGGGATCTCCCGGCAGGTGCAGCGCAACGAGGAGGGCCTGGACGGCTACAAGGCCTCCATGACCTGCCACCTCGGAGACTTCGAGGAGTACGCGCGGCTGCGCCGCGAGCTGAAGGACCGGGAGACCGAACTGGCCCGGCAGGGCGCCAGCCAGCGGCGCGCCGAGGCCGCCGTCGCCCTGGAGAGGCTCAAGCCGGGTGACGTCATCCACGTGCCCACCGGCAAGTACGCGGGCCTCGCCCTGGTGCTGGACCCGGGCCTGCCCGCCGGGCGTTCCGACGGCCACCGCGGCTTCGACCACTACGACGGTCCGCGCCCACTGGTGCTGACGGCCGAACGGCAGGTCAAGCGGCTGGCGTCGATGGACTTCCCGGTGCCGGTCGAGCCGCTGGACCGGATGCGGATCCCCAAGTCCTTCAACCCGCGCTCCCCGCAGTCCCGCCGGGACCTCGCCTCGGCGCTGCGCACCAAGGCCGGGCACATCCCGCCGGAGCGGGCCCGCAAGAAGCGTTCGCAGGCCGCCGACGACCGGGAGATCGCCCAGCTGCGCACGGCGATCCGCGCCCACCCCTGCCACGGCTGCGACGACCGCGAGGACCACGCCCGCTGGGCCGAGCGCTACCACCGCCTGCTGCGCGACACCTCGCAGCTCGAGCGCCGGATCGAGGGCCGTACGAACACCATCGCGCGGACCTTCGACCGGATCGTGGCGCTGCTCACCGAGCTGGACTACCTGCGCGGCGACGAGGTCACCGAGCACGGCAGGCGGCTCGCCCGGCTCTACGGTGAACTGGACCTGCTGGCCAGCGAATGCCTGCGTGAGGGCGTCTGGGAGGACCTCGCCCCGGCCGAACTCGCCGCCTGCGTCTCGGCGCTGGTGTACGAGGCCCGGGTCAGCGACGACGCGATGGCGCCCAAGCTGCCCTCGGGCAGGGCGAAGGCCGCCCTCGGCGAGATGGTCCGGATCTGGGGCCGGCTGGACGCCGTCGAGGAGGAGTTCCGGATCAGCCAGACCGAGGGCGTCGGCCAGCGCGAGCCGGACCTCGGCTTCGCCTGGGCCGCGTACATGTGGGCCTCCGGCAAGGGCCTCGACGAGGTGCTGCGCGAGGCGGAGATGCCGGCGGGCGACTTCGTGCGCTGGTGCAAGCAGGTGATCGACGTGCTCGGCCAGATCTCCGCCGCCGCGCCCGCCGCCTCCGCCGAGGGGTCGACCGTGGCGAAGGCCGCGCGCAAGGCCGTGGACCAGCTGCTGCGGGGCGTGGTGGCCTACTCGTCGGTGGGCTGAGCCCGCCCGCGCGGACGCGACCGGCCCCCGGCCGGTCGCGTCCGGCGCCGAACCCCCCATTCACTCATCACGGTGAGTGAGTTTCGCATGCGCGTACGTCGTCACGGATGGTGTTCGAACAAACGCACAGCGTGTAAATGGAGCCGAGCGTACTCCTGTGGCGTGGGTGAATTCAGGTGCTTGCCGAATATGACACGGCGATGATCCGGTCGGACTAAGCTCGCCCGCGACGCACCGAGTTGAGCCAATTCGTGCGCCTGTCCCCAAACATCCCGAAGATCCCCGTAGTTCCGTGAATCTTCCCCGCGCAAGCTCCCCCGAACCCCAGCCGACTCGTCTCAGAAGGCATCCATGGTGAGTGTTCGAAAGCCTCCCGGTGGCCGTGAACTTCCCTTCGCACGCGTGCTGTTGCCGCCGGCCCTAGTGATGGCAGGAGCGACCGGGGCCGCCGCCGCCCTGGTCCCGGCCTCCGCCCGGATCGCCGTCGTCGGGTGCGGGACCGTGGCCCTGCTGCTGATCCTCGCCCTGGCCGCGGAGATCGTCCGCCGCAGCCGCGGGCTCCGCGAGACACGGGCCGAGCACGCCCGTCACACCGCGTATCTGGAGCACCGCCTCGCCACCCACGACGCGGAGATCGTCCGGCTCGGCACCCAGGTCCTGCCCACCGCGCTGCTCCACCTGCGCGCCGGAGAACCGCTCCGGGAGGTGATGCGCAAGGTCGTCGACAACGACCCCGAACTGCGCCACCTGCCCGACTCGCAGCGCACGCTGCTGCACACGGCGCTGCGCGGCGCCGACCACGAGATCTCGATGCGCGACGCCACCGAACGCTCCTTCGTCAGCATCGCCCGCCGCGTCCAGGCCATCGTCCACCAGCAGGCCAGCGAACTGCGCGAGATGGAGGAGGACCACGGCCGCAACCCCGAGGTCTTCGACGACCTGCTGCGCATCGACCACGGCACCGCGCTGATCGGCCGCCTTGCCGACTCCATCTCCGTGCTCGGCGGCGGCCGCCCCGGCCGCCAGTGGCCCCTGCCCGTGTCGCTGTACAGCGTCATGCGCGGCGCGATGTCCCGGATCCTGGAGTACCGGCGCATCGACCTCAGCTCCATCGTCAACATCAACATCAAGGGCACCGCCGTGGAGCCCATCATCCACGCCGCCGCCGAACTGCTCGACAACGCCACCCGCTACTCGCCGCCGTCGACCAAGGTGCACGTCACGGCCGTCGAGGTGCAGACCGGCCTCGCCATCGAGATCGAGGACGCCGGCGTCAGCCTCAGCGAGGAGTCCCGGGCCCGCATCGAGAAGGCGATCACCGACGCCATGGCGGCCGACGACGCCCACAACCTGGGCGAGAGCCCGCGCCTCGGCCTCGCCGTCGTCGGCCGGCTCTGCAAGGCGTTCGACATGCAGGTCTCGTTGCGCGCCTCGGCCTACGGCGGCGTCCGCGCGATCCTCGTCGTGCCGCGCGTGATGACCACCACGGAGCCCGGCGTCGGCGCCGCCCACGGCATCGGTGCCACCGCCGTGCCCATGCCCGAACTCGGCGCGGTGGAGGGCCCCAAGCGCCCGCCCAAGAAACGCCGCCCCACCAGCCCCCGCATCCCCGCCGGGATCTCCATGGAGGACGACGTCCCCGAGGTCACCGAGTGGACGGCGGGCGGCCTGCCGCAGCGCCGCAGCCGGGTGAAGACCCCGCTCAGCCAACGGATCGCCGAACAGGCCGCCATCGAGCGCGCCGAGCGCGAGGGCAGGCCCACCGTCTGGTCCCGGCCGGCGCCCGAACCGGAACCCGAGCCCGAGATCGACCCCGAGCTCCAGAAGCTGAAGGACCGGCCACCGGGCATGTGGGTCGACGCCTTCTGGGACGGTCTGAAGAAGGGCATGCCCGAGGGCGCCACCGCGGCCGAGCTGACCGACTTCACCCGGAACCCGACCGCTTACCTGCACCTGATCGACGATTCGGCAGGCCCCACCGAGGCCGAGGACGAGGGGAACCTCAAGTGATCCAGCAGCGAGGCAACATCGACTGGATGCTCAAGCAGCTCAACGACGGCGTCCCGGGCATCCAGATGATCGTGGTCCTCTCCGCCGACGGACTGCGCATCGCCCGTCACGGCGGCGACCCCGACGCCGCCGACCGGGTGGCCGCCGCCTGCGCGGGCATGCAGAGCCTGGCCAGTGCCATCACCCAGGAGATCGAAGGCAGCGGTGACATGAAGCTCGTCGTCATCGAGATCGACGGCGGCTACTTCTACCTCATGAACGCCGGTGCCAACGCCTTCCTCGCGGTGCTCGCCGACGTGACCTGCGAACCGGGCCGGATGAGCGGCATGATGCGCGACCTCGTCGTCCGGATCGGCACCCACCTGACGAGCCCGCCCCGGCGGAACGGGCAGACCGTATGACTCCGCCGCGACGCAAACGCCGGCGGCCACCGCAACTGCCGACGCCCCCGCCCCCGCCGCCCGCGAAGGCGGCGGACGGCCCCGAACGGCCCCGCAACCCCGAGCGGCTGTACACCATCGCCGGCCCCGCCGACGGCGCCCGGGCCGAACTCGACCTGGTGACGCTGATCGTGGCGCACTTCGCGCCGACACCGTCCGCCTCCCCCGAGCAGGCGGCGGTGCTCCGGCTCTGCACCGCGCCGCTGTCCGTGGCCGAACTCTCGGCCTACCTCAACCTGCCGTTCAGCGCGACGACCGTCCTGCTCACCGAGCTGATCACGGCCGAACTGGTGCAGGCGCGCGCCCCGATCGTCCGCCAGGCGCTCCCCGACCGTTCACTCCTCGAAGCGGTGATGCATGGACTTCAACGGCTCTGACACCATCCCCGGCCCGCGCACCGAGGACCATCTGCCGCAGACGGCCCAGGCCGCGGTGAAGATCGTGATCGTGGGCGGTTTCGGTGTCGGCAAGACCACCATGGTCGGCTCCGTCAGCGACATCAGGCCGCTGACCACCGAGGAGACCATGACCCAGGCCGGCATCGGGGTCGACGACGACTACGGCTCCGACACCAAGACGGCCACCACCGTGGCGATGGACTTCGGCCGCATCGGCATCACCGACAAGCTGGTGCTGTACCTGTTCGGCACCCCCGGCCAGGAGCGCTTCTGGTTCCTGTGGAACGGCCTGTTCGAAGGAGCGCTCGGCGCGGTCGTCCTGGTCGACACCCGGCGCCTGGAAGTGAGCTTCGACGTCATGGGACGGCTCGAGGAACGCGGCGTGCCCTTCGTCGTCGCCGTCAACACCTTCCCGGACGCGCCCCGTTACCCGATCGAGGAACTGCGCACCGCGCTGGACCTGGCCCCGGAGATCCCGATCATCGACTGCGACGTGCGCCGCCGGGCCTCCAGCAAGGACGTGCTGATGACCCTGATGCGCTTCCTGCACTCCCTGGCTCTGTCCGGCGCCCTGCGCTGACCCGTGTCCGACCGACTCCACACCATCCGTTCCGGAGCTGCACCGTGACGTCTGAACCCCAGTCCCTGACCGGCACCGAACCCACCCCCGGTCCGCCGCCCGGCTGCCCGGCGCACGGCCTCGGCCCCGGCGAGGCGCACCGGATCCACGGCCCCGACGCCGAGGACCTGGGCGACCTCTACGAGCACCTGCGGGAGCGGCACGGCGCCGTGGCGCCCGTACTGCTCCACGACGACGTACCGATGTGGGTGGTCCTCGGCCACGCCGAGAACCTGCAACTGGTGCGCCGCCCCTCCCAGTACACCCGCGACAGCCGGATCTGGTCCCCGCTGCTCCAGGACCGGGTCAAGCCCGACCACCCGCTCATGCCGCACATCGCCTGGCAGCCCATCTGCTCGCACGCCGAGGGCGACGAGCACCAGCGGCTGCGCGCGGCGGTCACCGGCGCCATGGCCCCCATCGACCACCGCGGCCTGCGCCGCCACATCGGCCGCTCCACCCAGGCCCTGGTCAACGACTTCTGCGAGCGCGGCCGGGCCGACCTGGTCTCCCAGTTCGCCGAGCACCTGCCGATGGCCGTGATGTGCGAGATCCTCGGCATGCCCGAGGAGTACGACGACCGGATGGTGCAGGCCGCCCGCGACGCGCTCAAGGGCACCGAGACCGCCATCCAGAGCCACGCCTACGTCATGGAGGCGCTCGGCCGGCTCACCACCCGCCGCCGGGCCCGCCCCGAGGACGACTTCACCAGTCACCTCATCGGCCACCCGGCGGGGCTCACCGACGACGAGGTCCGCGAGCACCTGCGGCTCGTCCTGTTCGCGGCCTACGAGGCCACCGTCAACCTCCTCGCCAACGCGCTGCGCATGGTGCTGACCGAGCCGGGCTTCCGCGCCCAGCTCAACGGTGGCCAGATGACAGTGCCGGAGGCCATCGAGCAGTCGCTGTGGGACGAGCCGCCGTTCAGCACCGTCTTCGGCTACTTCGCCAAGCAGGACACGGAGCTGGGCGGGCGGCGCATCCGCCGGGGCGACGGGCTGCTCTTCGCGCCCGCCCCGGGCAACGTCGACCCCCGGGTGCGCCCCGACCTCTCCGCAGGCATGCAGGGCAACCGGTCCCACCTGGCGTTCGGCGGCGGCCCGCACGAGTGCCCCGGCCAGGACATCGGCCGGGCCATCGCGGACGTCGGCGTGGACGCGCTGCTGATGCGGCTGCCCGACGTCCAGCTGGACTGCGCCGAGGAGGAGCTGCGCTGGCGCTCGTCGATCGCCTCCCGGCACCTCGTGTCGCTGCCGGTGCGCTTCGAGCCCAAGGCCCAGCAGGACGCGAGTCTGCCGCCCAGCCCGTCGACCGTCCCGCCGCAGCGCTCCGGCCCGCCGGCCGTCACCGCGCACGTCGAACCGGCCCCCGCCGCGGAACCCCGGCCGCCGGTTCCCGCCCCGGTCTACGCCCCCGTTCCCGTCTCCGTCCCCGCGGCGCCGGAACCGTCCCGCCGCGGGAGCGTGTGGCAGCGGCTGCTGCGCTGGTGGCGCGGGGAGTGAGCGACGGGTCTCGCGGGGAGTGAGCGAGACGGCTACGTCTCCTGCCCGGCCCATCCGGCCGGGCAGGACCAGGCCCGCAGGGTCCGCCCGCTGACGAAGGCATGCCGCGCCCCGGTGACGGGGTCGGTGAACTCCAGCCTCCGGGCCAGCAGTTGCAGCGGGCGCCGGAAGTCACCGGGGGCTACGGGGCCGGTCACCTCCGGGTACAGCGGGTCGCCGAGGATGGGCACGCCCAGCGTGTTCAGATGCACCCGGAGCTGATGGGTCTGCCCGGTCTCCGGCAGGAGCCGGTACCGGCCAAGACCGTCCCGGTGCTCGGCCAGCTCCACCCGGGTCACCGCGTTCGGCTCGCCCTCGACCTCACGCGCGGCCTGCACCCCGCGCTCCTTCACGATCCGGCTGCGCACGGTACGGGGCAGGGCGAGCGCCGGATCGTACGGCGCCACGGCCTCGTACTCCTTACGCACCCGCCGGTCCCGGAACAGCGTCTGGTAGGCGCCGCGCTCCTCGGGCCGCACCGTGAACAGCACCAGACCGGCGGTGAGCCGGTCCAGCCGGTGCGCGGCGGTCAGCGCCGGCACGCCCAGCTCGTCGCGGAGCCGGGCCAGGGCGGTCTGGGTGACGTGCGAACCACGCGGGGTCGTCGCGAGGAAGTGCGGTTTGTCGGCCACGACGATGTGCTCGTCCCGGTGTACCACCTCCAGCGGGAAGGGCACCGGCACCTCGGCGGGCGGCTCGCGGTGGAACCACACGAACATCCCCGGCCGGTAGGGCGCTTCCGGCTCGACCGCCCGCCCGTCGGCGCCCACGAAGAGCCCCGCGTCGAACATCGCCCCGACGGTCCCGGGCCCGGCGCCCGTCAGCCGTGCCACGAGATGTTCCCGCACGGTCGCCCACGCCCCGCCGTACGGCAACCGCACCCGCACCGGGTCGACACCGTGGCGCTGGGGGAGCGGGGCGGGCGGGGGCGGGGTACGGCGTCTCACGAGGTCAAGGGTACGAGCGCGCCGGAAGGCCCGGCGAGGCCCGGCCGTGGGCGGGGGAGTCGGGGCCGGGGGCCGGCCGCCGCCGCGGGGCCGGGCTCAGGCGGCCGCCGCGTCGCCGCTCTCCTGCTCGGCCTCGATCCGGGCGTTCCACTCCCGCTTGGCGGCCTGCCAGCCGTCCTCGTTGTGGCCGAGGCGCCAGTAGCCGGAGATCGACAGGTCCTCGCGCGGGATCCGCAGCTCGATCCGGAGCATCCGGCGCAGCTCCTTCACGAACGCCGCCTCGCCGTGCACGAACGCGTGCGGCCGGCCCTCGGGGAACCGCAGCGCCCGTACGGCCTCGAGCAGTGCCTGGCCCACCGGCCGGTTCCCGCGGTGCAGCCAGACGACCTCCACGTCGGAGTCGATCTTCTGCTCCTCCTCGGGGCCCGACACCTCCACGAAGGCGTATGCCCGGGCGCCGGCCGGCAGTGTCTCCAGGGCACGGGCGATCGCGGGCAGCGCGCTCTCGTCGCCGGCGAGCAGATGCCAGTCGGCACTCGGGGCGGGGGCGTAGGCGCCACCGGGACCGATGAAGCGCACGGTCTCACCGGGGCGCGTCCGCGTGGCCCAGGGCCCGGCCAGCCCCTCGTCGCCGTGGATCACGAAGTCCAGTGTCAGCTCCCGGTGTTCGGGGTCCCAGGCGCGCACGGTGTACGTCCGGGTCACCGGCCACTGCTCACGCGGGAACTCCGCCCGGACGCGCTCCAGGTCGAAGGGCTCGGGATAGGTGACGCCCTCGGGGCCGAACAGCAGCTTCACATAGTGGTCGGTGCAGGTGTCCGCGGCGAATCCGGCGAGGCCCTCGCCACCGAGCACCACGCGCTGCATGTGCGGGGTCAGCCGCTCGGTCCGCACCACCTGGGCGGTATAGGGCTTGCGCGGCTTTCGTCCCGGACGCTCTGCCATCACGGCCTCCTGCTGCATTGGTTAGGTTTACCTAAGTTAGCATCTGGTGCCGAGTGTCGTCAGCAGTCGCCCGAGGGAGCCGCCCAGTCCCCAGCGCACCGCCAGCGCCTCCAGGCCGGCCGGATCGCGCGGGGTGCGCGGCAGGGCGGTCTCGACGTCCGGCAGCGGGACGTCACCGGCCACCCGCACCACCTTCGGCGCGACGGCGACGTAGGGCCGGGCCTCGGTCAGCCGCTTGCGCTGCGACGGCGTGAGCTTCGCCCGCGGGTCGTCGACCGCCGCCATGATCCCCGCCAGGTCGCCGAACTCGGCGAGCAGTTTGGCGGCCGTCTTCTCGCCGATCCCCGGTACGCCCGGCAGGCCGTCGCTCGGGTCGGGGGGCAGCAGCGCCAGATCCGCGTACCCGCGCCCGTCGACCCCATACTTCTCGCGCAGCACCGCCTCGTCGGTCAGCTGCAGCGTGCCGACGCCCTTCAGCGGGTAGAGCACCCGGATGCCGCGCTCGTCGTCGACGAGCTGGTACAGGTCGCGGTCGCCGGTGACGATGTCCACGGAGCCGCCGGCCCGCGCGGTGAACGTGCCGATCACGTCGTCCGCCTCGTACCCCGCGACCCCCACCCGGGCGATGCCGATGGCGTCCAGCACCGCCTCGATGACCGGCACCTGCGGGGAGAGCGTGTCCGGCACCTCCTCCTCGTCCGGCGCGCCCTCGTGCTCCGTGGCGACCCGGTGCGCCTTGTACGTCGGGATCAGGTCCACCCGCCACTGCGGCCGCCAGTCGGCGTCCATGCAGGCCACCAGCCGCCGCGGCCGGTGGTCCTTCACCAGCCGGTCGATGAAGTCCAGCAGCCCGCGCACCGCGTTCACCGGGGTGCCGTCCGGTGCCTTCACGGAGTCCGGCACGCCGAAGTAGGCGCGGAAGTAGAGCGAGGCGGTGTCGAGAAGCATGAGTCGTCCGGTCACGCTCGCATCATGCCGTACGGCACTGACACGGCCCTTGCTGTGACGTAAGACACTTAAAAGTTTGACCAATGAGGATCTGGGGAGGCGCGGCTTCTGTCATGTACGGCCGAGACGAGAGGCACGCGTGCAACCAAGGCTTGAGGCCGAGCACCTGTTCAAGGTGTTCGGCAGACGACCGGACCAGGCAGTGGAGAAGCTGCGCGAGAGCACCGACCGGGAGGAACTGCGCGCCGACGGCACCACCGCCGCCGTGATCGACGCCTCCTTCCGGGTCGAGGCGGGCGAGATATTCGTCGTCATGGGTCTGTCGGGCTCCGGCAAGTCCACCCTGCTGCGGATGCTCAACGGCCTGCTCGAGCCGACCGCCGGCCGCGTCCGCTTCGACGGCCAGGACCTGACCGGGCTCAGCGACCGTGAACTGCGCGAACTGCGCTCGAAGAAGATCAGCATGGTCTTCCAGCACTTCGCGCTCTTCCCGCACCGCAGCGTCCGTGACAACGCCGCCTACGGCCTGTCCGTGCAGGGCGTGCCCCGCGCCGAGCGCGAGCGTCGCGCCGACGAGGCGCTCGCCCTGTGCGGTCTGGCCGGCTGGGAGGACTCCTGGCCCGACGAGCTGTCCGGCGGCATGCAGCAGCGCGTCGGCCTCGCCCGCGCCCTGGCCACCGACGCGGACCTGCTGCTGATGGACGAGTCCTTCAGCGCCCTGGACCCGCTGATCCGCCGCGACATGCAGGACCAGCTGCTGGAACTGCAGAAGACCCTGAAGAAGACCATCGTCTTCATCACCCACGACCTCAACGAGGCCATGCGCCTCGGCGACCGCATCGCCGTCATGCGCGACGGCCGGATCGTCCAGACCGGCACCGCCGAGGACATCCTGCTGCGCCCGGCGGACGACTACGTCGCCTCCTTCATCAAGGACGTCGACCGCTCCCGCGTGCTGACCGCCGCCGCGGTGATGGACACCGACGTCCGCGGCGACGAGGCCGACTGCGGCTGCGAGACGGCCGCCCCCGACACGCCCTTCACCGAGCTCTGCGCGATCAGCGCCCGGCTCAGCCACCCCGTCGCCGTCCTGGACGCCGGCCGCGAGCTCGTCGGCGTCGTGCCGCGGCAGCGCCTGGTCGGCCTCCTCGGCGACGAACAGGGCGACCCCACCGCCTGCGACAACGACAACGGCGGAAAGGTGATCGCCCGTGCCTAGGATCCCTCTCGGCGACTGGGTCGACTCCGGTGTCAACTGGCTCGTCGACCACCTGTCCTGGCTCTTCGACGCGATCCGCGCGGTCATGGAGGGCATGTACGACGGCATCGACGCCGTCCTCGCCGCCCCCGAGCCGCTGCTCATGGCCGGCATCCTCGGGGTGATCGCCTGGTGGCTGCGCGGTCTGCTCGGCGGCGTCCTCGCCTTCGCCGGGTTCGCGCTGGTCGACTCGCTGGACCTGTGGGACCGGGCCATGTCCACGCTGGCCCTCGTCCTGGTGGCGACGGTGATCGCCCTGGTGATCTCCATCCCGCTGGGCATCTGGGCCGCCCGCTCCAAGGCGGTCAGCGCGGCCGTGCGGCCCGTCCTGGACCTGCTCCAGACGATGCCGTCGATGGTCCTGCTGATCCCCGCGATGCTCTTCTTCGGCCTCGGCACCGCCGCGGGTGTCGTCGCCACCCTGATCTTCGCGCTCGCCCCCGGCGTCCGCATGACCGAGCTGGGCATCCGGCAGGTCGACGCCGAACTGGTCGAGGCCGCGGAGGCGTTCGGCACCACGCCGCGCGACATCCTGTGGCGCGTGCAGCTGCCGCTGGCCCTGCCGACCATCATGGCCGGCGTCAACCAGGTGATCATGCTGGGTCTGTCCATGGTCGTCATCGCCGGCATGGTCGGCACCGGCGGCCTCGGCGGCGCGGTCAACGAGGCCATCGGCCAGCTCGACATCGGCTACGGCTTCGAGGCGGGCGTCGGCATCGTCGTCCTCGCCATCTACCTGGACCGGGTCACCAGCGCCCTCGGCACCCAGCTCTCCCCGCTCGGCCGCAGGGCCGCCGCCAAGACCCGGACGACGACGTGGTCGTACCGTCCGCGCCCGGTGGTCGCCGTCGCCGGTGTGGTCGCTCTCGCGCTCGTCGCGGGCGGTCTGGGCGTCTTCGGCTCCTCCGGCACCTCCGAGGCCTCCGGCACCGACATCGGCCGGGGCAAGGAGATCACCATCGGCTACATCCCCTGGGACGAGGGCATCGCCTCCACGTTCCTGTGGAAGGAGCTCCTGGAGCAGCGCGGCTTCAAGGTGAACACCACCCAGTACGCGGCCGGCCCCCTCTACACCGGTCTCGCCACCGGCCAGCTCGACTTCGAGACCGACTCCTGGCTGCCCACCACGCACGCCGAGTACTGGAAGAAGTACGGCGACAAGCTGGACGACCTCGGCAAGTGGTACGGCCCCACCTCCCTCGAGTTGTCCGTCCCGTCCTACGTGAAGGGCGTGAACTCCCTGGCGGACCTGAAGGACCATGCCTCCGAGTTCGGCGGCAAGATCGTCGGCATCGAGCCCAGCGCCGGCATGATGGGCCTGCTCAAGGACAAGGTCCTCAAGCAGTACGGCCTGCAGGGGGAGTACGAGGTCATCGACGGCTCCACGCCCGCGATGCTCGCCGAGCTCAAGCGCGCCTACGCCAAGAAGCAGCCGGTCGTCGTCACCCTGTGGTCGCCGCACTGGGCGTACAGCGACTACGACCTGAAGAAGCTGAAGGACCCCGCGGGCGCCTGGGGCAAGGGCGACGGGGTGCACACTCTGGCCCGCAAGGGCTTCGCCGCCGACAACCCCGAGGTCGGCGCCTGGCTCAAGAACTTCTCGATGACCGAGAAGCAGCTCACCGGGCTGGAGGCGCAGATCCAGCAGTCCGGCAAGGGCAAGGAGCAGGACGCCGTCCGCACTTGGCTGAAGCAGCACCCGGGCCAGGCCGACAAGTGGGCGCCGATCGACCGCAAGGGCCACGAGAGCCAGGCGGCCGGGTGACCTGACCGTCCCGACCGCCACCCGAGGGGTGGGCGCCGCCGGGGCGACAAACGGGGGGGGGCCGGGGGCCCCCCCCGGGGGGGGGGGCCCGGGCGGGGGGGGGGGGGGGGGGGGGCGGGGGCGGCCCGGGGGGGGGGCGG
>Ga0308175_100001070_pt1 | contig 18216 bp, 14 predicted proteins | sample PhyCR1_3_FD_203893 | JGI IMG/M metagenome (GOLD analysis project Ga0308175, IMG submission 203893) | Soil microbial communities from UC Gill Tract Community Farm, Albany, California, United States - DLSLS.C.R1 | ecosystem: Environmental > Terrestrial > Soil > Agricultural land | place: USA...
GGATCGACGGCGAACATGGCGCCACTCGGGTTGTCCGCAAACCCGAGGTTGAGAGGCGCTAGCGGTGCGAAGCCGTCCTGCACGCGTTGTCCGGGGAAAATATCGCCCGGCGAAATGGAAACGGTCGTTCCGAACGGCAATTGCCGGAACAAGCGCAGACTGTTACCCTCGCTGCCGGTTGGGTTGTAGAAGAGTCCGAAACCACCACGAACGACCGTATGCTGGGCAGCCTGATACGCGAATCCGAAACGCGGGCCGATATTTGGATAGTAAGGTCGAACACCCGCCGTTGGGCTCACGCCATTTCGTCCCGCCACATCGATCTTGGCAGTCTGAAGGTTGAAATTCGCCCAACGATTTGCCACTTCAGAGAAAGGACTGAAGTAATCCCAGCGCACACCGAGATTGATGGTCAGCTTGCTCGTGACGCGCCAGTCGTCCGCCATATAGACGCCCAGTTCGTAACCGCGCTCGCCAGGCCAGTTCTGCGTGTAATCGTGGACAATGCTGGTGGCGTATCCGAGAAGAAAACTCGCTGCAGAATCGCCGCCCACGCCCGCGGGATTTCGGGAATCCGTGAATGCCGGTGAGAAATTGAACCGGCCGTTCCCCTGGTTGGTCTGATAAATGGTGAGTTGGCGACGCCGGAAGTCCACGCCCCACTTCAGCGTGTGCTTTCCGGTTGTGAACGAAAGGTTGTCAACTACCTGATACGTATTCTCACGCCGGTAAATAGGGAGCGAGCGCGTCTGGCCGATGCCCACGTAGTTGGCCGGCGAGAAGATCGGGAGGTTCTGCTCCTGCGGCGTAACGTTCGCGTTGGGCACGCCGAGCTTGTTTCCCAGCTGCGCGCCTGGCGCGTATTGATCAGCTACGTAATCCAGCCGGTAACGGTTGAAGCCGAGGCGGAATTCATTCACGAGCGTGGGATTGATGATTCGGGCCCAGCTGGCCACGGCTTGTTGTGCGGGTTGGAATGACGTCCCGGCGAATGAGGCTTCATCAGATAAGTTCACTTGTCCGGAGATGCCTGGAATCGTGGTTGCCGGATAGGTGCTCGGAACAAGGGTCTCTGTATTCTGGATCGAGTAACGCGCAAAGAAGTTGTCCTTGGACGAGATCTGATGATCGAGGCGCACGTCGCCCTGGTTCCAGCGTTGATTCAATGCGGTGTTAGACAGATAATTATTCAGTCGTGCCGTACTGGTCGGCTGCGGATAGGCATTGATCATTTTAGCGGCGATCGGATCCCATCGGTTAGCCGGAATCTGATTGTTCGCGAACGGCGTGCGGGCAAATCCTGATCCAACGGCTCTGGTGGTTGTCGGATCATAGATGGTGCCGGTCTCGCCGAAATCACCATTGCGCATGCGTGCAGTCGGGATATTTCCCAGCAGCAACTGTTGTGCATCGCGGCGGTACCCTTCGTAGTCGACAAAGAAAAATGTGCGGTCCTTGCCGTGATATAGCTTCGGCAACACGACCGGACCGCCCAGCGATGCCCCGAACTGGTTCAAGCGAAAGGTCGGAAAGGCCGTGCCTGCCGGATTGAAGAAGTTCCGGGCATCCATCGCCGAATTCCGCAGGTATTCGAATAGGCTGCCATGAAGCTGATTCGTTCCCGATTTCGTAATGACATCCACTACTGCCCCAGAATTACGTCCAATGTCGGCGCTATACAGGTTTGTTTGGATTTTGAACTCGCGCACTGCTTCTACAGCCGGGCGCAAGACGATGGACAGCGTAAGCCGTTCGTTGTCGTCCACACCGTCGTAGAGAAAGTTGTTGGAGCCTTCCCGATTTCCGTTCGCAAAGATCTCCGTCCCCGGGCGCCGGTCATCGGGACGCGTGCCGCTCATGATCGTGCCACTTGCCGAATACCCGACGCCATTGACCCCCGGGCTCAGGGTGGCGAGTTGGATGAAGTTGCGCCCGTTTAGCGGCAGTTCATTCGTCAGCCGCTGATTGACAACGGCGCCCATCGACGACGATTCCGTTTCAAGTATCGGCGCTTGGCCCGTGACCTGTTCAACCTGCGAAACGTCGCCGACTTTCACCGTAAAATCCATTTGCGCCTGCTGATTGATCTGCAGCGTTATTCCGGTCTGCTCGAGCTTCTTGAAGCCGGGCGCCTCGACTTCGATCCGGTAATCACCGGGCGGGAGCAGCGTTAACACATACGTGCCGCTCGTAGACGTTACGGTTTCGTGAGGCTGGTTCGTGGCGGTGGCAACCGCATTCACCTTAGCGTTTGGGACTGCTGCACCTGTGGGATCGAGAACGGAACCGCTCAACTCGGCCGTTGCCACCTGCGCACAGACCGGCGCGATGGACAGAAGTCCCAAAAGGCAAATTGAAAGAAATTTTCTCATCACAACTCCTGATCGAACTTCTCTACCAATCCACCACTGACTCGTCTTCGGGATCGTAGGACTCCTGATTCCGCCAGTCGTGTCCGATCTTATCGGCCATGGCCTGCTCGTCCAATTCAATGCCGAGCCCTGGGCCTTTCGGCACTTCCAGAAAGCCTTCACGCACTTTGAACGGCTGCTTGATATAGCCTTCACCCAAGGACACCTGTTCCTGGCAGAGGAAATTCGGAATGCTGCAAGCGAGTTGTACGCCCGCGGCGAGCGAAATGGGCCCGAGCGGATTGTGCGGCGCCACGTCTGCGTAGTACGCCTCCGCCATGCCCGCGATCAGACGGACTTCGGTTATGCCGCCTGCGTGACACATGTCAGGCTGCAGCACAGTCGCGGCTTTCTTCTCCAGCACTTCACGAAAGCCCCATTTAGTAAACACGCGTTCACCCGTGGCGATGGGTAAGTGAGTGCCACGCGCAATCTCGGCCATGATGTCGTGATTTTGCGCCTGACAAGGCTCTTCGATGAACATCGGGTAATAAGGCTCATAGGCTTTGATCAGCAGCTTGGCAGTGGCCGGACTGATCGCACCATGGAAGTCGATGGCTATATCGACCTCTTTGCCCATTGCCCGCCGCAGCTCCGCGAACACTTCAGCCGCGTGCTCAACGTCGCCCTCGGTGAAGATGTAGCGATTACCGCGCGGCTTCCGCTTGGCTACGCCGGTTTTGAACGCGGTGAATCCCTGCCCTTGCAGCTTCTTCATCTGGTCGGTCTGACTCGCGTGAGCGTAGACGCGAACGCGATCGCGTGTCGGACCGCCCAGCAACTCATAAACGGGCACGCCAAGCGCCTTGCCCTTGATGTCCCACAACGCCTGGTCGATACCGCTCAACGCGCTCGTGAGAATCGGGCCGCCTCGATAGAACGCGTGCCGATAGATCGCCTGCCAGTGTTTCGCAACAGCCCTGGGATCTTTGCCCACCAGATAGGGTTCTATTTCCTTGACGGCTTCTGCGCACGTCAACGCGCGCCCTTCTGTGATGGGTTCGCCCAGACCGACGATCCCCGCGTTCGTATGGATCTTCAGGAAGAGCCAACGAGGTTTGACCAGAATAGTTTCAAGTCTGGTGACTTTGAGATTCTCCTTTGCAGGAACCGGAGCGTTCCGGTCCCGCTGCTCCTGCGCAGCAAGTGCCTCGGCAGAGAGCGCACTTAATCCGACAGCGGATGAAGCGGCCGCGAAGGCTTCGCGACGGCGCAGAGATTGGAACGATGACAATGTAGACGACTCCTTACACCTTGGGTGGAAACGGTTCCCCGATCATATAACGACTCGAATGTAAACCCGGTGCGGGTCGCGGGAACGCGAATCAATTGCGTTCGTTTACTTGAGATCTTTGCGATCGCGAATATCTATCAAATACGGCAGGAGCTCAGCGCTAAAGATCTCACGATGGCGAATCCAGCGCCCGGGATAAGGCAGATGAAGAACCGGGCCGTGCCAATGGGTCATGTTTATGGCGTGTTCCACATTTTCGCGAATTGACCGCACGAGACAGACGATCATCTCAGGCTGCAGCTTCCTGATGCATCGACTCAGCGATGGTTCAGTTTCGATGCAGGCGGCGCGCCTTGCCTTCGGCTCGAGCTGATCCACCGGATCAAGGCACGCGTCAATGAGATAGCAACCATACTCCCGAAACCGGACGAGAAACGTGTCGTCGTTGACCGACGGATCGACCGTGTGAAACACGTCGCGAACGGCCCGGTACAGGCCGGAGTTGCCGGAATAGAAAAATCTGCCCGATGCAGGTGGAGACTCGCCAATGAAAAGCAAACGGACGTGCTCCGGAAGAAAGCTGCGGCGTAGCGCTTCCCGTTTTCTCCGTGACGATAAAGATCCCGGTTCGTCAGCATCAAGAAATGGTCGACAGGACGGTTGCACGGCTGCTCGTCTTCCGCAGTTTATCTAGCGAGCCTTGTGCCCCAGTCTGGTCCCGCTCGCTTGGGTTCGATCTTGTCTCCCTTAGGGCTTTGCCATTGGCCGTGGAACCAGAGGCCGGCCACGATGAAGTTGTGTCCCTGGGGATCGCTCTCTTCAGAATGGCGGAAAATCTGCCATGGGCGCCATGGGTCTTCCTGATCCCCGAACCCGGCAACGTTCAAGTTCGGAACCGGGCTATTGTGTAGAGCATTGGCCCAAGCCTCGCGACGCCAGAACCCTGTTCCGTACCGGCCACGCCCTATTTCCCCGACCTATCCAGGAGGCGACTGGACCACCTGGGAGGTTGCTGACCAGCGCTTCGCCGATCATCGGCCCGATGTCGTGAGCTTTGTAAGCGCTCCTCTCGACCACGATTTCAAAGTCACCGGCGAACTCAGCGCAGATCTATTCGCCTCCACATCGGGAACGGACAGCGATTTCATCGTGAAGCTGATCGACGTGTATCCGGAGAATGCGGCACCAAATGGATGGAAGGCCGAATCAGGTCCCGAGCCCGGACAGTTCGCAAAATCCTTGCATGGATATCAATTACCGATCGCCATGGAAGTCCGACGGGGGCGATTCAACAAAAGTTTTGAGCACGCGGAACCACTCGTTCCGAATCGGCCAACAGAATTCCTGATTCCGTTGCGTGACCGCGATCACGTGTTCTTGAAACGACACCGGCTCATGGTCCAGGTACAATCCACGTGGTTTCCCGCCATTGACCGCAACCCTCAAAAGTTCGTGTCGAGTATCTACACGGCCACCTCGGAAGACTTCATCCCGGCAACCCAGCGCGTGTACTGCACGGCAGAACTGCCCTCGCACCTGGTGCTTCCAGTCCAACCGTAACGACTCTTTTACTGCTTCGTTGCGGTAGGCTTGGCCGATTCGTCGAAGAACTCCTTCTGCAAACGCGGCGCGACTTGATCCGACTTAATGGCGCGAATGGCAGCGGCAATCCCATCAGCACGCTGTTGCGTCAACGCGCGCCCGCGCTCGGCAGTAGCACCACCTGCGTCGCCCTGATAGTGGTTGGGAAATTTGGAGTACCACCAAATACCTGTATACACGCTCGAAGGCAGATCCAGCCGGTTCAAGTCGCGGCCCGACTCCTCCCCCGCGCGGTCCGTATGCACAAGGTCGGGCCGGTGAGCCATGACGCTTGCGATCTCCCCCTCGCCCGCATGCCCGTCTACGCCCGGCTTGGACGCCTGCGTTCCCGGCACAGGAGTTCTACCTGCCGGGTTCAGGCCCGTGATGGCATACACGACGTAGTCCTTCGGCGTCTCCAGTGTCGTCTGTGCGAAATATTGAATCAAACTCGTATTGCCTCCGTGCCCGCTGACGATCACCACTTTCTTACAACCGTTCCGTGCCATCTCGGCAGTTGTCTCACCGAGCAGTTCGAGTTGCAGATGAGTGCTATAGGCGATCGTTCCGGGCTGGTGTTTCGCCTCAAAGATCTGCCCGAAATAGTATTCGGGGAACACGATCGCATACTCTTTCTTCACCGCTTCAAAGGTGGCGTAACGGACGTTCAATAAGTCCGTTCCCATCGGACCGGAGGGTCCGTGCTTCTCAATGATTCCGAACGGGAGCACGCATACGCCTTTTGCATCATCGAGAGCCTTAACAAAGTCTTCGGCCGTCAATTCTTCCCAGTGCGCTGAAACATTTTGGGCGTTCGCCGCCATCGCCACTGCCGCGAGAAATCCAACGAGATGCATGATCTTCATTACCTGGATAAATACCAAATCCCGCCGGACAAATCGTCGCAAGCGGGTGACCGGGCCCCAACCGCGTCGCGAGGATAGGCTAATTACCGCGCGCGACTATAGGTACCATCGACGAGGGGAACTTGTGCTTCGAGAACCATCACGTGTAGTCCTGTGCCTCTTCGTTGCAGCGTTAGCCTTACCGCTGAGGACAATCGCGCAAACCAAAACCGAAGGAGAGGATAAGTACCGGTGGCTGGAAGATGTCAACGGGGAGCGCTCCATGGCTTGGGTGAACGCAGAAAACAAGCGCTCAGACGTCCTGACGGGTGATCCCGTGTATGCCGGCCTCGAAGCCGATGCGCTCAAGCTGCTGCAATCCCCGCAACGCCTTCCCATTCCCAGTCTCAACGGCGGCGATATTTACAATCTTTGGCAAGACGCCGAGCACGTGCAGGGTATCCTTCGCCGCACGAGAGTTGATGATTACCTGACGCAGGCGCCGCACTGGCAAACGCTGCTTGATTACGATGCTCTATCAAAACAGGATGGGCAGAAGTGGGTAGCGCATGGCAGAGTATGTCTCTATCCAGGGAACGAATTATGCATGCTTGGGCTGTCATCGGGCGGCGAGGATGCAATAACGGCGCGCGAGTTCAATCTGCGCACCGGAAAATTCGTGCAAAACGGATTCGTTCTGCCCCGATCTAAACAATCGCTTTCCTGGCTCGACAAAGATACTCTGCTGGTTGCGCGCGATTGGGGTCCGGGCACTATGACGACCTCCGGATATCCATTCATCGTCAAGGCATGGCATCGCGGCCAACCGCTCGAAGAGGCGAAAGAGATTTATCGAGGTTCAAGGACAGATGAAGGTGCCGCTGCGGTCGTCTTACACGACGGAGATCGCAACCAACTCACTTGCGTACTGCGCGACAGAAGCTTCTTCGAAACGGAGGTCTTCATCTGGACAAAAGAACGTCAGTTGAAGCAACTCGCGCTACCTCTCAAGTCGAACCTTGAAGGGCTGTTGAAAGGACAGATCATCTTCACGGTCAACGAGGATTGGAGTCTCGGCACAAACTCGACAGTGGCCGTCCCGAAGGGATCGGTAATCGCTCTCGACTTAGCTGCCGTCCAACGCGACTCGTCCCATTTACGGCCGACCATCATCTTTTCTCCGACTTCAACTGAGTTTGCGTCTAATGTTGAGGTCACGAAGAATCACCTGATCCTGACGACGCTGAAAAACGTTCAGGGCCGCGCTTACAGCTTCACACCCGGGCCGACCGGAGTATGGTCCCGCAAGCAATTCGAAATTCCGGAAAACCGGACGGCAAGGATCGTAAGCACGAATTGGTCCGACGATCGTTTCTTCCTCTCGCTTGATGGTTTTCTGACCCCGATGTCCCTCTGGCTCGGTGATGCGGAAACGAATACGCTCTCAGAAGCGAAGACACTGCCGCCGCAATTTGACAGCTCTCGTGAAATGGTGGAACAGCTACAAGCTGTCTCGAAAGACGGAACAAAGATCCCGTATTTCGTCGTGAGGCGAAAAGACCTGACGTATAACGGATCGAACCCGACTCTTCTCACGGCCTACGGCGGTTTCCAGATTTCGATCACTCCTGCGTACAACCCCGTCTTTGGGAAGCTCTGGCTCGAACGGGGCGGCGTTTACGTCGTGGCGAACATACGTGGAGGCGGCGAATTTGGCCCCGCCTGGCACGAAGCCGGCTTGAAAACTCACCGTCAGCGCATCTATGACGACTTCGCTGCTGTCGCTCAAGACCTCATAAAGCGGCGCATCACCTCTCCGCGGCGACTCGGCATCATGGGTGATTCAAATGGCGGCTTGTTGATGGGTGTCGAGATGACGCAACACCCGGAGCTTTGGAATGCCGTGATGATCAACATTCCCCTGTTGGACATGCTTCGCTATGAGCACATCGCTGCTGGCGCATCCTGGGTTGCCGAGTATGGTTCCGTTTCGGTGCCGGAACAGCGCGCATTTCTGGCGTCCATCTCTCCTTACAACCAGTTGAAGCCGGACGTGAACTATCCCGAGCCTTTAATATTCACGACAACCAGAGACGATCGGGTCGGGCCGGTGCACGCGCGAAAGTTCGCGGCCAAAATGGAAGAATTTGGCAAGCCGTTCTTCTATCACGAGATTACTTACGGTGGACACGGTTCTGGATCCGACTTGAAAGAGCGGGCGCAGACCAGTGCATTATCGTTCACTTATCTGACGAAGAAATTGATGAACTAAGGCGAACCGGGAATGATCACTGAATCTTCTGGCGGACTCCATACACCGTTGTGTCGGGGTGATAGTTGCGCCAGTCGAACCAGTAATCCTTGATCGTGTACACCTCTTCGAGACATGTGCCCTTCAACTTGCCATGGACAGCACAGCCATGGAAATTCCATTGGCTGCCGGTAGCGGCGTCCATGAAGAGTCCAGTTGCATCGGCAATGCGATAGAACTGCGGATCTGCCGAACCGTTCGAAAGCTGACGACGAAACGCGCGAACAGAACGGTCGTCTGATCCTACGACCAGGAGCAGGGGCTCTGATCCGACATGATCTTGTATTAGCTTCTGTTCCAGAACAACCGGATATGGGAATGCACGGCTGGCGCCGGCCTCGGAGATGCCCAACATCAAATCGCGTGCTTTGATCCCTGACTGGGCGAAGCTGACCACCACGGGCACGCGCGCCATGTGCACATCCCAATCTTTGGGTGCATAATCGCCCACCCGTTCAGGCACGTCCTGCAGCACGGTTCCCTGCGGCTCCTCCGATTTCCATAGCTTGTAGGTGAGATCTTCGGCAGGCACTAACGTTAACCTGCGGCCTGCAAGCGGCCCGGATATCGCCAAGCCGGTTATCTGCTGCCAGTATGTCCCCGTCTGTTCATCCCGCATCAGGAAGTTCTGGTTATTGATGCCAGCCAGATGGAACACCAGCGGCATGCCGTCTATTGTTCTTTGAAACACCAGACCGGTGTGACAAAGGGTTCAATACGTAGCAACCACAGGCGTGCCGGCCAGCGTGTCATTCACGATGTGGTGGTAAGAAATGACGCGGATGGGATAGGCGCGTGCGACCCGAGCGACTTTCACCGCAATCACCTGCTCGACATCGTCGAGTTTCGTGTTCGATACGTCTTTAAAGGTCGGGCGGCGCAACGGATGGAACAGCAGTTCGTACACGTTCACAAACGACAGCGCGCCGCTGAGGATAGTAACAGCGGCGACCAGAACGATACCTGCTCGCGGCGCCATCCCTCGGGTGTGCTTCCAAGCCAGGAATGCGAAAACCACAGCCAAAAGCGCAAGTGCGATAACCAGCGCAGGTCTGACGCGGATAAGTTGCAAGGCAAGCGACAGCTCCGTGGCTCCCTGATGCCGAAACGGGCGGATGACGTAAATCGGATAAGCGAATACCGCCAGGCAGGCAAAGCAACACGCCACCAGGGCGAAAACGGGATTACGCCAGAATTGCTTCATAGCAAGTAATGTTGAAGATCGTATCAGGCTCCACTCGGCACGACGGATATGTACTTCAACGCAGTATTCACACGAGATGGCATCCTGGCAATAGAGCTTCGGAATGCCGGGACGGAAACCGAAACAAGCGGATACTCTGACGGTTGAAGGCCGGGAGGTCCCGGCGACAAACCTGGACAAAGTTCTTTATCCGGGAAGACGCTTTACGAAAGCACGGGTGATCGACTACTACATCCGAGCAGCCCCCTACCTCTTGCCGCACCTGCGGGACCGGCCCGTAACGTTGAAGAGATTCCCGGACGGAGTCACTGGCGAGGCGTTCTACGAAAAAGATCTCCCGAGCTTCGCACCCCCATGGGTGCAAACGTTCCCGGTTCCACGACGTGCTGGTGGACGGGATATTCAGTACATCCTGATCAATGACCTGCCGACTCTTGTCTGGTGTGCCAATGCTGCGGCGTTAGAACTTCACCCGTTCCTCCATCGCGCACCGGACATCGGCGTGCCGACTTCCGTGGTGTTCGACCTTGACCCTGGAGAGGGATCGGACGTCCTCACATGCGCGAAAGTCAGCTTACTACTGAAGGAACTCCTGCAGCAACTTCAACTCACTTCGTGTCCGAAGATATCTGGTTCGAAGGGCATTCAGGTTTACATCCCCCTCAACACTTCTTCCAATTACAACATGACGCGGCCCTTCGCACGAGCATTGGCCGAATTGCTCGCGAATCAGCACCGGATCTGATTGTCTCGGAGATGCCAAAAGAGAAGCGCAAGGGCAAGGTTTTCATCGATTGGAGTCAAAACTCGGACTTCAAGACTACGGTTGGTGTGTATTCCCTGCGTGCGAAGAACAAGGTACCGTTCGTGTCGCTCCCGGTCACCTGGGAAGAACTAGAGTCCGCGCTCGACAACAAAGAGAGCAAATCCCTCTACTGGGAACCGGACGCTGCGCTAGAACGCCTCCAAAACAAGGGCGATCTCTTCTCTCAGGTTTTGACGGAAAAGCAACGGCTTCCCCCAAGCGTACTGGACGCACTTGGCACAACGACCGCATCCCGAACGACGAGGAGCGGGCGTTTGCGCGAGTACCAAGCAAAACGCAACTTCAGCAAGACCGCGGAGCCGAGTCCGCAGGTTCTCCGCGGCAGCGCTCAGGGGAGCAAAAAGCGATTCGTCATCCAGAAGCATGCGGCGAGTCACCTGCACTACGACTTCCGTTTAGAGATGCACGACGTGCTCAAGTCATGGTCGGTTCCGAAAGGGCTTCCCTATGCCCTGGAGGAGCGAAGGCTTGCTATGGCAACGGAGGACCACCCGATCGTGTATCTGGAATTTGAGGGCATTATCCCGCAGGGCCAATACGGCGGCGGGACCGTCATGGTCTGGGACATTGGCACGTATGAGACGGTGGAAGGTAACTACTACAAAGGCCGGCTACACGTCTTTCTGACGGGTAAGAAGCTGAAGGGTGACTGGCTGCTCACAAAAGACACGTCGGGCGGCAACAAATGGAAGATCGAGAAGATCAACTCCGCTGGGAGGCCGGTCAGCACCAAACTGAAGAACACCTCGGCTTTAAGTGGCCGGATATGGAGCAGATCGCCGGGCAAGCAGATACTGTCTGGCACGGCAATCGCTCACCCGTCCCCGATCTCGACCTCGATTCCCTTCCTGACAGCGAGATGAGTTTTGTCGAACCGATGCAGTGCAAGCTGGTAACGGAATTGCCGGAGGGTGAGGGGTGGCAGTACGAAGTTAAGTGGGACGGATACCGCGCGCTCGCAATTCGCAGCGGCTCGCGTGTGAGTCTTCTATCCAGACGTAATCGGTCGCTGGCGGATCAATTCCCCGAAGTCAGGAAAGCTCTGGAATCTCTCGAAGACGGAACGATTCTCGATGGCGAGATCGTCGCCCTGAACAGTACCGCGAAGCCATCGTTCAACCTGCTTCAGAACTACGCATCTGAAAACGCCACAATCGTGTACTACGCATTCGATCAACTTGCCTACCGAAGGAAGGACCTGTCACGTTTGCCCCTGTCGAAACGAAGCGAGGTGCTCGAACGAACTCTCTCCGGCATTTCGGATCCAATACGGCGATCGGCCGTCCTCCAGGCCTCGGCCCCACGGGTGATTCAAGCGGTAAAGAAACAAGGACTGGAAGGCATCGTTGCGAAGCGATCCGGCAGCCGGTACGAGTCGGGACAGAGATCCGGGCAGTGGGTCAAGTTCAAGACGAGCCAGGGACAGGAGTTTGTCGTTGGTGGATACCGCGTCGGCAAGAACTACTTCGATAACCTCGCGATCGGGTACTACGCCGGTGACCGCTTACTGTTCGTGGCGAAACTCAAGAATGGATTTACCCCGGCCGCCCGGAAGAGCATTGCTGACCGGCTAAGAAACTTCGAGACTTCGAAATGCCCGTTCAGTAATCTTCCCGAGGGAAAGAACACGAGGAGAGGTGAAGCTCTGACGGCAGAAGCCATGCAGAATTACCGCTGGATAAGGCCCAAATTGGTGGTTCAAGCTGACTTCACCGACTGGACGGCAGCGAATCACCTGCGCCACTCACGGTTCGTCGGCTTGAGAGAGGACAAAGAACCCCGAGAGGTGACGAAGGAAATTTGAGCGTTACCGAACGCGCAAAAAAGGAGCGGGACCCGTAAGGGTCCCGCTCTTTGCTCATGCTGTTAATGAGGGCGCTTAGAAGATATACAACGGAGTCCCGGGAGCCGGGGCCGTTTCTTCCACACCGCCGGCGGGCACTGGCTGACCTTCCAGGTCGCCCACCTGTCTGCAGTAAATTCCGTTTTCCCCCAGATAAATAACCAGTTCCGCGGGACGCGGAAGAGTGCCCTGAATCAGAGCCTCGGAGAGAGGATCCTCGATGTACTTCTGGAGAGCACGTCGAAGCGGCCTTGCTCCATAGCTCCGATCGGCACAGGTTTTATCGAGAATATACTTCGCCGCTTCTGGCTCGAGCCGGATCTTGATCTGTTTGGCAACCAGATTCGTGTTGACCTGCTCCACCAAAAGGTCAATGATCTGGATCAAATCTTCGTCCACCAGTGAAGTGAAGAGAATGACTTCATCCAGTCGATTCAGGAACTCGGGATTGAAGGCGCGCTTTACTTCGCCCAATACCTGATCCTCAACCTTTTGCGGAATTCCCGTTGTGGATGGCGCCGAGAACCCGATCTGGCCGCGTTTATCCAGGAAGCGTGCTCCCAGGTTCGAAGTCATGATAATGATCGTGTTCTTGAAATCGACTGTATTGCCGAGTCCATCCGTCAACTGGCCGTCCTCAAAGACCTGCAGCAGGATGTTGTAGATGTCAGGGTGCGCCTTTTCGATTTCATCCAGCAGGATGATCGAATACGGTGCTCGCTTGACACGCTCGGTGAGCTGGCCGCCCTCCTCATAGCCCACATAACCCGGAGGCGATCCGATCAGCTTCGAGATCGAATGCTTCTCCATGAACTCGGACATGTCGAAGCGGATCAGCGATTTCTCGCTACCGAAGAGGAATTCGGCGAGCGCTCGCGCCACCTCGGTCTTTCCGACGCCGGTCGGACCGAGGAAGAGGAACGAGCCCGAGGGCCGCTTCGGAGACTTCAAACCTGCGCGGCTGCGGCGAATGGCTCGCGACAACGCGTTAATCGCCTTCTCCTGGCTAATGACGCGCTTGTGTAGCTCTTCTTCGATCCGGAGAAGCTTGTTTATCTCTTCTTCCTTGATCGAAGTCATGGGGACGCCAGTCCAGCGAGCGACTACGTCCTCGATGTCATCTTTGGAAACGACTCCCGTCGAAGTGTCATCGAGGTTGTACTTCTCGCGCAGTTGGCGCAGGTTTTCGCGTTCCTTGCGCTCTTCGTCCGAGTAGAAGCGCGCCTTCTCGAATTCGTGATTGGCGATCGCGTTCTCCATGCGATGGACGATGAATTTGATGCGCTTCTGAATATCCGCGACTTCGCTCGGCAAAGTGGTCTGTCGCAGTTTTACACGGGCGCCCGCTTCGTCGATCAGATCGATCGCCTTGTCCGGAAGGAAGCGATCCGGAATAAACCGGGTTGAGGTGTAAACCGCCGACTCGATTGCTTCATCGGTGTAAGCGACGGCGTGGAACTTCTCGTAGCGCTCCTTGATCCCGAAGAGGATGCGGATCGCATCGCCTTCGGTGGGGGGCGGTACTTTCACAGCCTGAAAGCGGCGCTCGAGCGATCTGTCCTTTTCGATCGATTTCCGGTATTCCGCAGGTGTCGTCGCGCCGATGCATTGAATCTCGCCGCGGGACAGGGCCGGTTTCAGGATATTGGCGGCATCGAGCGAACCTTCCGCCGATCCGGCTCCGACCAGCGTGTGGAGCTCATCAATGAAGATGATGGCGTTCTGGTTTTCCATCAGTTCCTTCATGATGGTTTTCAAACGCTCTTCGAACTGTCCGCGATATTTCGTGCCCGCCACGATCAGTGACAGGTCCAAAGCAAGAATCCGCTTATCGGACAGGAACGAGGGGACATCACCATCCGCGATCCGCTGGGCCAGCCCTTCCACGATTGCGGTTTTGCCAACGCCCGGTTCTCCGATCAGCACCGGATTGTTCTTGGTTCGCCGGCACAGGATCTGAACCACCCGGTCGACTTCGGAATCACGCCCGATTAAGGGATCGAGCATGCCGTCCACCGCAGCTTGCGTTAGATCACGGCTGAATTCGGCAAGCAAGGAACTTTCCTTCGGCCGGCTTGCCGAGGTTTTCTCCGAGGCAGAACGTGCAATTTCCTCACGCACTGCCGACAGCCGTAATCCACGTTCATGCAGGATTTCAGCTGCGAAGCTCTTCTCTTCCCGTAACAAGCCCAGGAGGAGATGTTCCGTACCAATGTGCTTGTGGCTCAGGCGCTCAGCCTCTTCCGCGCCGTACGCCAACACGCGCTTGCACTCGTGGCTCAACGGGAGGTCGACAGACGTCGATACCTTTTCGCGTACTGTCGTGTGAGCTTCGATCTGTTTCCGGATCGATTCGATTGCAGCGTGTGACCGCAAGAAGCGGTTTGCCAACGCCTTGTCCTCTCGCAAGAGACCCAGCAACAGGTGCTCTGTCTCAATGTAAGGACTTCCGAATTGGCTTGCTTCGTATCTTGCGAAGAAGATAACCCGCCGAGCTTTCTCCGTATATCGTTCAAACATAGGTACCACCACCAAGACGGGTTGCGTCTTGAACCACTCCAGCTTCCTGCAATTCCATAGCCGTCACGGGTTGCAGGTCCCCTTTGCTCAACTCTAGGACCCGATCGCATTCTCCTGCGAACGAGTGATTGTGCGTTACAAAGATCGATGTAAGCCCATGCGTCTGGTGCACAGCCTTGAGCAGAGCTGTGACCGCTTCGGCAGTTCGGAAATCAAGACTGCCGGTCGGCTCATCCGCCAACAGAACCTTCGGAGACCCGGCCAGTGCTCGAGCGAGCCCGATGCGCTGCTGTTCTCCTCCCGAAAGCTCTCCCGCCAGATGCGCGGCGCGCCCCTCAAGGCCGACCTCCCGGAGGCAACCGAGGGCAAGGTCCTTAGCTTTGTCTTTTGCCATACCCCGGATCAGAAGGGGCATCGAGACATTTTCGAGCGCAGAAAATTCCGGCAGCAAGGATGGATTCTGCCATACGAACCCAACTTCGGAATTTCGAAACTCGGACAACTGACGCTCACTGAGCTTAGTGAGGTCGCGCGGTCCATAACAGATGCGGCCCTCATCGGGACGCTCCAGACCACCCAGGAGATGAAGCAGCGTCGACTTCCCAACCCCTGATTCGCCCATAATTGCGACCCGCTCGCCTTTGGGCACACGAATAGCTAAGCCTTTGAAGACTGTTACCGTTGTCCCTCCGGACCGGTACGCCTTCGTAAGAGAATCCGCCCAGATCGCATCCTCAGCGCTCAAACTCCCGCCTCACCTTCAGGGTAAAACAGCATCAGCCAGGATTCCTGACCGCCTGCCACGAAACCAGAACCAGTTCCTGGAATTCGACTTACTTCCACTTTAGTAGACGTCGGCGGGCCCAGATTGGATTCTCTGGTACGGCAAATAAGGGATTGCCTTGGTTGGGTAAACGCCAGTACCGCTAGCGAACAACAATGTTGATCAGTTTGTCGCTCACAACGATGATCTTGACGATCTGCTTCCCGTCCGTGAAGACCTTGACCTTTTCGTTGGCCAAAGCGAGTTTCTCCAGTTCTTCTTTCGCGGTTCCGAACGCGACTCGCAAATGGCCACGGAGCTTTCCGTTGACCTGGAGCGGCATCTCGAGAAGTTCTTCTTGTGCGAGTTCCGGGTCATAATCGGGCCAGGATTGCAGGAAGACCTCGCCCTCTTTTCCGAGATCCGACCAAAGTTCCTGGGCTGTGAAGGGCGCGAAGGGCGCGAGCATCAGGACGAGTTTCTCGCATACCTGAGTTGCCACAGTACCGGACAACCCTGATTCCAACCCGTACATTTCATTCACCAGTTCCATCAATGAGGCGATGGAGGTATTGAAATGCCAGCGGCTGTCGAAATCGTTCGTGATCTTGCGAACCGTCTGGTGCAGCTTCCGCAAAGCTTGCCGGTCGGAATCGTTGCTTGCGCCGGCCGCTTCCCCGCTTCGCCCGGCGTTCCGCGTGACGAACCGGTAGACACGGGCCAGGAACCGATGCTGACCTTCTACACTCGATTCGCTCCATTCCATGTCCTTTTCGGGCGGAGCCGCGAATAGCGTATACAATCGGCAGGTGTCCGCGCCATAGCGCTCCACCATCTCATCCGGGTCGACGATATTCCCCTTTGACTTGGACATGGCGGAGCCGTTTTTCAGCACCATCCCCTGCGTGAACAGGTTCCGTGTAGGCTCGTTGTTGCTGATTAACCCGAGGTCGCGCATGACCTTGGTCCAGAACCTGGAATAGATCAGGTGGAGAATGGCGTGTGTGACGCCGCCGATGTACTGATCGATGGGAAACCACTCACCGATGATCTTCGAGTCAAAAGGTGCCTTGTCGTTGCGCGGGTCGCAATAACGATAGAAGTACCAGGACGAATCCACAAAGGTGTCCATCGTGTCGCTTTCGCGGCGGGCCGGCCCTCCACATTTGGGGCAGGTCGTGTTCATGAACGACGGAACGGATTCCAGCGGTGATTTGCCTTTGCCTGTGATCTCAACATCTAAGGGCAACAAGACCGGAAGATCTTCCTCCCGCACAGGTACTGTTCCGCACGAAGAGCAGTAAATCATCGGGATCGGGGTTCCCCAATACCGCTGCCGGGAGATGCCCCAATCCTTTATGCGAAAAGTGGTTGATTCGGTGCCGAATCCGCGCTCGGCGGCGTAGGCCGCCATCTTCCGGCGTGCTTCCGCGCTCGGAAGCCCCGACCACTCGCCCGAGTTCTCGACGATGCCGTATTCGAGGAACGGCTCGGTCATTGTTTCGCCGTCAGCCAAGGCGCCGTCCGTCGGGCGAATCACCGGAAGGACCGGGATTCGGTAGGACCGGCAAAATTCGAAGTCGCGTTCGTCGTGGGCGGGAACGGCCATGATCGCGCCCGTCCCGTAACCCATCAGGACGAAGTTGCCAACCCAGATTGGTATCTTCGACCCGTTGAACGGGTGGACCGCTTCCTTGCCCGTGTTGAGACCGACTTTCTCCAGATCGCCGGGTCCCTGCCGGGCGGTGGCATCGATCATCTCCTTGACGCGCATGAGATCGTCCGGGTCGGTAACAAGCTGGTTCACCAGGGGATGTTCCGGCGCGAGAATCAGACAGCTTGCGCCGTAGATGGTGTCGATACGGGTGGTGAAGACCCGGATCTTCTCGCCGCTTTCGGCTACCGTGAAGTCGACTTCAGCGCCCTGAGAACGGCCGATCCAGTTTCGCTGCATGGCAAGCACGCGCTCCGGCCATCCGCCTTCGAGTTGCTTCATGTCATCCAGCAGTTCCGAAGCATAGGCGGTAATTCGCAGGAACCATTGCTGCATGGCCCGCTGCTCTACCGGAGTGGTCTCGTGACGCCAGCAGCAGCCGTTCACAACCTGCTCATTTGCGAGGACGGTGGCGCACTCGGGGCACCAGTTCAGCAGCGCTTCCTTGCGGTAGGCAAGACCGCGTTCGTACATCTTCAGAAAGAACCACTGATTCCAGCGATAATAATCCGGCTCGCACGTGGAAATCTCGCGATTCCAGTCGAGAGCAAATCCCAGCCGCTGCATCTGCCCCTTCATATGGGCGATGTTGCTGACGGTCCAATCGCGCGGGTGCAAACCGCGCTTCAGCGCAGCGTTTTCGGCCGGCAATCCAAACGCATCCCAGCCCATCGGGTGAAGCACGTTGTAACCGCGCATCCACATATACCGGGCGAGCGCATCCCCGATTGAGTAGTTGCGCACGTGACCCATGTGGAGCTTGCCACTTGGGTACGGCAGCATCTCAAGGACGTAGTATTTCGGCTTATCGGGACGATTCGCTAGATAGAGCGCGGGGTTCTGCGCCCACCGGCTGTGCCATTTCGGCTCGATTTCTTTTGAGTCGAACGCTTTTTCTGAGATACAAGCTCCTTCAATGCCTTCACGTTTCGAAGGTCGTCACCCGGTTCGTCGACGGGAGTCT
>Ga0308175_100001072_pt1 | contig 18200 bp, 30 predicted proteins | sample PhyCR1_3_FD_203893 | JGI IMG/M metagenome (GOLD analysis project Ga0308175, IMG submission 203893) | Soil microbial communities from UC Gill Tract Community Farm, Albany, California, United States - DLSLS.C.R1 | ecosystem: Environmental > Terrestrial > Soil > Agricultural land | place: USA...
AGCGACTGTCCAAGGTCAGCGGGCATCGCCGCAGCCCTCGGCCGTGTTGTCTCGCCGCCGCGGCCGGCACCGATACCGGCGGCGCGCGACGGCTCTGACGCGCACGAGGCGGCGTCCCCAGGCGTAGCTCATCGAACAGGCGGGCGCCCACAGGTCGAGGTCTGAGCCCCAGCCGATCCGGTCGCGCACGGTGAAGCGCCGGCGCCCGTAGAACGGCTGGTCGATGGCGATGCGGGTGCCGAGCGGGTAGTGGTTTGAGGCAGCGGAGCCCCAGCGGGTCGGGGTGCCGTCGGCCATGGTGCCGCTGAGGCAGTAGCTGGTGCTTGAGGCGAGCATGGCGCCGGCGGCGATCAGGACGGTCATCGCGTCGCCTCGGGGGTGTTGATCGCGTCGACACCGTGGGCCAAACGTGGGCCAAACGATTGAGAACGGGGGTCGCGGCGTAGAGCCAAACGTTTGGCTGGAATCCCGCGAAATCCCTGCTTAGACTGCCTTTCCGCTCCCTTGCCTTCCCGGACGCTCCGCGGGGTGGTGTGGGCTTCTAATCCGCAGGTCGCAGGTTCGAATCCTGCCGGGGGCGTTCCGTCTTTGTCCTGCATACGCCGGGTTTTCGCCGGAGCGGCGGCGGTGGGCAGGACAGGCTCGCGGGCCAATCTTGGGCCAAACGATTCAGAGTGGATCATCGGGTGTCCTCCTCGGCGGTGTTGTCGCGGGTGCTGTCAAGCCGGTCGAGGCGATCGGCGATGTGCTCGGCCGCGCCGTCGAGCAGGGTGCCGTAGTGGCGCTCGATCATGTGGACGCTGGTGCCCATGATCCGGGTTAGGTCGAAGACGGTGATTCCGGCCGCGAGCGCGTCCGTGGCGAACGTGGAGCGCAGGTCGTAGATGCGGGCCGGCGTCGGGATGGCGGCGGCCTGAATGGCGGGTTGCCATTCGCGGCGGCGGAAGTTGTCGAGGTCGAGCAGCCCACCGTCCGGTGCCGGGAACAGGAGCCGGGTCTGCAGCTGAGCCGGGATCCGGTCGAGCGCAGCGAGCGCGCGGCGAGTTAAGGGGACCTGTCGGCGGCTGCGGCTGGTCTTGCCGAGTTCGACGATCTCGCCACTGGAGACGGTGCGGCGCACGTTGAGCACACCACTGCGGCGGTCGATATCGCGTCGCTCGACGGCCTGCCATTCCTCCGGGCGCAGGCCGGTCGCGGCCGCGACCGCGGGCAGCGGCTCGTAGATGGCGGACAGTTCGAGGCTGATGGCGTCGATCTCGGTGCGTGTGTAGGCGCGCACCGTTCGCGGCGGTGGCTGCGGGTTGCGGCCGGCGAGCTTGGCGGGGTTGCGGTCGATGTGTCCCCAGCGCTCGGCGGCGCCGAGGGTTTGGCGTAGCGCGCCGACGATGCCGTAGCGCGACCGTTCGGGCAGGTTCGCCTGCCAGTCGGCGATCTCGCCGCTCATGCGTTCGAGCTCGCGTAGCGGGATGGCGCCGAAGGTGCAGGTGGCGCATGTGCATGTCTCGCCCGGCTTTAGCTCACGTTGGTGGGCGAGCCGTTTGCGGAGGTCGGTGATGGTGCGTGGGCGGCGGCCGGGGGCGTGGCGTTGCAGGTAGATCGGGATGAATTCGGCGAGGGTGGTGTCGGGGTTGGCGTGCGAATGTCCTCGGGCGGTAGCGGCCTCGTGGTCGCGCAGCCATCGGCGCGCGGCGCTGGGGCTGCTGAATCCTTTGCCGTCCTGGGTCTCGCGGTGGCGGCCGGTGGCGTCGCGGTAGCGGATGCCGTAGCGGCCGTTGCGGAGTTGGTACGTCTCGCCTTGCTGGAGGGCGGGCACCTATGCCTCCTCGTCTGTGGTGGTGGTTGGCACCACGGAGGATAGGCTCAACCGGGCGGCGCCGGTCGTGGTGGTTGGCGCCCCTCGTCCCGGCGTCGCCCGCTCTTCAAGCCATGCCTCGAGGTCGGTGGCGCGGAAGCGGATCGCGCCGCCGGGGAGCCGGAAGGCGGGCAGCTCGCCGCGCTGCACCCAGGCCAGGATGGTCTTGACGTGCACGCCGAGTTCATTGGCGACCTGGCGGGCGGTGAGCAGCTGGCCGCTCACAGCCGTTCCATCCACGCCACGGCCAGCGCGGCCACCTGGCAGAGCTCGGCGCGCAGCATCGCGTCGGTGCCGCCGTCGGTGGTCAGCCCGGCGCGGCCGAGCAGGCAGCGGGAGACCTCGCCGATCTCCTCGGCGATGCACGCCAGCCGCTGGAAGTCGGTCATCCCGTCGTCGGCCAGCGTGTAGGCGAACCGTCCCTGGCGCTTGAGGTCCTCCTGGCGCCGACGCTCGATGGCGACGTCGGCCACGGCCTGGGCGAGGCGCTCAGTCATCGTCATCTCGTTCTCCGAGCCGACGCCGCTCCCAGGCCCTGTACTCCTCGTGCGTCCTATAGCGCTCTGTCGCGCCCGCCCGCGCGCGCGCGGTCAAATGTCCGCCAGACCCTTCGGACCCTTCGGTGGTGGCCTCAGACCCCTCCCGTTCAGAACCCAGATTCTTCGTAAAAACCTCTTCTTTGCAGGTATTAGTAGTGGTAGTAGGGTCCGAAGAGTCTGAGGCATTTAGTTTTCGCGCGCGCGAGGCTTGCGAAGGGTCTGGCATGCGCCATTGCCACCCGCTCTCGAAGCCGGCCTTGCGCGTCTCGACCCCGGCCTTCTTGCGCGCATCGACGACCGTCTGCTTGGCGCCCACCTCGGCGGCGTCGAGCACCGCATAGACCTGCTTGGAGTCGCGCCACTCGCCGTCGGCCAGGACGGCGCGCATGAGCTGGACGGCGATGTTGACCTTGTTCGCGGGGTCGCTGCGGCGCAGGTCGCGCATGGTCACCGAGCTCGGGATCACGTCGACCACCAGCTCGCAGGCCTGCGTCTCGCCGTCGTCGTGCAGGTGCGGCTGCTCGCCCGTGCGGAACTCCAGGCCGCCCGGGTTGCGGCCGCGGTTGCCAACACCGCGCAGCACGACTCGTCGGCGCTCGTCCTCGGCGACCTCCTCGTCCTCGGGATGCGGGGCGACGAGCAGCCCGAGCCGGCAGACCGCCACCCAGGCCTGCGAGGACTGCACGAGGTCGCGGAACTCCGAGCCTTGGGCGCCCTTCGGCGGGTGCATGGAGATCACGCCGGAGATGGAGGCCTCGCGCAGCATCTCGACCAGCGGCGAGATCGAGTTGCGCACGAACGTCGCCGAGTTGATCGACTCGCCGTGCCCCGGCTCGGGCAGGTGATCGAGCACGGCGTCGATCAACAGCAACCGCGCGCTGGTCAGGTTCACCGCCTCGCGCAGGCGCCCGGCGCCGTCGCGCAGGTTCCAGCCCTTGCCGAGCGCCTCGAAGCGCACGAAGTGGCAGCGCTCGAGCGCGGCGCCAGCCACCGCCAGGCGCGGCTTCCAGGTGTCCTCGATGCCGTCCTCGCGCGCAAGGATCAGCACATCGACCGGCGCATCCGGACCGCCGTCCAGGGTGCCGCGGGTCAGGCGGGCGATCACCCAGCACCAGAACAGCGACTTGCCGATCTTCTCCAACCCCGTCGTCACGCTGAGGTAGCCGTGCGCGAGGCGCCCGATCCACAGCCAGCGCATGACGCGCGAGCGCACGTCGCGGGCGGAGATCGTCAGCGGCTCGACCTTGCCGTTGGTCTTCGCGCGCTCGGAGGCGGCGATTCGCGTGCGCTCCAGGTGGCGCCAGAGCCGGCGCACCTCGTCGTCCTCCAGTGGCGGACGGCACACGCGCAGGTTGTGCCCGAGCATGGCGTCGAGCGCGATGCCGTCGAGGATCCCGTGCGCAGTCAGCCGCGACGTCGCCCAGGCGAGCAGCGCCTCGTGTCGGCCACCCTGGTCGAGGACCTCGTCGTCGGTGGGCGCCATGGCGGCACGCCCCGCCGCCTCGGACAGGATCGAGTCGAGTCCCGGGTCGCGCGGCAGTTCGGGCACGGCCGGCCAGGTGCCCTCATAGGGAACGCCCGAAGGGTGGACGCTGGGCGGGGCGACGACATATGCCCCAGCGCCGCGGATCTCCACGCCGGGGATCGTCGTCTCACGCGTCGGCAGGTCGGCACGGAAGGGGATCTGCGCGCCTCGGACCCCGGCCAGGCTATTCGGAAACTCGTCGCAGGGGTCCGGCGCCTCGCCGGTCCAGATCGTCGGATAGTCGTCAAGCGCGAGCTGGGCGATCACCTCGCGCGGATCGGCGCCGTGCTTGGAGTCGATGTCAAGTACTGCGGCGCCCGACAGGCCGCAGGCGATGCCGATGTTGGCGTTGGGCCAGCGGTCCCACCACTGCAAGATCTGACGCTCGTCGCGGCTGGCGTCCTGCCACCCACGTTTGGTGAGCGGCACCTTCTCTCGCGGCTTGCACGGAAAGACGTGGTAGCCGAGCTCGGCGTAGCCGAGTGCTGCGGCCTCAAACCGTGAGCGCTTCACCCGTCGCCTCGCGCCTAAGCCGCAGGCCGTGTGCTGCCATCGTGCGATGCCAGAAACGATGATGGTCGGGACACAGCCAGCTTGTGGGCCACTGCCAGCCGTCCTCGAAGATCGAGAGAGGTGCCCAATGGTGCAGCTCAACGCATGAGTTGCCACATACCTCGCATGACTCGGCCACTCGACTGCCCTCGCGGACAATGATCTCGGGAAGGTCCCAGACCGTACGGCCGTGCGCCCGTAGGGTCTCGAGTACCAGTTCGTGAGGCATTGGGCTTTCGTGTCGGCGGTGGGTCGTGCAGATCAACTGGAAGTGCAAGGTCCCATTGGTGAAGCGGCGCCAACCGATCGTCCATCGGCAGTTGTCGTCACACTGCCCAATCCGTGTGAGCCCCCGGGAAGCGATTGTGAACTCAGGCCAGAGAATGAGTTTGCGCTGAGCTAGACGCTCGATCCAGTGACTCACAGGTCCCTCCACGCCAGCAGCCCGACCAGCGGCTCGGCCTCGATCGCGCAGAACCAGCGCGACCGGTTGCGCCTAAACGCGACGATGGGCAGATCGGCGCCGGTCGCCTCGCGCTCGGCCTGGGCCAGCGCGCCCCACAGGTCGAGCCGCTCGGTGCGCTTGATCTGCCAGTGCACGCCGCCGACGCGCACACAGTCGCGCTTGTCGGCCCCGAACTGGTCGAGGTTGCGCCCGGCCTCAGGCCAATATGGCTGCAAATGACGCTGGATGAACTCCAGCTCCCCACGGGCGCCCTTGCGTCGGCTGGCGGCGGTCACGGCAGTGTTATGTCGTTGGCTGTGGTCATTCAAGGTCCAGCTCAGACCGCCTCTGTGATATGTCCCCTTCCGCCCAGCTTCCCTCATCGGTATTGCGCCGCCGCCGCCGCCGCCGCTTGGGTACGGACTCGATCCGGTGAATCGATCCGGCCAGCGCCGCGACGAGGTCGAGTTCGGCGTGCGGCTGGCTGGTGAGGATTGTGTCGACCTGGTCGACGAACGTCGGGAACATCGACTCGATCAGTCCGCGGTTGCCGCGTCGCACTTCGGCAACTGCTTCGAGTGCGATCGTGTAAGCGATGTGGGTGAGCACGACCGCCGAGTTGGCGGGATCAGCGACCGCGGCCCCGGTGATCCACTCGTTTTCCTTGTTGAGATAGACCGTGATGATGCGAGCTGCGCCGATCTCGGCCCGTGCGATGCGACCCTGCATCCACTCGTTGTCGCGAGTCTTGACGACGATCGCTCCCGCCTCTTCGCCGTCTTGCATCTTGCGGGCATCGGGTGCTTCATCTTCGAGCACGGTCGTCGTCTCGACGTCCGGAGGGGTTGGGTCGGATGGCTCGGGGTTCGGGCGACGCTCGCCTCGTGGGCGGACGAGCAATGGCTGCTCGTCCTCGCCTTCGGCAGCGGGCTCTTCCGCAACCAGGCCGTTGAGTTTCACCGTGAGCGTCGAGACGAGCGACTGAATAGCGATCTCGTCCTGTTGGCGTTGTGCGAGTTCGAGCAGCGGCTTCAGCTGCGCGCGGATCGAGGCCATCAGCGCATCTCGGTTGTGGGTGATCTTGTCTTTGTTGTCGGAGAGCGAGTACTTCCACTCGCTGGCAAGGTCGACCTCGGCGTAGATCGTCGGAGCGTCGTAGCCGGCGAATGGGTCGCGTGTGCGCTCGATGACGCGGTGGGCGAAGCCGATGAACGTGCTGTTGAGGTCGTCGGTGACGCCTTGGGAGATCCCACCGCGACCGGTCCAGCGCAGCGGGACGCTGTTGCCGTCTTCGTCGTGACCCTCGACGATGTCGCTGATCTCGATCACGTCGGTCAGCTCGGGTGGCTGGAAGGGCTTGACCTCGATCGAGTCCTTGCCCTTGGGGGTGAGCAGGATGCGTCGGCCGGCGCGGAGCGCGGGGGCGAACGTGATCCCGAGGTCCCTTTCCAGCGAGGTGGGCAGGATCCGCATCTGTCGCAGGCCGGCGAGCGTGATCACGGTTCCGCGTTTGCGACCCTCAAACACGCGCTCGACTGCCGCGGGCATGTTGGCCTTTTCGACCGGGGTGCCCCGGCCCTCGTATCCCGCGGGCCATTCACCGGCCTTGAGCGCGTCGCTCCAGCTGACGTGATGTTGGTAGTAGCGGCCGTTATGGATCGTCGCGGCAAACATCGCATCGGCGAGCCAGATCGCCGAGTTGGTGGCGCCGACACCAAATAGGCCGATGTCTTCGGTGTTGTAGGTGCTGGACGCGCCCAGCTTGAAGAGCATGTTGATGTCGGGCATGCCGTCGCCGTCGTCGTAGACGCCGATGGCCTTCTGGCCACGCCAGTTGATCCAGCCGATGCGGACGAATTGAGCGTTGCCTTTGTGCTCGGACAGCGAGTTGTCGATGAACTCGCCGAGCACGTTGGACAGGGTGTATCCGCGGGCGCGGATCGATCGGAGCATGTGCGGATCGGGGGTCAGTGCCTTAGGCTTGAACATGGGTTGTCCTTCTTTCTCGCGATTGGGGGGCGGCTCCCCGGGGCCTGGTGACTGCCGGGTCCCGGGTCATTGCAGGTGGGCGATCAGCGCGTAGATGACGGCGTCGCGGTCGGCGTTTTTTACGAAGGTCATGGCCTTCTTGATTCGCTCGTTGTCGGCGCCGTGTATGACGCCGGGTAGTTCCGTCTTTTTGGCGAGCTTGGTGATCGTCTCGCGGGCCGGCCGGATCTGCTCGCGCCATTGGCTCGAGCTGGCGGTATTAGTCTTCGGCGGCTTGCGCTTCGACGCTCCGGGGTTCAGTTCTTTGACGGCATTGGCGACGCGCTTGGCGGTCGGTGGGGCGTCGTCGCCGTTGGTTGCGGTTTCCCAGGCGCGCTTGATGCGGCCGACCGGGTCGCGTTGACCGTCGCGCAGAATCGGTACTAGCGGGCGAAGCTGGCTCTCCGAAACCCTGCCAATTGGCAGCGTCTTGTCGGCCTCGAGCATTCGGGCAACAGTCACAGCGTCGAGCATCCGACCGACGTGAATTGCCTCGATCCCGATCTGATCGCGGGCCCAGTTGTTGAGCCGGCGCATCGCTGCCTTGTCGCGATCGGTGAGGCCGCGATCTCTCCCGCCCTCCTCGATCCCGAGTGCGTAGTCGATGACGCGATGCTCGTACAGGTAGGCGAGGCGATGGGCGATGTTCATTCCCGATCGCGCCATGGTCTCGATCTCGCTGCGGATCTCTTTCTCTGCTTTCACGAGCTCTCGTTTCGCGGCGCTGGTTTGCTTGGTCAGCCACTCGCGTTCGCCGGCTTCGTCGACGACGACGACTTGCATCTCGACCTGGCGAGTCATGCCGTGCCTCCGGTGGGGGTCGTGCGGTAGCGGCGGGCGCGTTGCTCGCTTGTGGCGGTGCGCTGCCAGACCTTCTTGGTGCCGCTCACGGAGAGTCCGTACGCAGCGCCGGCCTCGGCGTAAGTGGCGCCGGCGGCGCAGTGCTCGCAGATGATGGCGTCACGCGCCGCGCGTTCAGCGGCGAGGTTGAACTCGGCGGGCAGCTTGCGAGGCCGCGGCGGCGCGGCGGCGTGGCCTCGCGCCGAGGCGGGGGCGTCGCCGTTCGTCTCCGTCAGGGTCTCAAGGCCCTGCATCAGGTCGGCTGGGTTGGTGGTCATGGCGGTCAGGGGCTCCCCGGGTCGGTTGCTCTGCCGCTGGTATCGGCAGGGGTCGGGGGGCCCTTGAAGGCCTAGGGGACCGTGTGCATGCTGAGTTTCCGTAAGCGCGCTTATCGCTCACGGCCATGTCGGCCCCGGTGCGCGCTCGTCAGTCGGCGCCGCGCTGTCGTGAGCCGCCGACCATTGAATGAGTCGCCACAAGCTCCGGCGTGAGTCACGTGCGTTCTCCAGCCTTTCGCCGGCCAGTTTCAGCATTCCGGCCGAGTAGTCACGCTCGCGTGACAGGACGGCCACGTCGGCGCGCGCCAGTGTGTCGGCCTCGCTCACAGCCTTGCCGTCGGCGCGGTGCTTCTTGAACGCCTCGGCCACCTGGGCCCGGTAGACGGCCTCGGCGTCAGCTGAGCGCTCGACCGCGCGCCCGTACTCGGCCTCGAGCTCAACCACGACGCGGGTCGCCTCGCGCAGCCGCTGACGAGCCTCGGTGATAGTGAGGTAGCCGTCAGCGCTCATAGCGGCGTAAACGGGTGGCGGTCGTCGTGCGACTCCTGAACCCGACCGCAGTACCGGCATGCGGGATAGAGCTGATTCAGGAACTCCGGGTGGCCGTAACGAACGAGCGCCCGATCGACCATCGATAGGTGGATCACGGTGTGTTCGCCGCGTCGGATTGCGCGCAGGTGCCCGTCGCCGATGCCCAGACGACGCGCCGCTACATCGAACGTCGGAAACGTCTGCCGGATGAAGTCCAGGAATGGCCCCGGCGGAACGCAGCCAGTTCTGGCAAGTTGCGGGCCAGGCTTCGGACTCACGCCGCCCCCAGTTCGCGTTCGAGCCGCTGCATCTGGCCGTAGCTATCGAGTAGACACCCCCAGACTTTCGCGGCGACGTCACACGCGCCGGGCACGGGGTGATAGGCGCCCTCGCTGGAGATCCCGACCAGGAGGACGTCGTCGATCGGCTCGCCGCCGCAGCGCTTGTCGGCCATCCGGTAGGCGGCGGCCTGAACGTGCGCTTCGCTGTATACGCGGCCGCCGGGGTTGGTCTTGAAGTCCAGCAGCACCGGCTTGCCAGCGAGCTCGGCGATCAGGTCCAGGCGCCCGGCGTAGTGCAGCTCCGGATGGCAGATCAGGCGCTCGACCGCCAGCGGCTGCGGGTCGTACTCCCACAGGAACTTGGCCATGCCCTGCAGGTACGGGTGGTGATCGGTGGGGAACTCAGCCAGCGCGAGCAGCCCGCCGGTGGTCATGTAGTGCTCGACCAAGGCGTGCACCGCCTTGCCGCGCTCGGCGGCCTGCTCGAGCAGCGTCTCGGTCTCCGCGCCGTGACGGGCGTACCACTTCAGCAGCTCCGGCTTCGGCCATGTCTTGCGCAGGATCGTGGTCACCGACGGCATCCGCTGGCGCCGGGTGGCGTCCTCGGGCAGCAGCCAATACTCCCTTTTACGCGGGGTCTCGACGAACTCGATGGTGCCGACGCCGGCGACGTCGCGGGTTAGGTGCACCAGGTCGTCGGCGCTCACGTCCGGGCCCCGAAGCGCGCCTTGGCGCGCTGCATCAGCTCGCGCGCCTGCGCCTTGGAGAGCTCAGACAGCTCCGAGACGCCGAAGCTCATCACGCCCATCCGCCAGAACGACTCGGGCGCCTCAAGCGCGTCGAGATACTCGCGCAGCTTGGCCAGCTCCTCCTCGCTGATCGGCTCGCCGTCGGCCGGCGCGGGCGCAGAGGGAGTCGCAGCCTCCACGTCCGGCCGGCCTTCGGCGTCTACCGTCGGCCGCGATGCACCCTGAGGAGAGGCCGCCCCCGATCGCGCTGGGGATGATGTGTCGGCTTCCGACTGAGGGGTTTCATCCGACGGCAGTTCTTCAAGCGTCTCAGGAGACGCCCGCAGGGCCTCCTGGGCGCGTGTGCTGGACCTACGCGTCCAATCGGTCACCGGAGCGGGAGCGGGGCTCACGGGCGCCGATTCGTCGACGTCGATGACCTCGCCGGTCTCGGGGTCGACCTCGGCGCCGAGCTCGTCGGGCGTGTACACCGGCGCGCCCGAGAAGGCGTCGGGGCAGTAGAACTTCGCCCCGTTGCTGAGGGCCCGCCACAGCAGCATGTTGCGCGGGTACTTCTTCCAGTTCTCACCGCCCGCCAGCCCGGCGCGCTGGGCGTCGGCGATCGTGAACTGCGAGGTGCCGACCTGCTCGCCGGACTCGAAGAACGCCACCTCGGCGCTCTCGTTGGAGAGATCCAGGACGCGGTAGTCGTAACGCGGGTGGCGCTTGATCGCGGCCGCCATCAGGTTGGCGCTCAAGGTGACGCGGCCCTTGACGATGTAGATCCCGGTCATCGCCGAGATCGGCGGGAACCCGAGCTCGCGCCCGGCCAGCACCTTGGTCACCGCCTGGGCGGCGTCCTTGGCGTCGGAGAAGTAGCCCGAGGCGGCGAGCATCTTGCCCAGCTCGGCCAGCTCGCCCAGCGGCTGCAGCTCGGTGCCGGTCATGGCCTGACGCAGCCGTGGGCGAAGTGCACCGGCCCGTCGCCGTCGGGCAGGTGCCGTGCGGTGTGGAGGCGCTCGTGCTGCCAGCGCTTCTCGCGACGCCGGGCCCGCCGGTAGAGGACGAGCAGGACGGCGAGGTCGAACGCCAGCCAGGCGGCGACGATGGCCGCTGCGGTCCGCATGCGTCCTAGCGGACGCGCGGCTCAGCGTTGACGGGAACTGCGGGGGTCATGGGGCACCACCTCCGGCGGGTGTTGGGGGGAGGGTTCGACGGTGCCCGTGTGGGGGTGTAGTGCGGCGGCGACGGCCCGTTCGGTTAGGGATGCGGAACCGGGGCGGGCGCGTCGCCGTCGCGGGTGGCGGACCGTGAGGATGCGCCGGGCGGTCCGCACGTTCATGCTCGCACCGCCGTGGCCGGCTCGTCGTCGTCGAGCGGCTGCTCGAGCACCCACGGCCCAGGCAGCTCAAGCGCGTCGGCCAGTCGCTGGAGGTGCTGCGGGTTGGGCGTGACGGCGTACCTTCCGGTGCCCAGTTCCCACCTCCAGACGTAGGCGCGATCGACGTCGCACAGGTCGGCCAGCCGCTGCTTGCTCATGTCGCGCTGCCGGCGGTAGTGGGTGATGCGAGCCGCGATGCGCAGGCGCTTAGCGTCGGCTTCGGTGGGGGTCTCCACGTCGTGCACCGCTGCACACCCTTGCGCGGATGACGATGTTGCACCATTGCACGGTGTGTACCGGTTACACGGCGTGGCGCGCACGTTGGCAAGACTTTTGTTTGCGGTGTGAAGATCTGCCGTTTCCTGTGCATTTTGCGGGATGACGCCGGCCGCGTCGCGCAAGGGTGCGCTAACGTCCGCGCTTGCTGGAATACGGCGCATCAACGCACCGGAGGTGGTCACCAGACACTCCTCTCCGGGAAACGAGCGTCATGGGAACGACGGTTCGGGTCGGGGCCTGCCAGCTTGGCCCGAGCCGCGCTCCCGCAGACCCATCTCCCTTGGGTCAACGGTGAAACGGCGGCCATTCTAAGTTTTCAGCGGACGCTCACGTCCAGATGAGAGAACGAGGAACCGCTATTTGCGTCGATCCTTCTGCCGGAAGATAACATTATCGGCGCGTGTATAGCGTTCCGGCGATATCGACGGGTCGCGTCGAGATGTTCAGGGTCTCGACGATGGACGAGAGGCGTCGCTACGCCCGACGCGTCGGAGCGCGAATCAGACGCGCCCGCGAGGCGAGGGGCTGGTCGCAGATGGAGCTGGCCAACGCGATGGCCGAGCAGCAGTACCCGAGCCGCATCAGCCTGTGGGAGACCGGGCGCTCGCTGCCCTCGGAGTCCAACCGCGTCGAGCTCGCCACCGTGTTGGGCGTGTCGACCGAGACCTTCTTCGCCTGGTCGCTGCCTGAGGACGAGGAAGACGAACCCGAGGCATGCGCCGCCTGAACGTCGCGAAGAACGTGCGCATGCCCGAGGAGCTGTGGGAGGCCATCCAGGACGAGGCGATGCGCTGCCACATGTCGGCGTCGCAGTTCGTGCGCCAGGCCACGCTGGCCACCATCGTCTACCGCCACGAGCGCCGCGGGGACGATCTCCGGTGTCGGCTTGGCCTCGAGGAGAACCGGGCATGAACGCCGACGAGCCGCGCGCCGAGCTGGACGCCTACCGGGCCGAGACGCGCGCCTTCCGCTCAGAGATCGGCGCCTACCACTCGGAGGTCGGAGCCTGGCGGGCCGAGGTGGTCGCGTGGCGGGCCGAGGACGCCGCCCGCTTTGAGCGCCTCGAGGGCCGCTTTGACCGCCTCGACTCCGAGGTGGCTCAGATCGCCGAGGTGCTGTTCGATCTCAAGCGCCGCTTCGACGCCCAAGACGGCGGCGAGCCGACATGACCGAAATACCGGACGTTGTTCTCTACGCGACCGACGGCTCCGCGCTCAGCATCGAGGCGACCCCGCAGGGCTTCCGGGTGAGCCTTGAAGTCGAGGGCGAGCGCGAGCCGCTGCTGCTGGTCTTGGCGCCGGGCGAACTCGAGCGGCTGCAACGCGAGATCCCGGCTCTGATCGCCTACTTTGACAGCGCCGAAACGGTGTTTGGCTGGAAGCCGCGCCCCTTCATCCCGGAGGGCGGATGGAACGCCAGCGACGACGCCGAGACGTCGTAATGGACGTTATCGAGCACTGGACGCTGATGGTCTGCCCGGAATGCGGGCGCGGGTCGCTCGACTCGTTCGGCCACCGCCAGGGCTGCTCGCGCGAGGGCAAGCGGCGAGAGGCGGTCGAGGTCGTCCGCGCCGACGCCTACCAGGGGGCCGTAGATGCGCTGGAGCGACTGCGGGCTAAGGCGCGGCTCGCCGAGAAGAACCTCGACGGCGCAATGGCGGCATCTTGGGTCGAGCAGGTTGCGGACGACGCCCTCAGCGACCTCGGGGGGCGGTAAGACCGTAGGCTGGCGTGATGGCGGCGCACTGGACCGACGAGCGCCTCGACGAGCGCTTCACCGCGCTCGAGGCGCGCCTAGACCGCATCGAGCACCGCCTCGACGCCCTGCACGCCGACCTGCTCGCCCTGCATCGCACGCTCACCCAGGCGGCGATCGCCATCGTCGGCGTGCTGATCGGCGCCCTGGTCGCGCTGGTGGTGGCGGTCGCCTAGCGCTCGCGGCGCGCGCGCAGCTCGGCCAGCACCTGATCGACCCCCGCCCGCGGCCGCCGCTCATACGCGCGCCGCCACGCGTCGACGGTGGCGGCCAGCACCCGCTGCAGGTGCACGTCACCCAGCCCGTAAGTCGCGGTCGGCCATGCCTGCGCGAACGTCAACCCCTCAAGCCGCGCGACCTGCAGCCGGATCCGCAGCGCCTCAAGCTCGGGCGCCGCGGTCACCGCCCGCGAACGGTTCCCCAGCCGCTGGCTCACACTCCCCCCGGCCGCTCGCCGCGCAGCCCACTGCCGGTGCGATACACGCCCTCAAGCTCGGCGGCCGCCCGCTCAAACGACGCGCGGCCCTCCAGCCACTTGGCGCCCAGCCAGCAGGTGCCGAGCACGATCGCGACCACGAACCCGGTCGCCGTCTCCTGGTAGTGCTGCAGGTCGACGCCGAGCACGTTCTGCAGCCACTCCAGCACGGCGGCGATCACCGCCCCCACGATCGGCACCAGCACCACCGCCAGCCGCGACACGTTCGAGCTCAACGGGCCGCGCGGCGGCGGCCCCGGTTCGGTGGTCACGGTCATCGCTCCTCCTCGTCTTGGTTGCCCTCGGGCGCGTCGTCGGAATCGACGTCGTAGTCATCATCGTCAAGCGCGGGCGCGCCGGCGGGCGTGCCGTCCCCCACCTGCGGGTCGTTGGCCTGCGCGCGCTCGAGCGCGTCGACGAAGTTCTCGGCCGGCAGCTCGTCCTCCGCGGTCGGCTCGCGCTCGGTCTCGCTCATCGCCTGGTTCCCCTGCTCGTGTAGCACGTCTTGAACTGGCCGGGGCAGGCGGTGGCGGTGAAGTCGGAGTGCCCGTACACGCGGATGCCGGCCAGCGACCGCGGCGCGCGGTGGCTCTTGGGCATGGCGCTGGTGTGCATGTTGGCCAGCAGCCAGCGCAGGGTGCGGGCCTGCGCCGCCGTCGGCTTGTGGCGGGGGCCGCCGTGCATGACGATCCCCAGGTTGCCCGAGTTGGCGCCGCCGGTATGCGCGCCCTGCCAGGCGATCCGCCGGAGCAGGACGACGTCGCCGCCGGTGGTGATCCCGAGGTGATAGCCGATCCCGCCCCACCCGTAACGGCGGTGCTGGTCGTGGTAGACGCGGAACAGCTGCACGGCGTGCCGCCAGTTCTTATCCCTGGGGCCGGCGGTGTAGTGGCCGGTGATCCGGCGGATCGGGCCGAGCGGGCCAAACACGTTCTGGCACGCCTTGCCGGTGCGACGGAATCTGGGGCGCCAGGCGGCCATTACTGCTGCTGCGCTTCGCGGTCGGCCTTGCTGGTGACCGGCCCGACGGTCTCCGAGGACTCGAGCTCGGCGTCAACCTCGGCCGGGTCGGCGTCGTCGTCGGGGTCCTCCTCGTCGGCGAGCGGCCGTTCGGTGTCGTCGTCGACGTCGTCGAACGCGGGGTCGGGTTCGTCCATCAGCTCGCCGCCGGCGTCGGGCACGTCGGCCGGGTCGGCGTCGTCGGGCACGTCGTACTCGTTCACTTGCCGCCTCCGATCAGATGGCCGATGTAGCGGTGCCGTTCGCGCCGGTTGCGCCTCTCCCAGCCGTTGCGCTTGGCGGCGCGCTCGATCCCGCCGCGGCGGGCCTTCAGCCACTTCTTCGCGGCGATCGCCTGCTGGTGCGCCTTCGGCACCTTGTTCCAGCCGCCGTGGCGCTTGGCCTTGGCGCGCGCGTTGACCAGCCGGTCGCGCTGGCGGCGCTCGTCGGGCTGCAACGACCGCCGGCCGGTCGGCCTGGGCTTGGCGGGCTGCCCCTTGTGACGGTCCTGGCCCGGCGTGTAACGGAAGTGCCACCACTCACTGGGGGCGTCTGACCAGCGTTTTTGCCAGCCGTGCTCGGCGCCGTGCTGGTTGATCAGCCGGGCCATGGTCGGGGTGGGGACGTCGACGGTGGTCCCCCAGCCGTGGTTTGAGGTTCCGGGGCGGGCGGCGAGCGCGCCGCGGCCGCTGGTGTACAGGTTCCAGAAGTACACCTGTTCCTCGTAGGTGCGGTACGCGGTCCGTGCCGACGTGGGGCAGATCCACACCCCGGCTTTGGAGCCGATGTGCTGGCGCAGGCGGAGCCAGGAGTTGGCGACGTCCTTGTGTAGCCGGCCGCCGGGGATGGCTCTGAGGTCGCTGGCGGGGAGGCGTCCGTTGGCGGCCATCAGGTCACCTCGGCGACGGGTCGGCCGTTGGCGATCGGTGCGAGCTTGACCGCATCATGTCTCCTCAGGGTTTAGCTTCCTCGTCATCATGGGCCGCAAGTCGCAACGCCCCGACATCAAGATCCCCAACTCCGTACCAACGTCCGCGTTGAAGGCGGAACTAGAGCGACTCAATGCCGTTCGTCCCGGGCGGTGGCGTCGGTTGCGCGAGCGGCTGCGGCTACGACGCCCTCGCGGCTAGCCGACCCTGATCGGGCGAAGCTCGATCCTGCGACGAGCCCAAGCCCCCGTGCCGCCGCTCACGCGATAGACCATGTTGACCGCCATCCCGGCGGTGAGGCCGTTGGCAGCAAACGAACGAGCCACGCCGGCTCCAACCGCAATCGACGCCGATGAGTAGACATGCGCCGCGTTGTCGTCATTGGCGGGGGTCGTGGCCCCGAACATGGGCGACGCGTAGGTACCGAAGCCGGCGGCGGTCTGGGCGTACAGCGACATGAAGCCCCGGTAATTGCCCGCAAGCGGCGCCGTGACCCCCGGGCCACCCTGGCCGGCATACGTCGTGTTCCCTGCCGAGACCGTGGTGACAACCTCGGCGGCTAGCGACGAACCGCCGAGGAACATCCAGCCGTAGCCGTCGAGCCCGCCCCAACCCGAGGCGTAGCGCAGGTGCCAGATCACGCCCGCTGAGGCGTTGTTGTAGTAGATCTCCTGGCCGTCGATCGGCGCGCCCGGGAGGGCCGAAACGAGCGCGGGCACGGGCGCGACGGCGAGCCACGCCGAACCGGTGTCATAGCTCAGCGCGCCGGTGTCGGTCGCGTAGTGGAATCGTCCCGCAACGCCGGCCGCGGGCCGCGCCGCCGCGGTGCCCTGGACGAACGCCGGTGTGGTCGGGTCGAGTTTGTTGGCGAGCGCCTGCATGTCGCGCGGCACGTCGACGGTGTCAGCGCCCACCGGGTACGGCAGCGCCAGCCTGGGGGTGGTTCCTGCCATGTGTCAGCCAGTCCTCGTGTTGTCGCGCAGGTCGTTGTAGGTGGCGTAGTGCGTCTGAAGCGTCGTGTAGGTGCCACCCGCGGCGGTCATCGCGTCGTAGTCCCACCCGCTCACCTGGTGGTAGTCCAGGACGATGCCGCCCGGCTTCTGCGCCAGCAGCAGCGCGAGCACCGCGGCCGGGTCGGGGGTCTCGCTGCTGAGGGTGACGATCTCGACCACGTACGCGTCGCCGCCGTAGCGTTCGCGGAAGTAGACGGTCTTGGTGCCGGTCAGCGCGAACGCGGCGGCCGACGCCAGCGCGGCCGGGGTGCCGGTGTGGTAGCGGCCGAGCTGCGCGATCAGCTCGCGCCAGTCCGACGCGGGAAGGCCGGCGGGGAGCTGGACGCCGACGATCTGCGCCAGCCACGGCAGCGCGAAGTCCGGGCACAACGCCGGGTCCAGCAGCGGCGCGCCGGGCGGCACGTCGCCGTCGGGGTCGAACACGGCGCCGACCTGGTCGATCATCAGGTTCAGCGCCTGGCTGAGGTGCGCGTGCGCGTACCCGTAGGCCGGGTCGTCGGGGGCGAGCGGGCCGGTGCGGTCACGCAGCCGCTCGCCGAGCGCGGTCAGGGTGGGGGCGGTCACGGCACGTTGACGGTGATCGTGAACGTTCCCGGCAGGGTCAGCGGGGCGCGGCCGGGGAGCGTGATGTCGGCGGTGGCGAACGTGCCGCCGGCGACGCGAATCTGGACCGTGTTGACGTAGTGCACGCCGAGCGCCCGGTTGAGATAGTCGACCGCCTCGTAGACGCGGACGGTGGTGTCGGGCAGCCACGTGGTGGCGTCCGACCCGGTCAGGTCGGTCCCCCACGTCGACGGGTCAAGCCACGTGGCCAGCATCGCCTCCGCCGCCGCCTGCACGTCGCTCGCGACCTGCCCGGGGAACGCGGTGACGGTGGCCTGCACGTCGATCGTGGTGTACGTCGGCGGGATCACGTAGACGAGGAAGTTGACCTCGCGCGCCCCGTCGAGCGTGTCGAACACGCGTTGCATCACGGTCGACGGCGGGCCGGTGCCGTCGCTCTCGGTGATCGCGACGGTGACGCAGCGCGGCACGTTGGTCGCGCCGCTGGGGTCGCTGCGGGGCGTGCCGACGCCGCCCTGGGCGGTGGACGGCTGGTAGAGGTCGATGGCGAGGGCGCGGCCGACGTCGGGGTCCTGGCGGGCGAGGACGGCGAAGTCCTGCGGCAGGATCGGCCCGGGCGCGTAGATCGACAGCGCGTCGGCGAGCCGGTCGAGGTACTCGTCGTCGGTCTCGGCGTCCGTCCCGCTGGCGGTGTCGGCCGAGACGGTGATCGTGGTGACGCCGTCGATGACGTCGACCAGCTCGCAGGTGCCGCGGCAGCCGTTGCCGTCGGCGCCGCCGGCGGCGGCGGTGATCGTGACCGTCTGATCGCCGCCGCCGGCCGGGGCGGCGAGATCGGTGTCGGTGAGGAACAGGACCGGGTCGCCGGTCGGGCTGGGCACGGCGAGCTGGGTGTTGGCGTCCATCATCACCGCCCCGACCGTCGCGTCCCAGGTGACGGTGGCGGTCCCGGTGGCGGGCAGCGCGTCGCGGGGGGCGACGCCGAACAGGCTGTTGCCGAGGTACGCGAAGATCGCTGGTGGGACCTGGGCGGCCTGGTCGACGACCTCTCCGGCGATCTGCGAGTTGGCCTCCAGGAGGACGGTTTCGACGTTGCCGGGGCGGGCGACGAAGCCGGGCAGGTTCTGCTCGAGGTAGTCGATCCCGAGTTGCAGCAGCGCGTCGGGGTCGGTGATCAGGTCAAGTTCGATGTAGGCCGGCATCTAG
>Ga0308175_100001073_pt1 | contig 18196 bp, 15 predicted proteins | sample PhyCR1_3_FD_203893 | JGI IMG/M metagenome (GOLD analysis project Ga0308175, IMG submission 203893) | Soil microbial communities from UC Gill Tract Community Farm, Albany, California, United States - DLSLS.C.R1 | ecosystem: Environmental > Terrestrial > Soil > Agricultural land | place: USA...
ATTCGCGAATTGACGAGGCCGGATTGGTACGTGTCATCCGTTCGCCCCAGCGCGGCCAGGGCGTCCATGCCGATGTTGTTCATCACTGAATAGATGGGTCCTTCGGCCGCCTCGTGGAAATTCCCGCCGACGACCATCGGCGGCTTGCCGGCGCGCTCCCACGCCGCGCCCAGGTTGGACAATTCGCGGTGGCGGGCTTCGGCGGCGTTGCGGGCGTGGGTCGGTTCCGCGTCGGTAGCGGCACTGAGGTTGACGCTGGCAACGTTGAACTTGCGCCCGTCCACCACCGCGACCGCCCACACGCCGAAGATGCCGCCGCCGGGATTGGGGATCGGCCGCGCGTCGTACAGCGGGTGCTTCGAGAGGATGACGTTGCCCCATGAGGCCTTTCGGCCGGCGATGTTCGACGACCGCTGGTAATTGGCCGGGTGATAGGTGCCGGTAACGCCGAGGTCGCTGGCCAACAGGGCGACGTGGTCCTCCTCTACCTCCTGAAGCAACACGAAATCGCCGTCGAGCTTTTTCAGTTCCGCGGCGACGGCGTCGAACCCGCGCTGCGCGTGGGCCACGTCGAAGCAGACGAACCGCAGCGGACGATCGGGTACGCCGAACGACAACCCCGGCGGCGCCGGCGGACTGACCGGGTGCGGCGTCAGCTTCAGCCCGACGTACGCCGCCCCGGCGACGAGAAAAATGATCGCGATGACGAGCACCCCCCGCCCCGAGGGTCGAGCAATCTTGCCGGCGGATGATCGTCGCATGCAATGAGTATAGCGAACTCAGGTTTGGACGGCCCGCGCCGGGAAACGCACAATAAAGGCCTATGGACCGACTTCGAAAACACCTGCGGAACACGTTGCTCGCCGGCGTCTTCGCCGCCGTCCCGGTCGTGGTGACGGCGTTCGCGATCTGGTATGTCGAGACCAAGACGCGGGCGCTGTTCCGCGTCTCGGTGCCGTTCCTCGGCGTGGTGATCGCGGCCGCCGCGATTTACGCACTGGGCCTGCTGGTCACGAGCCTGATCGGCCGTTTCTTCCTCGGCATGATTGACCGCGTGCTGGGGCGCGTGCCGGTGCTCAAGGACCTGTACGCCGCGTGGAAGCACGTGTCGCTGACGCCCGGCGGCACCGAGGGCGTCTTCTCCAAGATCGTGATGGTCCGCGACGACGCCGGCCGGGGGTGGTCGATGGGGTTCAGCAGCGGCCGGCCGATCGAGGGCGACCCGAATACGCTGTGCGTCTTCCTCCCCGCGTCGCCAAATCCGACGAGCGGCCGGCTTGTTTTCGTGCCGATGACGCAGTGCGCCTACGTGCCGGTGAGCGTCGAGGAGGCATTTAAGGCGCTGCTCTCCGGCGGCAACTACGTGCCGGGGCCGATCGGCGGCGCGGTCATGCGGGGGGCGATGACGTGACTCGGCCGCCGTCGCCGTCGCCCGGGGAAAAGTCGATCCCCGCCGACTTCAGTGCCTCGTGGACTTCTTTGACGTGGGCGAAATCGCGGGTCTCCATGACGACCGAGACGGCAACGCGGGTCACGTCGGCCGGGCCGAAATTGCGGTCGTGGAACACCTCCTTGATGCTGGCCCCCGTCGCGGCAAGGGTGGAAAGCAGTCCAGCCAGCGATCCCGGGCGATCGGGGATGAACGCCGTGACGCGCGTCAGCCTCCCGTCGGCCGCCAAGCCGCGCTCGATCACCCGGGCGATGAGCGTCACGTCGATGTTTCCGCCGCACAGGCAAAGCACGACCTTCTTGCCGGCGAGGTCCGGCCGCTTCATCATCGCCGCCGCCAGCGGCACCGCGCCGGCGCCTTCAACCACCGTCTTCTCCAGCTCCAGCAGCTTGAGAATGCTCTGGTCGATCTGCGGCTCGTCCACCAGGAGCAGGTCGTCGATCAGGTGGTTCTGACGGATCAGGTCGAAGCAGAGGCGACCGACTTCAGCAAGCGCCAGGCCGTCGGCGATGGTCGTCTGGACGGCAATTTTGGTCGGCCGGCCATTCTTGAGCGATTCGTAAAGCGTCGGCGCGTGCCGCGGTTCGACGCCGATAATTCGGCACTGCGGCCGCAGCGCCTTGACCGCCGTCCCCACGCCGGCGATCAGCCCCGCGCCGCCGACCGGAACGATGACGGCGTCCGCGTCCGGCACGTCTCGCAGGATCTCCAGCCCCATCGTGCCCTGCCCGGCGATGATCGCGGCGTCGTCGAAACCCGAGACGTAGGCGAGACCCTTTTCTTCCGCCAATTCGGTCGCACGCGTGCGTGCCTCGTCGAAACTCTCCCCGTGCAGGATCACGTTCGCGCCGAACGAGCGGCAGTTGGACACCTTCACCAGCGGCGCCCACTTCGGCATGACGACCGTCACCGGCACGCCGAGGTCCTGCCCGTGGTACGCCAGCGCGAGCGCGTGGTTGCCGGCTGACGCGGCCACGACCGCGGGCGGCGGACCGGCGGCTCGGGATTCGAGCATCAGCTTCAGCTTATTCCGCGCGCCGCGTTCCTTGAACGAGCCGGTGATCTGGAGGTGGTCGAGCTTGCAATAGATCTCACTGCCGCACAGGCGAGAGAGCGAAAGCGAATACGGGCAGGGGCTTTGGTAGATGACGTCGGAGATTCGCCCGGCGGCGGCGCGGATGGTGTCGAGCGAGACGGCGGCGGGTTCTGCTGGCATCGCCGGACGAGAATAGCCGTGCGCCGCGCGACTGTCAGCGCGCCTCGTGGCGCCGCGCGCCGAGTTTGACGAAGTAATCGTGCGCCGTCCGCACGCAGCACCCCGCCGCGATTGCGGCCAGAAGCATCACAATCACCCCCGCCATCGCTTCCCCCGTGTCCCCCCTGCCGATCCGCTGCGCGGCAATGAACAGGCCCAGCGCGACGCCGAGCGTGCACGGCACGAACAGGATCACCGCCAGCGCCCCCTGCACAGCGGCAGCGGCGTGCGCGACGCGCGAAGGTGCGTCCGACGGCGGCGGCGCGTAGTCCAGCGGGCACGGGACCGGTGCCGGCATGTGTGCCTGTGGCGAAGGTGGGTCAGGCGGGTCCATGCCGCCTCATTCTATTCCCCGTTTCAACCCGCGCGGAAGCACGCCAGCGCGTCCCGCCCGATGGCACAGGCGAGCACGAGGAAACCGGCCCCCAGCGCCCCGGCGCACAATTTCACCCCCGCCCCGTGGTCCGACACGACCGAGCCGACCAACAGCACCACCGCCGCAACGAGCACGTCCGAGGCGATCAGCCATGTGGCAATCCCCACGCTCACGCGAGGCCGGCGGCGTGCCGCGGCCGTCGCGGATTGCGGCGCGTGATAGTCGAGCTGAAGCGGAATGACGGACCTGCGAATGAGCTTACTGCCGTACGTCACTCCCTCAACGTAACCTAGCCGCTCGCGCGAACACAACCGGCCCCGCATTACGCCGCCGCCGACTTGGGCGGGTGCATGATCCATTTGCGGATCGCGTTGGTGTGCGATTCCCACGCCGAGCTCGCCCGCGACCGCAGGAACGTGTCGAACAGCGCATCGGTCGCCTTGCACAACTCCCGCAGCAGCGCGATCCGCTCCTCGAACAGCACGCGCGGCGTCTCGGCCTCCTCCACGTCCGGCAGCTTGGCCGATCCGAGAGCCATCAGCTCCGGGTTCCACGTGAACTCGAACTGCTGGTTATTCAGCACCAGCACCGTGCCGGCCTTGCGCGGCACCTTCCCCGACCGCAGCGCGTCCTTCGCCTCGGGCATGTGGCTCGGCCCCGCCCCGCGCAGCGAATCCTTCCCGCTCTGTCCGTACGCACAGTCCAAGTCGAGCGACTTGTCGAGGTAAACGGTCACATCCGCCCCCGCCACCGGCCCGCTTTGCTCGGTGCCGATCACGCCCGTCTTTGCGTCCGCCTCGTGCCACAGCCACAGCAGGAATTCGTCGCCAAGGAAATCCTTCGGCTCCGGCCCCTTGGCGGCCCATGGGTACTGCGGCCATTCGCTCTCCCCTCCGGGCCCGTGGACGAAGCGGCTCGGGCGAAAATCCTCGTAATCCCTGCGGCGGCCGCGCGGCTCGAGCATCCGCATCGCCAGCGACCCGGCCGTCAGCGGGGCAAGTTGCAGCGAGAACGTCCGCTCGAACAACTCCATGAGCTGCTCCTGCGCCGATCCCGCCGCCGCCGTATAGATCGTGCCGCTCGGCAGGTCCCACAGCAGCGGCACGAGCTTGGATCGCCGGAATCGCCCGCTGCGCAGGTCGTGCTCGACCTTTTTCCGGATCGTCTCCTTCACCTCCTTCTTCTGCTGCTTTGAGATAAACCCGCTGGGATTGCCCGCCGCCACCGATTCCTCCTCGATGATCTGGTACGCCTTCACCAGCGACGACGGCACCTTGTTTGTGTCTACGCGCATGCCGCAGGAGACGCAATCATTGAACACGTTGTGTTCGAACGAGAAATTCGCGTCCAGCACGTGACGCCCGCCGGACCAGCCGTACTCCACATCCTCGGGCACGCCCACGTCCCCCGGCCGCAGCGCGTGCTCCGACAGCTTGTCCAGCATCTCCTGCTCGATCCTTTTCGGCTGCTGCCCCACCACCGCAAAGCGCCGAAACGTGACGGAACCCGAAGCAAATCCCATGGCGACTTCTCTTTCCAAGGGCAGAACATCCCCACTGCCGGGACGCCTTATATCGGCACCTCCTCGCCGCCGCGGTGAGCGAAGCAACCAGTCAACAACCTATGCACAGGTAAACCACAATCTGCCGCCGCTGCCGCGATCCGTAGGCCCTCGACGGGAGCGGCGGGGCAGCGCAGAATCGAGCCATGCGATTGACGCTGATTCTTGCCGCGTTGGTGATCGCCGTCTCCCCCGGCTCGGCGGCGCCGGCGGCGGAGCGGCCGAACATCGTCTTCATCCTCATCGACGACATGGGCTACGGCGACATCGGCCCATTCGGCTCGACCAAAAACCGCACCCCCAACCTCGACCGCATGGCCCGCGAAGGCATGCGGCTGACCAACTTCTACGCCGCCCCGGTCTGCTCGGTGTCGCGCGCCCAGGTGATGACCGGCTGCTACGGGGCGCGCGTATCGATCCCCGGCGTGCTCGGCCCCCGCAGCCGAACGGGCATCAATCCCGCCGAACATACGGTCGCCGAGCTGCTCAAGGACCAGGGCTACGCCACGATGTGCATCGGCAAGTGGCACCCCGGCCACCAGCCGCCGTTTTTCCCCACCCGGCACGGCTTCGACCATTACCTCGGCCTGTCCTACTCCAACGACATGGGCCGCAAGCTCCCCGACGGCCGCAACGTCGTCCCGCTCGTGCGCGACGAAAAGGTGATCGAGCTGCTCGAAGGACCCGGGCAGGACGGCCTCGTCGCCCGCTACACCAACGAGGCGGTCAATTTCATCCGCGAAAACAAGCACCACGCGTTCTTCCTCTACCTGCCGCACACCGCCGTTCACGTCCCGCTGCACCCCCGCGACGCATTCCGCGGCAAGTCGCACAACGGCCGCTACGGCGACTGGGTCGAGGAGGTGGACTGGGGCGTCGGCCGCGTCCTCGATACCCTTCGCGAGCTGTCCCTGTCCGAAAACACGCTGGTGATCTTCAGCAGCGACAACGGCCCGTGGCTCACCAAGGGCGCCGACGGCGGCGAGGCCGGGCTCCTCCGCGGCGGAAAGGGATCCACCTTCGAAGGCGGCGTCCGCGAACCCACCATCGCCTGGTGGCCGGGCAAGATCGCCCCCGGCTCCGCCTGCGACGCCGTCGCCGGAAATATCGACCTGCTTCCGACCTTCGTCGCCGTCGCCGGCGGCGCACTCCCCACCGACCGGAAGATCGACGGCAGCGACATCTCCGGACTATTGCTCGGGAAGACGACCGAATCGCCGCGTGAGGCACATTACTACTTCAAGGGGTACAAGCTGGAGGCGGTGCGGTCCGGAAAATGGAAGCTCGCCCTCGTCGGCCAGCAGCAGGCCGGCTCGGGGAAAAAACGCGCCGCCCTGCCGCGGCCGCGCCTCTGCGACCTCGACGTCGACATCGCCGAGCAGACCGACGTCTCGGCTCAGCACCCCGACGTCGTCAAACGCCTCCTCGCGTTGGCCGAGCCCATGAAGGAAGAAATCGGCGACGGCTCGCCCGGCCGCGGCGTGCGCAAGCCCGGCGTCGTGGACGAACCGACGCTCCTATTCGCCGGCGCCGCGGGCAAACCCAAGCCCCGCGCCGCCGCCCCCGCCGCCCAATCCAAGCCGCTCGCGCTCGAAGCGCTCGGGCCCGGCGACGTCGTCCCCGCCGCCGCCGCTCCCCAGGTCGCCAACTGCCCGTTCACCATCTCCTGTGAGGTCACCCCCGCCCAGCCGGATTCAACCGGCGGCGTGATCGTCGCCCACGGCGGCATCAGCACTGGCTACGCCCTGTACCTGAAGGACGGCCGCGTTGTCTTCGCCGTCCGAACGGGCCGCAAATTGAGCGCCGTTCGGTCCGAAGACCCGCTGAACGGCACGGCCACCATCGAGGCGCACCTCGCCGCCGACGGCTCGATGACCCTCTCGCTCAACGGAAAGCCCCCGGCTCGTGGCAAGGCGCCCGGCCTGCTGGCAAAACAGCCGGCCGAGGACTTCTGCGTCGGTTTCGACAACCGCCGTCCGGTTGGCGACTACGACGGCGCTCCGGTCTTCCACGGCACTATCCGCAACCTCAAGCTCACGACCGGGGACTAAGTTCGCCGCTTTTGTCCGCCACGGTTGCGACATTCGATCAATTCGCGCATCCTATTTAGCCGCCGGGATTGCCCGGCCCGGACTCGTGTCGCCGCACGCGCCCGTTCCCAGTTCATCCCTTTCCTTTTCCGACGGAGCCACTTTGAGCGCCAAGCGCATGTCGGGGCAGATGCTACACGGTCTGGCCACTCTCATCGTGGCCGTGTCACTGGCGGGGACCGCCCCGCCTCTGGAGGGCAAACCACAGCCGACGTCACAATCGTCTGCTAAATCGGCAAAAAAAGCCGCCCGGCGGGCGGCGAAATCCGCGGCATCCGCCGATTCCTCCCAACCGTTTCCCGACGCCAGTCCCGAGCGCGTCGTCTCCGTCACCGAGAAAGTCTTCCCCGCCGTCGTCCGCCTCGATGTTGCCCAGGAGATCTACTCCGAGGGCAAGCGCAACCTCCGCCGCGGCATTGGTTCCGGCGTCATTATCGACGATGACGGCCGCATCCTCACTAATTACCACGTCGCCGGCCGGGCGGCCGAGATTTATGCGACGCTCGCGAATAAGGAGCGCGTCCCCGCGAAGCTCATCGGGGACGACCACTGGACCGACCTTGCCGTCGTCCAGCTCGACATGGAGACCGTCAAGCGCAAGAACATCACCTTCACCCACGCCGAGCTCGGCGAAAGCAGGCACCTGATCATCGGCGAGCACGTGATGGCGATTGGCACGCCCTTCGGCCTCGCCCGTACCGTCACACTCGGGCACGTCTCCAACAACGAGCGCACCTTCTACCCCGACCGCATGCGCATCGACGAGCAGGAGACCGGGGACTTCGCCAACTGGATCCAAATGGACACGCCCATCAATCCCGGCAACTCCGGTGGCCCGCTGGTGGACATGCACGGCAAGGTCGTCGGCATCAACACACGCGGCGGCGGTCAGAACCTCAACTTCGCGATCCCCATTGACACCGCAAAGCCCGTCATCGACGGCATCCTCCGCTCCGCCTCGGCCGAGAAGAAGGGGCGCATCGACCGCAGCGACCTCGGCATGGACCTCAAACCCATGCAGGACCTGGAGACCTTCTACGGGATCGACATTAACAAGGGCGTGCTGATCAATAGCGTGGACCGCGGCTCCCCCGCCGCCAAGGCCGGGGTCAAGGCGCAGGACATCCTCCTGGAGCTCAATGGAAACCCCGTCAACGTCCGCTTCCCCGAAGAAGTCGCGCCGGCGAAGAAGGCGATCGCCGACCTGCCCATCGGCAGCGAAGTGCACATGAGCCTGCGCCGCGGCCACGACATCCTCCAGCTCACAGCCAAGACGCAGAAACTCGAAGGCGCCGTCGGCGAGGAAAAGGAGATGAAGGTCTGGGGCCTGAGCGTCCGCGACGTCACCCGCCGCTACGCCAACGAGCAGCAGCTCGACGACGACCTGGGCGTGGTCGTGACGACGCTTTCCAACGGCTATCCGGCCGCCAAGGCGGAGCTCCGCTCCGGCGACGTGATCCGCGCGGTGAACCTCAAGCCGGTGACGGACATCGACGAGTTCATCAAGCTGTACGAGGAGTCGGTGAAGCGCAAGGACCCGCGCGTCTTCCTCCAGGTCCGACGCGACCGCGGGCAGCAGTCGGTCATCCTCAAGGTGAATTACGAGCAGGAGGCCGCCGAGGGCCCCCCCGCCAAGTCCCCCGTCAAAGGGCCCGCGACGCGCGCGTCCGCGAAACCGTAAGTTCCAACCAATTCAGCCGCCGGGCTCGCCCGGCGCTCCCGCGATCATCAGAATAATCGGAGCACTCATGAAACCCTCGCTACTCCTCCTAATAGGGCTGCTCACACTGCTAAGCCCCGCCGCCGGCGCCGCGACGGACTCGACGCAGGCGCAAAAGCTGTACGAGCAAGTCACGCCCTCGCTCGTTGCCGTCCAGTATACGTGGGAGCACGAGCTCGGGCGCCAGGAAGTCATCGGGGCCGGCGTCGTGGTCGGCGAGGACGGCACGGTCATCCTGCCGCTGGCGGTCGCCAACCCGGGCATCCCCGACGAGCAGATGAAGGATTTCAAGATCATCGTCCCGCGGGAGGACGCAGACCCCGACGAGATCGACGCCACCTTCATCGGCCGCGACGACCGCACCAACCTCGCATTCGTCCGTGCCAAGCCCGGCAAATCCTCCCCCGCCGGCGAGACCCGCAAGTGGAAGCCGATTAAATTCGAAGACGTCTCGCTCCAGGTCGGCGACCCGGTCGTCTCGGTCGGCGTCCTGCCGAAGATGGCCGGCTACAAGTCCTACCTCATGCTGGCCAACGTCGCGGCCATGCTCCGCGGCGAAGTGCCGCAGGTCATGGTGTCCGGCGGCGGACTCGGGGTGATCGGGTCGCCGGTGTTCAACTCCGCCGGCAAGGCCGTCGGCTACGTCAACCTTCAGACCGCCCAGCAGATCCTGCTCAACGACCGCAACAACCCCTTGGCCGCCGTGAACAACCCGCCGAAATTTTTCGTCCCCGCGCGCGACTTCCTCCAGAGCTTCGAGGACCCGCCCGTTGCCGGCCAGTCGATGAAGCTGCCGTGGATGGGCGTCGTCCAGCTCACCGGGCTGCGCAAGGAAGTGGCCGAGTTCTACGGCCTGGGCAACCAGCCGGCGGTGCAGATCGGGGACGTGATCAAGAACACGCCCGCCGAAAAGGCCGGCCTGAAGGCCGGGTGGATCATTGTCAAGATGAACGGCCAGCCCCTGGAGCGCGGCGACGAGCCCGAGGAACTGCCGCAGATCCTCCGCCGAAAGGTCCTCCGCATGAAGGTCGGCTCGCAGGTGACGTTCCAGATCCTGGAGGAGCCGAACAAGCCGCTGAAGGACGTCACGCTCACGCTCGACGAGCAGCCCAAGCGCCCCAACCTCGCCCAGCGCTGGTACGACGACCGACTCGGCCTGGGCGTCCGCGAGATCGTCTTCTCCGACACCTACCGCGCCAAACTGCCGGCCGACCAGAAGGGCGTCGTCGTCTCCGTGGTTAAGCCCAGCAGCAGCGCCGAAACCGCCCGCGTGAAGATGAACGACATCGTCACGCAGATGAACGGCAAGCCCGTGGAGGACCTGGAGCAGTTCAAGACCGACTTCCAGCAGTTCCGAAAGGAAAAGCCGCGCGAGGCCGTCATCCTCGAAGTGACGCGCGAGGGCAACACGCAGGTGATCCGAATCGAGCCGCCGCAGTGACCTCGCAGCGTGTCGGCGTGCCCCAGAATCCCTTGCAAACGCCCGCCGCGTGCCTAAAATCCTCCCGCCAGTCGGCCGCCGGGCAGGTAGCTCAGCTGGTAGAGCAATGGACTGAAAATCCATGTGTCGCCGGTTCGATTCCGGCCCTGCCCACTTCAACGGACGCCCCGGAAACGGGGCGTTTTTGTTGGTTCGCCGGGGAAATCTGCACGTTTTCACCGTCGCTGCCGCCCCCCTCCACCTGGACCGCACTGGACACGTCTGGACTGGATTTCCCTGAAGAGTGCAGCGCCTGTGCAGCGCCGATCCGCGGGACCACCGGCAGCGCCGCCAGGACCTTGGCGTGATCCCCAGGCAGCAGGTGCGTGTAGGTCTGCAAGGTCAGCTTCGGCGTCGAGTGCCCCGCAAACTCCTGCCCGGCCTTGTAGCCTGCCGCCGCGACGACCAAGCTGATCCCCGTGTGCCGCAACGCCGCGAACGTTCGTTGCTCACCGGCCGCATTGAACTCCGCCACGCCCGCGGCCTTGAGATCGGCCCGCCACATTCGCACCACGTTCGGCAGTCTCCACTTGGGCAGGTCGAACACGGGACGAGCGGCGGGACGCCCAGCGAGCCACGGTCGCAGGAGCTCTGCCAACTCCGGCGCGATCGGGTGTGGCTTCCGATGCTTCGCCTTGTTGTCACCGGTTCCACGACGCACGACGTGCGGCGCCGCTGCATCCAGGACAAATGATTCGGGTGTGAGCTTCGCCAGGTGTGTCGTCCGGAAGCCCGTGCACATCTTCAACCGGTACAGCATCCCCCGATCGTCGGCACTCAACCCGTACCGAACCGGCCCAGCCTCTGCGGCCCTCACGACCTTCTCGAACTCATCCGGCAGCAACACACCTCGGGGATGCTCGCCGTCGCCCACGTTCCGCAGCTTGACCAGCGCCAGCCGATGCCGCGATGACCGCCCATGCAGCTGTAGCCAACGCGAGAACGCACGTACGGCCTTGACGGCATGGTTGCCGGTGGCAGCCGACCACTCGCCGCCTTTGCTCGCGATCCACCGCTGCACGGGCACCGCGTCTAAATCCGAGATACGTTGGAAGCCGCACCCGTCCAGCAGCGCCTCACGCACGAGCCGGCGATACCGCTCCTGATGCTCCCTCGTGCCGCCCTTGTCCCTGACGCCTTGATCCCAGTCCTCGATGTGCTGAGCCAACGCGACCCGCTCCGCCGCCGCCAACGCGGCTCCGTCCCGGTCGATAATTCCGTGCTTGGCCCGGAACGTCCGCGAATCCATTTCAGCCGCCAACGCCCTGGCGTCCTCCTTTGTCGGCGCCGTCGCCGTGCAGTGTTTCCCGTTCTCATCGACCCACTGCACCAGATACTTCCCGTTGCTTTTCCTATCGATGTGCGGCATGTCAAACTCCCTGCACCACTCCGCCGTTCATCCACCGCACCAAGTCAGAGTACGCGATCAGGACCTTCCGCAAACCGTTTTTTGCTCGACGCAACAGCCCACGTCTGATCGCCCGATCAATGCTCTTCTCTGAGACACCAGCAACGGCCGCGGCCTCTCTCTTCGTCAACCACCGTTGGTCCATCATGGCTCACCTCTCTTCTGGGCGGCCATGTTACTTTGTTTCACTGTGATGTCAACTACCAGTAACAATCTTTGCCTTACTCGCCGGCACCATTCCCGCCGTCACCACCTGCCAAAATTTGCCGAGCGAATCCGCCATCCTGATCCCGGTCACACGCCTGGATGTATCCGTCCTCTCCTGCAACACCTCGCGGAACTTGATGCCGAGGATTTGTTCGTAGCGCTTGAACGTGCGGCCCGCGTGAATCAGCCTGATCGCCTGCCAGCCGACCTCTCGGCCGAACACCAGTGCCCCGATCGCCGACTCCAACACCGTGCAGTCCCCTTCGAACTCCTCGACTGCTTTCGCGATGATCTCCAGAAGCTTCTCGTCCGACATCCGCTTCACTTTGCCCATTAGGCTCACCTCACTTTACTGTGACTCAGTATACCTGTTCTCCTCCGGAACGCCACCTCGCAGCAACGACCTGAACTCCCGCAGCGCTAGAGGCACGTCATTGAAAACCGCGACGGTTCCCCGTACGTTCACCGCATCCGGTTTAACGCTCGCGAGCTGCAGCACCTCCGGGAGCTCCAACGACATGCTGCCCAGGTACTCGTACAGCGTCTCGACCTCGCCGGTTTCGGCGTTGGCCACGTCACGCGCTCGCAACACCACCGAGCGGCTGCCGCAGTCCGCCACTTGCTCACGGATTGTCCGCCGCTCCCTCTCCTCCGGTTCCTCGGCAGGCGCTCGCCCCTCGCCGGCGTCGGCCTCTTCGCCAGGCTCCTGATCCTGCTCCTCCTCCTCATCCCCAGCGTCCTTCCAGAACCCTCTCGACGTCTGGAAGCGATGCACCGTCCGCACAGGACTGTCGAGCACCCAATCCGGGTACCCGTGCTCCGGGTGCTTCGTCAGGTACGCCGTCACGTACCCTGCTGCCCTCTCTCGGTTCTCCAAACGGCTGGCGCTAAATCGCACCGAGCCGAAGCCCGGGCGGCCGAGGGCAACACGCTCCTCCCAGGCGGGCCAATTCCGGTTCCACGCCTCGCACAACCTCTCGAACGGCACGTGCGACGCATCGGCCAGGACGTGCCAGTGGGGCCAGCCGTTTTCCTGCCACTCGATGACAACGACGTACTCGCGGGAGTGCAGACAGCGCCAGCGGAACAGGCGTTGGATTGCCACCGCGATGCACCGCTTCTTGGTGACGTACTCGAACGCCGCGGCTGGCGTGGGGAACAACTCCGGGTCAATGGTGAAGGTGAGCATCATCAGCCCAGTGAACCGCTTCAACTCCGCCTTCAACTTCCTTTTCAACTGGATTCCTAGCGGCAGGCAGCACCGCGGGCAGAACCGAGACCGGCAGCCGCAGGACCTCACCTCGACCCTCTCCGCCACCACGTCCCTGATCTTTTTTTCTTTCTTCTCAGTTACAGGGTTTCGCTCCTGGTCAAGATAAGGCCCATGGCCGGCGGCGGGGCCGGACCCGCATACGCGGGTCCCCCGGCCCTCGCCGCCTGCCTCGCCAGCCGACGACGCCAGGCGTTCGACGAACGCGAAAAACGACGTACTTTCCTGTCCCGAATTCGGTACAGCGGACGGACCATCGGCATTCATGACTTGCCTCCCACTTCTCCGGTCCTCAGGTCCACGGCCTGCCCGCACAGCGCCTCCCAAAGGAGATCGCCGTCTCTGCGGTTGAACGACACGAACCGCCCGCCGGCGAGGTGGACGTACAGCGTCTCACCTTCCCAATGGGCCGCGGCCACGTGACCCAGGCTGACCACGTGCTCACCGACGCGTACGATCGCCAGCGGCACACTTGCGACGCTTTCCATGGCGCTCCTTTCGCTTCTGATGGTGGACTGGCGGACGACGCTCCGCCGGCGACCCCCCAACTTGGTTCTTGCCGCCTACGGCGGCGGATGCTGTTGACTGAGCCGCAGGGGCCCGGCCGCAGCCCCCCGCTGTCCCAACGGCTGGGTTGTTGCCGCCTGCGGCGGCGGATGCTGAGGATCGGCGTCCTCCCTGCGGCTCAGTGTCGCCGGCTCCGCTCGCAACTCGGCTGGACCGCACCAACGCCAGGACGCGACGCCGGACGCTCGGTCGCAGACGCGGCCACTCAGCCATCAGAAACGCGAGATCGGCATCCCCGTGCAGCGCCTGTGCAGCGCCGCCATCCCCCTCAGCCCGTAACCCCTGCTCCTCGCCAGCCTTCGAGCCCTCGCCCCTACGTCCTGAAAATCCATGTGTCGCCGGTTCGATTCCGGCCCTGCCCAATCGACGAGTTGGTTCCCGCCCGCTATTTTTCCCCTTCTCGGCCACGAAGAACAACCGCGGGAACGGGAGAAGTACCTTCCCGTCCGCCATCCTCGGGAATGCCGACGCGACTTTGCCGGTAAATTGTCGCAGGAACTTCTCCTTTTCGGTCCCATCGAGGCATCCGAGGATCGGCCGCAGGCCTGTGCCGCTGATCCACTCCACCACCGCCTCCGGCCCGTCCATCACGTGCACGTACTCCGTCACCCAGAGATCCACCTTCGTCGCGCAGGCCGTCAGCAGTTCGTAGTACTCCCCTATGCCCAGCACCTCCATCACGTCCGCAGCCTCCGCAAGCTTGGCCGCCCACGGGCCCTCCGCCGCTACGCGCCTCATCACCTCGTGCAGCTTCGACCGCAGTTGATATGGCACCTGAGCCGCCAGCACGCCGCCGTCGTTCAACTGCCCCATCCACCGCCCCAGCAGAGCCCCGTGCCCCTTCACCCAGTGCAGCGTCGCGTTGGAGAAAATCAGGTCGCAGTTCTCCGGCGCAACCCGCTCGCCGGCGTCGGCCAGCACCCATTCGCCGTCGGGACAGTCCCGCCGCGCGCGCTCCAGCATTTCCGGGGAGTTGTCCACGCCGATCACTCGCGCCATCGGCCACCTCGCGCGCAGCACCGCCGTGCTGTTTCCCGGCCCGCAGCCGATGTCCGCTATCAGGCGCGGCGACTTCAAAGGCACCCGCGCCGCCAGATCGACGCACGCCCGCGTCCGCTCCTCGCCATATTTCAGATATAACGCCGCATCCCAAGCCACGAGAAGCCTTCCTTCGCCCCACCCTCGCCACGCACCTACCCCTCACCTCACCCGCGGCGTGTAATACCGCTGCAACCAGCGCGCTAATCCGTCCAGCCCCGGGAACAGCACGCGCTCGGTGATGTTCGCCTGATCGAGCTTGTCCCGCACCTCCCACTTCAGGCCGGCCGGGATCACCACCCGCCGGTACAATCCCGGGCGCTCCAGCAGCCACTCGTCCAGGCGCGCCGTCGGGCTCGACATCAGGCTGAACAGCGCGAACTGGTTCACGATCCGCACGTCCAGCGACGGCGGCTCCAGGAACACCACGAACTCCTTGTCCCCTCGCCCGCTCAGCGAATCGAGCTCCGGCAACCCGGTCGCGGCATGATTCAGCATCTCCGCCGTAAAAACATCCGACCCCTCCCCCTCCAGGATTTTCTTTAGCCTGGCCGGCAGCCGCTCGTGCACCTTCACGTAATCGACGCACCACACCACCCCGTCCAGGTCGAATCGCTCGACGTCATCCGTCGCGAAGTGCAGCGCCACCATCGGCGAATAAGTCCAGTCCAGCAGTCGCGTCGGCACGCCGTGGTGCTGCGCCAATCCGAGCCAGTTCCACACGGTCTCCCCCTGTGCCGCCTCGCGATGCGCGTACTTTCGAAATGCCCGCAGGATGTGCCCCTCCTGCCCCGGGTACGCGCCGCCCAGCCGCGTCAGCGATGTCCGCAGGTCGGTCCCCGCGTCGCCCATTCCGCGGAACGCAAAGTTGGACCGGAACCGCCCGAGGTCCTCCTTCCACGACGACGCGTACAACTGGTCCAGCAGCTCGTTCCAACTCGAAACGCGAACGTTCTCCACGCCCCCATGCTACCGCCCGACCGACCGCGGAACATCCGGCATTCCGATGCTTCGACAAGTCCGCGGCTTGCTTCACCGCGGCCCGTGTCGGCTCATTTGCGCGGCGGCTGGCCCGAGCTCGAGGACCGGCCGCTGTCGCCGGACCGTCCGGAATCGGAAGACCGGCCGCTGTCCGAGGAGCGGCCGCGATCGGAAGACGAAGGGGACGAGCGCCCGACGTCCGGCGAGCGGGTCGGGGCGATCGGCCGGTTGATTTCGGCGGAGCGGCCGGAGTCGGACGGCTTGACGGCGTCCGGCTTCACGACGTCGGCGGACCGGCGCGCATCCGACGAGCGCGCGGAATCCGACGGGCGCGGCGACGAGGGACGCTCGTAGTCGCGGAACCGGTCGCGGCCCTCCATCCGGGCGCGGTAGTCGCGGTTGAGGTTCTGGTAGTCCTGGCCACCGCCGTCGGCTCGCGACGGCTCACGTACCGGCTCCCGTACCGGTTCCTTCACGGCTTCGCGCGCGTCATGGCGCTGGGGCTCACGGAGCTTGTCTTTGCCCGCATCGCGTACCGGCTGGCGGGCCGGCTCACGTCCCGCGTCGCGGACCGGTTCGCGGAGGGGTTCCTTCACCGGCTCGGGAGTGCGCACGCGGTTCGCATCGTTTCTCGCATCCCGGATGGGCTCCTTCACGGCCGGCGCGGGCTGGCGGCGGTCGTTTCCGAATCGATCATTCCTGTCCTCTCGCTGGTTCAGCGGCATCGCCAGCCCGGAAGGCGTGCCCGGCTTCCAGCCGCTCTTGTCCCTCATCTCCCAGCCGTCCACCGTCTTTCGGTACACGTTGCCGGATCGGTCGGCAAACACCTCGTCGCGCGAGCCCTGGCGTCGGCTCGTTTCCGGCTGCCGCCCGACGGTCAATTCCGTCCCCCGGCGGCTGCCCGATTCGCGCGGCGCGCTCCAGTGCACGTCGTTCCGCCGCTCGTACACGTTGCGGGCGTAGACGTCCTGCCGCGTGACCTGCACCGGCCGGTTGATCTGCGGCCCGCGCACGCGCGACGCGTACTCGTTGCGGAAAATGTTGACATGGACTTCGTTGTGGACGACTACCGGCCGGTAGCCGCCGTACCCGAACCACGCGCGATCGTGGCCCCAGGAGCGCGGCCCTTCGCCGACCCACCGCCGCCCGCCGCCGGTCGCCAGGCCGAAGCTGAATCCCCAGTGGCCGACGTAGCTGTTGTAGTGCGCGGCAAAGCCGAACGTATAGGGACGCGGGTAGTAAATCCGCCCCACCCACGGCCGGTAGTGGTATCCCGTCCCGTACACCACGACCCGGTTGTACACGTAGCACCCCACGTACCCCGGCGTATACCCCACGTACACTACTTCCGGCGTATAGCCGTAAACGTAGCAATACCGCACCGGATAAATCGGGCAGGACGGCGGCAGCGTGTAGATCTCCGTGGGAACGACGGTGCAGACGGCCCACGGGCCGCGCGGGGCGCCGCACTCGTACCATACCGCGTTATGACAGCAGTAGTACCGGTTTCGCACGTACACCACCGCCTGCTCTGTGTTCACCGCGTAGGTGCACGGCGTCCCCTCCACCGGTTCAAAACGCGGCTCCCCGTCGTACACCACCGGTGGCTGGTCGTAAGTCCGGCGGTCCACCGAGGCGGTCTGCGGGACGTACGCGTCCGCCACCGCGTCTTCGGCGGCCCTGGTCCCCGACACGTGCGCCAGCACGTCGCCTTTATCGCTGTTCGGCGGGATGTGCTGAAAATCCGGCGGCAGCTTGTCCGGCGGCACGTACGTCCACGGACCGCTACGGCTCGGCGCCTCGTACCACCGCCCGGACAGCAGCACGAAAAGTTGCTGCGTGTCGATGGACAGGAACATGTCGGCGTCGGTGTTGGTCGCGTACAGCAGGCCGGTCCCGGGGACGGTGCCCATCTCGGCGGGGCCGTCCGTCCAGATCAGCTCCGTCGGCTCGGTGGCGGTGACGATCTCCAGGCCGGCCGCCCGGGCGTCGCTCATCGGCTGTTCGGGGTCCTTGTAATCGCTGGAGTCGGCGAGCACCGTGACCTCGCCCGGGACGACGCGCGCGTCCTGGAATGGCCCGAGCGGGTCGGGCGCCGAATACCACCGGCCGCCGCCCTTGAGGAAGTAAGTCTTGCCCGCCGGATCCAGCACGATGAAGAACGGCGTGTTGGCGACGCGCATCAGCTTGGAATTGGGTACTTCCACCAGCTTGGGCTGCCCGTCGTACTGCACCTTCACGGCCGGGTGGTCGCGGAAGATGATCTTGGGCGGCTCGACCTTCAGGTCCGCCGCGGCCGCCTGCTCCTTCTGCACCGTCTCGAGCATCTTGAGCAACTGGTCGAGCGACAGCACGACGTTTTCGGAGGTGAGCGCCTGCTTGATCGCGGGGGCCAGGGCCCGCTCGGTTTCGGGGTCGGCGGCGGGGAACCGGGTGCGCGTGACGTTCACGTCGATGATCTGTACCGTGCGGGCGACGCGGTCCGTGGAGACGCGGCTCTCCAGCCACACCGCTCCGAACACCGGGTCCTGCTGTCCGCTGCGCTGCACCGAGACGGCCGCGCGCGCTTTGATGGTGTCGCCTTGGAAGTCCTCGAGCTGGGGCTGGAAGATCGTGACTTCGCCGTCGGCCATCGGCGCGTGCATCGGCCAGCGGGAGGTGCCCGGCGCGTCCATTGGAGGATTCTCCGCGGCGGGAGGCGGCGGCGGTTCCTGTCCCCGCACCGCCAGGAAGGCGACGAGCGTAACGGCCGAGAGCGACAGCAGAGCGGTTGTGGGTCGGAACATGCGCGGA
>Ga0308175_100001074_pt1 | contig 18191 bp, 16 predicted proteins | sample PhyCR1_3_FD_203893 | JGI IMG/M metagenome (GOLD analysis project Ga0308175, IMG submission 203893) | Soil microbial communities from UC Gill Tract Community Farm, Albany, California, United States - DLSLS.C.R1 | ecosystem: Environmental > Terrestrial > Soil > Agricultural land | place: USA...
GGTCGGCGACCTCCGCGTCCCGCTCGGCGAGCTGGAGCGCCTCGGCCTGCTGCTCGAGGTCCTCGAACAGCGTGGCCATCGGCTCCGCGAAAGGCCCCTCGGACGAGCCCGTGGGCGACCCCGTGAACGACATGGCAGGACGCTCCCCCCTCATCCCCAGCACTGTCAACACCTGGGGACAAACAGTTGCACATGCAGCCTTGCCCAGGCTACAAAGCGTAAACGGACGCAAACGAACGCTTTGGGGTCGAGATGACGAAGCTGCCGCTGCTCGTCACCGTGCGAGCACTCGTGCTTGTGGCGGTGATGGGTGCACTCGGTGCGGGCGTCTGGGAGCTGGCCCGGCCCCCGCTCGTCGCCGTTGTGGCACGCCCGGGTGACCTGGCCTTCGCAGAAGCGCTGGAGGCGCTGTGCGCGACGCTGCTGGTGGTCGGCTGGCTGTGGCTCCAGGCCGCCGCACTGGTCCTTGCCGTGGCGGCAGCCGCCCGCGTGGCCCGTCGACCCCGGCTGGCGGGGCTCGCCGACCGAGTCGCGTACCGCACCACGCCCGCTGCGCTGCGCCGGCTGGTGATCGCGGGTTGTGGCGTGGCGCTCAGCGCCAGTGCCGTCGTGCTCCCCGCCTCGGCGACGACCCGGGCGGCTCCACACGCGAGGCCGGGTCCGAGCGCCCGCCTCGAGGTGCCCGACCTGGCGGGTTTGCCACTGCCCGACCGTACGGCGGGCCCACACCTGTCCCACCGCGTGGCCGGCTCGCCGCAACGCTGGCTGACCGTGCATCCCGGCGACTCGCTGTGGGCGATCGCCCGACGGCTGCTGCCTGCCGGCGCCGACGACCACGAGGTCGCCCTCGCCAGCGGCCGGCTGGCATCGGCGAACCGTACGACGATCGGCGCCGATCCGGACCTGATCCTCCCCGGGACCCGACTCCGGGTTCCCGACCACATCCACCGAAGGGAACCCACGTGAGTCCGAGCGCATCTCCGAGGCCCTCACTGGCGCGGCTGGCCACCGTCACCCACCTGTCGGACACGGGTCCGGGCTCGATGGACCCGGTGCCCGTCGCCGCCCTCCAGGGAACGCTGGCCCTCGACCTGCGAAGCTACCCGGCACCGCCGGAGCCACCGGAGCTGTGCCTGGCCTCCCCCGGCGACGCCGCGGAGAACCCCGGGGCCGACTGCGCGGACGACCGCGCGGTGCAGGCGTGGTCCGCCAAGTTCGCGCAGGCGGTCCTCGAGGTGCTCGGCGGCGATCGGCCACTCTCCCAGCTGCTGCGCTGGACCGACATCCGCGTGTACCAAGACCTCACGCGCCGGGTGCAGATCCTCAGCCGTCGGGCGCCGGCTACCCAGCGGCTGCGCACCATCCGTCCTCAGGTGTGCAGCGTGCGGGTCTTTCGGCCGAACCCGCTCGCGGCAGAGGTCAGCGTGCACGTGAGGCACGGCCAGCGGTCACGGGCCGTGGCCGCCCGGCTGGAGCTCACCGGAGGGCGATGGCAGTGCACCGCCCTCCAGTTCGGGTGACGCTCAGCCGTTGACGCGAGTGGTCATGCCGGTAGGCCCGCCGGGCGCGCCGTGGCACTTCTTGTACTTCTTGCCGGACCCGCACGGGCACAGCGCGTTGCGGCTGACGTGGTCGAACGCGTCGTCCACGCCCTCCGGGCGGCCGTTGCTCCCCGTGACCTCCGCGTCCCCTGTCTCGGTGGGTGCCGAGTAGGACAGCTGCTGGGGCTGCTTCGGCGCCTCGAGGCCCTTGGCCAGGATCTGCGGGTGCTCGTTCGAGGCAGCGGCTGCCTGCGCGAGCGCGGGCCCGACCTCCACGTTCTCCACCGGCCGCTCGGCTTCTGCCTCCTCGTCGACCTGGACCTCGAGGTTGAACAGGAACCCGACGGACTCCTCCTTGATGGCGTCCATCATCGCCGAGAACATGTCGAAGCCCTCGCGCTGGTACTCCACCAGCGGGTCCCGCTGGGAGTAGGCGCGCAGCCCGATGCCCTCGCGCAGGTAGTCCATCTCGTACAGGTGCTCGCGCCACTTGCGGTCGAGCACGGAGAGCACGACCCGGCGCTCGAGCTCGCGCATCACCTCGTCGCCGAAGTCGGCCTCCCGTCGGTCGTACGCCGCCTGTGCGTCGGCCTGGATCACCTCGACGAGCTCCTCGCGGGTCAGACCCTCGCGGCCGCCGGCCTCGTCCTCCAGCGTGCCCAGCGACACCGACACCGGGTACAGGGTCTTCAGCGCCGTCCACAGCGTCTCGAGGTCCCACTCCTCTGGGAAGCCCTGCGTAGCCGCGGTGACGTAGCCGGTCACCACGTCGTCGATCATGGTCCGCACCTGCTCGTGCAGGTCGGCACCTTCGAGGACGGCGCGACGCTCGGCGTAGATGACCTCGCGCTGCCGGTTCATGACGTCGTCGTACTTCAAGACGTTCTTCCGCGAGTCGAAGTTCTGCGCCTCGACCTGCGCCTGTGCCGACGCGATCGCGCCGGTGACCCGCTTGTTCTCGATCGGGATGTCATCGGGCACCTTGAGCGTGGTCAGCACCCAGTCCACCCAGTCGGACTTGAACAGCCGCATCAGGTCGTCCTGCAGGGACAGGTAGAACCGGGACTCGCCGGGGTCCCCCTGGCGTCCGGAACGACCACGCAGCTGGTTGTCGATACGACGGGACTCGTGGCGCTCTGTGCCGACCACGTAGAGGCCGCCGGCCTCCTTGACCGAGTCGTGCTCGGCCGCCACCTGCTTCTTGATCTGCTCGACCATCGCCGGCCAGGCGGCTTCGTACTCCTCGATGGTCTCCACCGGGTCCAGGCCCTGCTTGCGCAGCTCCTGGTCCGCGAGGAACTCCACCGAGCCACCGAGCATGATGTCGGTGCCGCGGCCGGCCATGTTGGTGGCCACCGTGACGGAGCCGCGGTGCCCGGCCTGCGCGACGATCTTCGCCTCGTCGGCGTGGTACTTCGCGTTCAGCACGGTGTGCGGGATGCCCCGTCGCTTCAGCAGGTCCGAGAGGTGCTCGGACTTCTCCACCGACGTGGTGCCCACCAGCACCGGCTGCCCCTTCTCGACCCGGCCGGCGATGTCCTCGACCACGGCGTGGAACTTCGCCTCCTCGGTGCGGAACACCAGGTCCGCCTGGTCCATGCGCGCCAGCGGCTTGTTGGTGGGGATCGGCACCACGCCGAGCTTGTAGATCTTGTCGAACTCGGCGGCCTCGGTCATCGCCGTACCGGTCATCCCCGAGAGCTTCTCGTAGAGACGGAAGTAGTTCTGGAGGGTGACCGTGGCGAGGGTCTGGTACTCCTCCTTGATCTCCACGCCCTCCTTGGCCTCGATGGCCTGGTGCAGACCCTCGTTGTAGCGCCGCCCGGGGAGCATCCGGCCGGTGTGCTCGTCGACGATCAGCACCTCGCCGTCCAGTACGACGTACTCCTTGTCGCGGCGGAACAGCTCCTTGGCCTTGATGGAGTTGTTGAGGAACGAGATCAGCGGGGTGTTCACCGAGTCGTAGAGGTTCTCGATGCCCAGGTAGTCCTCGACGCGAGTGATGCCCGGCTCGAGGATGGAGATGGTGCGCTTCTTCTCGTCGACCTCGTAGTCGACGTCATTGCGCAGCGTGGCCGCCACCTTGGCGAACTCGCCGTACCACCGGACCTCGTCCTGCGTGGGGCCGGAGATGATCAGCGGGGTGCGGGCCTCGTCGATGAGGATGGAGTCGACCTCGTCGACGATCGAGAAGTGGTGGCCGCGCTGGACGCACTCCTCGATGGAGCTGGCCATGTTGTCGCGCAGGTAGTCGAAGCCGAACTCGTTGTTGGTGCCGTAGGTGATGTCGGCGGCGTAGGCCACGCGGCGCTCGTCAGGGCGCATCTCGGGAACGATCACGCCGACGGAGAGACCGAGGAAGTGGTGCACCCGGCCCATCCACTCGGACTGGTACTTGGCGAGGTAGTCGTTGACAGTGACGATGTGCACGCCCCTGCCGGTCAGCGCGTTCAAGTACGCCGGGAGGGTGGACACCAGCGTCTTTCCCTCACCGGTCTTCATCTCCGCGATGTTGCCCAGGTGCAGCGCGGCACCGCCCATGATCTGGACGTCGAAGTGCCGCTGCCCGAGGATTCGCTTGGCGGCCTCACGGACGGCCGCGAACGCCTCCGGCATCAGGTCGTCGAGGTCCTCCCCGTCGGCGAGGCGCTTCTTGAACTGCTCGGTCTGCGACCGGAGCTCCTCGTCGGACATCGCGACGAAGTCCTCCTCGATCGCGTTCACGGCACGGGCCACCGACTCCAGGCGCCGGAGGATCTTCCCCTCGCCCATGCGAAGGATCTTGTCGAGGATGGCAGGCACGAGTGTGAGCTCCTGTTGTCGTGTATGTCGGTACGCCGGTCGGACCCGACGGTCGGCCGGATCTTGACCGGTGCCGCTGCCATGGTACCTAGCGGGTCCCGTGCTCGTGGGGCTCCGGGCGTTCAGCCCTCGAATGGAAGCGTTCAGCCCGCGAACGACAGCGTTCAGCCCCGGGGCACCGCCGCGGCCAGCCGGCCCGCCAGGTCCCCGCGCGGCTCCACGACCACGTCGTACAGACCCAGCCAGCCGGCGAGCCACACCAGCTCCGAGGCGAGCTCCTCGGCGGTCTCCTGCGGCGCGTGCGGCTCCGCGAAGGCGCCCTTGACCTGCAGGACGCCGTTCTGCCGGTCGGCCTTCAGGTCCACCCGGGCGACCAGCCGGTCTCCGAGCAGGAAGGGCAGCACGTAGTAGCCGTGCACCCGCTTGGGCTCCGGCACGTAGATCTCGATCCGGTAGTGGAAGTCGAACAGCCTTTCGGTGCGGTCCCGCTCCCAGACCAGCGGGTCGAACGGGCTCAGCAGAGCGCGCGCGTGCACCCGGCGTGGGATCCTGGCGTCCCGATGCAGGTACGCCGGTCGCCGCCAGCCCTCGACGTCGACGGGAACCAGCTCTCCGGACTCCACCAGGCCGGCGAGCGCAGGCTTCACCAGAGGCAGCAGCGCGCGGTCGTGCTGGAGGCGGAAGTAGTCACGGAGGTCGTTCTCCGTGCCGACGCCGTGGGCCACCGCCGCGCGGCCCAGCAGCTCGGCCGCGACCTCCTCGAGAGACCCCTCGGGCGCGTGCAGGTGCTCGTCCGGGACCACTCGCTCAGGAAGGTCGTAGAGCCGCTCGAACTGCTGGTTGCGTCCGGCGACCGCCAGCCGGCCGGCGGCGAAGAGGTACTCCAGCACCTTCTTCGTCTCCGACCAGTTCCAGCCCCAGTGCACCTTCTCGCGAGGCAGCCCGTCGTCGAGGTCGCGCGACGTGGACGCGCCTCGGTCCCGCACCTCCGCCAGCAGCGAGTCGACCAGCTCGGGACGGTGCCGTACCGCCGACCACTCGTGGCCGCGGTCCTCGTAGCCGCGCATCCGGTGCCGCATGTAGGGCCACAGCTCCACCGGCATGAAGGCCGCGGCATGGGCCCAGTACTCCACGATTGACCGAGGGCGCCGCGCGGTTCCCGTAGCCGCCCGGTGCAGCAGGTCCACGTCGTACGGGCCCATCCGGGAGAACAGCGGCATGTAGTGCGCGCGCTGCAGAACGTTGACGGAGTCGATCTGGAGCACTGCGGTGCGACGCAGCGTCCGGCTGAACGTGCGCATCGTCGGGACCGTGTGCCGCGGGTCGCGGAAGCCCTGGGCGACGAGCGCGATCCGGCGGGCCTGGGCGAGCGACAGCGACTGCACGGCGGCCATTGTGCCAAGGCGCACCGACAGTCGCGGTGCGGCCTATCACGGGATGTCGAGGAGCTTCTCGCGCACGGCGTACATCACGGCCTCCATGCGCGAGTGCAGCTGCAGCTTCTCCAAGATGTTCCGCACGTGGTTCTTGACAGTGTTCTCGCTGATGAACAGCCGCTTGGCTATCTCACGGTTGTTCAGGCCCTGGGCCACCAGCTTGAGCACCTCGAGCTCCCGGTCGGTGAGCCGGGGGCTGGGCACCTGCTGCCGGTCCGAGCGCGACATCTGCTTGAACTCGTCGAGCAGCTTGATCGCCATCGACGGGCTGATCAGGGACTGCCCGTCCGCCACGACCCGGATCGCTTGGGCCACCTCGTCGATCGAGGAGTCCTTGAGGAGGTACCCGGACGCGCCGTTCTTCACCGCGTCGTAAAGGTCGGCCTCCTCGTCGCTGACCGTGAGCATGATGATGCGCGCGGTCGGCGCCGCCTCTTTGATGGACAGGCAGGCCTCGATGCCGGATCGCTTCGGCATCCGCACGTCCATCAAGATCACGTCCGGGACGGTGGTCGCCGCGAGCTCGGTGGCGGCGACGCCGTCCCCGGCCTCGCCCACGACGTCGATGTCCTCCTCGACGGCGAGGAGCATGGTCAGGCCACGGCGGAACAGCTCCTGGTCGTCGACGACGACGACCCGGATGGGCTCTCCACCGGTCTTCGCGCGCTGCTGCTGAGGGACTGCCACGAGAGCATCATGTCACGGGCCCGCGCGGAAGCGGTCAACATTCTGCGCAGATGAGCTTTGTCGGAATTCAGCGCACGTCCAGCGTGATCAGCCCGTAGTCGTACCCGCGCCTCCGGTACACCACCGCGGGCCGCTCGCTCTCCTTGTCGACGAACAGGAAGAAGTCGTGACCGACCAGCTCCATCTCGTAGAGCGCTTGGTCCAGCGACATCGGCGCCGCCTGGTGTGTCTTCTCCCGCACCACGAGCGGGCCGTCGCCCATCACCGTGATCGGACCGACGCGCCGCTCGGAGTCCGGGACGTGGGTCCCGTCCACCCCGTCGAGCGAGGCTGCGGGGGTGGGGGGCACCGAGCCCGGGACGTCGGCCATCGCCTGGCCGACGGAAACCGGGGTGTGCCGACCGCGGTGCACCCGACGCCGGTCGGCCGCCTTGCGCATCTGGCCGGCCATCTTGTCCACGGCGAGGTCGAGGGCGCCCATCTTGTCGCCGGCCGCCGCCTCCGCGCGCACGACCGGCCCCTTGGAGAACGCGGTGAGCTGGACGCGGACCGCGTGGTCGTGCAGCCGGGGGTTGCGCTCGGTGTCCACCTCTACCTCGACGCGGAGCACCTTATGGTCGTGCTTCTCCAGTCGTGACAGCTTCTCTTCCACGTGCTCTCGGAACCGGTCCGACACCTCACAGTGGCGAGACTTGACCACGACGTCCACGACAACCTCCTGGAGATCTGGGTGCAAGGGTGATGGAGGTCCGTCCGGCCGACCTGGTCTTCGACCCCACAACCGCCTGCTGAGGTGCTCGCAGCTCGTCTGCCCCACGGGGCGCCACTACTGACCTTCTCCCCCGGGCCCGCCGCGTCTGGCGACGGGTGGGAGGCAGGACTTACCTCTAAGCCGCACCGTGATCGACGTCCGGGAAACCCCCGAACCGTCTTACGTGGACCGTTTCGCCTGCGACTGGCATCGGCTTGCCAACGGGGCCCAAGCCTCTCCTGGGACCTGCCGGCGCAACCACGGACCCGGACGGACTCCATGGCTACGACGCTAGTCGGCCGGTAGCGATTTGGGTAGCGAAGCGCCCGAATCGTCCGCTTCCCGGAACGGGCCGTCGGGAGAGGACCGGACCGGCAGCCGCTTGCGGGTCGCGGCCGCGGTCGCGACGCCCAGCACCACGACGCCCGCGGCTTCCAGGGCACGCTGCGCCTCCCGGGCCGTCGACCCGGTCGTCAGCACGTCGTCGACCACAACCACCGCCCGACCCGCGTCCCGCACCCTCCGCGCAGGTCCGGCGCGGCACCGCATCGCGCCGGAGAGGTTGGCCGCCCGAGCACCCGCGTGCAGGCCAGCCTGGTCCTCGGTCACCGTGCCGACCACGAGCAGCCGGCCGACCCGCACGCCGATCCCCCAGCGGCGCAGGAGGGCCGCGGCGCACCTGCTCACCCGCAGCATGGGGTCGTGGCCGCGTCGGCGGACCACGGCCCGGCGGGACGGCACCGGGGTCAGCAGCCAGCCGCCCCTCGTGCCGTCGGGCGCCTGCTGCGCCAGCAGGTCGCGGACCACGTGGGCGAGCACCTCGCCCAGCGGCCGGGCGAGCGCGAACTGCGCGTGCTCCTTGTGGGCGTTCACCAGCACCTTGAGCAAGCCGTCGTACTCCGCGCCCGCGAACGGCAGCGCGAGGCCCGCAGGGCACGGCGTGGGCCACGCGGCGTGCCCGCTGCGAGGCAGCACGCTCCAGCAACGCGGGCACAGCAGCCGCCCAGGTCGGCCGCAGCCCGCGCACGAGGACCCGAGGACGAGGTCGAGCAGCGCGTCGTGCACCCTCCCAGGGTGCGGCGGCGGCCCCGTCCGCGGCCACCACGATCCCGGCGGGCTGTGGACGGCTCAGCCGGCTCAGCCGACGAAGGTGGGCGAGATCAGCCCGGGCCGGATGCCCGCGTCGGTCCAGCGTCCGCTGGACCCGAGGGCGTACAGCCGCAGGGACGGCGTCTGGAGGTACACCGGAGCGCCGGGCGCCGGGGCGGTGACCACGCGCACCGCCTTGCCACGGAACAGCTCCGCACCCGTCGGGGAGTCGACGAAACCAGAGGAGCCGTCGACCCGGGACAGGTAAACCCGGCACAGCCCCTTGTCGGGTGAGGCGAGCACCGCCAGCGTCGTCGGCGAGAACCAGGCGACGTCCAGGATGTCGCGCACCGGCGTGGACGTGACCGGGACCGGCTGCGCCGCCGTCAGCGAGGTGACCTGGCCGGACGGCGCGCGCATCACCCGGGCCATCACCATCCGGTCGCCCCGCCGACCGTGGCCGGCGAGCACTGCGACCAGCCGGGTGCCGTCTCGGGAGACGGAGAACGAGGTCACGTCGCGACCGCTGATGCCCGGCGCCTGCACCACCGCCGGGGTGCCCCCGCGCAGCACGGTCAGCACCGCGCCCTCTGCCGTGCGGTCGAGCAGCCACAGCTGCCCGTAGAGGTCCCAGGCCGGCTTCAGCAGGTCAGTGCCTCCGGTGTACGCCGGCTGATCGGCCGCCGCGGTCGGCGGGCCCGGCTGCTGCGGTCGGGCCAGCAGCACCGTGCTGCCGTCCTCGGTCACCGCGGCCAGCCGCTGTGCTGCCAGGTCCAGCGCGATCGAGCGGACCGGCGGCGCGTCCGGGCCGAGGCCGCCGGGAAGCCGGTGCTCCGCGCCGTCCAGCAGGGCCACCACGTGCCCGTCCCGCAGCCCGAACAGCTCGTGGGACGCCCAGCTCACGGTCGGGTCGTACTGCGACCACGAGTCCACGCTGGGCTCCGGCCCCTGCCCGCCGACCTCCAGCGGCGATCCGTGGACGAGAATCCGCATCCGGTCCACGCCGGAGACCTGCGCGAGGGTCCAGCCGAGCTGGGCGAGCGCCAGCTGTCGCTCGTCCGCGCCGAGCCCGAGCATCGGGTCGCTGAGCGAGACCGTGGCCACGCCCTGCCTCGAGACCGGCACCGACAGGTCGTCGAGCCGGGTCTTGGGTGGGATGTAGGTCCTGGTGGCGCCCTCCAGCTCCTTGTCGGGTCCGCGCAGCAGCCCACGCACCAGCAGGGTGGGCGCCTGGTCACCGGCCGGGAGGTAGACCGGCTCCGGGACCAGCACCTGCCCGGACCTGTCGAAGAAGTACAGGTCGTACTGCTGGAACCGGGTCTCGAAGTGCGTGCGGGGGATGACCAGCGCGTCCGGCGGGTCGCTGATCCGCCACTGGCCGCGCACCTTGACCAGCCGCAGGTGCAGCGCGAGGCTTGCCTTTCCCGGCGTCTTCCCGAGCCACTCGCCCCGGCCGTCGAGACGCGCGGTGTCGGCCAACCGGACGGTCACCGCCTTGCTTTCCGCGGCGAGGGTGTAGCTGCCGTAGATCAGGGTCCCGGAGTCCGGCGACCAGTTTCCCCGGCTCTCCGGGGTGAGGAACTGCCGGGCCACCACGGTGCTCTGCGGTGTGGCCTGCATCGCCAGCAGGAAGCCGTCGACGATGTCGACTGGGGAGCCGCCGGCCGGCGGACCGGCCGGGTTGAAGTCGTACGGCGCTTCGTCGGTCCCGGCGGGAACACTCGGCCCGGCCTGCACCGGACCGGACACCGGCAGGTTCACGCAGCCGGTGACCAGCAGCGCCACCAGGACGAGCAGCAGGGGAAGCAGCCGGTGGCCGGCAGGACGAGAGGACGATCGACTCACGGTGTGCCCGCCCGGCTGTCGTCGACCCGCTGGTAGCCCGCCCCGTGGGCACCGGCGTCGCCGGGGGCCAGGGACAACGGGCTGCCCTCGAGGGGGTCGCCGGCCCGGCGCGGCAGGGTGAGCCGGAACTGGGCTCCCTTGCCCGGCTCTCCCCAGGCCTGCAGCCAGCCGCCGTGCAGCCGGGCGTCCTCCAGGGAGATGGCAAGGCCGAGGCCGGTGCCGCCGGTGGTCCGGGCTCGCGCCGGGTCGGCGCGCCAGAACCGGTTGAACACCATCGCCGCCTCGCCGGGCCCGAGGCCCGCGCCGTGGTCGCGGACGGTCAGCGCGGTGGCCTGCCGGTCGGTGGCGACGGTCACCACCACGCCACGGTGGTCGGCGTAGTCGATCGCGTTGCTGACCAGGTTGCGGACGATCCGCTCCACTCGCCGTACGTCGGCCTCGGCGACGCATGCGTGTCCAGGGGCGCTGACCGTCACCGAGATGTCTCGCCGAGCGGCCAGGGATGCGGTCGACTCGACCACGCGGTGCGCCACGTCGACCAGGTCCACGTCCTCGAGCTCGAGGACCGCGGCGCCGGCATCGAACCGGCTGATCTCCAGCAGGTCGGTGAGCAGCAGCTCGAACCGGTCCAGCTCCGCCTGCAGCAGCTCGGCCGCTCGCGCGGTGACCGGGTCGAACCCGGCCCGCGCGTCGTGCAGCACGTCGCCCGCCATCCTCACCGTGGTGAGCGGGGTGCGCAGCTCGTGGGAGACGTCGGAGACGAAGCGGCGCTGCACCCGGGAGAGCTCCTCCAGCTGCCTGATCTGCGTCTGCAGGCTGTCGGCCATCTGGTTGAAGGAGATGCCCAGCCGCGCGATGTCGTCGTGGCCGCGCACGTGCATGCGCTCTTCGAGCCGCCCGGACGCGAGGCGTTCCGCGACCCGCCGGGCCAGCCGGACCGGGGTGACCACCTGCCGGGTGACCAACCAGGTGACCCCGCCGACGAGCGCGAGCAGCAGTGCACCGGCGGTGAGCAGCGCCTGGCGGACCAGGGAGAGGGTCTTGGCCTCCTGGGCCATCGGGAACAGGTAGTACAGCGTGTAGGCGCCGCCGTCCGAGGGCAGCGTGATCTGCGAGCCGACCACCACGGCCGGCACCGGGTGCCGGCCCAGGTCGGCCTCGTAGCGCAACCGCGTGAACGTCCAGGCGACACCGTCACGCCGCTGCACCGCCACCCGCAGTCGGTCCGGCACGCTGCGCGGGTCCAGCCCGGCGGTCTTGCGGGTGCCGCTCCCGGTGGTCAGGTCGCTCCCGGTGCCGGCGATCGGACCGGTCAGCAGCGCGTCGTAACCCTGGACCGCCCCCCGGGACACGATGCTGGCGGCCAGCTGGGAGAGCTGCGTGCTGGCGTCGAAGTCGGTGCCGCTGGCCGCCGACAGCCGCTGCTGGGCGTCCACCGTGCCACGCGACGCCTCGGCGATCGAGGACTCCACCTTGCTGTTCACGAGCCCGGCGGTGATCTGCCGCATCAGCAGCCAGCCGACCAGAGTCACCACCACCGCGCAGAGCAGCAACGTGCTGAGCACGACGCGGGCCTGGATAGACCGGCGCCAGACGGTGACGGCTCTGCGCACGGGCCCTTGCGACGCCACGGTCCCCGCCTAGGGGGTGCCGGCCTTGTAGCCGACGCCGCGGACCGTGACCACGATCCTGGGGTTCTCCGGGTCGTGCTCGACCTTGGAGCGCAGCCGCTGCACGTGCACGTTGACCAGGCGGGTGTCCGCGGCGTGCCGGTAGCCCCACACCTGCTCGAGCAAGACCTCCCGGGTGAACACCTGCCACGGCTTGCGGGCCAGGCAGACCAGCAGATCGAACTCGAGCGGCGTCAACGAGATGTGCCGGTCACCGCGCCTGACGGTGTGGCCGGCCACGTCGATGTCGAGGTCCCCGATCGTCAGCGACTCCGGCTGCGCCTCGTCGAACCGGCGCACCCGCGCCCGGATCCGGGCCACCAGCTCCTTGGGCTTGAACGGCTTGGCGACGTAGTCGTCGGCACCCGACTCCAGGCCCACCACCACGTCGACGGTGTCGCTCTTGGCGGTCAGCATCACGATCGGGGTGCCGGACTCCGCCCGGATCTCCCGGCACACGTCGATGCCGTCCTTGCCGGGCAGCATCAGGTCGAGCAGCACCACGTCCGGACGGTAGTCCCGGAAGTCGGCGAGCGCCCGGTCGCCGGTCGGGCTCACCCGTGACTCGAATCCCTCGTTGCGGAGGACGAGGGTGAGCATCTCCGCCAGCGCCGCGTCGTCGTCGACGACGAGGACCTTGACGCGCCCGGACTGGTCGGTGCTGGTGGACATCAGTACCGGTAGTGCTCCGACTTGTACGGCCCGTCCGCGTCCACCCCGAGGTAGGCAGCCTGCTCGTCGGTGAGGGCGGTCAGACTGACCCCGAGCGCAGACAGGTGCAGCCGGGCCACCTCCTCGTCGAGGTGCTTGGGCAGCGTGTAGACCCCGACGGGGTACTCGCCGGTCTTGGTGAACAGCTCGATCTGGGCGAGCACCTGGTTGGTGAAGGAGTTCGACATCACGAAGGACGGGTGTCCTGTCGCGTTCCCGAGGTTGAGCAGACGGCCCTCCGACAAGATGATCACCGACCGTCCGTGCGGGAAGGTCCACACGTCCACCTGAGGCTTGACGTTGGTGCGCTGGACGCCGGGGTAGCTCTCCAGCCCGGCCATGTCGATCTCGTTGTCGAAGTGCCCGATGTTGCCCACGATCGCCTGGTGCTTCATCCGGCTCATCTGGTCGACCGTGACCACGTCGCGGTTGCCGGTCGCGGTGACGACGATGTCGGCTACCGGCAGCACCTCCTCGAGCGTGCTGACCTGGTAGCCGTCCATGGCCGCCTGCAGCGCGCAGATGGGGTCGATCTCGGTGATGACCACCCGCGCGCCCTGCCCGCGCAGCGACTCGGCGCAGCCCTTGCCGACGTCCCCGTAGCCGCACACCACGGCCACCTTGCCGCCGATCAGCACGTCGGTAGCGCGGTTGATGCCGTCGACGAGCGAGTGCCGGCAGCCGTACCGGTTGTCGAACTTGCTCTTCGTCACCGAGTCGTTCACGTTGATGGCCGGGAACAGCAGCGACCCCTCGCGCATCCGGTCGTAGAGCCGGTGCACTCCGGTGGTGGTCTCCTCGGTGACGCCCTTGACGTGGTTGGCGATCGTGGTCCACAGCGCGCCGTCCTCGGCGAGCCGGTCGTTCAGCACCTGGAAGATCACCCGCTGCTCGGCGCTGGCGGCGGAGTCGACGGCGGGCGCGGCGCCCTCCTTCTCTGCCTGCACGCCGAGGTGCACGAGCAGGGTCGCGTCACCGCCGTCGTCGAGGATCATGTTCGCGAACGTGCCGTCGGGCCAGCGCAGGATCTGCTGGGTGCACCACCAGTACTCCTCCAGGCTCTCGCCCTTCCAGGCGAACACCGGCACCCCTCGAGGGTCGTCCGGGGTCCCGTCGGGGCCCACCGCGACGGCGGCGGCGGCGTGGTCCTGGGTGGAGAAGATGTTGCAGGAGGCCCAGCGCACCTCGGCGCCGAGTGCGACGAGCGTCTCGATGAGCACCGCGGTCTGGATCGTCATGTGCAGCGACCCGGCAATCCGGGCACCGGCCAGCGGCTGCGTGGCGGCGTACCGCTTGCGCATCGCCATCAGACCCGGCATCTCGTTCTCGGCAAGCCTGATCTCGGTGCGGCCATACTCCGCCAACGACAGGTCTGCAACCTTGAAGTCCATCCGTATCCTCACGCTTGGGTCTCCGACCCGCCTAGCCTAGCCGGATCCGCTTTGCTCACCCCGGTCGATGTCCGGCTCGATGTAGATCAGCGTGGCCATCGGCTCTGCGGACCTGATCGCGCGCTCCGCGGCGTCGATGCCCCGCGCCACGTCCGCCGCCGACGCCTCGCGCGGCACCCCGGTCTTCGCGGCCACCAGCAGCTCGTCCGGCCCGAGGTGCAGGGTGCGCAGGTGGATCACCCGCTCCACCCCCGGCGTCGCCTCGAGCGCCTCCCGGATCCTGTGCTCCACCTCTGGGCGCGCGGACTCGCCGAGCAGGAGGCTCTTCGTCTCCACGGCCAGCACCGCCGCCACCGCCACCAGCAGAAGGCCGATGGCCGCCGTTCCAGCCACGTCCCAGTAGCCGCTGCCGGTGAGCTTGCTGAGCCCGACACCGAGCAGCGCGAAGCACAGGCCGACGAGAGCCGCGAAGTCCTCCAGCAGCACGACCGGAAGCTCCGGCGATTTGGTGCTGCGCACGAAGCGGACCCACGACGTGGTCCCCCGCTGCGGCGCGGACTCGGCGACCGCGGTGCGCAAGGACAGGCCCTCGAGCACGAGAGCGCCGCCGAGGACGACCAGCGGTACCCACCACCAGCGGCTCTCCAGCAGCTCGTCCGGATGACCGGCGAGCACCTCGTGCAACTTGTGGTAGGCCTCATAGAGGGCGAACAGGCCGCCCACGCTGAACAGCACCACCGAGACGAGGAACGCGTAGACATAGCGTTCCCTGCCGTATCCGAACTGGTGCTCCCGGGTGGCGGCACGACGGGAGCGGCTGCGCCCCAGCAGGAGCAGCATCTGGTTGCCGGAGTCGGCGACGGAGTGGATTGCCTCCGCCAGCATGGACGAGGCGCCGGTCAGAGCCCAGGCCAGGAACTTCAGCACCGCGATCCCGATGTTGGCGAGCAACGCGGCGACGACGGCCTTGGCTCCTCCCTCGGCTGACATGCCCCGAAGGCTATCGGCTACTGCGCCGCGGCGGGGCCACCGAGCGCGACGCCCAGATAGGCAGCTGCGTAGGTTCCCGTCGCCATCAGCGAGGCGTACCGCGCGACCTCGTCGGGCTGGTGCGCGCTGACGGTCTCGACCCGGACGCTGCGTTCCGTGGCCGCGTGCAGCAACCGGCCACGCTGCTCGCGAACGGTCGGGTCCACCGAGCCATCGTCGAGGATCACCAGCACCGGCCGGGCCGGGCTCTCCGTCTCCGCGAACGGGTCGTCGAAGACATCACGCACGGGCGCGGCGGAGATCACGGGGAGCAGGTGCTCGGCGTCCGCGGCGAGGGAGGCGCGCCCGCTGGCGCGGCGCAGTGACTCCGATACGCGCCTGGCGGCGCGCGCCGCGAGGACCGACCCACCCCAGACCAGCGGCACGCTGTCGGCGAGCGCGATCGCGAGCATCTTGGCCGGGTTCACCGACAGGTCCTGGCGTGGTGCGCAGGCGATGGCCACCTCGTCCAGGGCACCGGCCACAGCCTCCGGGTCGGTCTCCGGACCGAGGTCGACCCGGTCGAGGAACTCGAGCATCACGACCGCGGTCGCGAGCTGGTCGCCGGAGGACGTGGGCAGCACCGTCGCGTGGCGGCCCACCGCGTGATCCTCGACGACGGAGTGCCGTGGGCAGGCGACAACCAGCTGGCAGCCCCGTCGTACCGCTTCCGCGACCCCCGACGCGGCTCCCAGGTCGCCGCCCGCCGGTGCCAGCACGACCACCAGGTCCAGCGCGCCGGCCCATCCGGGCAGGCCCGGCCCCGGCCAGGCGACGAACGGGACCGGGCACCACGGCTCCAGGACGGCACGCAGCAGCCGGGAGTCCGGGCCCGCGGCGACCACGGCACGCGGGCGTGGCTCGCCCTGCGCGGCCGTCACCGCACCGGCGATCGCGTCGGCCGCCGCTGCCGCCTCCCGGCGGACCCGGGCGCCCGCCTCGGCCAGCGGCCGGAGCACCCCGTCCAGGTCGGCGAGCGCCGCCTCGTCGTCCAGACGTGACTCGTCGAACACCCCGGGCATCAGGGCCGGTCCGGGCGGCGGGCCTCGTCCACCAGGAGCACGGGGATGTCGTCGCGGACCGGGTAGGCCAGGCCGCAGGCGGTGCACACCAGCTCACCGGCCTGGTCGTCCACGGCGAGGTCGCCGTGGCAGTCGGGGCAGACGATGATCTCCAGCAGCGCAGGGTCGAGGTTCATGCCTGCATTGTTCACGATCCGGGGCCGCTCGCGCGGATGATGCCCAGCGCCTCGTCGCGCACCGCCACCATGGTCGCCTCGTCGTCGGCCTCCACGTTGAGCCGCAGCAGCGGTTCGGTGTTGGACGGTCGGACGTTGAACCACCAGCGCGGTGCGGTGACCGTCAACCCGTCGAGGTGGTCCACTTCCGCCTCCTCGCGGTCGCGGAAGGCGTCCTCCACCCGCGACAGCACCCCGGCCTGGTCGTCGACGGTGGAGTTGATCTCACCGGAGGCGACGAAGCGCGCGTAGTCGGCGAGCAGGGACGAGAGTGGCCGGTCTGTCTCGGCGAGCGCAGCCAGCACGTGCAGGGCGGCCAGCATGCCGGAGTCGGCCCGCCAGAAGTCCCGGAAGTAGAAGTGGCCCGAGTGCTCTCCGCCGAAGATCGCGCCGGAGTCGGCCATCGTCGCCTTGATGAACGAGTGCCCCACGCGGGTCCGCACCGGGACGCCGCCGAGCTCGGTCACGATCTCCGGCACCGCCTTCGAGGTGATCAAGTTGTGGATGATCTTGGCGCCGGGTTCGCGGCGCAGCTCACGCGCGGCGATCAGTGCGGTCAGCACCGACGGGCTGACCACCTCCCCGCGCTCGTCGACGACGAAGCAGCGGTCCGCGTCGCCGTCGAAGGCGAGACCGGCGTCGGCCCCGGAGGCGGTGACCTTCGCCTGCAGGTCACGCAGGTTCTCCGGCTCGATCGGGTTCGCCTCGTGGTTGGGGAACGTCCCGTCGAGCTCGAAGTACATCGGCAGGACCTCCAGGTCCAGGGGACCCAGCACGGCGGGGGCGGTGTGCCCGGCCATCCCGTTGCCTGCGTCCACCGCCACCCGCAGTCGCCGCCCGGTGACCGGCGCGAGCTTGCGGAGGTACTCGGCGTAGTCCTCCAGCACGTCCACCTCGTCGATCGCTCCGGCCGCTGCCGCGGTCGTGCGCTCGCCCGAGGCCACCCGGTCCCGGATCGTCGTCAGTCCGGTGTCCAGCCCCACCGGCACCGCGTGGGCCCGGCAGAGCTTGATCCCGTTGTAGTGCGCGGGGTTGTGGCTGGCGGTGAACATCGCTCCCGGCAGCCCGAGCTTGCCGGAGGCGAAGTACAGCTCGTCGGTCGAGGCCAGGCCGATCAGGTGCACGTCGGCGCCTGTCTCCGCGGCCCCCTCCGCGAAGGCCCGGGCCATCCCCGGCGAGGACGGCCGCATGTCGTGACCGACCACGATGCCGGTCGCTGCTGCGTCGGTCACGGTCACGAACGCGTTGCCGACCGCGGCGGCCAGGTCGTCGTCGAGCTGGTCGGGGACCACCCCCCGAACGTCGTAGGCCTTGAAGATGGCGGACAGGGTGTCGGGATCGGGGGTGCTGTCGGTGGCCATGACCCGACCCTACCGTTGGACGCCCGGGTCAGCCCTCCGGCGACCTGAGCACCCGCAGGTGGCCTCGGCGGCCGACCTCCCTGGTCCCGGCGGGCAGGGTCCCGACAGCGGCCGGAGCCGTCGGCGGGAGCGGCCGAGCCGCCTCGCGCACGGCGTCGGCCAGAGCGAGCAGGTCGTCGCTGGACGGGCCGAGGGTGTCGGGGTCCGGGGCCAGCCGGAGCACCTCCCAGCCCCGCGGCGCGCTGAGCCGCTCGCTGTGCGCCTCGCACAGGTCGTAGGCGTGTGGCTCGGCAAACGTCGCGAGCGGGCCGAGCACGGCCGTCTGGTCGGAGTAGACGTAGGTGAGAGTGGCCACGGCCGTGCGTGCGCAGGCGGTGCGCGAACAGCGACGGGTCGAACTCACGGAGCAGACGGTACAGCGTCGTCGAACCGGCGACGACTAGGCTCGCGGTGTGAGTAGCACCGGCTCGGCTCGTCCTTCCCGGCTGGGCCGGCGGAGGGACCGACGAGGCCGCGGGATGCGGGGCCCAGCGCTCCTGCCCAGCCCGCTTGCGCCTCGCGGGGTGCCGGCAGCGGTGAGCAGGGCCGCCGCCTTCGACGCCCTGGTGCTGCAGGCCGTCGCGGAGATCGAGCCCCGCTGG